>Ga0180218_1001059_pt1 | contig 18317 bp, 15 predicted proteins | sample eDN3rd37CKraftBY_FD_151334 | JGI IMG/M metagenome (GOLD analysis project Ga0180218, IMG submission 151334) | Enriched backyard soil microbial communities from Emeryville, California, USA - eDNA 3rd pass 37_C Kraft BY (version 2) (version 2) | ecosystem: Environmental > Terrestrial > Soil >...
CCCATCCTGGGCGATATCCCCCAGGAACTGTACGACGCGATGATCGCAGGTACTCCCGCCGGCCGTCTGGGCACGCCGGACGACGTCGCCGCCATGGCCGTGCATCTCCTCGGCCCAGGTGGGGACTTCATCACCGGTCAGACCTTCGTCATCGACGGCGGTTGGACCGCGCATTAACTCACCTTCGCCGGACACGGTTCGACCACGCACGTCTAGGAACTCACGATGTCTTACGTTGTCACCCAGCCCTGCTGCAATGACGCCTCGTGCGTCGAGGTCTGCCCGGTCGACTGCATCCGCCCGACTCCGGGGGACCCGGAGTACCGCACCACCGAGATGCTCTACATCGATCCCCAGACCTGTATCGACTGCGGCGCCTGCAAGGACGCCTGCCCGGTCGACGCGATCTACTACGAGGACGAGCTACCGGAGAAGTACGAACGGTATCGCGAGATCAATGCCGAGTACTTCCAGCGCCATCCGCTCGAATCGAAGGGACTTCCCTTCGTCCCGTTGTCCTCGGTGAAGGTGCCGCGTGAGGAAGTGCCGTTGCGGGTGGCCGTCGTTGGTTCGGGCCCGGCGGGTGCATACGCGGCGGACGATCTGCTCGTGCACGGACCCAACGGCGCCGTCGAGGTCGAGATGTTCGACCGGCTGCCCACGCCCTGGGGGCTGGTGCGGGCCGGAGTGGCCCCCGATCACTTCGGCACAAAGGAGGTCACCGATGTGTTCCGCAAGGCTTCGACGAAACCGGCGTTCAGGTTCCACCTCAATGTCGAGGTCGGCCAGCACCTCACACACGAGGAGTTACTCGAATACCACCACGCGGTGATCTATGCCGTCGGGGCTCTGAGCGACCGCAAACTCGGTGTTCCGGGGGAGGACATGCCCGGCAGCTACGCCGCCACCGAATTCGTCGCCTGGTACAACGGGCATCCCGACTATGCGGATCGCGCCTTCGATCTCAGCGCCGAGCGCGCAGTGGTAGTCGGCAACGGCAACGTCGCCCTCGACGTCGCTCGGATTCTCGTTTCCGACCCGGACGAGCTGGCACGTACCGACATCGCCGAGCATGCTCTGAAAGCTTTGCGGAAGAGTAATATTCGCGAAGTTGTGGTGCTTGGTCGGCGCGGTCCAGCACAAGCGGCCTATACCAGTCCGGAATTGATTGCTCTCGGACGTATCCCCGGGGTCGACGTGGTGGTCGATCCACAGGAGCTCGATCTCGATGCGACCAGTCGCGCTGCGGTGCAAGGGATCGACGGCCCGTTCTCGATGCATCTCAAAACGCGGGTCGCGGACGAATACGCAAGACGAAGCCCGAATCCATCCCACAAGCGCATCGTGCTGCGCTATCTCACCTCGCCGACTCGAATTCTCGGATCCGACCGGGTCGAGGGGGTGGAGCTCGTGCACAACGAGTTGTACCAGGGGGAGGACGGCACGCTCAAGGCTCGTGCGACCGACCGCATGGAAACTCTCGAGGCCGGATTGGTGTTGCGTTCGATCGGCTACCGAGGCACTGCCGTACCGGGGGTCCCCTTCGACGACGACCGGGGAATCATCCCCAATCTCGACGGACGAGTCATAGACCCGCGGACCGGCCAGCCCCTTCCCGGCGTCTATACCACCGGATGGGTCAAACGTGGCCCGTCCGGAGTGATCGGCACCAACAAGAAATGCGCTCAGGACACGGTCAAGGCGTTGTTCGCGGATATGGCCTCGGGACGGCTGTCCAAGCCCAAACCCGGTCATGACCGTGAGACGCTCGCCGCGCTGGTGACCACGCGACAGCCTCGAGTGGTCGATCTGCGCGGCTGGCAGGCAATCGACGCAGCCGAGAAGACACAGGGACGTGAACAACGCCGTCCTCGTGTGAAATTCACCGACGTTGAGGCGATGCTGGATATCGCCCATGACGCGATGCGTCCTTCCACATGACCGATGGGCCGGTCGTCCAGAGCATCGGCGACCGGCCCCCGGTTCGATACCCAAACGAGGACGCTCTGTCGAGTCGAAGCGTTACACGCTCGGCTGATATCGGGAGACCCGTGGCGGCCACGACGTTGGGGATGCGTGTAGGGCGGAGCGGCCACTTGGAGCTGTAGATGCTCTTGCGGGCCGTCGAACGTCTGCCAGGAACGGATTCACAGGTATCTGTCGGGCGTAGTGACACCGGCCGCGATGCGCCACCGCAGGGGCCAGGGCCCGGCGGCGTACATCCCGAGCCGATAATCACCTCCGGCAGGAGCGCCGACCGGGGCTGCGGTGTCTGATCAGCGCCCCACGCGCGCCGCGCGGAACGGTGGAAGTCGCCGACCCTGGACAAAGACCGAAAGGGCGGCAACGAGGCTTGCGGCACCCATCACCAACCAAGCAAGCGAGTACGAAGCGGTCGTGACGAGGACCCCCATTATCGCCGGCCCTATGACACCACCGACGAAGTACGCACCCTGGACCACCCCGGAGGCCGGTGCCACCGCATCGCTGTAGCGGCTCGTCACCCCATGCACGAGCAACGGGATCCACGACCACCCGGGCACCAGGACCAAGACCAGCCCGGCGACAAATGCGCCGGGAAGCCCCCACGCCATCAGAACGAAACCCACACCCCCGGCCAACATCATCACCCATGCCCCCGGGAAGGGGTCCGATCCCCGCCGGTCCACCATTACGGCACACGTCAGACGGAACAGGATCGACCCACAAGCGCAGACGGAAACGAGAAACGAGACGGACGCAAGGTCCAGTCCGGCAGTGGGAGCGGCGACTACTGCGAAGGACGTGGCGCCACCCAAGGCCACGTTGGCGGCGAGGACCCCGGCCATCATGACCATCAGAGGGCGTAACGACACCTTCACCTGTGGGCTCGTTTCGGAGCATGTCTGGCGCGGTTGTGACCCGCGCAGCCACACCACGAGCAGCGCGGCAGCCAGACCTCCGATACCGATGGCAGGCCGCCATCCCACGAGTTTCTCCAGCACCGGCGCGGTTGCTCCGGCCACCATCAACGCCGCCACAGGACTGGCGCTCGCCGCCGCGAATGCACATGCGCGTCGTTGGACGCGCACACCGGACATGATCACCACGTTCACCGCGGGTGTGGCCAATGCCGGAGCGAGTCCGACCACTGCGAGTGCAAGTACCAGACCCGCACCGGATTGGGCGGCTCCCATAAAGACAAGGCTGAGGACGAATGCGCCGAGGCCCGCCGCGCGCAGTGCTCTTACCGCACCCCATCGGTCTGTCAGTACGGCCATCGGAAACGCGGCGATGGACGCCACCAGCCAGTAACCGGAGAACGCGAAACCGAGAACAGCTTCGTCGAGACGCAGGTCGGATCGGATACTCTCACCCATGGCGCTGACCAGAAAGCAGGGCAGAATACACATGGTGTTCAGGGCGATCGCACCCACGATGTGCCTGCCACGAATGCCCGATGTCGTCCCCACCGATGCCGTAGCAGCGTCCTTGCCGCTCCTGACCAAGACCTCGTGACGCGCTGTCGCCGGGCTCTGGGTCTCTTCGTCCAACTCGGTAGTCCTTTCACAACGGTGAGGCAGACCCCCACATTGGATCTGCCTCACCTGGTTCTGCCGAACGAGCTGGGTTTGCGGGCCCACCGCGGTCGTATCTCGTCATTGCTCGTGGCCGTACTTGCACATCACAAGGGCTCTGAGGTGCCTGTCAGCACGTTCTGCGGCTCAGTTGTACTTTCCGAGATAACCAGCATCGACAGGGATGGTGGCGCCGGTGACGTACTTCGCATCGTCGGACGCCAGCCATGCGACGGCACCGGAGATCGCCTCCGGCTCCATCCATGGAACCGGCAGCAGATTCATCGCCGTAAAGGTATCGCCGAAATCGTCGAACGTAGGATTCTCCACTCCTGGGGCAAAAGCGGACCAGATTGCGTCGTTCTGGATCATCTTCGTGTCGACCGAGCTGGGATGGATGGTGTTGACCCGAATAAATTGGGGTGCAAATTCGTTCGCCAGGGTCCGCATGAGACCGACGACGGCGTGCTTGCCCATGTTGTAGTGCACCTGGTTGGGGAAGCCTCGCATTCCGGCGGTCGAACTGATGATGATCACCGAGCCACCGCGACCGCCGTCGACGATGTGGGGAAGAGCGGCACGACATGTGTTGTAGGGGCCGTGCATTTGTACGTCGATCATCTCGTGGTACATCTGTTCTGACATGTCGAGGAAGGGAGCATTCGACCAGATCCCGGCGTTGGCCACAACGATGTCCAGGCGGCCGAACTCTGCAACGCCGGCGTCGACGGCGGTGCGCAAGGAATCGACGTCCCGCACATCTGCTGTTCTCGTCACGATCCGTCCGCCGGCTTTCTCGACGAGTCGAGCAGTTTCAGCGAGGTCGTCCTCGGTTGCGAGGTCGTACGGGACGCTCGCCATGTTTGCGCAGATGTCGACAGCGATGATGCTCGCGCCTTCCTCCGCCAAGCGCACGGCGTGTGCACGTCCTTGTCCGCGGCCGGCACCGGTGATGAAAGCGACTTTGCCTTGCAACCCGTTCATGAGTAGCTCTCCTTGGATGATTGGTCGATAGGGGATGGTGATATCGAGACTGTTCTTGACAGTGGCGGTGTCGTCGGCTCAGTCGTCGAGGCGTGAGGGGTCGATGGTCAGCGGACGCTGGTAGGAGATGTCCGAACGATCCCGGCTAGGTTGGGGGCCCGTTCTCATGAGGGACTTCGTTCGTTCCGGAAGGTTTTTCACCACTGTCATTGCGACCTGGTCGAGTTGGTCGGGTATCGAGTCGAGCGGTGCCCAATCGCGGATGCAGACACGCGCGGCGATGGCCCAGTGGCCGTGGCGCTTTTCGAACCTGTCGAGATAGCGGCCTCCGCTCATGGTGAGGGGTTTTCCTTCACGGTTGATTCCGACGAACATGTAGTACGTCTCGGTGTGGGCGACATCGCCGTCGAGTTCGCAGGTGATGTTGAAGATGGCATGTTGGTGGGACAGGTGGGTGCGGGTGTGCATGTCGATCGCCCAGTCGGCGAATTGCTCTGGACTTCCGACGAATACGCCGTGGTCGTCGATAGCGTCAGGATGGTAGACCGACAGCAGCAACTCGCGGTCGAGCCGGTCCACCGCCCGGGAATAGGTCATCAAGCAGTCACGAATAGCCTGTTTGTCCTGTAGTTCGCGGATCGCGGTGGCCAGCTCGGCGAGGGACGGGGTTTCTGTGATTTCGGGGTCGGTGATCATCACTGCTCCTAGTCGTCCGATGGGCTGGTCAGGCAGTTTGGCGGTCTTCGCGTACGCAGGCGATGTAATCGCGCCACACGATGCGGCCGGCGAGAACGTCCTCGCAGGTGTAGTCCTGGGTGGGGAAGTCCCACCGCCGGTCGGTGCTGACGAATTGGAGCAGCGCTCCGAACGTGGTCCGAGGGGAGAGGAAGGTTTCGTTCCAGGCCGATAGGCGAGTATCGGTGTCGATGGGTTCGTATCCGTCGGCGCGCAGGGACTCGACGGTACGGGGGAGGTCGTCGACCAGGAAGGTCATGTGGTGAAAACCCGGACCGCGGCGGCGCATTGTCTCGGAGATCAGTGAATCGCTGCGCAGTGGCTGCATCAGTTCCAGCTTGAAGCCGGGAAGCATCCAGTGCATCAGTCGGATTCCGGTCTCGTCGTTGTCCCCGCCGCACAGGAACGTCCCGCCGATCACCTCGCGGAAGAACGCGGCCGCTTCCGTCATGGACGGGACCGCGAGGGCGATGTGGTCCACTTTGGTGATCCGTTCGGCGGTCCTGCTGCCACCGTCGGTGGGGTGTTCACCTGTTGAGGACATTGGGTTCCTTCCCTCATCTGGTGGGATCGAATGCTGTGCCGGTTGCCGCGCAGTGTCGTGGATCGTCCCGGCGTAGGAATCTGTCTCTTACCGGACGGCTGTGTGGGATTCGTCGTTCGGAGTGTGCGCGGCTGCGCGCATCGCGGCAGCTTCTGCGAGTTCGGCGGTGAACTGGCTACGGGTGATCGACCAGAGGCGTAGTGCGGCCAGTGCCGAAATCGCAAGTGGAATCGACGCGGCCAGGAAGATGTACTTGGGAGCGATGGATCCGGAGGCGTATCCGGCCAGGATGGGGGTGATGATCGCGCCGATACGGCTGATACCGACCATCAATCCGTATCCCCGAGCACGGGCGAGGGCCGGGTACATCGGAGGTGCCATCGCGGTGTAGGACGACACGGACACGAACACCGCCAGTCCGAGTGCGGTGGCCATGACCAGAGCGATGGGCCCACCTATGGTGACGGTGAACAGCACCAGGCTGACCACGGCCAGGCTCAGTGCGATCCATGCGATGCGGGTGGCGAGGAACTTCAGACCGATGAGGCCGAAAATGATCGATCCGGCGAGGCTGCCGATACTGATGATGGTGCCGGCGACGGCGCCGTCCTGGGGACTGCCGCTGGCATCGGCGATCAGCTGTGGTGTCCAGGTGCCGACGAAATAGTAGGCCGCGGTGAGGAAGGCGTAACCGATCCACAGCAGAATGGTGCGTTCGCGCAGTTCGGCGCTGAGCACTCGCGGCTTGTCCTGGGCCGGAGGAACGGCGCTGGTGGGCGAGTTGAGTTGCTGCCCGGTGGTGGGGGTGTACTCGATACCCAGTTTGGTGGCGATACGGGCGACCTTGTCGTGCGCGCCCGCCTTGCCGGCGGTCAGCAGGAAGGTCAGGGTTTCGGGCAGCAGGGCAGCGACCAGGATGAGTCCGAGGGCGCTGACGGTGGCCCCCACCCAGAACATCGCTTGCCACGCTCCGCCGAAGAGTGACATGAGGGAGACCCCGGTCAGGCCGGCAAGGGTGCTGCCCAGTGGGAATCCGACAGTGACGAGGCCGATGGCGAAATTGCGGCGGGCAGCGGAGGAGTATTCCTGGGCCACCACGATCATGGTGGCGCTGATGACGCCGACACCGATGCCGGTTAGGAAGCGGCCGCCGAGCATCACAGCGGTGTTCGGTGCCAGGGCGGTGGTGACCATCGAGACGATGTTCAGGCTCAGACCTGCCAGGATCAGGCGGCGTCGGCCGTATCGATCTGCCAGCGGAGCGACGAAGATCGCTCCCGCCGCCATGCCGACGAGTCCGGCGCTGATCAAATATCCTTTCTCGCTGGGCGTGGCAAAGTCTGTCGGTAGATGAGGCAGCACGAAGCCCATGGCGAAGAAGTCGAAGCCGTCGAGCATGTTGCAGAACATGCACAAGAAGACGATGAGCCATTGATAGGGCTTCATCTTCGATGAATTGATCTTGCTGATGACATCCATGCCTTCTGCTCCCTTGGGGGACGGTGACGGGATAGTGGCGTCCGGCTCCGGTGCGGCGCCATGCCCGGCGGGTCGGCGACATTCGATAGCTGTGTGCGGTGGGGCAGTGGGTTCGGCCAAGCGTGTTCTGATGCTCCCTGCCTGGACGGATTCGTCCTGAGCAACTGGGAGCTTTCACCGCCGCGAGCTTCGTCCGAGCCGGACGAGCATCTCAAAAACGATTGATTGTTTTCTGCATCACACTGTGGCCCGGCTCTCAGGGAATGTCAAGGACTTCCAAAGGAATTCGTCCATTCGGGTGCTTCATCGGGCACACGTCGCTGATGGGCGCTGGGGGTGCGAGCAGTCGCTCACCCTTCGGTCATCGTGCCGAGAATCTCCCGCACGAGAGCGGCCATGTCGTGAGCCCACACGGAGGTCAGACCGCCATCGACGGTGAGGGTTTGACCGGTGACGAACCCGGAGCGGTCTCCAGCGAGGAACACTGCCGCGTCCGCGATGTCTCGGGCTGTGCCGGCGCGGCCGAGGGGATGTAGCTCGCCCAGCCGTGGGGTCAGTCGCTCAAGGAACTCTGCGTAGCGTTCGGGGCCGAGGCGGGTGGCTTGGGCGAGGATGGGGGTGATGATGACACCGGGAGCGATGACGTTGGAGCGGATCGCGTAGCGGCCCAGTTCCCGGCATGTGGCACGGGCGATCTGCTCGATTCCGGCCTTGACCGCCGAGTAGGACACCGATCCGATACCGGCCAGTGTCGTGGCGATACTCGACATAGAGACGATGCTTCCACCGGTGCCCTGGTCTTTCATGCGCTGCCCGGCGTGCTTGTGCCCCAACAGCACCGATCGCAATAGCAGATCGCTGGTGCGGGTGAAGGAGTCGGCGTCGACGTCGAGCACGGACCGCTGGTCGCCGAGTGCGCCGGCATTGTTGACCATGATGTCGATCCGGCCGAAGCTGTCGACCGCGGCGGCAACGAGTTCTTGCATGTCGCTTTCACAGGTGACGTCGGCGTAGCGGAACACGATCGAACCGGGGTGGGTCTCGGCGACTTCGGAGCCGTGGTGGTCGTCGATGTCCCCGATGACCACCACGGCTCCGTTGTCGACGAACGCTTCGGTGACAGCGCGGCCGATACCGCTCGCGCCACCGGTGACCACGGCAACCTTGCCGTTCAGTTCTCCACTCACGAATCTCTCCGATCACTCGATTCCGCCGCACTTTCCGTGCGGGCCTTTCGTCAGCGGGATGGCAGGCACGCAGTCACGCGACAACTCGGGCCGGATGCGCTATTGCCTATTGCCAATGCTCCATGGGCAGGCCCGCTACCGGAGACCGCAACACCTGCACCTCTCGATTGCCGAGCCCACCCAGATAGAGCGTCTTCAGATCCGGTCCGCCGAAAGCAATACTGGACAGGTTCGACACACGAGACCCCCGGCTGTGGGAGATGTGATCCCAGGTCAAGTGCGCCTCGGCATGGGCCGAGGCGATCGTGCCCAGTTCCGTGGGGTTGACGTCTTCGAACAAGACGGTCCAGGACAGATCCGGTGTGATGCGGATCAGCCGGTTGGATATGACGCAGACGATCCAGAGTGCACCTTCTGCATCGAAAGCCATGCCATCGGGATAGGTATCTCCCGGATAGGTGATCTGGATGGGATTGCTCAAGACGCCATCTGCCGCCAAGTCGTATCGTGTAGTGCGGCAAGCAAAGGTCTCATTGACAAAGAGGTGCCGGTGGTCGGGTGACACTCGTACCTCGTTCGTCCAGTTCAGCCCCTCTGCCGCAACGGTGACCTTGCCGTCCTGGACCAGGAGGATCTGTCCGGAGTTCTCTTCCGCGGTGAAGTGGTCGTGTTTGCGTCCCGATGAGCTGATGGTGATCCAGGCTCGGTCGCCGTCCACCAGCACGAAATTGGTTCGTGGTATGGGTTTCCCGTCGAGTTCGGTCGCGAACGGACGCGCCTCACCACATCGGCCGACGCTCCAGACGCCGCCTGCCTTACCCATGTTGGCGAATAGGAAGTCACCGTCTGCCGTCAACGCAATACCGTTGGGCCGAAAGCCCTGCGCAATCAGATCTGCCTCGACAGCGGGCCCGGTAGTCCCGTCCGGCGCGATCCGCGCGATACCCAGCGTCCAATCGCCGGTGTAGAGCGAGCCGTCGCGTGCTGCCAGCACGCACTCCGGCCGGTTCAGACCACTACCGATCTGTGACAGATCCGCCGGCAGAAACGGCTCGATTTCGGTCAGCATCATATGTCTTTTCTCCTGATTGCAATGGAGTCAGGCCGCGATCGGAGTGCGGTCAGTGGTCTCCGACCGCGGCCGCTCGTATTGGGGCTCAGCAGTTGCGGCGGCGTGCACCCAACTGTGATGCTGCCGCTCACAACGCCAGGTAACCGCCATCGACAGGAATCGTGACTCCCGTGACATATGAGGACATGTCGGAAGCGAGGAACACCGCGGGGCCCGCGATCTCCTCTGTCTCACCGACACGACCGAGCGGTAGCCGCTGCAGGAACTTCTCGCCCGCGTCACCGGTCACCGTCATCAGGTCGCTCTTGATCCGGCCCGGTGCCAGACCGTTGGCTCGACCACCTGTCGGACCGAGCGTTCGGGCGAAATACTGGACCAGTGAACGGACGGCTGCCTTGGAAGCGCCGTAGGCGGCACTGGACCTCGGCGCCGTAAATCCGGCGATCGACGAAACAAAGATCACGCTTGCGCCCGCATGCTTCAAAGTGGGCAGCAGCGCGACTGTAATATCCCACTGGGCAGTGAGGTTCACGCCAATGACCTGATCCCACTTCGCTGCCTGATCGGGATCGTTCGGTCTGATTCGAGGTGCGATGCCCGCATTGTTCACCAGAACGTCGATATTTCCGTACTGCTCGCCGATGCGAGCGCCGAAGGCATCAACGCCTTCACGGTCGCTGATGTCCAAGATCTCGGCCGAGGCCGACCCCCCCGAAGCCTTGATGTCTGCAACCACGACATCTGCTGCCTCCTTGTTCCTGTCCACCACCAGAACATGTGCGCCTTCCGACGCTAGGGCGGTCGAGATGGCAGACCCCAGGCCGCGTCCACCTCCGGTCACCACCGCCGTTTTACCGGACAGTCGTGTCATATGCTTCTCTCCTTTCGCGAATCAACCGGCCGGCGTGGCAAGTCGATTGATGTCCATGTGCATTCGATGTCATGACCTGCGAGGAAGTCCGAGATCCTGCCGGGTCAGGACATGACGTATCCCTTGTAGCCGTTGCGGGTCACGTCCTCGCAGTACTCGCGGAACCTGGGATTGCCGCCGACGAACAGCAATACCTCACGCTTGTCACGGCCTTCGATGTTCTTGTTGATGCCGGTGAACCAGGAGTTGGTCTGGCCCAGGAGCAACTTGCCCATCAACTTCGTGCAGTAGAGCGTATAGTTCTCGGCTGCATCGGGCTCCGGCTCGATGCGTTGGATGTCGTTTTGCTTTGCATGGACCATCATGTCGCTCAGCCAGTCGACGGCGAGTGCCGAGCACCGCGGAATGTTGCAGAAGGTGGCCCCGCTTTGCGGTCCGACGAGCAGGAAGAAGTTGGGGAACCCGGGGCACTGCATACCCATGTAGGTGGTCACCCCGTCGGCCCAGGTGTCTTTCAGTGCCACGCCGTCCGTGCCGAGGATGTCGATACGGTTCCACGATCCCTTGACTGCATCGAAGCCCGTGGCGTAGATGATGACGTCGAATTCGTGCAGGGTGTCGGTGGTCTGGATGCCGTCAGGGGTGATTCGGGTGATCGGTGTCGTGTTCAAATCGACCAGGGAGACGTTGTCCTGGTTGTAGACCTCGTAGTAGTCAGTTTCGAGAGGCACCCGCTTCATGCCGAAGCCGTGATCCTTCGGGATCAGTAGTTCGGCGGTGCGGGGATCCTTGACCCGCTCACGAATCTTCTGGGCCACGAAATCCGAGACGTACTTGTTGGCTACCGGATCGGATAGCACGTCCTGATACGCACCGAGCCACAGCGAGAATCCCGGGCCCTTGTACAGTTCTTCCAACTTGGCATCGCGCTCGTCCTTCGGCACGTCGAACAGGTTCTTCGGAATGAACTCGTGCGTATAGCCGGCGATGGATGCGTCGCACTTGGCGATGAACTCGTTGTAGTGCGATTTGATGTAGTCCATCCGCTCCTGCGTCATGGGACCGTTGCCCAGGGGAGTGCACCAGTTCGGTGAGCGCAGGAACACCGTCAGATTCTTGGCGACCTTGGCCATCTCCTGGATGACCTGCACACCGGTCGAACCCACGCCGATCACTGCTACTCGCTTGTCAGAGAAATCTAGATCGGCGGGGCCGAATCCGCTCGGGTCGCGTGGCCAGTTCGCGGTGTGGAAGCTCTCGCCCTTGAAGGTGTTGATGCCGGGGACGTTGGGCATCTGCGGTGCGGACAGCGGTCCGAGGGCCGAGAAGACGAAACGTGCCGTCACCGGAGCTCGATACTGCTGTTCGAATTCGAGTGTCCAGTAGTTGTTCTCGTCGTCGAAGACGGCCTTTTTGACCCGCGCGTTGAAGATGTAGTCCTTGCGGATGTCCATGATGTCGGCCGCGCGGTGGATGTATTCGAGTACTTCCGGTTGAGCGGCGAAGCGCTCGGACCAGTTCCACTCCTGCATGAGCTCTTCGTTCCAAAAGTAGCCGTACACTTCGCTCTCCGAGTCAACCCGAGCGCCCGGATAGCGGTTGTGGTGCCACACACCGCCGATGTCGTCCGATCCTTCGACGCCCAGGACGGAGTAGCCCATCTCGCGTAGTCGATAGGTCTGGTACAGCCCGGTCAATCCCGCGCCGATCACCACGGCGTCGAAATCGAGTTCTTTCGTCATTGCACTTCCTCTCGTTGGCCTGGTGGCGAGCGCTTCGGGCGGCCGAACAGGTGAGCCGCTTCGCGGTGTCGATCGAGCCCCAGCCAAATAACAATCGTTTGTTTTTCATACGTCGCACGTTTCCGCGGACAGGCGTCACACGTATGAGGCTTGCAAAGGGTTCGAGGCGGGTCAGAGCCCCATCTGCTTGGCGATGATGCTGTGCTGGATCTCGTTGGTGCCGCCGCCGACCATGCCGTGCTTGGCCTCACGGAAGTAGCGCTCCATGTCGTACTCGGGCAGCGTCGCGTAACCACCGAGAGCCTGCATGCCGTTGGTGGCCACCCGGAAGGCAGTCTTGGCGGCGAAGACCTTCGCCATCGAAACCTCCTTGAGCGCCTTCTCTCCACGGGCCAGCTTGGTGGCGGCACTGTAGACCATCAGACGTGCGGCTTCGACCTCGCATTCGTCCTCGGCCATGCGGTGCTTGAGGACCTGGAACGACGACAGCGGGCGACCGAACTGGGTGCGATCCTTGGTGTAACGGATGGTGTCGTCGAGGGCGGTGCGGGCGTTGCCGACGTAGGTAGCTGCCAGGCTCAGCCGCTCCCATTCGAGGTGGCTGCCGACGACCCTCCACCCGTCGCCTGGCTGGCCGATTATGTTCTCCACCGGGACGCGGGCATCGGTGAAGAAGATCTCGGTCGTGCCGAGACTGCGGCGGACGATGGTGTCCAGCTTGCGGACGTCGACGCCCTCGGTGGTGTTGGGAACCAGGATCATGCTCAAGCCGGTGTGCTTGTCCTCGGCAGTGCGCGCCATCACCGCGATGACCGTACCCGGCAGGTGGGCGCCGGAGCAGAACACCTTGTTACCGTTGATAATCCAGGAATCTCCGTCCTGAACGGCACGGGTGCGCAGACCGGCGGCGTCGGAGCCGGCGTTGGGCTCGGTGATGGAGATACTGAACTTGATCTTGCCTTCCATGAAGCCCGGCAGGTACTTCTCGCGCTGCTCGTCGGTGCCGTGGAATGCAATGTTGGTAGCGGTGAACATCGAGGTCATGATCGCCGCGGCGAAGTCGAGGCTGTACTTGGCGATGGCCTCGCAGAAGATCGCGTACATCACCGGGTCGGCCTCGAGTCCACCGTGCTTCTCGGGAATGAGCAATCCGAGCCAGCCGCGGTCAGCGATCTTCTGGTACGCCTCGTCCGGAAACTCCCGTGCCTCATCGTGCTTGCGGATGTATTCGAGTCCGACCTCGCGCTCCATGAACGCGTGGACGGTTTCGTGCCACATCTGCTGTTCGTCGGTGAAACGGAAATCCATGAGTGCTCCTCTATGTGATGGGGGAGGGGTCTGGGGGACGATGTGTTATTGACCACCATAGGCGCATCTGATAGCAATAAACAAGTGATTGTTTTTTAGCACCGTACGCCTCCGTTCCCCTCGGAACGACAGAGAAGATGTGAGCGTCCATGGGTCTGCACCACACGTACCGCGGAATCCGAGTCCTCGACCTCAGTGAGAACATTGCCGGCCCTTTGGCCTGCATGATCATGGCGGACCTCGGCGCCGACGTCATCAAGATCGAACGTATCGACGGCGGTGACTCCACCCGGTCACTGCCCCCACAACGGGAGGGCACCGGCACGGTGTTCTCCACGGTCAACCGCAACAAGCGCAGCGTCGCATTGAACCTGGCCTCCGAGACGGGGCGCGACGCCGTCCTCCGCCTTGCTCGCACGGCCGATGTAGTGGTCGAGTCGTTCCGGCCCGGTGTCGCCGACCGCCTCGGCCTCGGGTTCGACGATGTCACCGCCGTCAACGACAAGGTGGTCTATTGCTCGATCAGCGCATTCGGGCGTGGTCCGCTCGGTCACGACCGCCCTGGCTACGACGCGCTGGTTCAAGCCTTCACCGGAATCATGAGCCTGACCGGCGACCCCGACGGTCGTCCGGCCCGCACTGCCCCTTCCCTCATCGACATCTCGACCGGGATGTGGGCCGGCATGTCGATCATGGCTGCGTTGGCGAACCGATCCCACGGAGATGGGCCGGTCCGTCTCGAGTCGACACTGATCGACAGCGGCCTGTTCATGATGTGCCACCAGATCATCGGCCTGGTATCAGCGGACTTCCAACCTCAGCGACTGGGTTCCGCTGCCCCCAGCACAGCGCCCTACCGGGAATACCCCACCTCGGACGGATCGATCATGGTTGCTGCCGCCACGGATCGCCTGTTCCAACGGCTCTGCAGTGCGATGGAAACCGAGTCACTGGCTCAGGATCCGCGCTTTGCGACAGTCACCGATCGGGTGCAACATCGCCACGACCTCGACACCGAACTCGAGAAAGTGTTCTCCACCCGGCCGTCGAGTGTCTGGCTCGAAAAGATCGCTGCTGCCGGGGTGCCGGTCGGGCCCGTGCATTCTCTCGGTGAAGCCCTGGCTCATCCCTTGACCCTGGAACGCCGGTTGATCATTGACGATCCTGCCTCTGCGCAGGTCAGACTTCCCCTCGACCAATCTCGCGACCTGCCGCTGATGTCCCCGCCGAACCTGGGCGAGCACACTGAAGAGGTCCTGCGGGAGGTCGGTTTTTCCCCTGATGAGATTCGTGCCCTCGTACCTGCCGAGAGCGCCCACCTGTGAAACGGAGATTTACCGCGATGAATCTCGACACGACGACCGAACGTCGATCAGCGCTGGAAGCGCGATACGCCCCGTGGCAACCGCGCACTACTGCCCAGCTCTTCGATGAAGTTGCTGCTCAGTATCCGGAGCGACCGTTCGTACTGTGCGACGACCGCACGTACACCTACACCGAGATGGGTCGGTGGAGCGTACGACTGGCTGCCGGACTGCTCGCACTCGGTGTTCGACCCGGTGACCATGTCGCAGTGGACATGGCGAACTTCGCCGATTTCATCGCCCTCAAACTCGCCGTCGCCCGGATCGGTGCGGTCTCCGTGGCAGTGAACTATCTGCTCCGGCACGAAGAGCTGGCCTATGTCCTGCGCCAGTCCGAGTCGTGCGTGCTCATCACGATGGACGAGTTCCGGGGGCTCGACTATCTGGACTGTCTCGACCGGATCGCTCCCGGGTGGGAAGACAGCGGCGGCGGAGACGCGTTGCCCCGGCTGCGGCACGTCTTCGTGCGGGCGGTGGACTCGGCCCAACCCCGCCGAGGGGCTCCGTTGTCCTGTCTGGAGGCCGCAGGCATGTCGGTCCCGGACGAACAGATCTATGCGATCACCCGTGGAGTCAGCGCACGAACCGTCTCGGACATCGTCTACACGTCGGGCACCACAGGAAAACCGAAGGGAGTCATGCTTGTTCACGATGCGGTGACTCGCACGGCCTACGGCTCGGCCTACACACGTGCCTTCCAGGACGGCCGCCGGATCGGCTACGCACTACCGATGTACCACGTTTTCGGGTACGTCGAGGCGATGGTGGCGGCACTGTTCGTCGGAGGTGCAGTAGTGCCTCAGGCGACCTTCGACCCAACGGCGATGCTCACCTCCGTGGCGCGTCATGGCATCAACGAACTCATTTGTGTGCCGGCGATGACTTCTCGACTGCTCGACGTAGCTGCCGACGGAGACTTCGACTTGGCGTCCTTGTCGACGATGTTCTCCTCCGGTACCGCACACAGCCCCGAGATGTGGCAACGCATGCTCGACGTGCTGGGCGTCGAAGAACTGTTCACCGCCTACGGACAGAGCGAGACCACCGCCTCGGCGATGTGTACGCTGCCGGGAGACGCATTGGTCCGGTTTCAGACCACGAACGGCACCGTCAAGCCCCCCTGCGCAGCCGGCGACCCGGACCTCGGCGGACTTATGGCCGTTTACAAGGTCATCGCGACCGATACCGGGGACGACCTGCCGACAGGCCAGATCGGCGAACTCGTGGTCCGGGGTCCGTCCGTTACCCCTGGGTACTACAACAAAGCTGCTGAAACCGCAGCGCTGTTCACACCCGACGGGTGGATGCATACCGGTGACCTCGGTCGCCTCGATGCGGACGGTTACCTCACGCTGACCGGACGTATCAAGGAGTCCTACCGGTGCGGCGGAGAACTGGTGCTGCCCTCGGAGGTCGAGGCGGTGCTCAACCGTCACCCTGCAGTCAAGGCGGCGCACGTGGTGGGGATCCCGCATGAGCGAATGGGCGAAATCGGATGCGCTTTCGTCGTACCGGCCGAGGGCGCTGAGATAGACGAACGCGAGTTGATCGCTTACTGCAACGATCTACTTGCCCGCTTCAAAGTTCCGGCCCATGTACTGGTGGTCGACGAAACCGATCTGCCGGTGACCGTCACCGGGCGGGTGCAGAAATTCCATCTGGTGCAGCGGGCGACCGAAGTTCTAGCGCAACGTGTCGAGACGGTGAAACAGCCATGAGCCACGACTTCGACGACATCGCAATCGTCGGCGGTGGCTTGGCGGCCGTACGTACCGCGCAAGGCTTGCGCGAGCTCGGCTTCCGCGGCCGAATCCACATGTATTCCGACGAGTCCGCACCCCCGTACGACCGCCCCCCGCTGTCGAAGGACTTTCTGACCGGTGAACTCGACACCGACGGGTTGCACCTACTCAACGACAAGGCTCTGGCGACACTCGACCTCGAGATCCATTTGGACTCGGAAGTCGTCGCCCTCGATCCGGGCGGGCGCCGTCTGGCCCTTGCCGACGGCACCAGCGTGCCCTACGGACGCCTCGTGGTGGCCACCGGAGCGCAGGCCCGCCGATTGCCAGGGCTCTCGCCCTCACCGCGCATCCACTACCTGCGTACCGTCGATGATGCGCATGCGCTACGCACCGCGTTGGCCCATGCCTCCCGGATCACGGTGGTCGGAACCGGTTTCATCGGGCTGGAAGTGGCGTCATCGGTCCGTCATCTCGGACTCGAGGTCGACGTCGTGGCCGCCGACGAAGGGCCGATGATAGGCATCGTCGGTCGGCAGCTATCCCGGTGGTTGACGGACCTGCACACCGCGCACGGGGTGCGTATGACCAATTCGGTCGTGGTGTCGTCCGTGGAGGAGTCCGCCACCGGGGTGAGCTTGACCCTCGGGGACGGCGCCTCCCGCTCCTCGGACCTTGTAGTCGTGGGGGTGGGCGTCAGCCGCGAGCTGCAGTGGTTGCGTGAGGCCGGGCTCGCGGTGGACCGCGGCTTGGTGTGCGACGTCGACGGCCGCACCAGCGATCCGTTCGTCTTCGGTGTCGGGGACATCGTGTGCATGCACACTGGTGCCGAGCACGAGGATCTGCAGCACTGGACAGCGGCCGCCGACAGCGCACGCCGCACCGCCCATGCGCTGATGGAGGTCGAGCGCACCCACGACCTGGGAGATGGATTCTTCTGGACCGAGCAGCACGGCCACCGGTTGCAGTTCGTCGGTACTGCCGACGCCGACGCCGACATGGACGTGCTCAGTGGATCGATCGACGAGGGAAAGTTCGTCGCGCACCTGCGGTCCGGACCCACCGTCACCGGGGTGTTCGCATCCAACAGTCCTCGCGAATTCCTCGAGGCACGTCGGGCTTTTCAGCAACAGGCCACGGCCGGCGCCGCCGGGTGACGGCGCATTCCCACGATCAGGAGGTGCCTGTGAGCATCGATATCGAACGCGCTCTTCCGATAGAGGACCGAGTGGCGATCACGGAGTTGTACGGGCGGTACTCGACGTCCTTCGACGGCGGTGACGGTGCGGGGTGCGTCGAGTTGTTCACCAAGGACGGCACGTTCACCATGACGGGGCGGGAACCGGTGGCGGGCAGGGCGGCGTTGACACAGTTCTTCGTCGCCGCGGCCAAGCGGTCGGCCGGTATTCACCACACCGTCAGCAACATCCTGGTGGAGAAGGTGTCGGTGGATCGAGCGCGGGGCAGCGCGCACGTGCTGGCAGTGCGGGTCGACGGTGACACGGTGCGTCTGGCCGCCCTGGGGCGGTACCGTGACGAGTTCGTCAAGGTCGGCGGTCGCTGGCTGGTACACACTCGATGCGTCGAATCCGCTGTGCCGGACTCGCTCATCGGTGCCGTCATCGTGCGGCCCGACTAGGGATGGTGTGCGCCGTGACCCACACGCACGCTGGCCAGCACGAGGTCGGCCAAGCCCGCGCCGACCACTTCGGACGGCTCGGAACCGTCCGCG
>Ga0180218_1001061_pt1 | contig 18251 bp, 15 predicted proteins | sample eDN3rd37CKraftBY_FD_151334 | JGI IMG/M metagenome (GOLD analysis project Ga0180218, IMG submission 151334) | Enriched backyard soil microbial communities from Emeryville, California, USA - eDNA 3rd pass 37_C Kraft BY (version 2) (version 2) | ecosystem: Environmental > Terrestrial > Soil >...
CTTGTGCGACGTCAAAGCCGATGGTCGAATGACGCTTGAACATCTGCAAGGAAGGATGGCTAGTATCGTCCTGATCGTCCCGGAGACTGGACCGGCGGCGAGTGGTGCCCTTCGGCCAAGACATTATGACCAAGCCAATACGAACGAATGACTGCAGGCTGAGACGATGACCGCAGCGCCTATGTCCGGTGACGGTGTGGACCGCCTGCCACCAAAATATGCCCCGATGGCCGTTCCCATCGCCGCCAAACATGTACTTTGGTGCATCTTTTTTGTCGTCATCAGCGGTGCCTTGATCGCGCATACGCCAAGAGCGTGGATACAAATTGCGTGGCTACTCGGTGATCTCGCTGCTGTCGGGCTGTTCCTCAGATATCAATCCCAGTTCATCAATATCGCGCTGAGCAATGGCGTATTCGTGAGTTGGCCGCTCCTGGCCTGCGCATCGGCCGCATGGTCGGTGTCGCCAGAGCTGAGCCTCACTCACGGCCTGCAACTGCTCATGACGATGCTGATCGCATTCCTGCTTTGCATTCAGTTTCGCCTGGAGCAGTTCGTCGTCGTTCTTTTCTGGGCGTTGCTGATAGCGGCCATTGCCACGTTGGCGAGCGAGGTGCTGATGCCCTACGCCAATCTGGAAGCAGAATGGCGCGGTGGCTTTCCGCATAAGAACCTGATGGGGGACACCATGACCCTCCTGGTGCTTACGGCATCTTGCCTCTTCTTGCAGGGTCGCTGGCGCGTCATCACTTTGATGTCAATCGCGCTGGCGCTTTTCCTCCTCTTTATGTCGCGTTCGGCGACGGCGACCGTGTCACTTTTCATATGCTTGGCGCCATTGCCATTTGCCTACACACGCCTGCGCGGCGCCGGGACATTCATGTGCGTGCTTGGCGGCACGTTGGTGATCACGGCGCTCGCCATGGTGGGCTGCTACATCGCGATCGCTTATTTCGGCGTGGACCCGATCGACCTCGTCCTTGACTTGGTCGGCAAGGACCGCACCCTGACGGGGCGGACGTTGCTCTGGGATATGGCGGAGCTCGCAATCGACAGCAAGCCGTGGCTGGGCTTCGGCTTCAAGGGCTACTGGGCCGATCGCCCCGCTGAAATGCTCCAATTGCTGAGCGCTTTTGGCTTGCAGCAAGTCCCGTACTTCCACAACAACTATCTGGAAGTCGCTGTCGCATTTGGAGTTATCGGGCCGGTCCTGCTGGTGCTCGGCATTTTCATCGCACTCTGGCGGACCGCACGCAGAGCTATCAGCGCAACTCAGGTGATTGATGTCTGGCCGCTACTCATTGTCATCGCCACGATTATCAAGACATTCGTTGAGAACCCGCTATTTTGGAACCATGGCTTGTGGCAGGTCTTATTTATCGTAGCGGCGGTGATCCGCCGATAGAGGCTTCTCGCATGCGTATGCGTATCTTAGTCCCACTATTTTGCATCATCCCCCTCTCAGCGGCTGTAGCGGCCGAGGGGACTTCCTTTGTCGACCGATTTAAGACCATCGACGGCAAGCGCTGGCAGGTCTCAGATGGCTGGGTGAACGGTGACTGGCACGGGTGCCGCTGGTCAAAGCAGAATTTGCGTCTCGTCGAGGGGGGCCTCGAGCTTTCGCTCACGGATACGCCGCGCGGCGATCGGGCCTACACATGCGGCGAACTCATGTCCCGTCCCATGTACGGATACGGGACTTTCGAAGTTCGGATGATGCCGGCAGCCCTGAACCCCGGCATCGTTTCGGCGTTCTTCACGTACACCGGCCAAGCTCACGGCAATCCTCAAGACGAGATCGACTTCGAGTTCGTAAGCACGCGGCCAAGGTCCGTGGACGCAACTTACCATGCCAAGAACAGCGGCCCGCAAGGCTTCGCCGCACCGCTGGATTTCGATCCCAGAGCCGGCATGAACGACTATGCCTTCCATTGGACGCCGGACAAAATTGCCTGGTACGTGAATGGCAAGCTTATCCGCGAGGCCAAGCGGGTCGAGGGAAAGCCATTTACGACTCTTCCAGGCAAACTCTACATCAGCCTGTGGAGCGGCGGTGATGGTCTGAACGCCTGGCTCGGCAAGTTCAGCTACCCCGGTGTTCCGCTGGTCGCGCGCTACGAATACATCGCCTATACGAAGCTCGGGGATGACTGCCAGTTTCCGCAGTCGATTGTATGCAAGGTCGGCAAGGACGCGTTGAACAGTCCTTAAGCGACGTGCCAAAATCCGATCGGCGACGCTGCGAAACCATTCTTTGAAAGATCGTGACGCCGCCGGAGGCCATGCCCTTATAAGAGGGTTGAGTGGCAGCACGATCGAGCCTGCCAACGATGGCTTTGCACCTGCATACCTCGAGATGGGAACAGCAGATGAAGGAAGCGGTAAAGCGGGTGGGCGGCAGGGCGCTAGCCTATACGCCGAAGTTCCTGCAGACCTACATAAAAGAAACCGTCGAGCTCATGTTCTGGAAGAGAGAGCTCACGCGATCGAACGGCAATTTCTATAACGGCCATTTTCAAGAGTTCTTCACGGATCTCTTCGATCTCAAGAAGGAGTATTTCGACAGCAAGAGGATGCTGGACGTTGGCTGCGGTCCTCTCGGCAGCCTCGAATGGGCAACCGGCGCGGCCGAGCGCGTTGGCGTCGATCCGCTGGCGGACAAGTACCGGGATCTGAACAAGGGTGTGCACGCGATGCAGTACGTCAATGCTGCATCTGAGGCCTTGCCCTTTGCTGACGGCGCCTTCGACGTGGTGTCGATGTTCAATTCATTGGACCACGTCGAGGATGCTGACGCGACGATCGGGGAAGTGCAGCGCGTTCTCGCAAACGGCGGAGATCTACTGCTCATTTGCGAGATCGACCACGAGCCGACGCTCACGGAACCGCAGACACTTCGAGAGGACATCCTCGAGAAGTTCGGCACCTGTCGGGTCGAGATGAAGAAGATCTTTGCCATCAACGACGACCACAACGTTTATGCGAGCATCAGCCAGGCGCGCGCGCGCGCGTCAGGGCACCCCGGAATTCTCTGTGCGCGTCTCGTAAAGAATTAGCGGGCAAAATGGAGGGACTAGGGCGAGCTGCAAAGCAGGGTTAGCGCGCCTACGCTTTCACTATCGCGTCTTTTCGACCAGCCGCGTCAGAAGCTCCGCCGTATCACTCTCATCGACGAACAAGCTCCGTGGTGCCGCGCGCGCACGCTCAGCCAGATCGGCGTAGCGGCCAGCATCCATCTCGAGAAGCCAAGATACCAGGCTCTCGTCGATCGGTTCCCTAAGAGCTACGCCGAGCCCCTCGCGCGCTACTTTGTCGCCCGTCGCCGTCCCCTCGCGCGCGATTGCGATCGAATGGAAGAGGCCGCCCTCATAAAGCCGGTTCGGAAGCAGCCAGTCGGAGTTCGAGCCGGCATCGAGGAAATCGATCGCCCACGTGAAGTGGATCTCGCCGTAAATCTCGGCCAGATCCCGCGGGCTCTGGTACGGTCCCAGATATTGGAAGTTGGGGCGGTTCGCCGTTTGGGCGCGCATGAGGTCGCTCGGAATATCCTCCTCGGATAGCGTGCCTCGAATGAGGACTGCCACCTTGTCCGGGTGGGCCGCGGCGAGACGGCTCAGGATGTCGAGGCTCCTGATGCAGCGGAGCGTACCGAACCAGCCGATAATCCAAGGAGGACCGCTTGGAGGCGTCGGTATCGCAGCCTTCGGCACGGCAGCGACCTGGGATGCGGCGACCTTGTTCTCGAGTAGGAACCAGGGTCCCGCGTAGCTCTGCTGAGGCTCGAAGTAGCGCGTCATGAACATCGGCGAGCTGACCACGAGCATATCGCATGCAGAGAGCAGGCGGCGTTCGCACCAACGGAATGCGGCCTTGAGGAAGCCGGCGCCGATGAACGCGCGCTGCACGTCGAGAACCTCGTAGACGAGCTGCGCACGTGACCGCGAAAGCAACTTCGCTGCTGTGGCGAGCGCCATCATGTCGAAGTTGCGCGCGTAGATGACGTCGCAATCGGCAAGTGCGCGGCGATGGCGCATGACCGTCCACAGGGCACGGCAGAGCTTTGGGAGCCGCGCGAGATAATTCCGATCGATGGTCGCGCCAAGTTCGATGTTCTCCCAGACGGGATCGGGCTGCTCCTTGTCCCGCGCGCGATGAAACATGAAACCGATGACGGACGCGCCGGCTGCCTGGAATGCTTTTACGCGCTTGATGACGACGCTTTCCCGCGAATCGTGCGCGAAGAACGCAATGCGCCGGACATGTTCTTGGGCACGCTCCGCGGCAGCAGCGGTCTGCAAACCGGCTATCGCATCAGTGCGCGCGGACAAGGGGCATCTCCAATGGCGCTGCTGCATCCCAAGAGCGGTCCTAGGATCGGGCGCGGATGATCAACCGGCACGAGATCCGTTCCAGCGTACCGCATCCGAAGATCGAGGCTATCGCGGATACAAGAAAATAATGAACAGGGTGTTGGCCATGGACGCGTGCGGCGCGCCCCTGCAGCGAGAAAAAGCCCAAAGCCGGAATCGATCGTTTCCAGGCGCACGAGCGCCGGCCTCGCGTACGGCTACATTCCGTGCTCTTGCAGCAAGCCTGAGGCGAGGTAGGCGACCTCTGTGCGGTTCTTGGCGTTGAGCTTCTTCATGATGTTGCGCACGTGCACCTTGACCGTGCTCTCGCACATGTTGAGCTCGTAGGCGATGATCTTGTTCGCCTTGCCCTTGCGCAGCGCGTCGATCACCGCCACCTGGCGGCGCGTGAACATGCCCCGCGGCCCCGGCGACGACGACTGGCGCTCCGCCATCAGCTTGCGCGCGGCAAGCAGGCTCCCGGCCGGGAAATACTGACCACCCGCCGCCACCAGACGCAGCGCGTGCGCCGCCACCTCGAGCGAGATGTCGGCCGGCATGAAGCCGTTCGCGCCCTTGTCCATCACCGTCATCACGAGCTCGGGGTCGTCGGCATCCGACATCACCACCACCGGCACGCCGCCGCTCGCCGCCTGCAGCCGTGTCAGCTGCGCATCGACATCGCGCGCGCTCAACCCGATCGTGCACAAGACCACGATCGCCGCCTTGAGCGTCGCTGCCCGCGCCAGATACTCCTCCACGCTCGCGACGCCGACGCCGTCGAGCGTCGTCGCCTCGGAGAGGATCGACTGGATGCAGCCTCTGACGAACGCGCGCCGCTCGATGATGACGACCGACATCGTCGCCTTGGCCGGTGTCGGCGTCGACGCGCGCTCGCCCGCCTCCGCCGCGCGCGCACTACTCGCGCGCAGCGTGCCATTCTGACGTCCCGCCTTGTCCTGGATTGATGCGATCTTGCTCGGCACCGAGCGCTGTGAAGAGGTACGCATTTTTACTCACTCAGCCTCTGATCAACGTCGGGATGCGACGGCTGACCCACCGTCTACGGATTAAGCGCGCACATCCCTCAATGGGACGTAGTTTATACCAATATTAGCCACCATTTAGCCGCTTTTGCTCTAAAATCCAAACTCAGCATTTGTGCATCATTAATGCAACATGTGCGCATTCAGGCGGCACCCCTCCTAAAACGTACAACTTTTGAAGCAATTCGCGCGCGCGAGGACTTGGCACTCAAGTACGGGACTATGCGCCGGCTATCCGTCACATCTTCGCGACTGAGCTTCCACCCTGTGCCAGCGATGTTGGCCACTCACGGAGCGTCGCACGATTGCAAGCGATGAAATGAGGCGCCCTTCGCGAGATGCCTGGGCAAGCCACCAGCTCGGACATCAAAAGCTCGTGCCCGAACGAGAAGGGGCCAGTCCTCTGCAAGGCCGGGAATGCAGCCGACGAGCGCGATGCACCCGGCGCTCATGTCCACGCCGCTGAAGCGCGTGCGGTGTCGGATGTCAGAGATCACTTAATATCGGCGCCGCGTTGAGGCTCCTGTACGAGCGCAGGAGGCACCACCAACGGCGACATTGGCATTGCCACCGGAGCCCCATCGGCCAGTACCAACACGAGCTTCCGTAAATGAAGCGGGGCTCCTCGTGAGAGAAGCCCCGCTCTTAAAAAAACTGCGTGTCTACCAATATCAACGGGGTAGAGCGCCAGTGCTTATGCTCTCCACGGAAGCGCGGTTCGGTGCCTTCGAGGGCTCGACGGTCGTCGCCGCCGGCAACTCGCGCTTTCTCTGCCGGCTGTAGGGGGCGCCAATCTCCAAGCCCTCACCAAAGCCAAGCGGCGCAGCGTGTATTGCTACTTTGACCGTGTCGCCCGGCTTCAGCTGCGTCGCTTCGGTGGCCTCGATCTCGATCACGCCGCCTTTGACCTGGCGCGCGATCGTGTAGGTGACCGCCGGTCCACCGCCGCCTTCCGCATCGCTGTCCGCGGCGTAAGTCAGGCCATTGGGCGTAGCCGCAGCCTGGCTCCGCGTTTCGATAAGAAGCTGCTCCGTGACCGTTGCTTCCTGGATGACCTGCTGTAGCCGCGCCTCAGTCTGCTGCAGCTCAACCGTGAGCTCGTTGGCACGCTTGTTGTCGAACTCGATCTTCGACAACTTGACGCGGCTGACTTCCTGCCGGGCGCGCGTGCGCTCGCTTTCGAGGCGCAGCTTGTCACCCTCGAGTTGGGCCAAGTTGCGCTTCATGGCGAGCAGGCGGGGCTGTGTCGCGAGGCCTCTGTCCGACAGATGCTCAATTCCAGTCAGCTCGGATTTCAGAAGATCGATCTGGATCTGATGCGCGTCGAGGCGCTTGGCAATCGTGTCCACTTCCTGCTCGAGAAACGTCTCGAGCTGGTGGAGCGCGGTGACCTGATTCTCGTATGCCCTGCGGCGCAGCTCGAAGACGCTCTGCTCCTTAGACATCAGGGAGGCCGTGAACTCGATCTTATAGGGGCGGCGTGTCATCCGCAGCTCGGCCGGAAAGGCGATGCGGTCGGCGAGCGCCAGCTCGGCCTCGAGCCTTGCCTTACGCACGGTCAGCCGTTCCCGCTCCTGCATGAGGCGATCGTACGCTCCAGAGGCCGTCAAGAACTCGCGCTCCAGCCGCTGACCATTGGCGGGGCCCTTGAAGAGCCCACCGCCGCGACTGACCGCCTGCAGCACTGTCATGCCTGGGCTGAACGGATACTCGCCGGATTTCTCGACGTGCCCCGTGATGAAGATCGGGCGGAATTCAGTCACCTCGACCGTCGCATGGGGCACGGCTCCAAGGTTCAGCCTCTTCGCGAGCTTGTGCGAGATCAGCGTGGCCAGTTCTGTCGTCGTGTACCCGACAGCCTTGACCTGTCCGAGAAGCGGCAGTGAAAGCATCCCGGCTGTATCGACCGCGTACACCTGATTCAGGGCCGTCCACGTGAACAGCTCGTCGCGGGCCGGGCGCCACTCGAAAACCTGAATGCGGAGTTTGTCGCTGACGCCCAGGCGATAAGCATCATCAGCTGTGCTTGCGTCGGCCGTCTCAGGCTTCTGCGGCTCGCTGGCGAACATTGGCCCGGGTTGCAGAGCAAGGCACGCACCGATCAGGCTCGCAAGCACGATGCCGGAGCTCCGTGTCACCATACGCGACACGTGTGCGCCTCTGCCGGGCTCACGGATACCGTCAACGGACCCGGCGCCCGATAGAGGCTCACCATCATGCTTATTGAGATGTGACATGGCTCAGGACTTTCCCGCTTAGTCCGCCGCTTCTTAGCTACAATTCACACTAACGAATGCGAGTTTCGTGCCACTGGCCGCTGCATCTGTCTCGTCGCCACAAATCACAACTGATGTGATCGTCAACCCCGCTCAAATGAACAACCTAGGCAAATGAAGCTCGCTTTCGCTTCGCCGACCTCCGCATACAAATCAAGCAGGCAAGGTCGACCTCAGTGGACACCATATCACGCGTGTAGTTCTGCCCCACTTCACTATAAGGAGGCGGCCTCGTAGCCGAGTGGGTGCAATGCAAAATCTCATAGATCTAAAGACGTATTCCCCACCTCGCCTTCCGGCTTAACATAGTTGGCGCCACGCTACGGCGTGCGTGAGGCCAGCGAAAGCGAAAGACACGGCGCATGAAGCGGCTCTGGCAGTTCGCAGAGCACGATGGCGCCTCCCGTCACAGCAGGGCCGATAGGCCGCACATCATCATCGAAGCACGCTCGCTCGAGGTCAGCGACAGAGAGGCCCTGGATGGGGTTTCGCATCATGCAATTCCGGCGCAGCCGGATGGCCGATAAAATTCTCGTGCCGATGCCCGGCGCACGCGTCACCTGGAGACAATAGTGTACCACTTCCGTACACTTTTCGCGGCTTAGGCTGCCTGGTCGACTTTGAGCACCGCAGGGACGGTCCTGGCGAGAATCACCAGGTCCCAGCCAAACGACCACTTGCGCACGTACTCCGCGTCGAGCTTGACGCGATCCCCGTAGCTGACGTGGCTGCGGCCGCTCACCTGCCAGGCGCCTGTGACGCCGGGCCTGGCCCGCAGGTACTCGTGCGCATGGACACCGTAGCGTTCGAGCTCCTCGGTAACGATCGGCCGCGGGCCGACGCAGCTCATGTCGCCGATCAGAATGTTCAGAAGCTGCGGCAACTCGTCGATGCTGGTCTTTCTGAGGAACAATCCGAACCTGGTGACGCGAGGGTCATGGGTCAGCTTGCGGCTCCGGCGCCATTCCTCCGCCGCGGCAGGATTCGCAGCCAAATAACGCTGCAGAATCTCATCGCCGTTTGCCACCATCGTCCGAAACTTCAGGCAATCAAAGGGCCTCCCAGCGAACCCGATGCGCCGGTGGCGATAAATGACCGGGCCACCCATGCAGAGCTTCACGGCGAGCGCAGTAAGCAGCAGAACCGGAGACAGCAGGACTGCGAGTGTCGCGGCAACCACCAGGTCCACGACGCGCTTGCGGCGTCCTCCGACCGGCGTCATGCCGAACTCATCCGTCGGCTCACCGAAGCCGAAGCCACCACCGGGCGAGCGCGAGGCTCCGCGGAAGCCGTGCTCGGCTTCTACGGCCGCCTCTCGATTGACGGCGCGGGCTGCATCAAAATGAAACTTGGCGGTCAGCCATCCAGCAAGTAGACGGAGGACCTTAATATCTTTTGAGACAGCAGTGCCTGTTCGCGCGACCGCCACAAGATCGCGCGGAGAAACCATTGACATTGAATAGCTCTCGCTCCCGTGACTTCATTGACCGGGTGCGTCACGGTGATGTCGTTGTCCGATATTGCGCCGCACCTGCACAATCTCCGCAAAGGGCGTACCAAGTGGGCGATGTGGCAGTTCGGCTTAATCCTATTGGACTACGTCGCTGGCGAAGACTGCCTCCGTCAGGCTGCCATTCGCTCAGCAGCCAGGCAGCAGACGCGGCCGCCCGAGCACGGCGGACGCGATCATCGGATTCGACTGTTTGACGTGTGTGGATCCGTTTGGACGGACACGTCACGAGAACGGGGCGATCCGCACAGGACGACCAGACGGCCGGATACCATGCAATGGGACGCGACTTGCGGTTCTCTAGCCGACCTAGCTCGAACCCGTATCGCCTTCGACTAATCCGCAGCAGGAAGCGCGTGCAGCGGCTCGGATACGCACGGCTTCATGTCGGATCAATGCCATAACGCTCGCACATCTGGGCGATGAGCGAGCCCCGAGGCGGGGGGGTGCGCTTGAGCTCCTTTATGCGATCATTCCACAGGTGGATCGCGCGCGTGCTGGACGAGAGCACGTTCAAGAGCAAGGGGGTATCAGGTTCAAAAGTGAGATGCGCCTGCTGCCAAGGTACTGGATAGAAAACGTCAACAGGCTGGCATCTGTGCATCAATCTGAAATCGGCAATCAAACGCGTCAACGCAAAGGGGCCGACCGCGCCCCACTCCAATTTTTCCATTGGCGTTTGAGCGCCGACGAGGCCGCGCATCCGCTGCTTAAGCGCTTGTCTTCTGGGCCATTGCGGCGGCACGACGACATCGGCCCGGCCAAGCGCGACCAGACGCCCGAGGCATTCGGAATCGCGAGGGAGCTTCAGTACCGCATTGTTTATGACATTCGCGTCCTGCCAGCCGAAAACGTAGTCCCCCAAATCATCCAGCGGCTTCAAAAGCAGGACATCAAGATCAACCCACGTCCCGATGCCCTTCAGCAGCGCCTCGTATCGAAAGATATCGGCGAAGGGTGCCCAACTTCCGCTTTCATGAAGAATTGTGCGTGATTGTGGGAGGATCTCGGCCGCGTCGCGTAGAACAACGCCTGCCGGGACTGCGAGGCCGCTATCGTATGAATAGACGACAAGCTGGTGGCCCGCTCTCAACATCGAAGCCATGCACAAGCGTTCGAGATATCCAAGCGGAGCACCGGACCAAAAACTGAAAAGACTGAACGCCATATGACGCGCGATCTGGAAGAGAACTATTGGAGAGCGGATGGACGGCGCTTCAACCAGCGCAGCCATGCGCGTGCGCGATTGAGCCTGCTAATCCCATTGGTCTCAATCACTTCACGCATGAAAGGGGTGCGGGCGAGATAACGCCAATAAAGCCACGACCAGGGATGATAGCCCGCGTCGCTGTATCCTTGTTTGAGCCATGGCTTAAATTTGTGGCTGAAGTGAACAATGGCTGGTGGCCGGCCATTTAGTTGTTTGCTCAATGGAAGTGACGCCGCCACGTTCGCAATGGCGCGATCTCGCAGCGTGTTCCACTCGTTATCGAGCACACGGCAACGTCCCCAGTATACATAGTTGATTGCGTCCTGATCCGGAAAAAGCAGCGAGTTGCCATGCTCGGCGACGAAGTCGATGACCTTGCTGAAGGATTGTTCGCGACGGACGGCGTCGAGATCAATCAGGAGTACGCCAGAATTCATGTATTCGCCCCTGCCAGGGTCGAGGCCCCACTGCTTCGTGAAGTCGCTCAGATAATTTGAATAAGCAAAGGTGTCTGGCACGCCTCCGATCGGATTTCCTCCAAGATCGGTGCTCCAGAGTTCCCGCAGATCGCGCAGCACGATTACATCAGCATCGAGATAGATGATCCGCCGGCAGTCGCGCGGCGCAAGCTTCTCGAGCCCCAGTCGAAACAAGATGGCACGCGTGAAATGGCCTCGCGTGCGATATTCAGGAATGTCGAAATTGCTAATCTCTATCCAGTCAAAACGAGCCGACGGAGCGACCGCCTCGAGCGCTGCCCGGCGCGAAGCTCCAATATCGCTATAAAGGATAAGAAATCTGAAGCGCGCGCCCGGTGCGTGCGCGGTAATTGAAGCGATAACGGCAGCCAAGTGGGGCACGAAATTCGAGTCGATGCCGAACGAGACGACCACTTCCTGGTCGACCTCTGCCTCCGTTACCGCAGCTGCCTCGCTGCGGTTACCTTGGGAAATTCCCTTGATCGCTATGCTCGCCATCTGCCTTCCCAAGCTCCGATCCAAAGCATCACTCGTGTGTGTGCAGAAAACTTCGTTGCGGCATGCAAATTGCGTGACGATCCGTGACGTTCGCTCCGAGTGAACCAAGAACCTCCTATTGGATCTGTGCTGTACAATTCGCATCTTTCTTAGTGTACGCTAAACAGCCATCGGCTGCCGTGCCGTCGTCAAGTAAGATCGTTAGAATTTGGGGCAGTCGCCATCCAGCGTTGGGATCCTGTCTTGAGCCCGTCGAGCACCTCGTCACCGCGATATCCACTGAGCGTGATCGTAACTCCAGTTTACAACGGGGCCGAATACCTCGATGAAACGATGAGTTCAGTGCAGGCGCAGGACTACCCGAATCTTCTGCATATCGTCCTCGACAATGCCAGCACCGATGGAACATCTCAGATCATTGCCAAGTACGCGAGCGCCCGTGTCCCCGTCAGAATGTTCCGCAACTCGTCTGTGCTCCCTATCGCACAGAATTGGAACGCGGCCGTTAGTCTGATCCCTCCAGAAGCGAAGTACTTCCGCGTCCTCAGTGCGGATGATTTGATCAAGCCGGCTTTTATATCGAAAGCGATCGACGTGCTTGAACGGAATGCGAATTTGGGCGTGGTCGCAGTCTTGTTCCATGAGAATGACGGTCCCACGATTGCCCCGCGCTGGCCTGAAGAGGGCGAGGTTATCGTCGGCCGCGAGGCCATAAAGCTCTATTTTCGTGATATTGCTCTCCTTCCTTCGTTGCATGCGGTCTATCGGCGCAGCGCGGTCTTGCCTGATCGCCCATTTTTCGACCAGAAACTTACGGCCTTCGATCTCGACGCAACATTGCGCGTGCTCTGCGAAAGCGACCTGGGGCTAGTGCGCGAGGATCTGGCCATGACTCGGCTACATCCGCGCAATCTGTCGTTCCAGGTGCTCGATCAGCAGAAGCGGCACTATTTCGAGTGGCTTTATTTCCTCAATCGTTACGGTCCGGTTGGCCTTGGCCGACAGGAGGCCGATGCGATGATCAAGCTATATCGCCGACAATACCTGCGCAGGTTGATCAAATGGCGCCTTAAGGGCAACCGGGAGAACTCCGCATTGCATTTCAAGAGCCTTGAAAAGCTCGGCTGCCGTCCGACCTTATGGCAATTCGCAGATGCGCTTCTGGATTGGCCACTCGCAAGGCTTAGGTTCCGCGCATCCTGGGAAGGCTACCCGCTTTGGGAAGCACGCTAGTTCGCGGCAGCAAGCAGATGCAAGAGCTCGGAAGAGTCACCGGATTGAAGCACGGTTAAGGACACTCAGCCCTCCACCTCTTCCGCGGACCGTATGCCCAGAGCGGCACGCGTACGGGGGCACGTGGTCGAGGGGACGGAACCTTCTGGCGCGCGCTCGAGCCAGGCTTCGCGCCACCAACCGTAAATGGCTCGCGGGCAGAATGCGCGATGTTCGCTGTAGTAGGAGCGACACCACCCACCATCGAGGATCACCGCGGGAGTTTTCATCGTCAGCATGACCCCGGTCTTTTCGTCCAGAAAGCGCTCGACGCGCGATCTGACGCGGTACACGCCTCCGCAGTAGGGGAGCTGTTCGGCGTCGAAGAAGAGGCCGCGGTTCCTGTTTCCCTCGTCGATCGTTGCCAGGATCTCTTCGTAGCTTTTGACGCGCACCAATTCGCCCGGCTGCAGGTTGAGGGACACGAGCGGGTGTTTGTCGCCTTTCTTCAGCTTGCCGCGCCGCCGAGGATAGGGAAGGCCGCCCCACAGGCGCTGGAATCGGTCGTATAACTTCGACCAGATGCCGCCATCGTCCTCAGCCCTGAGGCGGCTGACTGCCTTGAACAGGAAGTAGCTGCTGGTCTGGAATAGCTCCTTCAGGGAGACATTTCCGGACGTGTAGTCCTCGACGTACAAATCGAGCGAGCGAGAATTGATCGGCGCGGAGAAGAGCGGGAAGTCGGTTGCCTGGCAGCGATAGTGAATCTCGTCGAAGGGCGGATTTTCCAATCGTGTCGCCCTCGTTACGTCCTCCTCGGTGCAGCCTCGGCTCGTGACCGGTTGGGAAGCTACCTCGGAAGGCGCCTTGCTACCTGGGGCAGGTATAGGCTTGAGCCAAGCCTCTTTCCAGAAGACCGAGCACTGCGCCTCGCAGCCGCCATGGGCGGAGCCGTTGCAGCGAATATTGCCAAGTAGGACGGTGTCTGTGAGACGGCGCTTACTGACCGGATTGATGGTATCGCAGGCCTTATGCGCGCGCTTGTAGACAGGCAGGCGCTTCCCGCAATAGGCAAACATCTCCGGCATGAACGGCATGTTGTCGAGACGGCCCTGCTTATCCAGGGTCCGGAGGATCTCCTCCTTACTCCGCACTTCCACCCAATCGCCGGCACGCAATGCCATGCTGCACTCCTAAGGCAACGACGTACGACCAAATCCGTTAGGTTGGGGCCGTCACGAGTTCCTGCAGCCACCTCTCCCCGCGGAACTGAGCGTACTGCTCGGCTCGCAAGCGATCCGCGAGGCGGTTCGGCGGAAGGTCGACGTCGTCGTACACAAGCACGCTATCCTTCGCGATATCGCGCCGAAGCTTGCAGCCTTCGACGAGGCCCTCGGGCAGATACCGGCCGCCGGACATTTCCTCGGCATTCACGGCCTCGCCGTAGGTCATGTACATGCCGGAATTGTCGAGCACCTCGCCAGCTTTCAGATCCCTTTTGGCGACCGCGCAGACCTCGACCACCGGACCGCCGAGCGGCGGGGCAATCTCGTCCCGGAACAGAGCGACGCGCGCGATGGCATTGGGGACCTCGAAGTGCACGAGATGGTAGGGCGTAAAGAACGGATACAGCGGGCCCTCGCCCATCTTGTAGAGGTTCAGGTAATGCCGTTGTTTTGGATCGGGATGCTCTGCGAGAACGTACACCTTTGTCAGCGGCGTGCCGACGACATAATCGACGATGCCGCCAAGTGCGCGCACCTCGTCGGCGTCGTAGATCTCGCCGATCTTCATGACATCGCCGCGATACTCCAGCCCTCGTGACATACCCCGCGAACGCACCTTGAAACCCGTCGCATTCGCGACAATCGCCTGCTCGAAGCTGATTTTGGACCCGTCCGCGAAGCTCGTGACCATTGCCGGGTTCTGGCCCCAACGCTCCGCAAATCCCTTCTGCGTCGTCGGATTGCGATAGGGATCCTGCAGGCCCTTCACATTCCCGATCACCCGGGGTGTGAGGCCAAGTCCCCTCACCCACCGGACGAGATTCATCTGCACGCCAGGCTCATCACCCTCGCACGCCGAGAGAATGACGCCGTGCTTGCGCGCGTATGTCCGCAGGATCGGTCCGATCGTGGCATCGATCTCGGCATTGAGAAGCACGACGTCCTTGCCGTGCTTGAATGACTCGAGGGCGACGTGAGCCCCGAACTCGACTGATCCGGTTGCGTCGACGACGACGTCGACGTGCTCCGAGCGCGCGATGTGCATCGCATCGGCGGTTGCCGCCGACCGGCCGGAAGCAATCTCCCGGTCGAGTGCGGTCTGGCTTTCCACGATGCGGGAATCCTCAAAGCCGGCATAGCGCAAGACATCCAGCGCCCTCTGAGGCCCTCGGTTCGAGATCGCGACGACCCGCATGCCCGGTGTGCTGTGCGCTATCTGATTGGCCAGGCCCTGACTCATGAAGCCTGCGCCGACGATGCCGACCCTCACCGGCCGGCCTTCGTCCTCGCGCCGCTTCAATGCATTGTCGACGAGCAGCATAGGATTCTCCCGCCTCTAGATCTTTTGCACCATCACCGGCAATCTCTTCTCAGCCGGCGCTCATTCGGCGCTTCAGCTCGGCCTCGATCGAGTTCAGCGGCGGAAACTTCTGATCTTTTTCCGAGATCACTGTGACAGGCAGCGGCCAGCTCAAGGCAAGTGACGGATCATTGTACATGAGGCCGCCTTCGGCATTCGGCGTATAGAACTCGCCGACGAAGTAGCTCGTGTCGGTGTCGTCGCGAAGCACCTGATAGCCGTGCGCAAACCGCTCCGGCACAAAGAGCGCGCGCTGATTGTCCTCGGTCAGCTCGACCGAGACGTGCTCAAGATATGTCGGGCTCTCGGGACGCAGATCGACGATGATGTCGAGGATCGCGCCTTTCGTGCAGCGTACGAGCTTTGTTTCGGCGGCCGGCGGATACTGGAAGTGCATCCCGCGCAGCGTGCCCTTGAGCCGGTTGTGCGCGATGTTTGCCTGGGCAATGATCGGCTTCAGCCCATGAGCCTTGAGCTCTTCCTGGCAGAAGGCTCGGGCGAAGAAGCCGCGCTCATCCTCGCGCCGTTCGATATCGAGTATGAACGCACCCTTAAGCTTGGTTTCCTTGAAGATCACGAACGACTACTCCCGATAATTAACGAACCGCACGGCTTGTCGGCCGTCCAATGCCTGGCGTGCCTCATGAAGGCGCCGAGTTTGCATCCACGCATAGCAGCTTCCGGGCCAATTTGGCAGCCGGGATAAACAGCACGCGCGGCCGGTCATTGCTCGGTCTGCCGCCTTGCGACACTGATGGATGAGCCATATTAATGAATGCTGCATATACTGGAATTATTGACCCGCCATCGGCCGGATGCCGGGCCTCCATACACGCGGCGATTTGAGAGGGCTTCATGAAGGTCGTGCTTTTCTGCGGTGGCCTCGGCACGCGGATCCGGGACTACACCGAGAATGTCCCCAAGCCCATGATCCCCGTCGGCAACCAGCCGATTTTGTGGCACATCATGCAATATTATAGCCAATACGGGCATCGCGATTTCGTTCTATGTCTCGGATACAAGGCGAATATCATTAAGGACTATTTTTTGAGGGTTAATCCGTCGACATACAGCGATTGTGTCATTTCGGAATACGGCAAGAAAGTCGAGCTGATCGGGGAGCAACCGCCGGACTGGCAGGTCACCCTGGTCGACACAGGCATCTGGCGCAACATTGGCGAGCGGTTGATGGCCGTGCGTCATCTCGTGCAGGACGAAGACATCTTCCTCGCGAACTATAGCGATGGCGTGACAGACCTGCCGCTGCCCGAGATGATCGAGCGCTTCAAAGCCAGCGGAAAGGTCGCGTGCTTCGTCTGCGTGCGCCCGCCATTCAACTTCCATCTTGTGGAGTTCGATTCCCAGGGGGTCGTCGAACGTCTGCGCGCCAACACCGAGTCCGACACGTGGATCAACGGCGGGTACTTCATCTTTCGCAAGCAGATCTTCGATTATATCCGCGATGGCGAGGAGCTGGTTCTCGAACCCTTTGCACGGCTCATCGAGGCCGGTCAGCTTTACGCCTATAAGTATGAGGGCTTCTGGCGGGCCATGGACACGCTCAGAGACAGGCAGGTGCTCGAGGAGATGGCGGAGCGAGGCAACATGCCGTGGCGGCTTATGGGCGAGAAGTCTCGATCATGATGCCGCTCGGCCTGGGGCGTGCCGGCGCCCCGCTCTCGGTGCTTTGCTTGGGTGCGCACTCCGACGATATCGAGATCGGAGCGGGCGGAACCCTTCTCACGTTGATCGCGGAAGGCGCGAAGCTCGACGTGTTGTGGTGCGTCATGAGCGGATCGGCGACACGAAAGACCGAAGCCGAGAACGCGGCGCAGGACTTCCTCGCAGGTGCTCACAGCCAGCGCGTCGAGGTCATGTCCTTCCGGGACGGCTCCTTCCCGGCGCAGTATGAAGGCATGAAGGCGTGGTTCGAGGATCTCAAGGTGCGCGCCAAGCCCGATCTCATCCTCACCCATCGCCGTGACGACCGGCATCAGGACCATCGCGAGATCTGCCAGCACACGTGGAGCACGTTCCGAAATCATACGATTCTGGAATATGAAATCCCCAAGTGGGACGGCGATATCGGTCAGCCGAATGTCTACGTGCCACTGCGTGCCGGGATCCTTGATCGCAAGATCGAGCTCCTGATGAAGCACTTCGGGACGCAGCGATCCAAGGCCTGGTTCGACCAGGAGGTCTTCAGGGGTCTGGCCCGTATCCGGGGCATGGAGTGCGTGGCATCGGAGCGCTATGCCGAGGCTTTCGTCGGGCGGAAGATCGCTTTGTCTCATGTCTAAGCCTCGAGATGCGCTTCCGGCTTCCGAGCAGATGCGCGCCGGCCATACCGCCATGCCTTGTCACTAAGGCATCGCATGTTGGAGGCTGGACGAAGTGAAGCCGTTCTGCCTCGTTATGATGGACAAAGGCCATTCCGGTGCCGGCGAGCGTTTTACTCTGATGGCAAAGGCCGTGCGTGTCGCATCCAAGATATAATTCACTAAGAAGGTCATTTACTCCCTTCCTGGCGGATCATCGCGACGGGTTGGCGTCGAGTGCTCCGCAGGTGCCGAAGCCCACAGCCAGGGAGCGGAGGAGAGCTAGTTGTCCTCGCGGATGCATGGCGATCGATCCGTCTTTCCGCTTAGTACGGCTCTGGGCGCGTCAAGCCGCTGGTTCCACGGCACCGGAATTGCATGGGCTACTGCGACGCGGCCGTCGCTTCTCCTGGTCCGACTGATTGTGTAGTATGCGCTCACTCTTGGGGAATTAACCAATGACGCCCATGACTTCAGCAACGTCGAGCCTTTCGGCTGAACGTGTTTGATTATCGGGAAAGGACCTAAGGGTGAGTGGCCTCGATGAAGTGCGGGCGACGTTAGCGGTGGCCGGCACGGATGGGGATTCGCGCGCGGGCGCTCCTTCCTCAGTTGCAGAAATACGTTCCAGCCGGGGACTGTTCGATCTTGACCTTGGCGCCGTCTGGCGGTTCCGCGAGCTACTGGTCAACCTCATCGTCCGTGATCTCAAGGTTCTCTATCGCCAAGCCGCGCTCGGCGCGCTCTGGGCGGTACTGCAGCCGGTC
>Ga0180218_1001063_pt1 | contig 18236 bp, 13 predicted proteins | sample eDN3rd37CKraftBY_FD_151334 | JGI IMG/M metagenome (GOLD analysis project Ga0180218, IMG submission 151334) | Enriched backyard soil microbial communities from Emeryville, California, USA - eDNA 3rd pass 37_C Kraft BY (version 2) (version 2) | ecosystem: Environmental > Terrestrial > Soil >...
GGTCTCGAGCAGGCGACGTCCGGGGGCGTCAAAGTCGCCGGTCACGATTTCTCCACCATGGGCGAGGACGCGCTCGCGCTCGCGCGCGGCGCCAGCATCGGCATCGTCTTCCAGTCCTTCCATCTCGTGCCGACCATGACGGCGCTGGAGAACGTCGCCCTGCCGCTGCAGTTCCGCGGCGAGGCCGATGCCTTCGAGCGCGCCGCCGAACTGCTCGGCGAGGTCGGTCTCTCGCATCGTGTCACACATTTCCCCGCCCAGCTCTCGGGCGGCGAGCAGCAGCGCGTTGCGCTCGCCCGCGCGCTCGTCACGCGGCCGAGGCTCCTGCTCGCCGACGAGCCGACCGGAAATCTCGACGGCAAGACCGGCCGCCAGATCGTAGACCTCCTGTTCTCCTTGCAGGCGCGGCGCGGCGCGACGCTGGTCCTCGTCACGCATGACGAGCGCCTCGCCGAGCGCTGCCACCGCACGGTGCGCATGGCGGATGGCCGGATTGTCGAGGCCACCGAAGGAACGGTGGCTGCATGAGCACCGAGACCGTCGCCTCGGGGGCCGGCTACGGCACGCGTGGTCCGCAATTGACGCTCCTGCGCCTCGCACTGCGCGAGCTTCGTGGCGGGCTCGCGGGCTTCTACGTCTTCGTCGGCTGCATTGCACTCGGCGTCGCTGTCATCGCTGGCGTGGGTGCGCTTGGCGATGCCCTGCAGTCGAGCTTCGTGCGCCAGGGCGCGACGCTGCTCGGTGGCGACCTCACCTTCACGCGACCGAACCGCCGTGCCGAGCCCAATGAGCTGACGGCGATCGCACGCTTGGGCACACTCAGCGAGAGCGGCTCGCTGCGCGCCATGGCGCGCCGTCTCGATGGCGGCGATCAGATGCTCGTCGAAGCCAAGGGCGTCGATGGCAACTATCCCCTGATCGGCGCACTGGATCTTCAGGACGGCGTAGCACCGGCTGATGCCCTTGCCGGCCGTGGCGCCGCCGTCGATCCCATTCTCATCGAGCAGCTCGGTCTCAAGCGCGGCGATCGCTTCCGGCTCGGCACGATCGAGGTCGAGCTGCGCGCGCTCATCCGCAATGAGCCGGACAAGATCACCGAGCGCCTCGCTTTCGGCCCCCGCGTCATGGTCTCGATCGACACGCTGCTCGCGAGCGGGCTCGCCGATATCGGCAGCCTCACCAAGTGGCGCTATGCCGTTCGCCTTCCTGCCCGCGAGAGCACCAGCGATGCCGATCTCGCCGCGGCGGCGCAGAATGTGCGCGCGGCCCTGCCCGAAGCGGGCTTCAGCATCCTCGACCGACGCAATCCTGCGCCGCGCGTCACCCAGGTAATCGAGCGCGTGCGTCAGTTCCTCACGCTGATCGGGCTCACGGCTTTGCTCGTCGGCGGCGTCGGCGTCGCCAATGCGGTCGCGACCTACATCGATCGCCGGCGCAAGGTGATCGCCACCTTCCGCAGCCTCGGCGCTACCGGCCGCATGGTCTTCGCGCTGCACCTCATCCAGGTGATCGCCATTACGGGCATCGGGATCGCGATCGGTCTCGCCGTCGGTCTCACCGTGCCGACGGTCGTGGACTGGCTCGCGGGTGAGGCTCTCCCGTTTCGCGCCGAGGCGACGTTCAGTCCGCTCGCCGTCGGTATGGCGGTGGCTTACGGCCTGCTCGTTGCCCTGCTCTTCACGATCTGGCCACTCGGGCGCGTCGAGCAGATCCGCCCGAGCGTCCTCTTCCGCGACGAGGTGAGCGAGGAACGCCGCTGGCCTGCCTGGCCTTTCATCGCGGCGACCGTCACGGTCGGCTTCGTCCTGCTCGCGCTTGCTGTCCTGAGCTCGGATTCGAAGCGCATTGCGCTCTACTTCTGCGCCGGCGCCGCGGGAATTCTCGTTCTCTTCGCCCTGCTCGGCGGTGGCGTCACCCGGCTCGCGCGCATGATCCCGCGCCCGCGCCGCCCATCGCTCGCTCTTGCGCTCGGCAGCCTCGGATCTCCAGGCGGTCTCACGCGTGCGGTTGTCCTCTCGCTCGGCTCGGGTCTTTCGCTGCTCGTCGCCGTTGCGCTCGTGGATGCCTCGATCGTCAGCGAGCTGTCGGGCCGCGTGCCGAAGAACTCGCCCAATTTCTTCGTGCTCGATCTGCCGCGCGGCGACGTCGCCGGCTTCCGCACGCTTGTCGAGAAGGAAGTGCCGGGTGCACTCGTCAATCAGGCGCCTATGTTGCGCGGCCGCATTGTCACGCTCGCCGGCCGTCCCGTGGAGGAACTCCGGGCGCCGCCGGAAGCCGCCTGGGTGCTCAACGGCGATCGGGGCTTGAGCTACTCGGACGACGTGCCCGAAGGCTCGACGGTCGTCGCCGGTCAGTGGTGGCCGAAGGACTACGCCGGCGAGCCGCTCGTCTCCTTCGAGGAGGAGATCGCAAAGGGCCTCGGTCTCGGTATCGGCGATACCGTGACCGTCAACGTGCTTGGCCGCAATATCACGGCCCGCATCGCCAACCTGCGCGAGGTGCACTGGGAAAGTCTCGCCATCAACTTCGTCATGGTTTTCTCGCCCAATACGCTGCAGGCGGCGCCGCACAACATACTCGCCACCATCAGCCTCGATCCGGCGACCCCGCTCGCCCGCGAAGCCGACCTCGCCCGTGCCATCGGCAAGGCCTTCCCGGCGAGCACGGCCATCCGCGTCAAGGATGCCATCAACAACTTCAACACCCTGTTCCAGCGTGTGATCACGGCGGTCCGGGCCGCGGGTGGCGTGACGTTGCTCGCCGGCGCGCTCGTCCTCGCCGGCGCGTTGGCAGCGGCTCAGCGCCGGCGGCTCCAGACGGCGGTGATCCTGAAGGCGCTCGGGGCAACGCGCCTGCGCATTCTCGCGGCTCACGCCACCGAATACGCGCTGCTGGCCCTGATCGCGGCCGCGCTCGCGTTGCTGCTCGGGGGATTCGCCGCCTGGCTCATTACGACGCGCATCATGAGCCTGCACTTCGTGCTCTCGACAACGGCGGTCCTGCAGGTCCTGGGGCTATCCCTGATACTGGTCGCGCTGATCGGCGGGATCGGCACCTGGCGGGTGCTCAAGGCGCCGCCGGTTCCATATTTGCGGTCGGAATGAGATGTAAAATGAAGACTTGAGCTGGGGCCGCCCTGAAGAATTTGCGTAAGATGAATGGGAATTAACGCTTCCGGCCCCTGTCCGGCTTGAAACCTTCCGCGCCAGGCCACATATTCAGCACGTAGTGCGGCCGAATACAGTTCCGTGCCGCTTGGGATCAAAGGGAAACATATCTCATGGCTGAACTCGACAAGCGTTACGGGCGATTTGGCGTCGCGACGCGCGCCGAGCCTGGCGTAATGGACGAAGGTCTTCGCAGCTATATGCTCGGCGTCTACAACTATATGGCCGCTGGCATCGCTGTGACGGGCATCGTCGCATATTTTATGTTCTCGATGCTGACGACGAGTGATCCTTCCGCGCCGATGCTGCGCAACGGCGTGCGTCTGACCGAGCTCGGCATTTCGATCTACACGACCCCGCTTCGGTGGGTCATCATTCTGGCACCCCTGGCCTTCGTCCTGCTCCTGTCCTTCCGGGTCTACAGCATGAGCGCTGCGGCGACGCAGGCGGCCTTCTGGGGCTTTGCGGCGGTGATGGGCGCCTCGATGTCGACGATCTTCCTCGTCTACACGGGTCAGTCGATCACGCAGATCTTCTTCGTGACGGCGGCAGCCTTCGCGGCACTGAGCCTCTACGGCTACACGACCAAGAAGGATCTTTCGGGTTGGGGCACGTTCCTGTTCATGGGCGTGGTCGGCCTGATCCTGGCGTCTCTGGTCAACATCTGGCTGCAGTCGCCCTCGCTGTATTTCGCACTCTCCGCGATCTGCGTCCTCGTGTTCGCCGGCCTCACCGCCTACGACACGCAGCAGATCAAGGACAACTACTACCAGATCGCGGGCGACAGCGAGATGGTCGCCAAGGGTGCGGTCATGGGTGCGCTGAACCTGTACCTGGACTTCATCAACATGTTCCAGGGTCTGCTGGCGCTCTTCGGCAGCCGGGAATGACGGAATTCGGTTGGCCGGCGCAGGCGCTGGCTGACTGAGTAGGTTGGACAAAGGCCTCGTCGCAGGACGGGGCCTTTGTTGTTTTCGGGTGTTCGATGCTTCTGCATGAAAGTTGAGCATCGCGCGGGCTTGCACGGTTCTTGTCGGCGAGCTACGCGGATCGGCCGAAGTTTGCCGAATGCAGCCGTTGACAGCTCACAGGTCCCGCCATGTCCTCCCTCAGCGTGCGCCCCGTCCGCGAGACGGACATTCCCGCGATCACGGCGATCTACGCCCATGCTGTGCTGCACGGTCGCGCGAGCTTCGAGGTCGAGCCTCCGGGCGAAGCCGAGATGGCGCGCCGCATGCGCGCCGTCGTGGATGCGAGATTCCCGTATCTCGTCGCCGAGATGAACGGGAAGGTGCTCGGCTATGCCTATGCGGGCCTCTACCGAACGCGCCCCGCCTACTGGAACAGCGCCGAGAACTCGGTCTACGTGTCCCCCGACGCGCACCGCCTCGGGGTCGGGCGGGCGCTTCTCGCCGAGCTCATCGAGATCATGACGGGGTTCGGCTTCCGGCAGATGATCGCGGTCATCGGCGACTCGGGCAATGCCGGCTCGATCGGCCTCCATCGCGCGCTCGGCTTCACATATTGCGGGGTCATTCATTCGGTCGGCTACAAGCACGGCCGCTGGCTCGACAGCGTGATCATGCAGCGCGCGCTGGGGCCTGGCGATACGACGCCACCGGATCGGGAGAGATGAGGCGTTCGCGCCTTCGGCGCGACGGGGCTTTCGCCCCTGGCCCCAATCGGGGAGACCCCGAACCCCCTTCTTTTTAAGACTTGGCACTCACCGCGAGCGCGCCTCCGCCGTGGGCTTAGCACCACGAAGGGATGCGACAGCACCTCTTCCCGGCAGCCCGCGGCATCAAAAATCAATGCAACACCGGCCCGCGCAGGAACGTGCGGCGGTCGCCCGATTGGACGGTCACGTCCATCGTGCGGCCATTGCGGTTGATCGTGAGCGGCACCGGTGCGCCGGCCGGGCCTAATGCCCAGACATTGCGGAAGAAGGTCGGCAGGCCGCGCACGTCCTGGCCAGCGACCGACATGACGATGTCGCCGACGCGGAGGCTCGATCTGCTGGCTGGGCCTTTGCGCGACATGCCGGCAATCACGATACGGTCACCGACCTCGGCGGCAAAGATTCCGAGCCACGGCCGCGGCGACTTGCTCGGCCGCCCGATGGTCGTCAGGTCATCGAGGATTGGCTTCAGCAGATCGATCGGCACGATCATGTTGATGTCGACGGCGGACTGCTTGCTGCTCTCTCCGCCGCCCTGCTGGACCTGAAGCGATCCGATGCCGAGAAGCTCGCCCGCCGGCCCGATGAGGCCGGTGCCACCCCAATGCGGGTGCGATGGCGCGGTGAAGATCGCCTCGTCAAGCAGGTACTCCCAGTAGCCTGCGAATTCCTGCTTGGCGACGATCCGCGCCGCGATCGCATTCTGTCGGCCGCCAGCTCCCGCGACCACGACGTGGTCTCCGACTTTCACCTTCGACGAGGTGCCAAGAGTGAGCGCCGGCACCTCGATCCGCGCCAGGGCCTGCACGAGGCCGAAGCCGGTTTCCTGGTCATAGCCGAGCACGTGCCCGGGCACGACCTTGCCGCCGGCGAGCGTCAGCCAGACCGTCTCCGCCTCCGTCACCAGATAGCCGATCGTCAGGACGAGCCCATCGTTGCGGATGATGGCGCCGTGGCCAGCGCGCTCCGTGCCCAGCGTCTCCGCGGTGAAGGCATCGGCCGGAATCGTCGTGCGCACGCCGACGATCGCGCCGAGCGCGCGATCGAGATCGTAGTCGTAATCTTCCGGTTTGGGCTGCACTGCCGGCCTCCCATCGTGCTCGACCCGTCGAGCGGGATCGTGAGGCCTCACCATACGTCGCGACCATGGTGGCGACAACGGTCAAGGGGCATACTGCAGTGCGAAGCCGCGAATGCGTGGTTCGCGGTTTCTCAGTTGGAGCCCCGGAAAATGCGCCACTTTCCAAGCGATCCGCGCCGGCCGCCGGTGTCGCTCCGGCGCGTGTTGTCGTGACCGCTGCCCGCGCGATCGGTGGCGCGGCGGCGAAGCGATGCGGCACCATCCCCCTTGATTTCGACCTCGGCCTCTTCTTCGTCGGGCATTGGCCCATCCCGGAAGATCCGTGGTGCTTCCCGTAGCACTCGGCTCTTGGATGCGACCGGCGCACCATCGGCGCCGACGATTGTGATTTCGGCGTCCTCGCCGGTATCTTCCTCGGCCTGTCCGCTTGGTTCCACCGTGGGGGTATCCGCACGCGCTGCCGGCTCGCTGTTGCGGCGTGTCGTCGGCGTGACGCCGGCCGGTCGCGTCGGTGCTGCCGTGACGGCATCGGTAAGGTCGGCGATCTCGGCTTCGAGCTGCGCGAGGCGATCCGCCGTGGCCTTGAGAGAGTCCTCACTCTTGACGGGGGCGGCGGGACCCGCGGGCGGCTCGGCTTGCGCTTGGGCGACGGGAGGCGCTTCGGCGGCGGCGCCGAGCCGGGCCAGCAGCCCGGACGGCGTCTTGTCGGCATTTGCCGAGCGGCGCGCGGCGGTGCTGCGGCCGCGCGAAGATGACTTGGCAGGCGCTCCCGATTTAGCTGTGGCGCCCGCGCGCTCGCCATCACCCGGCGCGGCAATCTCGCTTTCGGCCTTGATCTTGACGCGCCGCTTTGCCGTGCCCGTTTCCTCGGCGGCCTCCGACGGTGCGGCGGGCTTGAGCGCCTCGATGGCACTACGTAGCAGTACGCGAGCCTTCTCGCCGACGTCCGCGCCGGGCGCACTCTGAGCGGCGAGGAGTTCGCCGAGCCTTTTATCGATGATTTCGAGATCGGCAACGATACGCTGCACGCTGTCGGGCGCCGTCTCTGTCCCTTCGCGCTTGTCGGTCACGTTGGTTTGCTTCCCCACCTGCGATCGTTCCTACGTCAGCCGACGACGGCCGATTAAAACCGATCGCACGGACTTTTCCCAGCGGGGAGCCGGGCTAGTGTACCGATTTCCGAAGTTTGCCTGACCTAGATGCTAGGCTCCCGAGCGAACTTCGGAATCAAAGGGGACACTAGGATCAAAGACTTCGCTCGGTGCCGTGCCGCGAGATCTGGTGGATTGCTCGATCATCGCACCAGCCCCGAAATAAGTGGGGAAAGCACCGAGGCACAAAAAGCATTCGGGCCGGCGACGCGCCGGCCCGACATGCATGGCAGTGCTAAGTAACATTTGCCTGCATGACCCGGTCTCGCCGCATGACCCCGTGGGGCTGGGGGGCTGAGAAATACGAGACCACGTTGCAAGACCGGGTCCAGAGGCAACATGGTTTTTATCGCCTCGCTTTGCGGCGCGGCCTCGACCGGATTTTGACCAAACCACGGTAATAGCTGTTCGATTTCGCCCGGAAAGACGGAACTTGCGGCATTTCTCTAGAAAAGTGCTGTAATGGCACAGTCACAGATGCCTTAAGAGGGTTTTGCGCTGCAGTGATTCGAGATGATTCGACACGCCGCGGCGCTTATACTCCAAAGACGCATTATTCTGCTGGGATCAGTGGGCGTTCCTCAGTCCCGTGCCTCGAGCGTTGCCGAATAGACCAGATCGAAAATCTATCCTCAGCCGCGCGGACGCCGTCCGCCTTTCAAGCGGCTGGCGAGCACCTTGTCGATACGCCGCCCGTCGAGATCGACGACCTCGAAGGTCCAGCCGGCGGCATCGACCCGCTCTCCAACTTGCGGAAGGTGCTGGAGGTGGGCGAGCACGAAGCCCGCGACCGTCGCGTAGTTGCGCTGCTCAGGCACCACGACGCCGATCTTATCGGCCATCTCGTCGACGGGCATGGCGCCGGCAATGAGCCACGAGCCGTCGGCGCGCTCCACCGCGTGCGGCTCCTCCTCGGCAGTGTCGGAGCGGAATACGCCCGCGATGGCCTCGAGGACGTCGGCAGGGGTGACGAGCCCTTCGAAGTTGCCGTACTCGTCATGAATGAGGGCCATAGGCACTTCCGCATCGCGCAGGACTGAGAGCACGTCGAGCGCATCCATGGTCTCGGGCACGATCGGCGCCTTGCGGATGTGGCTCCTCACCTCGAACGTCTTGCCGGCAAGGATGGCTGCGAGCAGCTCGCGCGTCTGTACGACGCCGATCAGCGCGTCGAAGGAACCGTCGCCAACCGGCAATCGCGAGTGCGGCGTCGAGATCAGGCGCTGGCGGATCTCTGTCTCCGGCGCGGTGATGTCTATCCAGTCGACGTCGGTGCGCGGCGTCATCAGGCCGACGACCGCCCGGTCCGCGAGCCGCATCACGCCCGAGATCAGCTCGCGCTCGCCGCTCTCGAGCACGCCCGCGCTCTCTGCCTCCAGGATGAGCGCGCGAATCTCATCGTCGGTAACGCGGTTCTCGCTCTCTGTCGTCTGGCCCAAGAGGCGGAAGACGAGGCGTGTCGAAGTGTCGAGCAGCCAGACGGCCGGCTTGGCCACGCGGGCAACGGCAGTCATGAAAGGCGCGACCATGCAGGCGATGCGCTCGGGATTGCGCAGCGCGAGGTTTTTGGGAACGAGCTCGCCAATGATCACCGACAAGTACGTGACGATGACGATGACTGCCCCGTAGCCAAGCGGTCCGGCAACGCTGGTCGGGATGCCGAGGTGTCTCAGTGCGTCTCCCGCATCCTGGCCGAAGGCTTCGCCGGAGTACGCGCCGCTGACGATCCCGATGAGCGTGATGCCGATCTGGACGGCGGACAAGAAGCGCCCCGGGTCCAAGGCGAGCGCGAGGGCCGAGGCTGCGCCGGGGTGCGAGGTCCCCGCCATTGCGCGCAAGCGCGGGACTCGGGCAGATACAACTGCCAGCTCCGAAAGCGCGAAAACGCCGTTGAGGAGAATAAGAGCCAGGACAATGAAAAGTTCGATCACGTCATTGCTGGCTGACGTGTGTCCGTCCAAGCCACTCCATGTCGTTGAGACATTCTAGTTAGGGCACTGCAGGCCCGCGCGTCAATGAGGGGGATGGCGGACGGCCCATCGCAAAGCAACAGCAGGGTCTTATTCCAGGCCTGCAACCGTCTTAGACTGGCCCGGCAAAGAAGAGCGTCTGCCAATGTTGGGTAAGAGCGCCGTGCACAGTACTGAAACAGGGAGCGAAACATGAATAGGGTCGCGATCACTGCGGCAGCAACAATATTCGGCTGCCTGACGTTCAACGAGGTGAATGCGCAGGGCGCTGCGTTTCCGCCACCACCACCCAAGGTCAGTCCCGCCAAGGGCGTGATCGACATGCATGTCCATTCGCATCCGGACGTGTTCGGCCGCAACATGGACGACATCGACGTCGCCCAGCTCGCGAGGTCGCGCGGGATGCGCGGCATCCTCATCAAGAATCATATCAGCGAGACGGCGAGCCGTGCCGCGCTGGTCATGAAGGTGGTGCCCGGTATCGAGGTCTTCGGCGGGATCGTGCTCAACAGTGCTGTCGGTGGCATCAATCCGAGCGCGGTGGAGTGGATGCATCGCTTCTATGGCGCGCGCGGCAAGGTCGTGTGGCTGCCGACCTTCGAGGCGGACAAGCACGTGAAGACCTTCGGCAAGCCTGACGCAAAGGGCATTACCGTTGCCCCGAACGGTCAGGTCTCGCCCGAGATGGAGGCGATCCTCAAGATCATCGCGCGGGAGAACCTGGTGCTGGCGACGGGACACGTGCACCCGGAGGAAGTCGTTGCCGTGGTGAAGAAGGGCAAGGAGCTCGGCGTGAAAAACATGCTCGTCACGCACGCGCTCACCACCGTGCCGGGGCTGACCATGGCTCAAGCCAAGGAAGTGACGGGCCTCGGCGCCAAGATCGAAATCTGCTTCCTGCAGTTCCAGGCTGGTCCCAATGCGCCGCTCGCCTTCCTCACACACTGGTCGCAGATCAATGCGCGTCACGTGGCGCAGGCTGTGAAAGAGCTGGGCGCTGGGAGCGTCGTCGTTTCGACGGATCTCGGTCAGAGCTCCAACATGACGCATCCCGATGGCATCGAGGCCGCCATTGCCGCGATGAAGAAGGAGGGCATCTCCGACGGGGACATCGACACGATGATGCGCAAGAACCCCGCATCGCTGCTGGGGCTCGATAGCTGAGGATGCAGGTCGCGGGGGCCGGAGCTTCGAGGAGGCTCCGGCCCCTTTTTTGCGCGCGGCAACATGTCCGCGAATCTACCGCGTTGCGGCAAGCGGTTGCGCCTGAATGTGAATCCATTCTTCTCGCGACGTCGACTACGGCCTTGAACAGGCGCCTTCATCATGGTTCAAGGAAATAGAGACTAAAGTCGTATAACGACGCTTCATAAGTCACCAAGGAGGAGACGAGACGGATGGACATCGACCGTAGGGCCTATCTCGGCGGCATGGGAGCCGCCCTTGGTGCGGGGCTTCTCCCGGACATTGCCGTAGCGCAGAAGAGCATCCCCAATCTCCCATCCACGATGATCTGGAGCGTCTATGACGTCGGCGCGTCCGGCTATGTCGAGGCCTCTGCAATTGCTGATGCGCTCGGAAAGCTTCATGGCACCCGCGTCCGTCTGCAGCCTTCGGGCACGTCGATCGGGCGCATTCAGCCCGTGAAAGACCGCCGCGTCTCGCACGGCTGGCTCGCGACCGAGGTGTTCTTTGCCGCGGAGGGCCTTTACGAGTACGCCTCGCCGAACTGGGGCCCGCAGGACCTGCGCTGCATGCTCGGTCGCATGAACTCGCTGTCGATCTGTGTCACCAAGACGAGCGGTATCAAGAAGCTGAGTGACCTGAAGGGCAAGCGCTACGCGATTGCGAAGGCCAACACCTCGGTCAACGCCAAGATCGAGCCGATTCTCGATGCGGGCGGCATCTCCTACAAGGACATGGAGGTTGTCGAGTTTCCGAGCTACGGCGCATCGCTGAAGGCACTCATCGAGGGGCGCGCCGATGCAGCTGGAGCGGCACTGACGACCGTGTCGCTGCGCGAGCTCGAGGCGAGTTCGTACGGCATCGACTGGATTGAGCTGCCCGCATCCGACAAAGAGCTTTGGGGAAAGATCCAGCGGGCGATCCCGCTCGCCGCGCCCTTTACGGAGACCTTCGGATCGGGCGTGTCGAAAGACAATCCGAAGGCCGTCATGGGCTACAAGTATCCAATGATCACCGTCTACGGCGACGCGAAGGAGGATGAGGTCTACGCCGTTACCAAGGCCATCGTGGACGCGTACGATGCGTACAAGGCTGCTTCGCCGATCATGGAGCGCTGGGAGGTCAAGAACTCCGGCAGCTATCCGATGGACGCTCCCTTCCACGACGGCGCGATCAAGCTCCTCAAGGAAAAGAACGTCTGGACGCCCGAGCACCAGAAGTGGCAGGACGGAATCGTCAAGCGGCACAAGCTCCTGCGGGAGGCCTGGGCCGTCATGATGAAGGAGCCCGCCGCCAAGGGCGCCGACAATGCCAAGCTTCTGGAGCTGTGGACGCCGCGCCGGGCCGAGATCCTGAAGTCGCTCTAGTATCGGATCAAATGCAGTGGGCGCGTCGGACCTCCGGCGCGCTCGCACTTTCTCCACACGGGCGAAACTAGCTTGCCCCGGCACGCAGACCGTCGCTGGGCCGATCGGGTGCATCCAATGGCGAACGACGCAGACGCAACGGCTACCTCGCAAATCATGGAAGATCCCGAAGCCCGTTCGGCGCGCCTCACGGGGGCTGCTTTCTGGGCGACGTTCGTTCTGACGACGATCGGCCTCGTGCTGTCCGTCAATCAGGTTTTCAATCTCGGGCTCGGTGGCTTCCGGCCGATCAGCACGGCCTATTATTACCTGATGATCGGCCTATTCGGTGCTGTCGGCTTCCTCGCCTTTCCGCGGCGTAAACCGTGGCATGGTCCTGTGCCGTGGTACGATTGGATCTGCGCCGCGACATTGCTCGGCCTTACGATCTGGATCGCGACGCGTGCGCAATTGATCATCGATGTGGGTTGGAACTCGACCGGTCCGCTCTACGCGACGATTGTCGCAGGGCTCGTCGTCGTCCTCGTGCTGGAGGGGCTTCGCCGCACGGGTGAGATGATCCTCTTCATCTTCTGCCTCGTGTTCGCGTCGTTTCCCCTCTATGCGGGCTATATGCCGGGCTTCCTCTGGGGCGTGCAGCTCGATCTGAGCCAGACCCTCAACGAGCATGTGTATGGGCTCGAGAGCCTCATCGGCATTCCAATGCAGGTGGTCGCCGATACGCTGATCGGCTTTCTCGTTTTCGGCGTGGTGCTTTCGACGACGGGCGGCGGCGCCTTTTTCATGGACTTCGCCTCGGCGCTGCTCGGCACATCGCGCGGTGGCCCCGCCAAAGTCGCGATCATCTCCTCGGGGCTCTTCGGCATGCTTTCCGGTAGCCCGACGTCGAACGTGCTGACGACCGGCACGCTGACCATCCCGACGATGAAACGCTGCGGCTATCCGCCTGCCTACGCGGGTGCTGTTGAAGCGTGCGCGTCGACGGGCGGCGCGCTCATGCCGCCGGTCATGGGCGCGGCGGCCTTCATCATGGCCAACTTCCTGAACGTGCCTTATGCGGAGGTCGTGGTAGCAGCCTTCCTACCTGCGCTGCTCTTCTATTTCGCGCTCTTCGTTCAGACGGACTTCTACGCCGGTCGCAACGGTCTGCGTGGCGTCGGCGCCGACGAGGTTCCTCCGTTCATGTCGACGCTGATCGGTGGCTGGTACTACATCGCGGCGATCATCGGCTTGACCGTCCTGCTGCTCCTCTGGCGCCTGGAAGGCGAGGCGCCATTCTGGGTTTCGCTCTTTCTCGTGCTCATCGCTGTCGCGAGAGCGCGGACGATCGGCTTCACGCCCAAGCGCTTCGCGGGCCTTGTTGTCGACATCGGCCAGTCGATCGCGCAGATCATCGGGCTGATTGCCGGCATCGGCCTCATCATCGGGGCCTTGTCGATCACCGGCGTCGCCAACTCATTCTCGCGTGAGCTCGTCCAGTATGCAGGACACAACGTGCTCCTGCTGCTGATCACCGGCGCCATCACGAGCTTCATCCTCGGCATGGGAATGACGGCATCGGCCTGCTACATCTTCGTCGCCATCACGGTCGCGCCGGCGCTGATCAGCCTCGGCCTCGATCCGATGGCGGTCCATCTCTACGTCTTCTACTGGGGGCTCGTGTCCTTCATCACGCCGCCCGTCGCGCTGGCGGCAATCGCGGCGGCGTCGATCGCGAAGGCGGATGCGATGGCCGTCGGCTTCAAGGCCATCCGCATCGGCTGCCTGCTGTTCGTGCTGCCGATGCTGTTCGTGCTGCAACCGGCCTTGATCCTGAAGGGGCCTTTCCTGCAGGTGCTGCAGGTCTCGGCGACGGCGATCGCCGCCGTCGTCCTGCTCGCGGCTTCGTTCGAGGGTTACTTCTACCGCATCGGAAACCTGCCGGTCTGGTCGCGCGTCCTGCTCGGCATTGCCGGCTTCCTGATGCTCATCCCCGAGAGCTATACGGATCTCATAGGGTTGGTCATGGGCATCGCGACGCTCGCGATGCTGACGCTGTCTGGATATCGGGCGACGGCGGAGACCTAGCGGATCGTCGTCTGGCGCTGTCGCTTGCCGGACAGCAAAACAAAAGCCGGGATCGCGCGCTGCGATCCCGGCTTTCTCGTTTCAGGTGATGCGTCGTCGCGCTTCAGCGCTCGATGTTGAGCTGACGCTTCAGCTCCTCGATCTCATCCTTGAGGCGCGTGTCGTTGCTGATCTCGCCTTCGATCTTGCGGATGGCGTGAAGCACCGTCGTGTGATCGCGATCACCGAACCGCCGCCCGATCTCGGGAAGCGAGCGTGTCGTGAGTTGCTTCGAGAGATACATGCCGATCTGGCGCGGCCAGACCACCGAGCGATGACGGCGCGGCGAAAGGATGTCCGACTTCGACACGCCGTAGTGGCGCGAGACGAGGCGCAGGATGTCCTCGATCTTGATCCGGCGCGGCTCGATGCCGTTCACGAGATCGCGGATCGTCGTTTCGACCAGATCGAGCGTGATCCGCGTCTGCGTGTACTGCCACGTCGCATAGAGCCGTGTGACGGCGCCTTCGAGCTCGCGACCGCTCTCCGTGAGCTTGTCGGCGAGCAGCTCGACGACATCGCGGGGGATCTCGAATGAGGGATCGGCCGCCCGCTTCTCCTGCACGCGCCGCTCGAGGATCTTGAGGCGCAGGTCGCGGTCGTGGCTGTTGATCTCCGTGACGAGGCCGCGTTGCATGCGCGAGCGCATGCGGTCGTTGAGCCGCGTGAGCTGGCTCGGCGCCCGCGCCGACGCCACGACGAGCTGCCGGCCACCGTCGAGCAGAGCATTGATGATGTGATCGAACTCGAGCTCGGTCTGCTCGCCGTGCATGAACTCGAGGTCGTCGATGAGCAGCAGGTCGATGAGCCGGAAGCTCTCCTTGAACGCCATGGCGTCCTGCGCCTTGAGCGCCTCGACGAACTGGAAGCGGAAGCGCTCCGCCGTCATGTAGACGACATTGGCCGACGGCTGGCGCCGGCGCACCTCCCACGCAATGGCGTGCAGGAGGTGTGACTTGCCGTGCCCCACCGCCGCGTGGATGTAGAGCGGGTTGTTGCCGCGCGCTTCGTCCGGCACCGTCTCGGCCACCTGCATCGCGCCCGCATGTGCAATGCGGTTGGCCGTGCCGACCACGAAGCTGTCGAACGTGTAGCGCGGATCGAGCGGCGAGCCTTCCAGCCCCTCGACGCCGGTGCGCGAGCCGACACTCGCGGTGAACCCGGGGACCGTAACCGCGAGGGCATTGGCCTCGCTGCTCTTGGCATAGGAGGAGAGCGCACTCTTTTCTGGACGGCCAGACGCCGCGCTAGCGTGCGATGCCTGCGCGTTCGGCGCTGGCGTACGCAGCTTCACCTCGACGCGCTCGATGCCCTCGAACTCGATGGCGGCGCATCGCAGGATGGCGTCGAGATAGTGCTGCTCGAGCCAGTTCTTGAGGAATTTGACCGGCACCGTGACCGTCAGGGCGCCGTTCTCGAAGGCTGCGAATTCGAGCGAACCGAACCAGCTCGAATAGACATCGTCACCGAGATTGGCCTTGAGGGCCTGCCGAACGCGCTGGCCGCGCGCATTGATGCTGCCTTCCTCGGCGCCCGGCTTTTGCGCGCCGCTTCCCCCTAAGCCTGCCGGAGCGTTCGGCGGTCTCACTGCGCCGCCCTCTGCCTCCGGTCCCGATTTCCTGTTGGATGGCCCCTCCGGCCGTTCGCCGTCGTGCGTCATTCTCGTACCCCACCTTAATATTCAAATCGCCCTCAGGACCCGATCCCGCACGCCGACCCGATGATGCGGCCTCGCACCTCTCGGCTGCCGGACATCCCCGGCGTCGATCGTGTCCTGACCCTCGTGCGGTCAGCCCTGCATCCAGGGCAATCCCGCAGCCTTCCAGCCCGCCACCGTGCCGCGCCGGCGGTGCTGATCAAGCGGACCCTCGAAGCCGTCCGCGACGTTGTGGCAATGCGCATAGCCTTGCGCTGCAACGGCGCGCGCGGCCATCAGGCTGCGCCCGCCGGAACGGCAGATGAAAAAGAGCTCGCTGTCCTGGTCCGCACCGAGGGCGGCAAGCTGCTCCGTCACCTGTTCCACGAAGGCCGGATTGAGACGGTTGTCGGGGAACGTCTGCCATTCCACCAGAACCGGCTTGCCGCCGAGTTCCGAGAGGTCGGGCATCCCGACGAAGGCCCATTCCGATCGCGTCCGCACATCGATCAGAACGGCCTTGGGGTTGGCCTTGAGGGCACCCCACACATCTTGCACCGGCACGTCGTCAACCGCACCAGAATCGAACGCCACTTATCAGTCTCCGCATCAACTACAACAGCAGCAGCACCCTACCACTCGGCACGCGCTGCTACTAAGCAAGCAATCGACAAGTACAATAAGCGCCGCCAGACTGAACGCCCGACGGAATACGCAGTACAAAACGCCGTTGAACCCCGTCTCCGGACATTTTGCTTAGGCCCCTGTCCGGAATGCCTGCCGTCATCTTGGGGAAAAGCTGTGTCGGGTGGCCCCGCACGTTTTCCTTAACAGGATACTAACCATGATGGCCGCTGCCGGCGCAAGAGCGGACTTTGGTCAGCCTCGCGCAAGACAGCTTCGAGGCCAATGTCGACGGTTCGTGGAGGCCGCGCCCGCACCCTGTTGATGAGGTGTCAGGGCTGTGGACAAGGGCGTTGAGAATCCGAGCTGAATCCGGACCGCAAATGACCCTTTCCGGGGTCTCGACCGCGCCCTCCCGCGCCCGTCATCTGAATCTTGTTTTGGCTTGAATGAGTTCAATTCGCGGATCCTGGGGTGAAATATCACGGCCGCAGCGGTGACATAAAACCGTCAACTATCAAGCCATTGAACCGAGCACCTCGCACACCCTCCGAGTCGGCGTTGTGCTCTTTCCGCCACATAGGCGGCGAGTCCGTTCTCGCCGCCCTGATCCGCGATCAGGAAGCGGCGGCGCCAATCGATTTGATGCGGGCGGCGAGCCGGGAAACCTTGCGCGACATCGTCTTCTTGTGGACGACGCCCTTCTGCGCCGAGCGCATCATGACCGGCTCGGCGGCTTTCAGGGCCTGCTCGGCCGCGGCCTTGTCGCCGGCAGCGATCGCGGCCTCGACGTCCCGCACAGTCGTCCGCAGGCGCGAGCGCCGGGCCTTGTTGACTGCCGTCCGCCGCGCCGTCTGGCGGGCCGCTTTCTGTGCCGAGCTGGTATTGGCCATGCTTGAAGTCCTTCCTTGTTGTCGAAGCTGGTCGGCGCAGTAAAAGCCCGCTGGATCCTTCGCCACGGGCTTGCGCTGCGCATCAAACAGATGCGCCGCCCATGGCGCGCGTGGCCAGGGCGGTTTGCTGGGCAACCGTATAGAAGACCGTGCGGGGCGTGGTCAACCGGTCAAGGCGGTGGGGCGCCACGGTCTGGCTGACGTGCCGCACCGTGGTCGCGAGCAGCCGCGGGGAGAGTCCCCCGCGTGGCCTGGCCCGTGGGGGGGCCTTCAAACGTCCGTGAGCACTCATGCCGCGCGGGCCGCGAAACCGCCCGCCGATCCACGCAATGCCTGCCTCGGAACATTGCCGTGCTCCCGTGTCGCATGTCCTCGGGCAGGTATGAGGCACACATTCCCGACCCATCGCCTCGCTTGGTAACGACGATCCGCGCCGATGCGGATGGCAGCGGCTCGAGACGATCATCAAAGAAGTCAGCGAACGCGCAATTGTCTGACGATCCCGGGTTCCGGGCCGTTGGCAGTGACCGACGGCGCACGCCCACGGGCAGAGCGACATCTCGGTCAATCGATAGGCCTGCCGCAGCGGTGTCGGCGACAATCGTAGGAGCACACGATGTTCGAAGCTTATCGCCAGCTGCTCAAGGTCTTGAGTTTGTGTCTGGATATAAATGGCCCCTTGCTTTCCCCCGCTCTCTATCTGTTCGAGTGCGTCAGGGTGCACTACGAGGAGCGGACAGAAGCCTTCGACGCGCGCTTCGGAACGGATACCACATCTCCCTTCGTCGAGCGCCGGGAACCGACTGGCGCGTACTTCTACGTGCCGTCAAAGGCATCCGTCATCCGCCGTGTTCTCGCTACTATACCGCTTGAGCCGAACGAGTTCGTGTTCGTTGACATGGGGTCCGGCAAAGGGCGCGCCTTGCTCGTGGCCTCGGAATTTCCCTATGCCAAGATCGTCGGCATCGAGCTCTCGGATCATTTGCATCAGATCGCACAGGCGAACGTGAAGCGGTTCGCGCCGCCGTCACAGAAGTGTGCGGACTTCGAGCTCAGGTGCATGAATGCCGCCGACTATGTTTTCAGCGACGCACCCTTGGTCCTCTTTCTATTCGATCCCTTCGGGCGGGAGGTTCTCGAAAGAGTTGTTGCCAACCTTGAGGCCTCGCTGCGCGCGACACCCCGTGCGGCTTACGTTGTCTACGTATGTCCACATTTCGAGGAAGTGCTGCGGCATTCGCCAGCGCTAACGAAGCTGAAAGAGGGCGGTCCTAGGTGGCAGCCGTGGAACCAGTACGTCCTCTATGCAGCGTCACCGCGGGGACCCGAAAGCGCCGAAGAGCACGCGGCGATTGCGATCTGATCGTCTCAGGTCAGG
>Ga0180218_1001064_pt1 | contig 18232 bp, 17 predicted proteins | sample eDN3rd37CKraftBY_FD_151334 | JGI IMG/M metagenome (GOLD analysis project Ga0180218, IMG submission 151334) | Enriched backyard soil microbial communities from Emeryville, California, USA - eDNA 3rd pass 37_C Kraft BY (version 2) (version 2) | ecosystem: Environmental > Terrestrial > Soil >...
ACAAGGGCTTTTGAGTAGTGGCCCCATTGTCGAGATAGCTGAGCCGCTTGCCCCGGACCGGCCGCGCGAGTATGGGGAAATCGTGCGCGAGATCCAGAATGGGTTGCGAAATAGCGCTGGATGCATTGGCGCTCATGCGATGTCTCCAAGAAGGCTGCCGCCCGGCAGCAATGCCCGAACCGTGGCGGCCACGCGGCGGCGCATGGGCTCCAGCGCAATGCGCTGAAGCGCCTGGGCCGCGAAGGCGTATGTCATGACGCCATGCGCATGCGGCTCGGACAGGCCGCGGGAACGCAGGTAGAACAGGCTTTCTTCGTCTATCTGGCCCACCGTCGCCCCATGCGCGCACTTGACGTCATCGGCATAGATTTCGAGCTCGGGCTGCGATGTGACCCGAGCCGTGCGCGACAGAAGCAGGTTGTCGGAACGCTGGATGGCATCGGTGCCATCGGCGCCCTGCCTGACCTGGATGCGCCCGGTAAACACCCCCTGCGCCGAATCGGACAAGATGCCCCTGTAATACTCGTGGCTTGTACTGTCGGGCCGGGCGTGATCGATGCAGGTATGGTGATCGACGTGGCGCCGCCCGTCGGCATAGAAAAGGCCATTGAGCAGCGCATGGCAATGCCGCCCATTGAAGCGCGTTGCGATATCGTTGCGCGCCAGCCTGGCGCCGAACGAAATGGAGTGCGATTCATAGGTCGAGCCTTCGTCCTGCTGGATGTCGACCGACGCCAGGTGGAAGGCCTCTGCGTGCTCTTGCTGCACTTTCAGGTGGGTCAGCCGCGCATCCCGCTCGAGCCTGCCGCGCAGCACGGTGTTGGTCAGCGTGAACGACCCGGCGCTGCCCAGGTAATGCTCAACCAGCGTGGCGCTGGCGCCCTGACCCAGCAGCACCACGCTGCGCGGGAAGCTGGCCGCGCCCGCGCCGGCGGCAATGTGCACCAGGTGCAGCGGTTCGTCGAGCGAGGTGCGCGCCGCCAGTTCGACATAGGCGCCGTCCGCCGCCAGGGCCAGGTTCAGGGCGGCGGGGCTGCCGCCTTCTTCGGCCTGGCCCAGGCTGGCCTCGAGCTGCCCGGCATCACCGGCCAATACCTGCGCCAGCGGTGCAATGCGCACGCCCTCGGGCAGGCTGCCGATACGAGACAGGCCGGCCTCGAACCGCCCGTCCACGAACACCATCCAATGGCCGTTCTGCCCCTGGCGCAATGCCTCCAGATCGAACCCCGACGGGGTTCCACGCGATCCGTCGAACTTCTGCTGCTGCAGGAAGGCCAGCGAGGTATGGCGCCAATCTTTGTGGCGGGTGGTGGGCCAGCCTTCGGCCATGAAGCGGTCGAGCGACCTTTGGCGCGCGTTGGCCAGCCAGGGTGCACGAGCCCCGGGCAGGCTCGGTCCCTGGGCCTGCGCCCGGTCGAACCAGGTTTGAAGCACTTCGCTCATGCGCTGGCCTCCTTGCCCTGGACGGCTTCTTTCTTGATCCAGCCATAGCCGCGCTCTTCGAGTTCGAGCGCCAGCTCGCGCCCGCCGGAGTGGGCAATGCGCCCCGCCGACAGTACGTGGACATGATCGGGCACGATGTACTCGAGCAGGCGCTGGTAGTGGGTAATGACGATCAGCGCGCGATCGGGCGAACGCAGGCGGTTCACGCCTTCGGCCACGACGCGCAAGGCATCGATGTCCAGGCCTGAATCGGTTTCGTCCAGCACCGCCAGGCTGGGTTGCAGCAACGACATCTGCAGCACCTCGTTGCGTTTTTTCTCGCCGCCCGAGAAGCCCTCGTTGACCGAACGATAAAGAAATTCTTCTTTCATGCCCACGGTCTTCATTTCGGCCTTGACCAGGGTCAGGAAATCCATGGCGTCTAGTTCGGGCTCGCCGCGATGACGCCGTACGGCGTTGACCGCGGCTCGCAGGAAATAGGCATTGGAAACCCCCGGTATCTCGATGGGGTACTGGAAGGCCATGAACAGCCCTTCCCGCGCCCGCTCTTCGATGGGCATGGAGCATAGGTCGCGCCCGTTCCAGGTGATCGAGCCGCTTTCGATGTGAAAGTTCTCGCGGCCCGCAAGCACCTGGGCCAGCGTGCTTTTTCCGGAGCCGTTGGGCCCCATGATGGCATGCACTTCGCCCGCTCCGACCGACAGGTCCAGCCCGCGCAATATCTCTTTTTGACCGATCTTGACGTGAAGATCCTTGATTTCCAACATGTTCCGTTCTCCTTAGCCGACGCTGCCTTCAAGGCTGACGCCCAATAGTTTCTGTGCTTCCACGGCGAATTCCATGGGCAGTTCCTTGAAGACCTCTTTGCAGAAGCCGTTCACGATCATCGACACCGCGTCTTCGGCCGACAGGCCGCGCTGCATCGCATAGAACAGCTGGTCTTCGCTGACCCGGGAGGTGGTCGCCTCGTGCTCGACGTGGGCGCTGGGATTCTGCGCCTCGATGGTCGGGAAAGTGTGCGCCGCGCATTCCTTTCCTATCAGCAGAGAATCGCACTGCGTGTAGTTGCGCGCGTTCTCGGCCTTGGGCGTAACGCGCACCAGCCCGCGATAGGTGTTGCTGCCGTGGCCGGCCGATATGCCCTTAGAGATGATGGTGCTGGACGTGTTGCGGCCCATGTGGATCATCTTGGTGCCCGTGTCGGCCTGCTGGCGGTGATTGCTGAGCGCCACGGAGTAGAACTCGCCCACCGAATCGTCGCCGCGCAGCACCACGCTGGGGTATTTCCAGGTAATCGCCGAACCGGTCTCGACCTGGGTCCAGGAAATGCGCGAACGCGCACCGCGGCAGTCGCCGCGCTTGGTGACGAAGTTGTAGATGCCGCCCTTGCCGTCCTTGTCGCCCGGGTACCAGTTCTGCACTGTCGAGTACTTGATCTTGGCATCGTCGAGCGCAACCAGCTCGACCACGGCCGCATGCAGCTGGTTCTCGTCGCGCATGGGCGCCGTACAGCCCTCGAGGTAGCTGACGCTGGCGCCTTCCTCGGCAATGATGAGCGTGCGCTCGAACTGTCCGGTATCGCGCGCATTGATGCGGAAATACGTGGAGAGTTCCATCGGACATCGCACGCCCTTGGGTATGAACACGAAGGAGCCGTCGGAAAACACGGCCGAATTGAGCGCCGCATAAAAGTTGTCGCCCGGCGGCACTACCGTGCCCAGGTACTTGCGCACCAGTTCCGGGTGCTCTTGCACCGCCTCGGAGAACGAGCAGAAGATGACCCCGACCTCGGCCAGCTGCTTGCGAAAGGTGGTGGCCACCGACACCGAGTCGAACACCGCGTCTACGGCAACGCCCGCCAGGCGGGCCCGCTCGTGCAGCGGCACGCCCAGTTTTTCGTAGGTGCGCAAGAGCTCGGGGTCGACCTCATCGAGGCTTTTGGGCCCGTCGGCCTTGCTCTTGGGCGCCGAATAATAGACGATGTCCTGGAAATCGATGGGCGGAAAGTCGACCATGGCCCATTCGGGCGTTTCCATCTCGAGCCAGCGCCGATATGCCTGCAGCCGCCATTCCAGCATGAACTCGGGTTCGCGCTTGCGGGCCGACAGCTGCCTGATCGTATCTTCGGACAAGCCTTTGGGCAAAGAGACCGACTCGACTTCGGTCACGAAGCCGGCCTCATACTCGCGATCCAGAAACGATCCGATGTTGGGGGAAACACTTTCCATTTGATATTCCTCTTGAAGGCGCGCCGAAGCGCGCGTCGCCGATTCAATTCAGACTAGCTGCTGCCTGCGCACCACGGCCCGGGCCCCTGGCGGGCGCGAAAGCGGAGGCGGCTGGGCCATGTCGGCCACCGACACGTCTTCGAGCGTGCGCCGTACGATCGCATTGATGCGCTGCCAGTTTTCGCGCAATGTGCAACCGGTTTCGAAATCACAGCTGCCCGGCACAGCGGTGCATTCGGTCAGCCCGAAAGGCTGGTCTTCGAGCGCGTCGATGACCTGTGCGATGGATATCTGGGCAGCTGGACGCCCCAGGGCATAACCGCCCTGCACGCCGCGCACGCTGCGCACCAGCCCATGCCGGCCCAACAGCTTGAGCACCTTGCTGACAGTAGGAGGGTTCAGGCCCAGCGCCCTGGCCAGCTCGGAAGCACTGCACAGGCGCTCGGGACAGCCGGCCATATAGGTAAGCACCAGGGTGCCGTAATCCATGATCTTGCTGATGCGCAACATGATGCGGGCTCCAGTGAATGTCTTGGCAGTTGGCGGCAAATACCGGCTTGGCCGCCCCGCTGCCTGCTTATCTATACAGTACTCCGCTGGTCCTATATGAGTCAAGCATGCCCCTACCCTTGGCAGGGTCAGGAGGGGGTGGACTCTTCTTCGTCGTCCTCCTGCCCCGCCTGCTGCAGCATCCACATCTGCGCATAGCGGCCTCCTTGAAGCAGCAGCTCTCGATGCGAGCCCTGCTCGATCACCCGGCCGTGGTCCAGCACCAGGATCTCGTCCGCATCCACGACCGTCGATAGCCTGTGGGCGATGATCAGCGTGGTGCGGTTGCGGGCAATCTGACGCAGTTCGTCCTGGATCGCCCGCTCGGTGCGCGTGTCAAGCGCGCTGGTGGCCTCGTCCAGGACCAGTATCGGCGGGTTCTTCAGCAGCGTCCGCGCAATCGCGACCCGCTGCTTTTCGCCGCCGGACAGCTTCAGGCCCCTTTCGCCCACCTGGGTTTCATATCCGTCCGGCAGGCTCATGACGAAATCGTGGATGCGCGATGCTCGGGCCGCCTCCACGATGTCCTCCCGGCTGGCGCCGGGGCTGCCATAGGCAATGTTGTACAGAATGGTGTCGTTGAACAGTACCGTGTCCTGGGGCACGATGCCGATGTGGCGCCGGAGGCTGGCCTGCTCGAGGTCGCGCACATCCATGCCATCGACCTTGACCGCGCCCTCGCTTACATCGTAGAAGCGGAACAGCAGGCGCGAGAGGGTCGACTTGCCGGCGCCCGAGGCGCCCACCACGGCAAGCGTGCGGCCGGCCGGAATATCGAAGCTTACATCGAACAGTATCTGCCGGTTCAGCTCATAGCCGAAGTCCACATGCTCGAATCGCACCGAGGCGTTGCGCGTGTCCAGGACACGCGCCGAAGGCTTGTCGGCCACCTCGAGATTCTGCTCGAGCAGGCCGAACATGCGCTCCATGTCCGCCAGGGCGTGCTTGATCTCTCGATACACGAAACCCAGGAAATTAAGCGGCGCATACAACTGCGTAAGATACGCCGACACCAGAACCACGTCGCCCACGGTCATAGTCTGCTTTACCACGCCGCTGGCCGACAACCACAGCAGCGCCGTGACGCCCACGGTAATGATGACGCCCTGCCCCATGTTGAGCAGATTGAGCGACACCTGGTTCTTCACCGCCGATTCCACCCAGTTGCCCAGGTTGCGGTCGTAGCGGTTCAGCTCATAGCTTTCGTTGCCAAAATACTTGACTGTTTCGTAATTGAGAATCGCATCGATCGCCTTGCTGTTGGCCTGGCTGTCCAGATCGTTCATGCTGCGCCGGTACACCATGCGCTTCTCGGTAACCAGCAGCGTAAAGACGATGTACGAGGCAATGGTGCCCAGCGTGACCACGGCAAACAGGAAGTCATAGCGCCACAGCAGTATGGCCGCCACCATCCCTATCTCGAGCAAGGTCGGCAGCACGTTGAACACCATGAAGTTCAGCAGGAAGCCGATGCCCTTGGTGCCGCGCTCGATGTCCCGGCTAAGCCCGCCGGTCTGGCGCTGCAGATGGAAACGCATCGACAGGGCGAACAGGTGCTCGAACAGGCGCACAGCGATACGGCGGATCGAACCTTGCGTGACGCGCGCAAAGAGCGCGTCACGCAACTCGCCGAACACGCTGGTGGCCAGCCTGGCAAAGCCATAGCCCAGCAAGGCCGCCACCGGCAGCACCATCAGGGTCTGCGGCAGACTCAGGCCATCGACCAGATCCTTCAGGAACAGGGGGGTGGCCACGCTGGCGACCTTGGCCGCGATCAGACAGGTAAGCGCAAAGATGACGCGCCATTTGAACTGCCATACAAAGGGAAGCAGCGAGCGTATCGTCTTGATGTCGTCGCGATTGGCTGGGGCTGGGCCCCGGTAGTGGATTCTGCTCATGAACGAAGATGAAAAGTGAAGGACCGCGCACGGCGGCGCAGGCAACACCTTATACAATAAACCCGCAATCAAGAAACCGGAGACCACATGGTCGACTCGACTTTCGACTACCACGCCGCCCTGTCCGCCTGCGCACAGGGCGACCCCCAGGCTCTGCAAGACCTCTACACACAAGAGGCTCCGCGCATGCTCGCCCTGGCCAACATCATGCTGGGCGACCAAACCGCCGCGCAGAACGCCGTCCACGACGCCTTCGTGCTGGTATGGAAAAACGCCGGCAGCTACGACGCGCGCACAGGCAGCGCCCGCGCCTGGATCTACAGCATCATGCGCTACCGCACCCTTAGCCTACTGCGGCGCAACCCCGCTCCGTCCTCCGCCGCGCCGGCCACGCCCGGCGCCCCGCCGCTTCGCGAAGACGACGCCGCCGGCGTTGCCGCAATGCTGGCGCGGCAGCCCGAAAATACGCGCAAACCCGTGCTCATGGCCTTCTACAACGGCCTGAGCTACCCTGACATCGCGGCCCGGCTGGGCTGCTCGACGGCCGAATTGCGCAATCGCGTGCGTTCCTGCCTTCGCGCCTTGCGGGAGTGCGAACCGGCATGAGCCTGCTGCATCACAAAGACGATTTCCTCATCGCCGAGTACACGCTCGGCCTGCTCGATCCGGACGAAGTCGCCCAGGCGCATGCCGTGCTTGGCGGCGACGACGACGCCGTAGTGTGCGCCCTGCAGTGGGAAGCCCGGCTGCTCGAGCTGACCGATGCGCTGACTCCCTTGAATCCCCCCGCGCCCTTGCTGGGGCGCATCCAGGCTACGCTGGGGCTGCCGCGCAACGCTCCGGTCCAGGCACGGCCCTCGGCCGGAACGGCCGCCTCGGCGCCGCCCGCCACGCTCAGTATGCGGCCAGCCGGTGCGGGGCAACGTCCCGTGCCGCCCGTGCAACGCCAGGCGCCCCCCCCTCCTTCACCCCGGGTTCCGGCACCGCCCGCCTCGTCGGCGCAGTCGGGCATGGCCATGGATTTCGAACCCCGGCTCATCCGGCCCGACGCGGCATCCACCGCCCAACCCCGGGCGGCGAGCCCTGACCGGTCCGTAGCTGATTCCGCCGGAGGCCCAGCTGTAAACACACCCTCCGCGCATACGGCACCCGAAGCACCCTCATCCGAACCGCAAAGAACCGGCGAGACGACCTCGGGCCCGCCGCGCGTACGCACTGCGCCGCCCGATCCCCTCGAGGCCTTTCGGCCGGGCGCCGGCTCGCGTCGGCCGCCCAGGCAGGCGATCTGGCGCAGCCTTTGGTTCTGGCGCGCCCTCAGTGCGGCATTGGCGATACTGGCGGGGGTGCTGGTGCTGCCCAAAGACACGTTCAAGCACGACCCCGCACTCAGCGCCTCGCTGCAGCCGCCCAGCACGCCGGCGCCCAAGATCGTGCAGATTGCCATCATGCAGGCCCCCGGACTCAGTTCGACACCCGGCTGGGTGCTGACCGTCGACAGCCGGCAAAACCTCGTCCTGGCTCCGCAGGTGGATATTGTCGTGCCCGAATCGGAATCAGTGTACTTGTGGACCCACAACGAACAGTCGCCTCATCCGCGGCTTCTTGGCGTGGTCGATCCCACCCGCTCCTTGACCCTGCCCATGGAAGTCACCGGCGAGATCGTTCCGGGGCAGATCTTTGAAATGACGCAAGAATCCAACGTCGCACCGCCCAGAGAGCCCGACGGACCGATACTGTTCATCGGACGCACCGTCAGCCTTGGATGAACACAGCGGGACTTTCGCGGTTGGGGGGGCCGCTCTTCAGGCCGGCCCTGCCGCTTGAACACCGCCCCGGGGTCAATCCGACGCTACGGCGGCCTGCTGCAATGCCTGCAATTCGGCCTCGCTGAACCCAGCCTGCCGGCGGGCCTGCAGATTGAAGGGGCCGCGCAGGCGCGGAGCGCGATACTGGCGCGCCAGTTCACGATACTGCGCCACCGGGTCTAGCCCTTGCTGCCGGCATAAATGCCCGTACCATTTGTTGCCAATGGCCACGTGCCCGATCTCGTCACGCAGGATCACGTCGAGTATGGCCGCGCCCCGCTCGTCGCCCGCTTCCGCCAGCTTGCCACGGATGGCCGGCGATGCGTCCAGGCCGCGCGCCTCGAGCGTGCGGGGCACCAGGGCCAGGCGCGCCAGCAGGTTGTCGGAGGTGCGCTGCGCCATTTCCCACAGGCCGTCGTGGGCCGAAAAATCGCCATACTCGTGGCCCATGCCGCGCAGATGCTCGGCCAGCAGGCTGAAGTGATGGGCCTCTTCGCGTGCCACGCCCGCCCAGTCGCGGTAGAACCCGGCGGGCATGCCGGCAAAGCGCCAGACAATGTCCAGGGCAAGATTGATGGCATTGAACTCGATGTGCGCCAGCGAGTGTATGAGTGCCGCCCGGCCTGCCTCGGTATGCGCCGAACGCTGCTTTACCTTGAACGGCCCGACCAGTTCGGGCCGGGCGGGACGCCCGGGTATGCCCTGCGGTTCGGCTACACACCAAGATGAGTCGACATCGTGCGATGCATCGATCATGGCCACGGCGGCGATCTTGTCGGCCGGCGCCCGGCACAGCAGCGCCGCCAGGGCTTGCGCCCGCATTACTGCCCGCCGGAAGCGCCCAGGGCCTGGGCCAGTTCGTCGCGCGCAGCCTGCAGCTCGGCGCGCACCATTTGCAGCTCGTTGCCGCTGAGGCGAACCGCCGCCTCTTGGTCGAAAGGCGCCTGGGCGTCGCCCAGGCGGTTGCGCGCGCCGCTGATGGTAAAGCCCTGCTCGTAAAGCAGGTCGCGTATGCGGCGAATGAGCAGAACCTCGTGGTGCTGGTAATAGCGGCGGTTGCCGCGCCGCTTGACCGGCTTGAGTTGGGTGAATTCCTGTTCCCAGTAGCGAAGCACATGCGGCTTGACGCAACACAGGTCGCTGACCTCACCGATGGTGAAATAGCGCTTGGCCGGAATCGGCGGCAAGGTAACGGAGGTTTCAGTGGAACTCATGGGCGATCGTTATATGAATGAATGGCGTGGTTCGATCGGGCAGGCCCGGCGTGCCTTCTTGCTGCTTAGTCGGATCGGCTTGCTGACGTGGATGCCCCGGCCTGCTCGACCACGCTCTTGAGCTTCTGGCTGGCGTGGAACGTAACCACGCGCCGGGCTTCGATGGGTATGACTTCGCCGGTCTTGGGATTTCGGCCCGGGCGGGGGGGTTTGTCGCGCACCTGGAAATTGCCGAAGCCCGAAAGCTTGACCTCGGTGCCCCGGGCCAGGCATTCGCGGATTTCTTCGAAGAACGTGTCGACGATGTCTTTGGCTTCGCGCTTGTTCAGCCCTACCCGCTCGAACAGCAACTCGGCCAATTCGGCCTTGGTCAAGGTACGCGAGTCTGGATTCATACTAGATAAGCTCCTTAAGCACGCTGGCGCGCCCCATGGGCGTCGACGAGCGCCTGCAGCAACCGGCTCATGCACTGTTCGACCCGGGCGTCGTCCAGGGTGACCTGCTCGTCTTGCAGCCAGAATCGCAGCGCCATGCTCTTGTCGCCGCCCGCGGGGGCCTGCGACGGATCGCGCCATACGTCGAACAGCCTGATGTCCTGGACAATGCCAAGAGTAGCATCAGATTCAATGGTTTGGGTAAGGGTGTTCAGTAAATCCTGATACAAGACGTTCGCACCCACCCAGAAAGCCATGTCGCGCACGACGACCGGCTGGCGCGAGAGCTCGCGCGGGCGGGGCATGGGAGCAAGCTCGAGGGCCTGGACGTCGATCTCGAACACCACCGGGGCATGCGCCAGGTCGGCCTGTTGCACCAGGCGCGGATGCAGCTCGCCCAGCCAGCCCACCGCCCGGCCGTCGAGCAGCAGGCGGGCGCCGCGGCCGGGATGCAGGGCCGGATGCTCGGCGGGCTGGCAGCACAATTGCGCCGCGCGCGCGCCCAGCAGGGTCTCGACATCTTTCTTTACATCATAGAAATCGACCTGGCGCGTGGGAGCGCCCCACTGCTCTTCCAGGGCCGGCCCCCATGCCGCCCCGGCCAGCCGCTGCGGCTGGGCCACCCCGGCTACGGACAGTTCGCCGTCGCGCACCGAAGCGTCGCGGTAAAAGACGCGGCCCAGTTCAAAAACCCGCACCCTGGGCTGCTTGCGGTTGACATTGTGGCATATGTTGTCGACCAGGCCGGCCATGAGGCTGGAGCGCATGACCGCAAGCTGGCTGGCGATGGGATTGAGCAGGCGGATGGGATCGGCGTTGCCGGCGTATTCGCGCTCCCAGTCTTCTTGCACAAAGGAGAAATTGACGACTTCCTGATAGTCCATGGCGGCCATGGCGTGGCGCAAGGCATGAGGCCCGCGCAGCGTCTCGGGATCGACGCGCATATGGGCCGGCGCGCGCGGCGGCTGGTCGGGCAGGCGCTCGAAGCCGTAGATGCGGGCCACCTCTTCGATCAGGTCTTCTTCGATTTCAATGTCGAAACGGTACGAGGGCGGCACCACGCTGAAGACCGCGTCGCGGCATTCCCAGGCAAAGTCGAGGCTATCGAAGATGCGTTCGACCTCGGCCTGTTCGACCGGCACACCCAGCACCCTGTGGCAGCGCTGCAGGCGCATCTGCACCGGCTTGCGCTCGGGAAGGTTGATGCTCTGGTCGTCGATGGGGCCGGCCTTGCCGCCGCAGACCTGCTGGATGAGACCGGTAATGCGCTCGAGGTCGCGCACGATGTTCTGGAAATCGACTCCGCGTTCGAAGCGATGGCTGGCTTCCGAGCTGAACTTGTAGCGCCGCGCCTTCCCCATGATGGCGTCGGGCCACCAGAATGCCGCCTCGACGTAGATGTCGGTGGTGTCCAGCGTGACCGCGGTGGCTTCGCCGCCCATGATGCCGGCCATGCTTTCCACTACGTCGCCGGCGGCGATAATGCCCACGTCGGGAGCAAGTTCCACCGTCTGGCCGTTGAGCAGCTCGAGCTGCTCGCCCTGTTTCGCCCAGCGCACGGTCAGGCCGCCCTGGATGCGCTGCAGGTCGAACACGTGGGTCGGACGGCCCAGTTCAAGCATGAGGTAGTTGGAAATATCGACCAGGGCCGACACCGAGCGCTGGCCGGCGCGCTCGAGCCGTGAAACCATCCAGTCGGGCGTCTGCGCACGGGCGTTGACGCCCCGGATGACGCGGCCGGCGAACCGGCCGCATAGGTCGGGCGCCTGCACGTCGACCGCCAGGCGATCGTCTATCTCGACAGCGGCCGGCAAGGCTTCCGGCAGGGCCAGGGGCGAGCCGGTCAGGGCAGAGACTTCCCGCGCCACGCCCAGTATCGACAGGCAATCGGCCCTGTTGGGCGTGAGCTTGAGGGTGAACAGCGTATCGTCCAGGTCGAGCGTCTCGCGCAGCGACTGCCCGACGGCCGCCTGGGCATCCAGCTCGAGCAGTCCGGCGTGGTCTTGCGACAGGCCCAGCTCGCGCGCCGAACACAGCATGCCGAACGACTCGACCCCGCGCATCTTGGCCTTGCCGATCTTCATGCCGCCGGGCAGCACGGCGCCCAGCCGCGCAAGCGGAACCTTCAGGCCGGCGGCGGCATTGGGTGCGCCGCATACGATCTGCAGCGGCTCGCCCGAGCCATCGTCCACGCGGCATACACGCAATTTGTCCGCGTCGGGGTGCTTCTCGACTTCGAGGATGTGAGCCACCACGATGCCGCTGAAGGGCGGCGCGACGGGCTCGGTTTCCTCTACTTCAAGGCCGGCCATGGTCAGACGATGGGACAGCTCGTCGGTGCCCAGGCCGGGATTAACAAACGTGCGTAGCCAAGATTCCGGGAATTGCATGATGTTTTGTCAGATCCGTTTGCAGCGGCTGGCGTCCAAGAGGCGCTCAGCGATTGAATTGACGCAGGAAGCGCAAATCGCCTTCGAAAAACTGGCGCAGGTCGTTGACGCCGTGACGCAGCATGGTCAGGCGCTCGAGACCCGATCCGAAGGCGAAGCCGATGTAGCGCTCGGGGTCAAGCCCGAAGTTGCGCACCACCTGGGGATGCACCTGCCCCGACCCCGAGATTTCGAGCCAGCGGCCCTGGTTGGGCCCCGAGGTGAACATCATGTCGATCTCGGCCGAGGGTTCTGTAAAAGGGAAGAACGAAGGACGGAAGCGCACCGAAAGCTCATCGGTTTCAAAAAAGGCGCGCAGGAAGTCGGTATACACGCCCTTCAGGTCGGCAAAGGAAATGTCCTCGGCGATCCACAGCCCTTCGACCTGATGGAACATGGGCGAGTGGGTGGCGTCGCTGTCGACGCGGTAGGTGCGGCCGGGTGCGATGACCTTGATGGGCGGCTTGTTCATGCGGGCATAGCGTACCTGCATGGGGCTGGTGTGCGTGCGCAGCAGTAGCGGCAGCCCGCTTTCGTCGTTCATGTCGACGTAGAAGGTGTCCTGCATGGAGCGGGCAGGATGGTTCTCGGGATTGTTCAGCGCGGTGAAGTTGGTCCAGTCGTTTTCGATCTCGGGGCCTTCGACCGAATCGAAGCCGATCGACGAGAAGATGGCCTGCACCCGCTGCCAGGTCTGGATCACGGGATGAATGCCGCCGACGCCCCGTCCCCGGCCAGGCAGCGTCACGTCGATCGTTTCGGCGGCCAGGCGCTTGTCGAGCTCGGCCTGGGCAAGCTCGGCGCGGCGCTGGTTGAGCAGCCCCTCGATCTGCTGCTTGACCTGGTTGATGCGCCCGCCCTGCTCGCGCTTCTGCTCGGGATCGAGCTGGGCCAGGCCCTTGAGCAAAGCGGTAAGCGCCCCCTGCTTGCCCAGAAAGCGCGCCTTGGCGTTTTCGAGCGCAGCCGGATCGGCGGCCTGCGCGAAGAGTTCTTTTGCCTGGGATATCAGGTCATCAACCGGTAAAGTCATGGATCATCGCTTCCAAAAGCAAACGGAGCCCCCGAAGAGCCCCGTTCGCAGCAACACAATATCGTGATCGAAGTAGCTTAGGCAGCCAGGGCGGCGCGCGCTTGGGCGACGACGGCGGCAAAACCCGCCTTGTCGTTTACCGCCATGTCGGCGAGCACTTTGCGATCGAGTTCGATAGAGGCTTTTTTGGTACCGGCGATGAACGCGCTGTAGGTAATGCCGAGTTCACGGCAGCCCGCATTGATGCGGGTGATCCACAGGGCGCGGAAGGTGCGCTTTTTGTTGCGGCGATCGCGGTAGGCGTACTGGCCGGCCCGCATGACCGCCTGCTTGGCGATGCGGAAGACATTGCCGCGGCGACCGCGGTAGCCTTTGGCGGCATTGATGACTTTTTTATGACGGGCGCGGGCTGTAACGCCGCGTTTTACGCGTGGCATGGTATGGGATCTCCGTTAGATATCAAGCAAAAGGCATCATGGCCTTGACCGAGGCGACGTCGGCCTTGTGCACGGCCGTCGAACCGCGCAGGTGGCGCTTGTTCTTGGTGGTCTTTTTAGTGAGGATATGACGCTTGAACGCCTGTCCGCGCTTGATGGATCCGCTACCACGAACCACGAAGCGCTTTGCGGCGCCTCGCTTGGTTTTCATTTTAGGCATGACAAAAACTCTATTGTGATTTATGGCCGCAGGTGGCTGCCGACAAAAAGGCAGCGCTTGGCAAACCCGCCGAAAAACCCCTGCTGAAAGCACCCAAAAGCGCTTAAAGCAAAAGCCTTCGATTTAGCCATTTATGGTTCTTTCCCCTTGCCTGGCTTAAAAGCATTGCCTTTGCGCCACTGCCTTTGCCAGGGTCTTGCAAAACACCGGGCCTTGCCGCTGGTATTGCAACAAAGCCTTCGTAAAGCAGGCCACGCAATAAAGGAAAGCCATTGATTATACGATATTTCTTCACAAGTTGCATAGCCTGCGGGCCTGCGCTGCCCTACGCCGGCCGCTGGCCGGCCCGGCCGTTCACCACACGTTGCCCCTTGCCGCGCCAAGGCCGGTAATGTCCCGGAGTCCTGCTTGCACGAGACGCCCGCCAGGCGAAAACACGGGATCAGCCTGCATGAGGCGTTTTTCTGGGCGCCCTGCTGAGGCTGTTGTTGCCATTGACCAGAACGGCGATCAGGCGCATGAATTCGGCGCGCTCGTTCTCGGGCAAAGGCTCCAGGATGAGTTCTTGCGAGCGCAGCACTGCCGGCGTAACCGCCTGCAGAAGCTCGCGCCCCTGTTCGGTGATGGAGAGGCAGAAGGCCCGCCGGTCCGTCGGCGAAGGCCTGCGCTGCAGCCAGCCCCTGCCCTCGAGACGGTTGACCACCCCCGTGGTGGTGGATGCATCTTGCCCGATGGCGCCCGCCAGGGTGCGCTGGTCTATGTCGGGATTGGCCAGCACGGACTGCAGGGCCGCAAACTGCACCGGAGTAATGCCGAAGGGCTCGGTTTCCTGCAGGAAGATGGCGACCGATATCTGATGCAGACGCCGAGCGAAATTGCCGGGCAAGCGGTTGAATTCGATCGCGGCGGGGTCTGTTTTCATATATTTAAGGGTTAACCCTAGTTTCATTGAAAAATGCTGGTAAGCGATTTTTTTAGTTAGTATACTCATTATAAGTGCACTCACAAACAGGGTTTTCCCTGAGCCAGACAACAAGCTGCCGGCCCGTTGCCAAGTCCGGTGCTCTCTTCAGTGCATCAATCCTTGAACCCGCCTATTTCTTTCTGGCGGACGAATCGCCCCTGCATCGCAAGCTGGGCATCTACCAAACCCGCCCCTAAGGGCCGTCACCGAAATGTCGCAATCCACTCATATCGACGTCCAGGACTTCCTGGACAAGCAAAAGCTGTCGGGCTTGCAGATCCTGACTCTGTTCCTGTGCTTTTTCATCGTCGCCGTCGATGGCTTCGATACTGCTGCCATCGGCTTCATCGCACCGGCCATCCGGGCCGAATGGGGCCTTGACGCCGCACACCTGGCGCCCGTATTCGGCGCCGGCCTGTTCGGCCTGATGGCCGGATCGCTTATCTTCGGACCTCTGGCCGACCGCTACGGGCGCAAGCGCATCCTGATGCTGAGCGTGTTCTTCTTTGGCCTGATGACGCTGCTTTCGGCCTGGTCCACCTCGGTCGAAATGCTGATCGCACTGCGCTTCCTGACCGGCCTGGGGCTGGGCGGAGCCATGCCCAACGCCATCACCATGAGCTCGGAATACTCGCCCCAGCGCCACCGATCGGTACTGGTCACCACCATGTTCTGCGGCTTTACCCTGGGTTCGGCAATGGGCGGAATCGCCGCCGCGCACATCGTCGAAAGTTTTGGCTGGCACTGGGTGCTGGTAATGGGCGGCGTGCTGCCCATCGTACTGGTACCGGTCCTGGCCCTGATCCAACCCGAATCGCCCCGCTACCTGGCGCTCAAAGGGGGTGCGGACGAACAAGTGCGCCGCCTGATGCAACGCATCGCTCCCAATGAGGATCTCGCCGGCGCCACCTTCACGGTACGTGAAAAGCGCGCGCCCGGCTTTCCCGTCAAGCACCTGTTCGCCCCCGAGTTGCGCTTTGGCACCCTCTCGCTGTGGGCCACCGTGTTCATGACCTTGCTGGTGATCTACCTGCTGTCGAGCTGGCTGCCCACCGTCATCAACAACACCGGCATGTCGCTCAAGAATGCATCCCTGGTAACGGCCATGTTCCAGGTGGGCGGCACCGCGGGCGCCATCATTCTCGGCCGGCTCATGGACCGTTACTCTCCTCAGCGCGTCCTGGGCATCACCTACCTGATCGGCGCCGCCTTTACCTTCATGATAGGCAGCACGACCGGCAGCACCGCCATGCTGGTGCTGGCCGTGTTCGGCGCCGGCTTCTGCGTATCGGGCGGCCAGGTCGGCACCAACGCATTGGCCGCGGCCTTCTATCCCACCGGCTCGCGAGCCACCGGCGTAAGCTGGTCGCTCGGAATCGGCCGCATCGGCTCGATACTTGGATCGTTGGCCGGCGGCTGGATGCTGGTGCTGGGCTGGAGCATTTCCACCATCTTCCTGGCCGTCAGCATTCCCTCGCTGATAGCCGCCTTGTGCATGGCCGCCATGGCCCGCAAGCGCAAGCAGGCGGCGCCTGGCCTGGAGCAGGCGATAGGCGTCTCGAGCTAGAGCCTGCCCAAAGGCCCTAAGCCTCGGGGCGGCCGCCCGCGCCCCAAGGCTGGCGATAGCGGGCAGCTTCGGCAAGATGCCCGCTATCGATGGCGTCGCTGCCCCCCATGTCGGCCAGGGTACGCGCCACGCGAAGCACGCGGTGCACGACCCGGGCCGACCAGCTCCAGCGCCCCATGGCCTCGCGCAACAGCGAACGCGCATCGTGCTTCAGGGCGCAATGGCGCTCCATGCCCTCTACACCCAGCTTGGCGTTCAGGCACGACTGCCTTTCCAGCTGCCTGCCGCGGCAGCGCTCCACCCTTGCCCGAATGGGTTCCGACGCCTCGCCGGACGGGGCATCAAGCCAGTCGGCGCCCGCCGCCGGCAGGCTGATCTGCAGATCGACGCGGTCAAGCAAGGGCCCCGAAATGCGGCTGCGATATTTCTCTATGCGGTCGGGCGTGCAGGCGCATCGCATGCGCGCGTGGCCCAGCCAGCCGCAGGGGCAAGGATTCATCGCCGCAACCAGCTGGAACTGAGCCGGAAACTGCAGGGTGAGGCTGGCCCGGGCGATGGACACGCAGCCGGTTTCCAACGGTTCACGCAAGGCCTCGAGCACATGGCGCTGGAATTCGGGCAACTCGTCCAGGAAGAGAACCCCATGATGCGCCAGGCTGATTTCGCCCGGCTTGGGACGTACGCCGCCTCCTACCAGGGCAGGCATGGAGGCCGAATGATGAGGAGCCCGGAAGGGGGCCATCGAGCTGAAACGGGGCTCTTTGCCTCCCACGCTGGCAAGCGCGGCGACCTCGAGCGATTGCTGGTCGCTAAGCGCCGGCAAGAGGCCAGGCAGCCGATGGGCAAGCATGCTCTTGCCGGCGCCCGGCGGGCCCGACATCAACAAGCTGTGTCCGCCGCAAGCCGCGATTTCGAGGGCGCGGCGGGCATCGGCCTGGCCCCGCACCTCGGACATGCAGGGCACCGGCGCGCAATGCGCCGCCCAAGGCGTGGCGGATGCCGGGCCCAGAGGCGCGCCGCCACGGAAATGCTCGACCACTTCGCGCAGGCAGCCCGCCGCCAGAACCCGCAAGCCGGGCACGTGCGCCGCCAGCCCCGCGCACGCGGCCGGCAGCACCAGCGCGGCCCCCGGCTGACTGTGGGCGACGGACAGCGCGATGGCCAGCGGCGCCGCCACGGGCACCACCGCGCCGGTAAGGGAAAGCTCGCCCGCGAACACGTAGCCGCCCAGTTCCGGAGGATGATCCGCCTTGCCGCCCTGGGCCGCCGGCGCGGAGATCTGGCCCGAGGCCGCCAGTATGCCCAGCGCGATCGAAAGGTCGAAGCGCCCGGATTCCTTCGGCAGGTCGGCGGGCGCCAGGTTGACCGTAATGCGCCCCGCCGGGAAATCGTAGCCGCTGCTGAGTATGGCCGAGCGCACACGCTCGCGGCTTTCACGCACGCCCGTATCGGGCAGCCCCACCAGGCCGAAGGACGGCAAGCCCGGCCCGACGTGCACTTCGACCCGCACGGCAAAACCCTGCAGCCCGCACAAGGCCTGGCTGGCCAATACCGCTAAGGACATGAAGGCATACCCCGCTGCAATGAAGACAAACGGCAGTATGCGTCAGGAAAGCTTGCTGGCGGGCAGCCCGCGGATGAACACGTCCATCCGTATTACGACCCTGCCCAGCAAAGCCGCCACGACAAAGCCTATGACAATGCCCAGCAGTACGGCGATGTTGCGCAGGAAACCGCGCGCATACTTGTTGATGGCAATGATGGAGAACAGAACCAGGGCGGTGATGCCCAGGTTGACAGGGTCGCCCGCGTTGGGCCCCCGGCCCGCCACCCAGTTCACCCCCACCGGAATGAGATTGAGCCCCGTAACGGTAATGACCGTGCCCGTGACCACCGGCGGGAACAACTTGATCATGCGGCCCACCAGCGGGGCAAGCAGCAAGGTGATCAGGCCCGCCGCAATAATGGCGCCGAACATGCCCCGCAAGCCGATGCCGGGGTTCGAGACCATGAC
>Ga0180218_1001065_pt1 | contig 18200 bp, 15 predicted proteins | sample eDN3rd37CKraftBY_FD_151334 | JGI IMG/M metagenome (GOLD analysis project Ga0180218, IMG submission 151334) | Enriched backyard soil microbial communities from Emeryville, California, USA - eDNA 3rd pass 37_C Kraft BY (version 2) (version 2) | ecosystem: Environmental > Terrestrial > Soil >...
ATCGAGGTGCAGACCGGCAGCTATCTCGGCGAGGACGATATCGTCCGCATCGAGGACGATTACCGGCGGTCCTGAGCCGCCGGGCAGGCTGTAGTCCCGCCCCGGACTCTGTTACACTCTTGGCCGTTTGGACCTCATCCTGAGCCGCCGGTTCGCGGGCGTCCGGAAGGAGAGGGTGGTTGCATCCTCGCGACATCGCGTCGTCGGTACCTGGATGATGTCATAAACAAGCGATGGTTGCGTTTCAGGGAAGACCTACGATGGCGATCAAACTCGATAACCTCAAGGTCAAGCTGTTCACGGATGGCGCCGACAAGGCGCAGATCGTGGAGATGGCCAGAAATAAATGGATTGCCGGCTTTACCACCAATCCATCGCTGCTCAAGAAGGCCGGGGTGAAGGATTACGAGGCCTATGCACGCGATCTGGTTGCAGCGGTCCCCGATCGCCACATTTCATTCGAGGTGTTTTCTGACGATATTCCGGAAATGGTGGCGCAGGGCCGCGTGATCGCGTCCTGGGGCGAGAACGTCTATGTGAAGCTGCCGGTGACCAACACACGCAAGGAGCCGTTATTTGACGCCGTCCGGGCGCTCACGGCCGACGGCGTGAAGATCAATCTGACCGCTATTTTCACTGCCGATCAGGTCGGCAAGGCGATGCAGGCGCTGGTAGGCGGGGCGCCTTCCTGCGTCTCCGTATTCGCCGGACGTCTCGCAGACTTCGGCATCGACTATGCTCCACTGATGCGCGACGCGATTGCGCAGGCGCGCCAGACAAGCACGATAGAAATCATCTGGGCGTCCACGCGGGAGGTTTACAATGTCATCGAGGCCGACCGGATGGGCTGCCACATCATCACGGCCCCTGCGGATGTGCTGAAGAAGCTTCCGGCTCTCGGGACGAAGACGCCGGAGGAGCTTTCGCTCGGCGCGGTCCAGGCTTTCCGCGAGGACGCATTGGCTGCCGGACTGCAACTCGACATCGGGGGGCGGGCCGCGGCCGAGTAGTCGCCGCGGTTTGATGCTGGCGCCGGCGCCAGCTGGTGAAAAGCAGTGTCTTTGCAAGCCTTTGCGAACGTTCGGCGTCCGTAACGCTTTGACTCAAAAGGTGTTTGGACGTGGTGAACGAAATCTCGCCGCAATTGGAAGGGCCATGGTAGTCAGAATGAGAATCTCGACCGCTTCGGGGGTGTGACTAAAATGGTTCGTGAAGTGAAGGGCGGCGACACCGGGCCGCTCCGCGTCGGGGTTATCGGCGTGGGTATCATGGGGGCGAACCACGCCCGCGTTTTCGCCGGATTGCCAGATGTGACCCTCGTCGGCGTCGCCGACCCGAGTTCGCAGCAGCGCGAACTCGTCACCCGCATTCTCGGCGTACCGGCGGTCGAAAATGTCGACGACCTGCTGGGGCCCGGCCTCGACGCCGTGACTATCGCGGCTCCGACCCATTTGCATCACGAAATTGCACTGAAATGCATCGAGCGCGGCATCCACGTGCTCATCGAGAAGCCGATCGCCTCCAATGTTGAAGAGGGACGCGAGATCATCGCGGCTGCGAAACGGCGCGGCGTCAAGCTTATGGTTGGTCACGTCGAGCGGTTCAATCCCGCGGTGCAGGCCATAAAGGACGCGATACGCGACGAGGATATCCTTTCGATCGGTATCACCCGCGTCGGGCCGTTCCCGCCCCGCATGTCGAATGTCGGCGTGGTGATCGATCTGGCGGTGCACGATATCGATCTGATCCGCTGGTTCACCGATTCCGAGATCGTTGAAGTGCAGCCGCAATTGTCGAGCGCGATCGCCGAGCGCGAGGATATTGCGCTCCTGCAGTTCCGCACCGCGTCCGGTGTGCTCGCGCATATCAACACCAACTGGCTGACGCCGTTCAAGGCGCGCACGGTTCATGTCGCGACACGCCGCAAGTATCTGATCGGCGATCTCCTGACCCGCCAGGTGACGGAATGCTTTGGCTTCCAGCCGGACGGCAGCTATTCGATGCGACACTTGTCCGTCGGACATTCGGAGCCGCTCCGCGCCGAACTGCAGGCGTTCGCCAATGCCGTCCGCGAGGACAAGGCGCCTCCGGTGACGGGCGAGGAGGGCGTCGAAAGCCTCGACGTCGCCATGCGCTGTCTTGAAAATCGTCAGCCGGCCAAGGTGACGTCGCACCCCTCCGCTGCGCGCCGCGCCGCCGGCTGAACTTAGTTCTTTCTCGCCATCAGAGACTTTCGATCACGATGAACCAGCACGCCCGCGTCGACATAAAGCCGATTCCGTTTATCGATGTTGCCGCCCAGCGCCGCAGGCTTGGCAAGGCGATCGACGAGGCGACCACCCGCGTCCTCAATCATTGCCAGTTTCTGATGGGGCCGGAAGTCCTGGCGTTCGAGGCGGATCTTGCGGCCTTCTGCGGTGCCAAGCATGCCTTGTCATGCTCCAGCGGCACCGATGCGCTGGTGATGACGCTGATGGCAAAGGGCATCGGACGCGGCGACGCGGTGTTTTGTCCGACCTTTACATTCTGCGCCACCGCTGAAGCGGCAGCGCTGATCGGCGCGACCCCGGTCTTCGTCGACGTTCATGCCGATACCTTCAACATCGATGTCGCCAGCCTGAAATCGGCGATCGCGACTGCCAAGGCGAAGGGCTTGACGCCCAAGGCCGTGATCCCGGTCGATCTGTTCGGCCTTCCGGCGGATCACGATGCGGTCGCGGACATCGCTGCTGAGGAGAAGCTGTTTATCCTCGACGACGCAGCGCAGGGCTTTGGCGGCACCTACAAGGGGCGCAACATCGGTACGTTCGGCCATGCTGCCGCAACCAGCTTTTTCCCGGCGAAGCCGCTGGGCTGCTACGGCGACGGTGGCGCCGTGCTCACAAACGACGACGAACTGCTTGCGGTTCTCAAGAGCGTCCGCGTGCACGGAAGCGGATCTGACAAATACGACAATGTGCGGCTTGGTCTGACAGCGCGTCTCGACACCATTCAGGCGGCCGTGCTGATCGAGAAGCTGAAGATTTTCCGTGACGAGATCGAGACGCGAAATCGCGTTGCTGCGCGCTACAATGCCGCGCTGCGCGATGTGGCGACGGTCCCGGTGGTGCCGGAGGGCTATCGTTCGGTCTGGGCACAATACACCATCCGCCTCGCACCGGGGCGACGCGATCCCTTGGCGCGCGCCCTGCAGGCTGAGGGAATTCCGACCGCGATCTACTATGCCAGGCCGCTGCACAAGCAGACCGCGTACAGCAGTTTCCCGGTTGCCGAGGCCGGGCTCCCCATCAGCGAGCGCCTTGCCGACGAGGTGATTAGCCTGCCGATGCATGCGTATCTCGACGAGGCGACGCAGGACCGTATTGTGGATGCGGTGCGACGGGCGCTGCGCTAGGCTACACCGTCATTCCGGACGCCTGCGTGGGCGGGCCAGTCCGGAGTGACGGGCAACATGGCTGCCGCAGGTCATTGGTGTGATCGGACGCATTTTCACTGTCGGCGGCTTCACGCTCATTTCGCGCATCACCGGCTTCGCGCGCGATATCATGCTGGCGGCGATCCTGGGCGCAGGACCAATCGCCGACGCGTTCTTCGTCGCTCAGCGTCTGCCCAACCATTTCCGCGCGATCTTCGCAGAGGGCGCGTTCAACGCCGCTTTCGTGCCGGCCTATGCGCGCATCCGTACGCAGGGCGGGCCTGATTCGGCCAAGCTGTTTGCCGACCGCGTGTTCACCATGCTCGTGGCGGTTCAGCTCGTGCTGCTCGCGATTGCCCTCGCCTTCACGTCCGGGGTCATCGACCTGCTCGCGCCGGGGTTCAGGGACGATCCCAACCGGTTCGCGCTGGCGACGGAGCTGACCCGCATCACCTTTCCCTATCTTCTGCTGGTCTCGCTGGTGACGCTGTATGGCGGCATCCTGAATTCCATCCACCACTTCGCAACACCCGCGGCCGCGCCGATTCTGCTCAACCTGTCGATGATGGCGACGCTGGCGCTTGCGGCCTTCTTCCCGACAGCCGGTCATGCCGCCGCGTGGGGTGTTTTTATCGCGGGTATTCTCGAGCTGCTTCTGGTGATGGGGGATGCCGGCCGCGCGCAGGTGATCGCGTGGTTCAGCTGGCCGAAAATCGACGAAAATGTGCGCAAGTTCTTTCGTGCGCTGGGACCTGCCACTGTCGGCTCAGCCGGCGTCCAGCTTGCAATGTTTGCCGACACCATCATTGCGAGCTTCCTCGCGGCCGGCGCGATTTCTGCCCTCTATTATGCGGACCGCATCAATCAGCTGCCCATCGGCGTAATCGGAATTGCGGTCGGCACCGTGCTGTTGCCGGAGATGTCGCGTCGGCTTGCGACGGGCGACGACGTTGGCGCGCGTAACGCACAGAACCGTGCGATCGAGTTCACTTTGCTTCTGACGATTCCGTGCCTCGTGGCATTCTTGCTGATCCCGGACCTGATCATGCGGGCGCTGTTCCTGCGCGGGAAGTTCACGGGAAACGACGCACTCGCTGCCGGAGCGACGCTCGCGGCCTACGCGATCGGGCTCATTCCCTATGTGCTGATCCGCAGCATGACCGCGCCGTTCTTCGCGCGCGGCGATACGGCAACCCCTGTGAAGGCATCGTTGGCGGCAGTCGCGATCAACATCCTGATCAAGATTGCCCTCATGGGGCCGCTGGCGCAGGTCGGTCTCGCTATCGCGACCGCCGTCGGGGCTTGGGTCAATCTCGGGCTGGTCATCTTCTTTGCATCGCGTGCCGGCATTGCGGCACCGGACGGACGGCTGAAGCGCTCGATGGTGCTCCTGACCGCTATCGGCTGCGTATTCGGCATCGTCCTGTTCTTGTCGTCGCGCGTCGTGGCCGCGCTTTATCGCGATCTGCCGGCGTTTCGCGACGAGGCAGCGCTGGCAACGCTGGGCATCGTCGGTGCCATCGTCTATGCTGGCTTGGTGTGGGTGTTGCTCGGACGCAACTGGTTTCGCGCATTTCGAGGCGAGAAACCGGTCCCTGCGGCGACCTCCAAACCGGATTAACCGATTGCGTGGCATGGACAATCGACCTGCCCCTCAATAAGAGGCGGGTTGCCGGTGATGTTTGAAGTTTAAACCAAGCGTCCCTATGTGACCCGCTGGGGACTGAGCCTAGCTCGAGCTGTAAATGACTAGACTAAAGTATTGGCGGTCCGCTGGCACCGCCCTCGTCGTGCTTTTGAGCATGAGCCTGGGTGGGTGTGGGCAAAATCAGCAGCAACAGCAGGCCGCGCTTCCGCCGCCCGCAGTCACTGTGGCTGTTCCCATCGAGCGCAACGTCACCGATTTCGATGAATATGTCGGTCGTTTCATCGCGGTGGATTCGGTGGAAATCCGAGCGCGCGTGTCCGGCTACCTGGACAAGATTGATTTCAAAGATGGGCAGATGGTGAAAGAGGGCGACCTTCTCTTCACGATCGACAAGCGGCCGTTCCAGACGGCCCTCGACCAAGCGAAAGCCAATCTGCAGCGGGCCAAGGCAGAGCTGGCCTTTGCGGAAGGGGACCTTGAGCGCGCCGCGCAGTTGGTGCGCGACAAGACAATCACGCAGCAGACATTCGATCAGCGCACGCAGGTGAAGCGCGTCGCCGAAGCCAATGTCGCCGCGCAGGAAGCGGCTGTGCGTCAGGCCGAACTCGATCTCCAGTTCACCGATCTGCGTGCGCCGGTCAGTGGACGGATCGGCGACCGTCGCGTCTCCGTTGGTAATCTCGTCACCGGCGGGACCACCGGCAACACGACGCTCCTTGCCACCATCGTCTCCACCGATCCGATCCGCTTCGAGTTCACGTTCGATGAAGCGTCCTACCTGCGCTACGAGCGCCTTGCCGCCGGCGGCAATGTGAATGCGAGGCGCGACGACATCGCCGCGCGCGGCGGTTCGACGCTCGTTCGTCTGAAGCTGATCGACGAGAAGGATTACAACCACATTGGGCGGATGGACTTCGTCGATAACGTGATCGACCGCTCGACCGGTACAATTCGCGGACGTGCGGTGTTCGCGAATGCCCAGGGCATTTTCACACCCGGCATGTTCGCTCGCATTCAGGTCCCGGGCTCGGCGCCATACACCGCATTGGTGGTTCCGGACACGGCCATCGGCAGCGAACAGGCGCGCAAGTTCGTCTATGTCGTGCGGCCGGACGATACCGTCGCGCAGAGATACGTGCAGCTTGGCCAGTTGTCCGATGGCGACCGCGTCATCAAGAGCGGCATCGAGCCGACAGATCGGGTCATCATTGAAGGCCTGATGCGCGTGAGGCCCGGCATGAAGGTCACGCCGCAGGGAGCGCCGGCTTCCGTGCCGGCCGCGGCTGCTGCTTCCGGTACGGCGCAGAAGTAGGCCGCGGCCATGAAGATATCGCACTTCTTCATCGATCGGCCGATCTTCGCGGCCGTTCTCTCGACAGTATTCATTATTCTGGGCGGCGTCGCCTTCCTGCGTCTGCCGATCGCGCAATACCCGGAAATCGCTCCGCCGGTCATCAACATCACCGGACAATATCCCGGCGCCAGCGCCGAGACGGTTGCCGACACCGTTGCTGCTCCAATCGAACAGCAGGTCAACGGCGTCGAGGGGATGCTCTATATCTCCTCGAACTCGACCGCGGACGGCCGCTTTTCGATCTCTGTAACGTTCGAGCTCGGGACCAACCTCGATATCGCGCAGGTGCAGGTTCAGAACCGCGTATCGACGGCGACGCCAAGACTGCCACAGGCCGTGCAGCAGATCGGTGTGACCGTCGCGAAAAGTTCGCCCGACATCCTGATGGTGGTGAACCTGTTTTCACCGGACCAGTCGCGCGATCCGATCTTCCTGACGAATTACGCCAACCTGCAGATCAAGGACGTGCTGACCCGCCTTGACGGTGTTGGCTCAATCACTGTGTTCGGTGCTCGCGATTTCGCGATGCAGATCTGGCTCGATCCCAACCGGTTGCAGTCGCTGAACCTGACCGCGCAGGATGTCACGGCCGCGTTGCAGGGCCAGAACATCCAGGTGGCATCCGGTGTCCTGAACCAGCCTCCGGTCGAGAACCAGCTCGCCTTCCAGGTTGCGGTCCGGACCCTCGGCCGACTTTCCGATCCGGTTGAATTCGGCAATATCGTCGTAAAGCAGAGTCCGAACGCGGTCGTCCGCATCAAGGATGTGGCGCGAGTCGAACTCACCGGACAGGATTATTCTTCCTCATCCTATCTCGGTCGCGATCCGTCGGTCGCCCTGGCCGTTTTCCAGCGGCCCGGTTCGAACGCGCTGGCGACCGGTGAGCGCATCCGCAAGACGACAGCGGAGCTCGCAAAGAGCTTCCCCGAGGGGATGACATACACGATCATCTACGATCCGACGCAGTTCATCAGCCAGTCGGTGGATGCGGTGATCGAGACCATCTTCGAGGCGGTGATCCTCGTCGTGCTCGTGATCGTTCTGTTCCTGCAGACATGGCGGGCAGCGGTGATCCCGATCGTGGCGATTCCGATCTCGCTGATCGGCACGTTCTTCCTGATGAGCGTATTCGGCTTCACCATCAACAATCTGTCGCTGTTCGGCCTCGTGCTGGCGATCGGTATCGTGGTCGACGACGCGATCGTCGTTGTCGAGAACGTCGAGCGCAACATCGCGAACGGTCTGTCTCCCCGCGAGGCCGCGATCAGATCCATGGACGAGGTCGGCGGGGCGCTGATCGCGATCGCACTGGTGCTGTGCGCGGTGTTCATTCCCGCCGCCTTCATCACCGGCATTTCGGGCCAGTTCTACCGGCAATTCGCGCTCACCATCGCAGGCGCGACCGTGATCTCCCTGATCGTGTCGCTGACCTTGTCGCCGGCCATGTGCGCGCTGCTGCTCAAGCCGCATCGTACGGGGCACCAGGAGGCGTGGTGGCAGAAGCCTTTCGGAATGTTCTTTCGCGGCTTCAACCGGGGCTTCGGCTGGCTGTCCTCACGCTATGGCTGGCTGGCCGGCAAGACCGTGCGGTTTTCCGGCCTCGTTCTGGTGCTTTATGCGGTCATCATCGGGCTTGGTCTCAATGAATTCCGCAAGGCGCCGACCGGATTCATTCCGCAGCAGGATCTCGGCTATCTGATCGTCGCCGCGCAATTGCCGCCGGGCGCTTCGCTGGAGCGCACCGACAAGGTGATGCGGCGTGCGGCGGATCTTGCGCTCAAGACGCCGGGCGTGAAGAACGTGATCAACATTGTCGGTTTTTCTGGCGCGACCTTCACCAATGCTCCCAACGCGGGCGCGATCTTCGTCATCCTCGATCCCTTCGAGCAGCGGGCGAAGGATCCGCGCCAGTCGGCGGCCGGCATCCAGGGCGCGCTGTTCGGACAATATGCGGCGATCAAGGAAGGCTTGATGCTCGTTGTGCAGCCGCCACCGGTGCAGGGCATCGGCAATGCCGGCGGTTTCCGCATGATGGTGGAGGATCGGGCCGGACGCGGGCCGGAGGCGTTGCAGCAGGCCGTCGGGGCCATGATGGGCCGCGCGGCGACCACACCGGGCCTCATGCAGGTCTATTCGCTGTTCGAAGTGTCGACGCCGCAGCTGTTCCTGGATATCGACCGGACCAAGGCGCAGCTCCTCGGCGTCAGCATGCCGGACGTGTTCAACGCGCTGCAGGTCAATATCGGCTCCGCCTACGTCAACGACTTCAACCTGTTCGGGCGGACGTTCCGCGTCCAGGCTCAGGCCGCGGCGCCGTTCCGGCTGGAGCCGAGGGACATCCTGAACCTGCGGGTCCGCAATTCGGACGGCAATACCGTTCCGATCGGTTCGTTCACCACCATTCGCGACATTACTGGCCCGTACCGGGTGCCGCGCTACAACCTCTATCCGGCGGCCGAACTCGATGGCAGCGCCGCGCCTGGCTACTCGCAGGGACAGGCGATCCAGATCATGGAAAAGCTTGCCGCGGAGACGCTGCCGGCCGGCTTCGCCTATGAATGGACGACGCTCGCCTTCCAGCAGATCCGCGCCGGCAACACCGCGATGTTCGCTTTCGTTCTTGCGGTGGTGTTCGTGTTCCTGGTGTTGGCCGCGCAGTATGAAAGTCTGACGCTCCCGCTGGCAGTCATCATGATCGTGCCGATGTGCCTGATCGCGTCGATCACCGGCGTGGTTTTGCGAGGGATGGATAACAACATCCTGACCCAGGTTGGCTTCATCGTCCTGATCGGTCTTGCGGCCAAGAACGCGATCCTGATCGTCGAGTTCGCCAAACAGCTCGAAGAGCAGGGGCGCAGCCGTTGGGATGCGGCCAAGGAAGCCGCCGAACTGCGATTGCGCCCGATCCTGATGACGTCCCTGGCCTTCATCCTCGGCGTCATGCCGCTGGCGATTGCCATTGGCGCGGGCGCCGAACTGCGCAGGGCGCTCGGAACATCCGTGGTGTCCGGCATGATCGGCGTCACGATTTTTGGCCTTCTGTTCACGCCGGCGTTCTATGTGCTGGTGCGCTGGATCGAGGACAAGTTCAGCCGGCGAAAAGCAAGCAATGTGCCGGTCGAACAGAAAGGCTGACGGACCTCGCTGGTAAGGTTCGTCCCGGACGGCGGGCGTTCGCAAAGAGGGCGATCCGCCGTTCGCGGCCTGGGCCGCTGCGCGTCCGCTTCCACCGTCCGGCGGCTGATATGCCGAGAGCTTGCGTTCGCCTCACGCGAACGCTCATCGTCTCTGTCCCATCGTCCCATCACGCCTTCGTGATGCGCTTTGATCGGCGTGGGGAATGGCGGTCGCGTGACTTTTTAGGAATAACAATCTTTCGTCCGGGTTTGCCGGTCACCAGCCTTGCTTTCCTGCCTTCCGTCTTTCGAAAACCACGGGGAGTTCCCATGATCGTCCGCACTGCCGTCTGTGCCGCGCTTGCCGTTGCTCTCAGTGCCTCTGCGGTTATCGCCCAGTCCAAGGCGATCGCAGAGCGCAAGGAAATCATGAAGGGTGTCGGCGCAGCCGCGAAGTCCGGCGCTGCCATGGCGCGCGGTTCTGCGCCGTACGACAACGCCAAGGCGGTCGAAATCTTCGTGGTCTATGCGAACGCCTCCGAGAAGATGCCGGGCCTGTTCCCTGACGATTCCAAGACCGGTGGCGAGACCACGGCGTCTCCGAAGATCTGGGAAGACATGAATGGCTTTAAGGCCGCGATGGCGAAGTGGGGAGCGGAGGCCAAGGCGGCTCAGGGATCGGTGAAGGATATCGACAGCTTCAAGACCGCCTTCGGCGCGATGGGCAAGATGTGCGGTGGCTGCCACGAGGTTTACCGGGTCTCGAAATAGGGATTCCCCAGATTGTGAAATCATGGGGCGGCCATCCATTCGGGTGAGCCGCCCCAGTCTTTTCCGGGCGCGTCCGACCGCCTAACATCGCTTTCGGGAAACAGGGAGAACCGCATGTTGCGCAAGCTCGTTCTTCTGGCGGTCGTTGCCGGGCTCGTAGGATTCGCTGCGTTCTGGTTTGTCACGAGGCCAGCGACCGTGTCGGCGAGCGCGCTTGCGGCGCATCAGCCCAATCTCGAGAACGGAAAGCTGATGTTCTACGCGGGCGGTTGCGCATCCTGTCACGCGACGGAAGGTCAGAACGACAAGCTGAAGCTCGGTGGAGGCCACCCGCTGCATTCGCCGTTTGGGACATTCTACGCTCCGAATATCTCTCCCGATCCGAAGGCCGGCATTGGGGCTTGGACCGAGCAGCACTTCGTGAATGCGATGCTGAAGGGCACGACGCCCAACGGGTCGCACTATTTCCCGGCCTTTCCGTTCACGTCCTACCGGATGATGCCGATTGCCGATGTCCGCGATCTATTCGCATTCATGAAGACACTGCCGCCGGTGCAGGACGCATCGAAGTCGCATGATGTGCCGTTCCCGTTCAGCCTGCGGCTGCCGCTTGGCGGCTGGAAGCTTCTGTTCTTCGACGATACCGCGTTCAAGCCGGATCCCACCAAGTCAGCCCAATGGAACCGCGGCGCCTATCTGGTGAACGGCCCGGGCCATTGTGCGGAATGCCACTCGCCGCGGAATCTGCTGGGCGGCATCGTGTCGGGTCAAAGATTCGCTGGGGGGCCGAATCCGGAAGGCAAGGGCTGGGTGCCCAACATCACGCAAGCGGGTCTGAAGGACTGGGCGGAGGACGAGATCGAATATCTGCTCGAAACCGGCACAACGCCATCGGGCGATACGGTTGGCTCCAACATGGGGCCCGTCATCCGCAACACCTCGCAGCTATCGAAGGAAGACCGGGCCGCCATGGCCGTCTATCTGAAATCGCTGCCGCCGGTGGAAGGGCCGAAGCGCCCCGGCAAGTGATCCTGGCAAGTCGTGACCCGCCTGCATTGGCGTCATGCGGCGCGCCGCCTTGCGCGTGCCGCATCTATCGGCGACACGGGGTCTGGCTGATTGTGCCTGCCGGGTGCGCCGCGTGGCGCGATCTTCCGTTCCCATGAATGTTTACAAGGCGATTCTGTTCACGCTGATCTCGTCGCTTCTTTTTGCGGCGATGTCGGCGCTTGTGCGTTTTTCGGGGGAAGTGGCGCCAGTCGGGCAGACGGTCTTTTTCCGCGCCGCATTCGGCATCATCCCGATTACGTTGTTCGTCCTTTTTCGCGGCGAACTGATGCAGATGATTCGCACGAATCGCCTGCGCGGACATGCGGGCCGCGGCGCTTTCAGCGTGTGCGGCATGTTCCTGAATTTTGCGTCGCTCGCGCGCCTGCCGATCATCGATGCCACGGCGTTTTCGTTCGCGTCGCCGCTCGTGACCGTGGTGCTGTCGGCAATCTTCCTGAAGGAGCGAATCCGGATCTATCGCTGGTCGGCTGTCGTTCTCGGATTTATCGGCGTGCTTGTGATGCTGTGGCCGCATTTCGATCCCTCGCGATATGTGGGGCTCGCAACAACGGCGACCGCGATCGGCGCGCTCTGCGGGCTGGCGGGCGCGATCATCAACGCCGGTGCGGTGATCCAGACGCGCCGCCTCACCGACACCGAGACGACATCGTCTATCGTGTTCTATTTCTCGCTGTTCTGTGCGCTGGTGAGCCTGGCAACCTTGCCATTCGGCTGGATATGGCCCTCGCCGATGCAACTCGTGGCCTTGATCGCGACCGGCCTGATCGGCGGCCTTTCGCACATCTTTCTGACCGAGAGCTATCGACTCGCGCCGCAATCGATCGTTGCCCCGTTCAACTACACGACGATGCTGTGGGCGCTCATCTTCGGCTACGTGTTCTTTGATGAAATTCCGGTGCCGATCGTTCTGGTGGGCGCGAGCATCATCGCGGCGGCCGGACTTATCGTGGTGTTCCGCGAGCGGCAGCTCGGCAAGCGCGAGATCGACGCTCCGCCGCCGGCACCGTGAGGCTCAGAACGCCTTGAAGGTGATGATGGTCAGCGTGTCCTGGATGCCGGGAATGACCTGCACCTTCTCGTTGACGAAATGGCCGATATCGACCGACGGGTCGACATAGAACTTCACCAGAAGGTCGTAGTGACCCGCGGTCGAATAGACCTCCGATGCGATTTCGGCATCGGCAATCGCGTTGGCCACCTCATAGGACTTGCCCATGTGGCACTTGATCTGGACGAAGAAGGGGACCATCGAGCGTCTCCGTGAAGCACGTCAGGCCAATCCAGCAAAAACCCCAAGCCTTGGCAAGCGAGCAAGCCTTGGCAAGCGAGCAAGCCTTGGCAAGCGAGCAAGGCTTGGCAAGCGAGGGCGGCTTAGGCCCCCATCCTGAGCGCGAGCGCCATGATCGCGCTGGCTGCGATCCACGATCCGGCAATGCGGATGCCGAGCGTCCTGACAGACGCGGGTAGCGTTCGCGAGATCCGTGCCGCGGCGGCGACGAGAGCGGTCGCAGCGAGGGCGCTACCGGTCAATGCCAGCGCGGTCCCGGATATCGTGAGCACCGGCGGCACCGAATCGAAGATCACGGCGATGGCGACCGCGATGGTAACGACGATCGCGACCGGCGCGGGCGGCGCCAGGTTCGAGGCAAGCAAAACGCCGATCGCAGCTCCCAGGCACAGAACGAGGTTTTCCGCCTGCATTGCGCTGCAGGCGAGCGCGACCAGTGCGAAGGCTGCAAGCGTTCCCGCGGCGAAAATGGCGAGCAGTAGAAGCTCGGTCCTCCGCGCGAGCGTACCGGCCATCAGGCCGAGTCCAATCAGGGTCAGCGCATGCGCCGGAACCAGCAAGGGATGCAGCAGGCCGCCGGGAAACCCTTCGATGCCGGGAATGACGGTGTGCGCCCATGTGGCGTCCGGCATAAGAAGCAACAGGGCTGCGGCATGGGCCGCTCGCCTCATATCAGCCGGCCGAGGAACACAAGTCCGGCCATCGCGATCGCGCCGCCGGCAGCACGGACCGCCATGCGCCCGCGGGGAAATTGGGTGAGCAATCCAAATCCGATGCCGGCGAGATGCAGCAGCCCGGTCGCAACCACAAAGCCCAGCGCGTAGGCGAGGGCGTTGGCGCCATCGGGCAGTTCGGTGCCATGAGCATGACCATGGAAGATTGCGAAAGCGCCGACGATCACCGCGGTGATTGCAAGATGCGGCTTTGCCGCGAGCGCAACCATCAGCCCCAGCACCACCGCAGACACGGCGATCCCGATCTCGATACCCGGCAAGGGCAGTCCGAGAATGCCGAGCACGGCGCCAAGCGCCATGACCAGCGGAAACACGACCGGCAGGAGGACAATTGCCGGTGCCCCGAGGAACGCTCCCCATAGGCCGACCGCGAGCATTGCTGCGATGTGGTCCGGGCCGAGCAGGGGATGCATGAACCCGCCCGCAAAACCGCCGGCCAGTCCGTCCGCCGTATGCGCAAAGGCAGGCGATGCCGATGTCAGCGCCGCAACGATGATGGTCGCGAGGCGCTTCATCGTCAGGCTGCCTGCCGTGCCGCAGCCGCGACCGCTCCGCGGATCAGATCCACCAAGGCGAGAGGATCGGACGGCTCGGTATCGCCGCGCCATGCGATGTGCTGGTCCGGCCGGACCAGCGCAAGCTTGTGCGGGTAGAGTTCGCCTGCGCTCTCCGCCGGCAGATCGACCACGACGAGGGGCACGCCGCGATGCGCTGCCGCTTGCACAAGGCCCTCCACATGCACGGAAGGATCGAAGCGCAACAGCGAGTAATCCGGACCGAGCAGATCGTAAAGAGAGCGCCCGTCCGGCAGGAAGAAGTGCGGTGCGCGGCAGCCCGGCACGGTGGACGGCGTGAACTCCGACATCGTGTAGGTCGGATGCTCGCCGCCGTCATAGGCGATGATCGGCGACTGAGCGTAGAAATAGCCGAAGTTCAGGCCGCCGCAGCAATACTGATTGACGTTGAGGTCGTAGGCTTCCTTGCCGACGCGGGCGCGCACGGCGTCGCCTTCCGGTCCGGGGAGTTCGACTTCGGGCGGCGTTGCCTTGCGCTGGCGCATGTTGTTGAGCGCCATCTCCATGGCGAATTTCGACACCTGCTCGGTGATCGGCTGGCGCTCGCGCTCGTACGCGTCGAGCAGCGAAGCGGGCGCCCAGCCGTTCAGCACGGCAGCCAGCATCCACGACATGTCCATCGCGTCGGCAATCCCGGCATTCATGCCGTAGCCGGCATACGGGATCCACAAATGCGCGGCGTCGCCCGCAATGAATGCGCGGCGGTCGCGGAAGCGGTCTGCGACGAGCCTGCGGCCGGTCCAGTCTTCCTTGGACAGAACTTCGTAGGTGAAGTCGTCGGGAACGCCGAGGATGGTTCGAAGCGCCCAGTCGCGGTCGATCGAGTCGAAATCAGGCTCGCCGTCGTAAAGATGGTTGTGGATGAGCCAGGTCTCTTTCCCGTCGATCGCGATCACGGTGCCGCAGCGGCGCGGATTGAGCGACAGGTACATCCAGGCCCTCTTGCCCGGCATCATGCCGAGCAGTTGCGGCGCGCGAATGTAGGTCGATTGCACGCGCTGGATCACCGGCGTCCCCGACAGCGTCGCGCCGATCCTGCGGCGGACCATTGAGCGGCTGCCGTCGCACCCGGCCAGATATTTGGCCTCGATCTGGAAAGTCTCGCCGGTGTCGAGATCGCGCGCGGTCGCGGTGACGCTGTGATCGCCCTGCGTGAAGTCCTCGATCATCGTGCGGTTGAGGATGCGCACGCCGGGCATTGCTGCCGCATGCGCAAACATCACGGGCTCGAGAAATGTCTGGTTGATGCGGTGCGGCGGTTCTGGTGTCGGCCACCAGGTATCGGGACCGCCGGTCGCCGTGTAGCGCTCGTTCCTGGCCGGGATCGGAATACGGGCGAGTTCGATGCCGGTCGACGTCGTGCGATAGGATGCATCGTTCGGATAATCGGCCGGGAGCCCGGTGTCGCGGACCTTCTGCGCCAGACCGAGGCGGCGGAAGGTTTCCATCGTGCGGGCCGAGACGTGGTTGCATTTCACGCTTGGCGGCTCGCCGGGATATCTCGTTTCGGCAACGAGTACATCGATCCCCCGCCAGGCGAGGTCCATCGCCAGCGTGAGCCCCACTGGGCCGCCGCCCACGATCAGAACACTGGTCTTTTCCTGTCTCATGTCACTATGTCGCAATTGGAGGCCGCGCGTCTATCATCGAAGCTGCGCTTCTATCACGGAAGCGGATCGCATATCATCGTCCGATACGGGAACAAAGATAAGCCCCGGGGAGGAGTTCAGAATGCCCATTTTCGCGCGGGTTTTGGTCGCGGGTATTGCGGCCTTGTTGTCCATGACGGCGGTTGCCGCCGCGCAGGGCTATCCCAACCGCCCCATCAAGTGGATCGTCAGTTTCCCGCCTGGTGGTTCGACCGATGTGGTCGCTCGCGCCATGCTGCCGAGCCTGGAGAAGCGGCTTGGCCAGCCGGTGGTCATCGAAAACCGTGGCGGCGCTGGCGGCAATCTCGGAACTGACGCGGTCGCCAAATCGGCGCCTGATGGCTACACCATCGGTTTCTCTGCAGCCGGCTCGCTAACGGTCAATCCGAGCCTGATCGAGAAGATGCCGTACAATGTGGAGAAGGATCTGATCCCGATCACGCTGGTCGGCACTTCGCCTTTCATCCTGATCGCATCGCCGAAATTCGAGCCGAAGACGTTGGCGGATGTCATTGCCCTCGCCAAGGCCAAGCCCGGAGAACTGAGCATCGGTCATGGCGGTAATGGCACCGCGATGCATCTCACGGCGGCGCTCCTCAACCAGATGGGCGGCATTACGACGACGCTCGTGCCGTATCGCGGCAGCGGACCGACGACTGCGGATGTCGTCGCCGGGCATATTCCCCTCGGCATCACCGATGGACCCTCTGCGATGGGGCAGATCAAGGGCGGCGCGGTGAGACCGCTTGCCGTCTCCTCGCTCAAGCGCGAATCGAGCCTGCCGGATGTGCCGACCTTCGACGAACTCGGACTGAAAGGTTATCTCTCCATTGGCTGGTACGGTGTGCTTGCGCCGGCCGGTACGCCGCCGGACATCGTCAAGAAGCTGAACGAGGTTTTCGTCGAGACGCTGAAGGAGCCCGAGGTGGCGGCGCGCATCCGCAGTGTCGGGGCCGAGCCGTCGCCGATGACGCCGTCGCAGTTCGATGCCTTCATCAAGGCCGAAACGAAGAAATGGGCGGACGTCATCAAGAAGGCCGGCATCAAGGCGTCGAACTAGGACCTGAAACCAGGGCGTGCATCGACTGTTCCGGGTCCGCGTTTTTCACACGCGCTGCGGACCCGGTCGGTTCGCTTGCATCGCCCGCAAAGCCGTCCTAGATAGCGAGCAATCTCATGGGGTGCGCGGCGGATCGGCCGTCGTGCTGAGAGGCGCCTGTCGCCAACCCATCGAACCTGATCCGGGTCATGCCGGCGGAGGGAGTGAGAGATGCGCGCGCCAGAGGGCGATCTTGCCGAACACGCTGCCGATTTGCTGGAGCGCCTGCGCGCGCGCCAGCCGCGTGTCCATTGCATCACCAACGCCGTCGCTCAGACCTTCACGCCCAACGTCCTGCTCGCCGCCGGCGCGATACCGTCGATGACGGTTTCGCCCGACGAGGTTGCAGCGTTTTCCGCGCGCGCCGATGCGCTCCTGGTCAATCTCGGTACCTTCGACGCGGGGCGGCGCGCGGCGACCGAGATGGCGCTCGCGCAGGTCACGAAGGACGGCAAACCGTGGGTACTTGATCCCGTGCTGATCGACCGGTCCCCGCCGCGGGCCGATTACGCGCGTTCGCTGCTTGCACACCGGCCGGCCGCGATCCGGATGAATGCGGAGGAGTTCGCAACGCTGTCAGGCGGCGGGTTGCCGCAGGATTTCGCGGCATCCTGGGGGACCATCGTTGCGATCACCGGTGAAACCGACATTGTCAGCGACGGCTCGCGGACCTTCAGCATTGCCAATGGCCATCCGTTGATGGGCCGCGTGACTGCAATGGGTTGCTCGGAATCGGCACTTGTTGCCGCTGCGCTCGCGCTCGAGCCCGATCCGCTGAAGGCGGTCGCCGCCGCTGTCCTGATTGTCGGAGTCGCGGGCAATATCGCCGGTGAAGCCGCGAACGGACCCGGGTCTTTCGGCGTTCACATTCTCGATGCGTTGTTCAATCTCGATCGCGCGGCGCTGAGGGCACGCGCAAGGGTTTCATCATGAGTGTCGATCTACGTCTCTATGCGCTTGTCGATCCGGACCGGAATGGCGGGCATGATCTCGGTGTGCTTTCGGGAATGCTCGTGCAGGGCGGAGCCACGCTCGTGCAATTGCGCGACAAGACCGGTTCCACAAGGCGCATGATCGAGGAGGCCCGCGCGATCAAGGCCGCCCTTGCAGGCAGCTTCGTGCCGCTGCTGATCAACGATCGTGTCGATGTTGCGCTCGCCGCCGGCGCCGATGGCGTCCATATCGGCTGGGACGACATGCCGGTTGCCGATGCGCGGCGCCTGCTCGGGCGAGAGGCCATCATCGGTCTGTCGATCAAGACCCGTGCGCAGATCGACGCCGCGCCGTTCGATCTCCTCGATTATGTCTGTATCGGCGGCGTGTTCGAAACCTCGTCGAAGGACAACAAGGAGCCGCCGGTGCGGCCGGAGGGCTTCGCAGCATTGGCGGCCTATGCGCGCTCGAAAGCGCCGAACATGCCGGTCGGCGCGATTGCCGGCATCGACGAAAGCAACGCCGCGGATGTGGTCGCGGCCGGTGC
>Ga0180218_1001067_pt1 | contig 18172 bp, 8 predicted proteins | sample eDN3rd37CKraftBY_FD_151334 | JGI IMG/M metagenome (GOLD analysis project Ga0180218, IMG submission 151334) | Enriched backyard soil microbial communities from Emeryville, California, USA - eDNA 3rd pass 37_C Kraft BY (version 2) (version 2) | ecosystem: Environmental > Terrestrial > Soil >...
GTCACTTGGTAGGTAACTCACTGACCACTACGCGATGGCCCACCCCAAAGCCCTCAACGACACACCGGACACAGCCCAGCCCGGCCAGCCGCAGACCCGAAACCCCACCACCCCAGGGGACTTACCCCACTCGAAGTCCATTGAGGAGGTGGAGGAGAAATGACAAAAATCGACGACAACTCAACACCTACGGTGATGATCGCAATCGCTCCTCCCCCGCCGAACGCCTCAACAAAAGAAATCCGCCGCCGCACCGACGCCGTGGGGATCTTCCCCGACCGCGACGCCATCGTCCGCCTCGTCTGTGCGGTCCTGGCCGAACAGAACGACGAATGGGCCGAAGGCCGCCGCTACTCGGCCTCGACATCCTCACCCGCCGCCGCCTAACCACCATCACCAACGACAATCCCGGAATAGGAGCCGATGACATGCCAGCGCTAACCGCCAAACCCACCGGATCACGCAGCACTACACCACTTCCCAGGACTTGACCGGCAACTAGGAACTGAACGGCCTGATTGGCTTCATCCCGGGTTCCACCGAACAGAAGCAAACGGCCGAATCCGGTGACCTTCCGCAGGTCCTCTGTCGCTGCCGTACCTTCGGTGGTCAGGCGATCCAGCTCACGCTGATCGTCAGGAGATGTTTGGGGAAGGGATGTCTTACTGGCGAGCGCACGCAGTAGCTTCAGGCCGCCCGCGTTGCATGGGGAGAACGTACCAAACAACTCCATCTACGCGCTTCGCCTGAACCACGCGGTCCCGCAGACTCTTCATGCCTTGTTGCCTGCAGTGATCACCTGCACAAGCGCCGCACAGGCGGCATCCACCCAGCGCTGCATTTCGTCGCCGATCGACTGTGCATATGGCTGTTCGCTGGCGTCAATCAATCCCCCGCTTACCTCCCGAATTTTTGCGAAGATTAGCGGACCTATCGACGGTGTCGGTGTGTGACCTTTCTTCGGAAATTGTCGGAGCCGTCGACTAGCGTGGGTCAGCTGTCTACTGGGAGGGACATTGAGTGCTGTTGGAAGAGCTGAAGCCGGGCTTGCGTATCGACGGGCTGATCCCGTCGCAGGTGATCACGGTGATCTTTGCCCAGTGGCACGGCACCGACGCGCTGGAGCTTACCTATAAGACCAACGACGGCGCGCTCGGCCAGCAGGTGGTGTTCCGCAAGGACCAGGACAGCCTGACCGTGGCCCAGACCGGCAGCCGCGCGTTCGACGCCAAAGCCACCGACTTCAAGATGGTCGCCGAGGCCCAGCGGATCACCCTGGCCGGCCTGTTCGACCCGATGCTGGCGGTGTCCACCAGCGATGTCCGGCCGCTCCCCCATCAGATCCGCGCCGTCTACGGCGAGCTTCTCCCCCGCACCCCGCTGCGCTTCCTGCTCGCCGACGACCCCGGCGCCGGCAAGACCATCATGGCCGGCCTCTACATCAAAGAACTCCTGCTGCGCGACGACGTCCGCCAATGCCTGATCGTTGCGCCGGGCGGGCTGGTCGAACAGTGGCAGGACGAGCTGTTCTTCAAGTTCGGGCTGCGCTTCGACCTGCTGACCAACCAGCTCATCGACGCCAACGTCAATCTCAACGTCTTCGAAACCAACCCCCTGCTGATCGCCCGGATGGATCAGCTATCACGCAACGAGGAGCTGCAGGCCCAGCTCGCCGAAACCGAGTGGGACCTGATCATCGTCGACGAGGCGCACCGCATGGGCGCCCACTACTTCGGCGGCAAGCTGGAAAAGACGAAACGTTTCCTGCTCGGAGAACTGCTCGGGCAAATCACCCGGCACCTACTGCTGATGACCGCCACTCCGCACTCCGGCAAGGAAGAAGACTTCCAGCTGTTCCTCACACTGCTCGACCGCGACCGGTTCGAAGGCAAGAACACCAAGACCGCCAACACCGACGGCGTCATGCGGCGAATGGTCAAAGAGGACCTGCTGACCTTCGAGGGTAAGAAGCTCTTCCCCGAGCGCCGCGCCGAGACCGTGCCCTACGAGCTCACCGCCCTAGAGTACTCGCTCTACGAACAGGTCACCGACTACGTGCGCGAAGGCATGAATCGGGCCGACCGGGTGGGCGGCAAACGCAAGAGTACCGTCGGGTTCGCCCTCACGGTGCTGCAACGGCGCCTGGCGTCCAGCCCCGAAGCCATCTACAAGAGCCTCGTTCGCCGTACTGAACGCCTTGAGCGCAAGAAGCTGGAACTCCTCAACGGCACCTACACCGACAAAGAGCCCACCATCGACTTCGAGGGCCTGGACGCCGACGACTACAACTCCGAACAGATCGAAGAACTCGAAGAGGAACTGCTCGACGCCGCCACCGCCGCGCAGACCGTCGAGGAACTCGATGCCGAACTGCTCGAACTGAGAGACCTGACGACGGTCGCCAGACAGGTCCGCGACTCCGGCACCGACCGCAAGTGGACCGAGCTCAGCAGAATCCTGCAGGACGAGGCGTTGACGGTCGACGCCAACGGCTGGCCGCGCAAGCTCATCATCTTCACCGAGCACCGCGACACCCTCGACTACCTCGCCGGTCGCATTCGGACCCTGATCGGCAAGCCCAGCGCCGTACAGGCAATCCACGGCGGGGTGCGCCGCAGAGAGCGGCGCATGATTACCGAAGAGTTCACCAAGAACCGCGACTGCCAGATCCTGCTGGCCACCGACGCCGCCGGCGAAGGCCTCAACCTGCAAGCCGCCCACCTGATGGTCAACTACGACCTGCCATGGAACCCCAACCGCATCGAACAGCGATTCGGCCGCATCCACCGCATCGGCCAAGAAGAAGTCTGCCGACTGTGGAATCTCGTCGCCAGCAACACCCGCGAAGGTGCCGTGTTCGAACGCCTGCTGGAAAAGATCGAAGAGCAGCGAAAGGCATACGGCGGCAAGGTCTTCGATGTCCTCGGCGAAGCATTCTCCGAAACGCCTCTACGCGAACTGCTCCTCGACGCAATCCGCTACGGTGAACGCGACGATGTGAAAGCGAAGATGTACGAGGTCATCGACCACAAGGTGGCCGATGGACTCAAGGAGTTGCTCGACGAACGCGCACTGGCCTCGGATCACCTCGCCGACGCCGATCTGGCCAAGCTGCGTGCCGCCATGGACGAGGCCCGCGCGCGGCGTCTACAACCGCACTACATCGAGCTCGCATTCAAGGCCGTGTTCACCCGACTCGGTGGTCGCATAGCCAAACGCGAACGCGGTCGCTACGAGATCGCCAACGTTCCAGCACAAATCAGAGCCAGCAAGTACCAGCCCATCGCGACCAAATACGACCGAGTCACCTTCGACCTGGAACACGTGCACTCCGAAGAACTGACACGCGCCGACCTGCTCGCGCCGGGACACCCGCTGCATGACGCGGTGATGGACGAGGCGATCCGGCACTTCGGCGGCGCTCTCAATAGCGGCACGGTGCTCGTGTCGGCGACGCTGGAGGAGCCTCACCTACTGGTCGGTGTCGTCGAAGAGGTCGCCGACGCCGCCGGCGCGGCGGTGTCCCGCCGCTTCGGGTACGCCTTCGTGGACAGCCACGGCAGCGTCACCCCTGCGGGGCCTGCACCATACCTGGATTGTGTGGCAGCACCTGAGACTCCAGCCGTTGCGGCGGCACGCCAGCTTCCCTGGCTGGCGGATGCAGAAGACCGCGCAACCAGCTGGATAATCACAACCCAGTTGCCGGAGTACCTCGCCGAGGTGCGGCCGCGCAGGGCAGCGGAATTAGCGAAGTGCCGCGATCTGGTCGTGAAACGACTAGAGGGAGAACGTGACCGGATCCTTCTCGATGCCGCAGTGGCCGCCGAGAGGGAACAAGCCGGTGAGAAACCGAAGGAATCGGCTGAAAGCCTCAACCGCAAGGCGGTCGAGCTTGACGCTCGGCTGCGCAGCCGCCTCGAGTTACTTGACAAGCAGGCCATGATGTCGACTAAACCCCCACGCATCATGACCGCCGCGCTGGTACTACCGGTGAGCATGGTTGACGGTGAGCTGCTGGCCTCGGCGCCGATCCACGCCAAAGAAACCAAAGAGGTCGAACGCCGAGGCGTCGACCTAGTCATGGCAACGGAACGAGCTCTGGGACGCTCACCGATCGAACAGCCCTTCAACAACAAGGGATTCGACATCTTGTCCTCGGATGCCGGCGGCGATACCTACCGCATCGAAGTCAAGGCCCGACTCGACGGGGCGACCGACTTCTTCGTCACCCACAACGAAGTGATGGTCGGCAAGAACGCCGCACCGCGCTATCGGCTGGCTTTGGTCAAGGTTGACCCGCGCGGGCCAGCCCACGATGAAGTTCGATATCTCGACAATCCCTTCGCCTCGACAGATCTCGGTGACTTCGCAGCCACCGGCGTACGGGGCGACTGGAACAAAATGTGGAACAAGGGAGTGGATCCAATCTGATGACTGATGGTGACATAGCGGCCGCGCCCGTCCGTAAGAAGCTGATTGAGGTATCGCTTCCGCTGGAAGCAATCAACCGAGCAGCGGCATACGAGAAGGTTCCAGCAATCCGGCCGCACCCGCGTACATTACATCTGTGGTGGGCGCGGCGACCACACGTGGCCGCGCGGGCGGTGCTGTTCGCTCAACTTGTCGACGACCCGAGCTCTCGGCCGGATGAGTTTCCCACCGAAGAGCTCCAACGCAAGGAGCGCGAGCGCCTGCATGCACTTATTCAGCGGCTCGCAGATTGGAACAACTCGTGGGATGAGTCGCTGTTCGCTGAGGCGCACGCTGAGATCCGTAAGTCGACGGGCGGGAAACCTCCTACCATCCTCGACCCATTCGCGGGCGGTGGCACCATTCCGCTTGAGGCGCAACGTCTCGGGCTAACCGCACTGGCGAGCGACCTCAACCCCGTAGCAGTGTTGATCAACAAGGCACTGATCGAGATCCCCCCTAAGTTTGGAAACCAACCTCCGGTCTTTCCCGGTCTAGCAGAATCGCAAATTCGGGACTGGCGAGGAGCTCAAGGCCTAGCGGCCGATGTGCGCGCTTACGGTACCTGGATGCGCGATGAGGCGGAAAGACGAATCGGGCATCTGTATCCAAAAGCAGTCCTTGCTGATAAGTCCGAAGCCACGGTAATCGCGTGGATATGGGCGAGGACAGTAATCTGCCCCAACCCAGCCTGCGGAGTGGAGATGCCGCTGGTTGGAAATTTTTGGCTGAGCAAGCGAAAAGGCAAAGAGACATTCCTCGTTCCTCAGATCGTCAGTGATCCAAGCAGTCCGGCCGGTACTCGTATTCGCTTCAGCATCGGACACGCTCCAGATCAGCCGCCGAGCAGAGTGGCCGAAGGGACCGTTGGCCGAAGCGGAGCCGTATGCCTTGCGTGTGCAGCGGCCGTGCCCTTGGGTTACATTCGGGACCGCGGCCGCGCAAAAGAATTTGGCGTGCGCCTAGTCGCTATCGTCGCGGAAGGCAGCCGTCAGCGTCTCTATCTATCTCCCTCTCCTATGCAGGAAGACGCAGCCGACGTGGCCCCACCTGAGGACTCGGTGAGTGGCTCACTCGGCTACTACCCTCGTGACCTGAAGGCACCTACTTACGGCCTTACTGAGTTCACAGACCTGTTCACAAATCGTCAATTAGTATCACTAACTACTTTCAGTGACCTGGTGGTCGAGGCGCGCGCGCTTGTCGAAGCCCACGGTGGAACGAGGGATTACGCCGATGCGATCGCAACATACCTCGGACTTGGCGTCAGCCGCACCGCGGATCGCACCTCGACGATCGCAAGCTGGGATTCGTCTCTTGGCAAGGTGCGCAATACCTTCGGTCGGCAGGCGATACCGATGACGTGGGACTTTGCGGAGGTCAATCTTTTCTCGTCATCCACCGGAAATTTCCTCAGCCAGTTCGATTGGGTCGCTGATGCTTTCGAGAAGGGGCCAACCCACGCTAACGGGACGGTGAATCAAGTCGACGCTGCGAAAGCAGACTACGCGGGGGTTGTGATCTCTACGGACCCACCATATTACGACAACATCGGCTACTCCGATCTGTCCGATTTCTTTTACGTTTGGCTTCGTCGTTCACTGCGCAGGGTCCACCCTGAGTTGCTCTCGACCATGCTGGTCCCCAAGGCGGAGGAGTTGGTTGCTAACCCATACCGTCACCAGGGAAATCAGGGTGCGCGCGAGTTCTTTGAAGCGGGATTCCGTCGCGTGTTTGCCAGAGCACGTGCGAGCGCGTCGCCGGAGTATCCGGTCACCGTTTACTACGCCTTTAAGCAGAGTGAAACAACCGCGGGCGGAGAGTCCTCGACGGGATGGGAAACCCTTCTTGACGGAATGATCAACTCGGGCTGGGAAATCACTTCGACATGGCCCCTCAGGAGCGAGCAGGGCTACCGGATGATTGCAAGCGGCTCAAATGCCCTTGCCTCATCGATCGTGCTTTCTCTTCGACCACGGCCACACGCGGCTCCGACCACCGATCGTCGGGGGCTGATTGCTGCGCTGAAGTCAGAGCTACCCGAAGCGCTGCGAAAACTACAACAAAGCCCAATCGCACCGGTAGACCTGCCTCAAGCGGCCATTGGACCTGGAATGGCAGTCTTCAGCCGCTACAGTGCCGTTTTGGAGCCGGACGGCTCAAGAATGACCGTGCGGTCAGCGCTATCCCGGATCAACGAGATCCTCGACCAAGTACTCAACGAACAAGAAGGCGATTTCGACCCAACTACACGGTTCGCGATTGCATGGTACCGCCAACATGGCTACGGGACAGGCTCATTCGGAGATGCGAACAATCTGGCCAACGCTCGGAACACAACCGTAGACGCGATGGACCGTGGGGGCATCCTGACCAGCCGTGCTGGCCGCGTCCAACTCATTAAGCCCTCGGACCTGACTGTTGACTACGACGTTCTAGCCGACCTCCACACAAGCAACTGGGAGGTGCTACACCACATGACAAAAATACTTGAGAGTCAGGGCATTACCGCTACTGGCGAGTTCATGCGTGTTGCCTTGACGCGCCCTGATGGCGCCGTTGACGCCGACCTGACAAGAGAACTCGCGCACCTACTGTTCCGCATCGCAGAGACCAACGGGTGGACTAAGGACGCACTCAGTTTCAACAATTTGGTAACGAGCTGGTCGGAAATCATCGAAGCCGCACAATCCGAGTCGCCCGTCAACAGTGCGCAGAGCACCTTCGACTTCACCGAGGAGGACGACTGATGGCCCTAAGCAACCGTGACCGCATCGACCGCATGTTCCAGACGATGGCGCCCCCGCTCGATGACTTCATCGCCTCGGTCATCGGCCAGGGGGATCCGGCGCTCGGTGCGGCCTGGACGAAACTGGTTCAACTCAAAGACGGGAAGAAAGGCGCACCGTCTGACAAGACCTATAACCCTCTCGACCCACAGGTCCAGTTCCGCATCCTCACCGAATCGAACATCACCCACGGCTTCAAACCAGGTTGGTACCCGTTCAGCAAAACGCTTGGTAAAGCTGGCGAGTCCTTCGCGATCGAACTGCGCGAAGTCCGCAACACGTGGGCGCATAACGGCACCTTCAGCGATGACGACGCCTACCGCGCGTTGGACACCGGCGAGCGGCTGCTCAAGCTCATCGGTGCCGCGAATGAAGCCGACGAGGTACACGCCATCCGCCTTAACCTGCGCCGCGTAACCGCCGACAAGGACGACAAGAAGACACTCAAAGCGGCTGTCGATAACCCCGAAGCAGCCGGGCTCAAACCCTGGCGCGAAGTGCTCCCGCCCCATCACGACGTCGCCACCGGTAACTTCGCCGCCTCCGAGTTCGCCGCTGACCTCTACAAAGTCGCCTTCGACGGTGAACAAGACTCCGGCTACGCCGATGCCGTTGAGTTCTTTCGCCGCACCTATCTCACCGAGGGCCTGACCGATCTCGTCGGCCGCGCCGTCCGCCGGTTCACCGGCGACGATAACGCTCCTCCCGTCATCAACCTGCAGACCAACTTCGGTGGCGGCAAGACACACTCGATGCTTGCACTGTGGCACGTCGCCGCGGGCCTTCCCGTCGGGCAGTTCCCCCAGGAGACCCAGGAACTGCTCACCAAGAACGGCTACACCGGCGCCAAGGTCAACAGGGTCGCCATCGTCGGCAACCACTTCAGCCCGTCCGGGACGACCAAGGACGACGGCACCCACGTCAACACGATCTGGGGCGAACTCGCGTGGCAACTCGGCGGCGCCGAAGCCTACGCCCTGGTAGCCAAGGCCGACGCAGACCGCACCACTCCCGGCGAGGCCCTCCACGATCTACTCGGGAAGTACGCCCCCGCCGTCATCCTGATCGACGAATGGGTCGCCTACGCCCGCTCGCTCGTCGGCCGCGACGATCTCGCCGGCGGTACCTTCGATGACCAGTTCACCTTCGCGCAATCCCTCACCGAGGCGGCAAAGGGCACTTCCGGTGTGCTGCTCGTCATCTCCATCCCCGCGTCGGAAACCGGGGACGATTCCGACAAGATCGTTGCCGGCAACGCCGAAGAAGTCGGCGGGGCGCACGGCCTCGAAGCACTCAAACGTCTGCAGAATGTCGTGCGGCGCGTCGCCGAACAATGGCGACCCGCGTCCTCAGCCGAGGCCTATCAGATCGTCCGGCAACGCCTGTTCGTCCAACCTGACGGTGCGGCACTGGCCTCCATCGGTGCCACTGCGCGCGCGTACGTCGACATGTACCGCAAGTACACCGACGACTTCCCGCGCGAATCCCGCGACACCGCCTACGAAGACCGCATCAAACGGACCTATCCGATCCATCCGGAGTTGTTCGACCGACTCTACGAAGAGTGGTCGTCACTGGAGCGTTTCCAGCGCACCCGCGGCGTCCTGCGGCTGATGAGTACGGTCATCCATGCGTTGTGGACCGGCGAAGATGCATCGCCGTTGATCATGCCCGGTTCGATCCCGCTGGCCACCGCCAACGTCAACGCCGAACTCACCCAGTACCTGCAGGACTCGTGGAAAGCCATCATCGACGCCGATGTCGACGGGCCGAGCTCGGAGCCTTCGCGTATCGACAAAGAAAAGCCCGTCTTCGGCCAGCGATCGCTGACGAAGCGTCTGGCCCGCACGGTGTTCTTCGGTGCCGCTCCCACCATCGGGTCGGCACACAAGGGCCTCGAAACCCAGCGGGTCTTCCTGGGCACAGCGGTCCCGGGCGATGTTCCCGGGAACTTTCATTCCGCGCTGAACCAGCTCGGAGACCGGGCTACATACTTCTACTCCGGCTCCGGCAAGTACTGGTATGACCTGCACGCCAACATCACCCGCACCGCCAAGGATCAGGCGGAACGCCTGCACAAGGAAGATGTCTGGGCTGAGATAGTCCGACGGTTGCAGGGACAGGCGAAGATCCGCGGAGACTTCGCGGGCGTGCACGTGTGCCCCGAATCGAACGCCGACATCCCCGACACCGATGAAGCCCGATTGGTCGTCTTGCATCCGAAGGTGGCGCACAAGCGAGGCGCGGACTCTGACGCGAAGGCGTTCGCACATAAGGCCACTGAGCAACGCGGCACCGCGAACCGCACCAATCGCAATATGCTGGTGTATCTCGCCGCTGACGAAGCGCGGCTCGAAGAACTCGACGCCGCCACGCGGGACTACCTGGGCTGGTCACACGTACTGGCCAACGAAGCCGACCTGGACCTGACCCAGAATCAGAAAAATCAGGCATCAAGCCGGCAGGCCCAGGCTGACCAGACGGTGAAGTCGCGGCTGCTGCAGACGTTTACGTGGGCACTCGTTCCGTCCCAACCCGATGCGAGTGCTCCGTTCGTCATACGAGAAACCAAGGTGGAAGGTCAGTCGGAGTCGTTGGCCGAGCGGGTGTCTCGTCGGCTCGGCAATGACGGCGATCTGTCCGTCCGCCAGGCCGCTGTCACCATCCGCCTCGCCATTAACAAGGTGCCACAGATCTGGAAGGACGGTCACGTCACCCTCGGCGCGTTGTGGGGCCTGTACTGCCAGTACCCGTACATGCCTCGGTTATGTGACCGTCGCGTGCTGAACGCCGGGATTCTGGAGATGCCCTTGCTGTGGGCTACCGAGGCATTCGCGCTGGCGACCAGCTTCAATGAGAGCGCCGGTCGGTATGTCGGCCTTTGGACTCCAGACGACGAACGAGCAGCTCCTCCGGTAACAGACTCTCTGCTGTTGGTGCGACCCGACGTGGCGGCGAAACAACGCGATTCCGAGACAGCCGAAGTCGACCACGGCAGCGAAACCGGTCAGACTGATGCTGACCGCGGCCCGTCAGAATCGCACAAGCCTGACGTCAGCTTCCCTCCGCGAAAGACCTTCTTTTACGGGGTCAAGACTTTGAACCCGGACAAGATCGCAGGCGACTTCAAAACCGTCGCTGAAGAAGTGCTTTCGCACCTGCGGGACGCGGGGGCGAAAGTCGTGGTCAGGATCGAGATCGAGGCGACCGACGCAGACGGGTTCGATGAAAGCAAGGTCCGCACCGTGTCGGAGAACGCACGCACTCTGAAGTTCGACCAATCAAGCTTCGAAACAGACTAGGTACCAAGGAGTGGTCGTGGCACGGACGAACAAGCACAGCGATGTCCTCGAACGAAAGATCCTTGAGCCGGATCCCGGCCTTGTCAAGAGCCTCGGCGCGCACCACAGCCTCCCGACTGCAATCGCAGATCTTGTCGACAACAGCGTCGACGCGAAGGCCACTCGCGTGCTCATCGTCTTCGAAATCGAGAACCAGTCGGCGACCGGGCTGACCATCGTCGACAACGGTCGCGGTATGAACGCCAAGCAAGCGGACGACGCAATGCGATTGGGACGCCAACGCAAATACGAAGACGACGCCCAGGGCCACTTCGGTATCGGGCTGAAGGCCGCCGCCTTCAGCCACGCCGACACTCTCACTGTTTACACCCGACCAGGCTCCGGATCATTTCACGGCCGGCGGCTACGCAGGAAAGACGTCCAGCGCGACTACAGCTGCGAGATCCTCCACCCTGACGCAGTCGAGCGTGACATCGCATTGTGGTTCGAGCAACTCTCCACACGATCGGGCACCGTCATTCAACTCGCCGATACCCGGTTTCCCAGTTTCACCGGCACCAAGCTCGACGCATGGCTCAATGAGATGCGTGCCGACCTACGCATGCACCTGGGACTCGTCTATCACCGGCTCATCACCAGAGACCAACTACGAGTCGAGATCGTGACGTTCGACCACGATCTGGGCGAATCCGGTGTACCGGAGGACGTCCCGTCCATCGATCCGTTTGACTTCGCCGCGTCGGCTGTCAACGGATATCCGAAGACCCTGATCGCCAAGCTGGACAACACCGAGATCGAGCTGGCCTGCCACATCGTCCCGCCAAAGGCGAGCGGGCCCGAGTATCGGCTCTACGGAAAAGACGGCGCGCAGCATCAGGGCTTCTACATCTACAGGAATGACCGACTTCTACAGGTCGGCGGCTGGAACCATGTGACCACCGCCGACAAGTCGCTGGCCTTGGCGCGAGTTGCCATCGATGACTTTGCGTCTATTCAGCCGTATGTGCAGATGACGCCGGAAAAGAACGCAATCCGATTCAGGCCAGAGCTTCAAAGTGCGCTCATGACCGCAAGGTCCAGATCGGTGTCCTTCGACGCGTATCTTGCTCGTTCGGCAGAGGTGCTCGTGGAGTCTAGGAAGCGTAAGCACGCCCGGAAGCCCGTCGTCGAACCGGGCCGAGGCATACATCACGAAGTTCGCCGTGCCATCCATGCGGAAGCTCCGGTTCGGAAGAATGTAGATCCCGTTGAGATCCGTTGGCGCCCAATGGCTTCAGGAAGATTTATGGAGCTGGACCGCCACGGGCGAACCGTCAACCTGAACCGGCGGTATCGAGACCTCTTCACCAGCGGTACGAACGGCATCAGCGACGCGCCTCTGCTGAAGTCGCTGGTCTATCTTCTGACAGAGGATCATTTTGCCGGTGAGCGCTGGGGGCCACGGGACAAGGACCTCATTGAGCTGTGGAACACAGTTCTTGACACCGCCATTCAGACGGAACTCGACTACCGGCAGGGCAGGTCGCAGTGACCGCTCGCAACCCAAAGAGACATCTTTCCCGTGCTGCATTGGACGAGTATCTCGACCACAGCTCACCATCGGTACTGACAATCCCCGGCGAACCGACCTGCCGCCTGGTCGTTGATCCAGAGCAGCGACGCATTGCGTTGATGACTCCGCACGACGGCCGTCCGACTCCTGCCCTCGACCTCGAATACGTGCAGCTCAGAATCCTCCATGTCGATGGCAAACACTGGTACGAACTGAGCATCGAATACACACTTCACCCGCACGAGTCATATCTGCTCATCAGCGATATCGCCGATCTCCTCCAGCAAGAGGGGCTTCCATTCGAAACCGCTGTTGTCTCGGCGGTCGCTACGTTCGAACAGATCCTGGCGCACAGCCGAAGCCTCAGCCGGGAGAAGCAGATCGGCCTGTTCGGCGAGCTTCTCTTCCTGCTTACCTGCATCCGAGCCACGACCGTAACGGAGGGCATCGCTGCATGGACAGGCTTCGCGCCCAACGAACACGACTTCGTGCTTCCCGCCGGTGCGTTCGAGATCAAGACCACCACCACCGAGGCACGCCGTCACCGAATCAGCGGGCTTGAGCAACTCCGACCACTGCCAGACTCACCTCTGTGGCTGGTGTCGATACAACTAACCGCAGCGACTCCAGCTACAGGACGCACATTATCCGACGTCGTTGACGAAGCTCGCACACTTACCTCAGACGATCCCGGTCTGGCTAGATCGCTAGCAAGAGCCGGTTGGCGTGACCGCGACCGAGACACCTACCGAACGCCCTACCGTCTGCGATCCATTCCTGCGGCGTACCTGGTTGACCATAGTTTTCCTGCATTGACGCGGCAGTCGATCGCTCGTGGGTGCTCCCACCCCGATCTGTTCATCGACGCGAGCTACACGATTGATGTCACAACCCTTTCGTCCAGCCAACCACCATTCCCAGCTGATCAATTCACCAAGGAGTCGTAATTGACGAAGCCCAGCCACGTCTGGCAGGACGACTTTATTGCGGCGGTCGCATCTCTCGCTGAGAAGGGGCCGGCGCGTCTGTTGAAGCGCGTCAACGTCGACCGAGATGGTGCAGACGAGGTGACGCCCGACGACCTGGTGGCATTCCTGAACGACGACAATCAACAGAGCAGTACTGCCCTGTTACGTCTGACACTTGCACTCAGCGACTGGGACTTTGCCGCTGAACCGGCGTGGGACAACATCGACGGGTGCCCGACCGAGCCTCGCACCGAGGGCCGCAGGCAGCGAGTCTACGACCTGTTAGATATTCCTGAGGTTGCCAAGGTCCGCCTCAGCGAGATCGCACCTGTCGCGACGATGCGCACCGCTGTAATCAGCGAGCGTTGGAAGCCCTGGTACACCGATGAACGTCGGATCGCTTCAGCGCTGTACTGGCCGCACTATCGTGATCATCTGTTGAAGCAGCCGGGTTGGAGCGGAGAGTCCGTCGCAGCCCTCGACGACGCGACAAACCAGGTTGTTCAGCGACTTTCAGATCCATCGTCTGACGACAGCTATCAGTCGAAGGGCTTGGTTGTCGGGTATGTGCAGAGCGGCAAGACCGCGAACTTCGCAGGCGTGATCGCCAAAGCGATCGATGCCGGGTACCGACTCGTCATTGTCATGACTGGAACTATCGAGCTGCTGCGGTCCCAGACTCAGCGTCGGCTGGACCGTGAGCTTGTGGGGCAGGAGAATCTGACGCGGGGGCTCGATCCCGAGTCTGCCGAAGAGTTCGACTACGCCGACGATCCTGACTGGCAGGCTGGGCGTTTCATCAGCCACGGGGCCACGTTCCATCAGCAAGGCTATCCGGCGATCGAACGGCTGACCTTCCTCAACGACGACTATCAGCGCCTGAAGCAGGGCCTCACAAGGATGAACTTCCCACTCGTGGACCGCTCCAAGCGGTTCTACGAGCCGGAGAACTTGATGCCCGCAGATGCTCGGATCGCGATCGTCAAGAAGAACAAGACTGTGCTCGCGAAGCTTGCCAAGGACCTAAAACCGCTGCGTGACAAGCTCGCCGATATTCCAGCCCTGATCATTGACGATGAGTCAGACTTGGCTTCGGTGAATACAAAGAATCCGGAGAAGACGTCGGAGCGTACCGCTATCAACAAGGCAATCAGCGATCTACTAGGCCAGCTTCCGCGTGCGCAGCTCGTCATGTACACGGCGACACCTTTTGCCAATTTCTTCGTCGATCCGGATGACAACGAGGACGTCTTTCCGAGAAACTTCATAATCTCGCTTGACCGGCCACCGAACTACATGGGAGTGGCTGACTTTCACGATATCGACTGGAATACCGAGGATCCTAAGAGTGACCCGGCGACGTCGAATGAACGTGCGTACGTCCGTAAAGTTGGGCCGCCCCCGGACTTCACAGACGAAGAGGCGCTGAGCCGCCGGAAGACCGAGATGCTGAACGCATTGGATTCGTTCGTCCTCGCAGGCGCCATGAAGGTCTACCGAGCCAAAGTGGACGGCATCCGGGTTCGACACCACACAATGATGGTCCACGAAAGTACTAGAAACGCAGAACAGAGAGACCAAGCGGAACTCATCCGCGAGGTCTGGAGCGCGGCGGGTTATCACTCACCCCAAGCGCTTTCAAGGTTGCGGAAACTATGGGATTCAGACTACGAGCCGGTTTGTCGAGCTCGTGCCGGAAAGTACTCGGTTCCTGTCTCATTTGATGAACTGACGCGGCCCATAGGCGAAGCTCTACGCCGTATCAACGAGATGGGCGATCCGATTCTGATCATCAACGGTGACGCCGACGTGCAGCGGAACCAACAGGCACTGGACTTCGACCGCAATGACGTGTGGCGGATCCTCGTTGGAGGCGCCAAGCTCAGCCGCGGTTTCACCGTCGAGGGACTGACGATTTCCTTCTATACCCGTAAGGCACTGCAAGCAGACACGCTCATGCAGGCGGGCCGTTGGTTCGGGTATCGCGACGGTTATCGCGATCTCGTTCGGTTGTTCATCCGACGCGACCCAGATGACGCTTTACAACGAGTTGATCTGTACGAGGCTTTCGAAGGCTTGATGCGCGACGAGATGGCGCTGCGAGAGAGTCTCGAAGAGTACGAGGGCTTCGACGAGAACGGCGATCCGATCCTCGAACCGTGGCAGGTGCCACCTATCGTCAGTCAGCATCTTCCCTATCTACGCCCGTCTGCCCGAAACAAGATGTTCAACGCCGAGATCCACACCAAGGGTGATGCAGGCCGCCTGAAGGACTACTACGGAATCCCTCCACGAAGCTCAGCCGGGGAGAAGCAATCGAACTTCGAGCTATGGGCGCCGCTGCTGGCATCCACGATTCAGACGGAGACCTTTCAGTCGAGTCGGAGAAAAGCTGTGGAGAAGACGCCCGCGCCATTCACCGCGAAGTTCAGAACTGTGCCCGTTAGCGACTTCCTGACGCTGTTTGATGGGCTGATCTGGGATGAGCGGTTCCGCAAGGTGATCGACCCGACCCGGCGTTTCTACCACAACCTTGCTGAACGAGGCGCGCTGACTGATCTGGTCCTTTTGTGGCCGCAGCTTGCCTCTGAATCGCAATTGGTCCAACTCCCCGGCATCGGGCTCGGGCAGGTTGTCACCAGACAAAGGCGAGTGGAACCACGAATTGGTTTTGTCGGTAGCGATGCGAAGCATCGCGATGCTGTCGAGAGAATCGCCGGCGCAGCGAAAGACACTGCCGACCCGGTTGCGGATGCACTACGCGATCCAGCTGGACACCGTGCTGCGCTTCTGATCTACATCGCTGCAGATCCCGTCGCCAGAGGCGCGGGCAAGGCTAAATTTGATGATCTCGACGCGGCACCGGACCCGAAAGATCTGGCAGTTCTGATGTCACTCGTCGCACCTAGTTCGGCTACACCACATGGCAAGTCGGTAATCGAGTGGACAGTCAAGCGTCCCTCCCAACGGGGTACTGCGGCGGTAGACAGATAAGTTTCGGATTGCCGTCAGTCCACACTCAACTAGCCCCCCACTCAAGCAGCAGCCGAGGCGCAGGACGGAGTCGCACCGTCGAACCCGCACCCTGTGGTCCAGCCGGATTGTTGGCTGCTCCGTCGCCGAACGACGCGCGTCACGACGGGGCGCAGCGATCACTCCGACGAAGTAGCTGGAGGGGTGCGGCCACGCCTCCGAGTCCATGTCCCCCGGGCCGGCTAACATCTCTTTCATGCCGCGGCAAGCCGACCTCATCGATCCGCAGCCCCGGATCATCGATCTGTTCGCCGGCCCCGGTGGCCTCGATGTCGGCGCAACCTGGCTCGAGGTTGCCGCCACGGGCATCGAGTGGGACGTCAACGCATGCGCGACCAGGGCAAGTGCCGGCCTCGTGACCGAGCAAGGTGATGTCCGGGACTACCGACCTGCTGACTTCCCAGAGGCCACGATCTTGGCAGGCGGCCCCCCATGTCAAACCTTCACCGTCGCTGGTAGAGGGGCTGGCCGCAGAGCCTTGGACGAGGTCATCCGGCAGGCCGAGGAAATGTCCGAGAGTCTCGATGCCGGGATGGACCGCGGTCAGTTCGGAGATGACCGGACGGGCTTGGTGTTGGAACCCTTGAGGTGGGCCCTGCTTTCGCTGAACGCAAGCAGACCCTACGAAGCCATCGTTTTGGAGCAGGTACCTGCTGTCCTGCCTGTATGGGAAGCATTCGGGTCGATACTCGAACGACACGGATATGGCGTCGACGTCGGTGTCCTACGATCCGAAGAGTTCGGCGTTCCGCAGACGCGTCGGCGGGCCATTCTCATTGCCCGTCTCGACGATGACGTATCGCTTCCCACACCGACTCATGAGGCCTACCGGCGTGGGCACCCTCCCCAGGGAGCGATCGGTCTTCGCCCGTGGGTATCCATGGGCGAAGCACTTGCCCGAGACGCAAAGTTCACTGTGGTTTCGAATTACGGAAGCGGAGGGGACCCGAAGAACCGTGGAGAACGCACGTCTGAGGAACCCTCGGCCACAATAACCGGCAAGGTCATGCGAAATCGCCTCCGCTTCGGCAACGGTGAGTGGGGTCGATTGACGCATCACGAAGCTGGCCGCTTGCAGACGTTCCCTTACGACTTCCCCTGGTCAGGAAACGATATCGGTCAGCAAATCGGAAACGCCATCCCCCCGCGGTTGGCGGCGCACGTGCTGGCGCAAGCATTAGATATGACGATCGATATCGAAGAGCTCGACCAGACCGTGAACGCTTCTTGGTTTGAAGGTCGCCCTCTACCGCTGGCGGCTCACTTCGAACGTAATCGGAACTGTATGGCGGCAGTGCAGGGTTAGGCCGCCGTCATCAACTGTTCGCTCGGAGTCTGCTCAACTGCGCGCAGATACTGTCGGCGACTGCGACTGGATCTTCGTGTTCCCAGAACCGCATGACGGTCCATCCACGGTTCCCCAGGTAGGCGTCAATCCTACGGTCACGCGCGATGTTGGCATCCAGCTTCTGCGCCCACCACGCTTGATTGGCCTTTGGCCGCGTAGCGTGTTCAGGACAACCATGCCAGAAACAGCCATCGACGAAGACCGCTAGACGCAGTCTGCGCCAAACCAGATCCGCCCTGCATCGCAAGCCCGGTTCGGGCGCAGTGTCAACCCGGTAGCGAACCCCTCGCGAATGGAGGATCCTACGGACGAGGAGCTCCGGCTCGGTGTCGCGGCGCTGTTGCCGACTCATTCGCGATCGCACTGACGGAGACGATGCAGGTGGCCTCCACGACATCGAACCTCGGTTCATTAAATCAACCGAAATTCTCATAGCGATCTGCTGGCACGACCGAGAATAGACGTGTGCCGGTTCGACGGGCACTCTCGGGTCTCGCCACCGCTTGGGCGACTACTCCTTGAAAGAGACATCCTGTTCACCTAAGCCTTGGGCTCTGACTTCCTCACCCTTAAAACTGCTCCCGGACCCTGACCCCCGGTGTTGGACACGCTGAATCCCGCAAGATTGGCGGGGGAAGCGAGATGATCGATACCGATGGCAAGGAAGAATTATCCCGACGAGTTCAAACGGGACGCGGTAGAGCTGTACC
>Ga0180218_1001068_pt1 | contig 18147 bp, 14 predicted proteins | sample eDN3rd37CKraftBY_FD_151334 | JGI IMG/M metagenome (GOLD analysis project Ga0180218, IMG submission 151334) | Enriched backyard soil microbial communities from Emeryville, California, USA - eDNA 3rd pass 37_C Kraft BY (version 2) (version 2) | ecosystem: Environmental > Terrestrial > Soil >...
CGTGCTGGCTCGCTCCCGCACCGACAAGCCCGCCGACAGTGTCACCGAGGAGACCGAGGAGGTGACACCGGCCTTGACTGCCTGAGCCACCCACGAGGAATCACGCGACGACGTCGTACACCACCTCGCGGGACTTGACCCGGGAAGGTGTTCAACGAACCCGGATATCGCTCACTTCCGCACCATCACGGAGAAGCCGAGACCGGCGGGTACGTCCTTACTGGTACGGCGCGAATCTACTTCGGGGAGAACTACAGCGAGCACGTGGACATGGAGGAAGGCGACTTCGTGTTCGTCCCTCCCTTCATGCCGCACGTCGAGGTCAATATGAGCACGACAGAAGAGCTGGTCTGGCTGACCACCCGTACCCCGGAGAACATCGTCGTGAACCTGCCCGACGTCGATGACAGCATCCTGGTCGGCTACACCCGTCCCTGAAACAGGGCGGGTACGGACGGCAGGGCCTCAGGCACTGCCGCCAGGTCAATCATTTAGCGAAGCGGCGCGCCGGTGACGAAACGTTCGACGTTCTCGATCAGGATCGCCCGCCCTGGTCGGACGGTCCTGTCGGTCGTGGAGCCGTCGTGCGGGGGACAATGACATTGGACATCATTCAGGCTGCCGCGTCGGGGGTCAAGAACTCCACGGTGCGGGCATCGATGCCTTCCTCTGTGAGAGGCGTTCTCGCACAAGGCTGTATGAGTGCATGCTCTTCGATTATCCCGCCACGTGAGACGCAAACAACGTATGCATGGCGCGGCAAAGCTGCAAGCGCGGATTCTTCGGCCAACCCTCGGCCGCAGGTGTGAGCGGTGCCGTCGCGATGAGGAAGCCTATCCCGGCGGCCACTTGAATCAGCCGCTCCGAAGTTGCTGTCCTGTCCGCGGCTCAATCGCAGGGTAGGAGATCGGGTCCACACCGATCACCTGCATGTGGCAAATTGCGCGCTTGCGTGAGGTCTTTTCGCAGTACTCAATTCAGTGATAGCGACGATGCGGGCGGCGAGCACCGTGTTGAAAGCGATTCCACTTCCGCTGCGCGAGATACCAATGGGGTGCGTCGCGTCCCGGTATTTCCAGGAGTACCAAGGCGTGTTCCGCGAGCGGGACCACGCCGTTTCCTGGCCGCCGACGTCAACCGAAGATTGCTCCTGACCACGACGAGTCGAGAAACGCCTCGACGTCGGCAACCCCGGTACGAACCCATCGCAGGGACGAATGCGGTGCAGCACGGCTCCCGCCGAACGGAAATTCGTGAAGGTGTCGACCGTCGCGTAATTCCCCAGGGGTTTCCGTCATGGAATTCCCCATGTCCGGGTGTGCTGAGTCGAGGGTAGCCGGGCCGGTGCCCGGGTTGGTTCAGTTCGCGGCCGCGGTGCGGTTCCCGGGGCGTTTGCGTGGCCGGTAGGACGGGCCGTCCATCAGGATCTGGTGGCTGGTGTTGATCAACCGATCGAGCAGGGACTCGGCCACGACCGGATTCGGGAACAGCGGATACCAGTCTTTCGGGGCCCGGTTGCTCGTCAGAACCAACGGCTTGCCGGCGATCGCCCGGTCGGATACCAGATCGTAGAGATCATCGGACTGGGTGGTGGTGTGCTCGCGCATCGCGAAGTCGTCGATGATCAACACCAGCGGCCGGGTGTATTCGCGCATCCGTTGGCCGATGGTGCGGTCGGCGTGTCCACCGGCCAGATCGGCGAGCATCCGGGAACACTTGACGAACCGCACGTCCCCGCCGCGTCGGGCCACATGATGCCCTAGCGCTTGTGCCACATGGGTTTTGCCGACGCCGACGGGTCCGTAGAGGATCACCGACTCGCCGGCGTCGAGCCACCGCAGCGCAGCGAGATCCCGCAGCATCGCGGCCGGGAGCTTCGGGTTGGCGGTGAAGTCGAAGTCCTCGAAGGTGGCCTGCTGCTCGAACTTGGCCCGGCGCACCCGCCGGGCCAAGGCGGCGGTTTCGCGGCGGGCGATCTCGTCCTCGCAGAGCACCTGCAGGAACTCGAGGTGCCCGAGCTGCCCGTCGCGGGTTTGCGCCAGGCGCGCGTCGAGGGTGTCGAGCATGCCGGTCAGCTTCAAGGTTTTCAACGCAGCCCGCAGGCTGGGATCATGGATGGTCATGACAGGTGTCCTCACAGCATCTAGTGAAAGTAATTGCAGTTCAATATTTCTGGCGATATGAACGGATCAAGCGGATCGTTCGGTGTCGAACGCGGCCGGCCCGCGCAACAACGCCGGCGCGGTGACCCCGGCATCGGCGACGTCCTGGCCGTCGTGTTCGGTGCCGGCGACGAGGATGCCCTTGACCGTGCGATAACGCGGATCACCGACCTCGAGGGCACGGGCGCAGGCCGCATCGATGCGGGCATCGTCGTAACGCGACCGCAGCCGGATGATGCCCTGGATCGATCGCAGTCGATGGATCGCGTTGACCTGGGACAACTCGTCGACGATCGCGACCGCGCCGGGTCCGATCTGCTCGGCCTGGACCCGGCACCACACCACCGTCTGCAACGTGAACGCGGTCTTCTCCGGCGGATAATGCTCGGGATTGGTCGCTCTCCCGGACAGGCGGCGCACATGGGTGGCCACGACCTGCTCGTCGTGGAAGATCTGCACCACATCCCCGGCGGTGCGCACCAGCAATCGTCGGCCGATCAGCTGCCACGGCGCCGAATACAACGCCTTGCCGGCCTTGACGTGACAGTCCGGGGCGAGTTTGCCGGTGGAGTAGACCACCGGCTCGAACCTCCTGGGCGGCAACGGCGTCAGGGTGTGCTTTTCGACGGCGTCGAACACCACCGCCGGGTGCGCACCACCGAGACCGCGATGCTGATGCCGGCCGTAGACGTCGGTGCACCATGCCAGTGCGGCGGCCTGCATCTGCGTCAGCGAGGTGAACTCGCGGCCCCGGAAGAACGAGTCCCGGATATAGGGCATCGGGCGTTCGATGCGTGGTTTGTCCTTGGGTTTGCCGGCCCTGGCCGGATCGATGAGCACCTGATAGAAGTCGGCGAGTTCGGCATAGGCCCGGTTGATCTGCGGATCGTAGAGATCGGGACGGTCCACCCCGGTTTTGAGGTTGTCGCACACCATCCGCGCCGGGACGCCACCGAAGAACTCGAACGCGGCCACATGCGAAGCGCACCACGAGGTTTGATCCATCCGCAGCACCGGTTGGACGAACAGCATCCGTGAACACGCCAGGATCATCGCGAACGCCCACACCGCCACCCGCCGATCCGTGGCCGGATCGCGCCACATCCCCAACTTGCCGTAGTCGACCTGACCCTCGTCGCCCGGCGAGACCGGACCGCGAGGAAAGGTTGCCTTCGACGCCGCGACACGATCGGCGAATCGTGTTGCGATATACCGCCGCACGGTCGATTCCGAAACGGGAACACCGCGATCGTCGCGCAGGCGTTGAGCGATCGTCGCCACGGTCACCGACTCGTCGAGTTGGCCCTCGATCCAGGCGTGGTGGGCGGCGATCGCCGGCCAGGTCACCGCCCGCGCCGTCGGGTCCACCACTTCCGGGAACCAGGACGTGATCAACTCGCGCCACAGGTTCTCGTCGAACTTCCCGCCGTCGCCCGGGCTCAACCCCGCCGCCAGCGCCGGCGCCAAGTACTTGCGGATGGTTTTGCGGTCGAGTCCCAGGGCCGTCGAGATCTGCACCTGGGAGCGGCCGGCATGCCAATGCCGGAACAACTCCATCAGATCGGTCATCGTCCACGTTCTCCTTGCCACCGTCGGGCCCCTTCCCAGGCCCTCGGTGGACCTTGGGAAGAAGCGAACCTGCAGCAGCACCCACACCCCGGCCGACACGCCCCAAGGGTGGGGAATTACGTGACAGGCGGGTGAGGAATTACGTGACGGGTCGACCCCTCAACCTGGGGAATTACATGACCGCTGACACTTGCACCGCGGTATGGAAAAGGACTGCACAACCCGCCTCGAACCGGGTTGCCCCACCGGGTTCACGACCGAGGGTCGGTATAGATCTCAGATTCTTTCTCTGTCAGCGAGATACAGCAACTGTTCAACCGAATTGTCCATTCGATCCGTCATTCGCCCGCACGCCTCCGGCGTCGGTCGTTATGGCGGCGCGTCCATCAGGCGCGAGCGCGATGTCACTTCGCTCGCAGGCATCAAACTGTCGTTGCAGTAATAAGGAGAGGATTGTGAAGTTCCGGTGCTTGCGGATTCGGTCGCGTAACCGATGAGAATCGTTCGGTGAGGTGAGGAGTCGTCAAGTGGATTCGTAGCGGTCGGTGCAGTGCCGCGCCGCAGAGCGTGTATCACAGACCGGTCCTTCGGTCATTTCCGGAGACATCAGGCGGTCGAGCAACACGATTGGGACGGCCAGCAACCACGAGATAGGGGTAGCGAACAATTTGCTTACCACCGTGTTCATCAAAGGACTCCTGTATTGAAGGCGAAAGGGGTTGATGATGCCGATTGGCGACGACTGCCTTCAATGATGTGGTCGTCGACGAGGGTGGACTCCGTGGGTGGGGTTTGTGATCGGATGAGCTGCTCCGAGGTGCATGGGGGAGTCTCGAGCTCACGGCGATGGTGGGACATGGCTTGGGCGTAGAGGCGTCCGGCACGATACGAGGAACGGACGAGGGGTCCAGCCAGGACACCTGCGAAACCGATTTCCTCTGCGAATCTGGAGTGTTCGAGAAATTCTTCGGGCTGTACCCAGCGCTCGACTGGATGGTGCCGCGGCGAGGGTCGCAGGTACTGAGTGATGGTAAGGATGTCACAGCCGGCATCGTGTAGGTCGAGCATCGTCTGCTGCACTTCGCGAGGGGTCTCGCCCAGGCCGAGGATCAGGTTCGACTTGGTGATCAGACCGAACTTGCGGGCCGCTGTAAGCACGCCGAGGGATCGATCGTAGTCAAACGCGGGCCGGATACGCTTGAAGAGCCGCGGTACGGTCTCGACGTTGTGGGCAAGCACCTCGGGACGAGATTCGAACACTTCGGCCAGGAGATGGGGTTTGCCCCCAAAATCGGGGATGAGATTCTCGACGCCGCTTCCGGGGCTGAAAGCGTGGATTTGTCGCACGGTTTCGGCGTATAGCCAGGCTCCGCCGTCGGGCAGGTCGTCGCGAGCGACACCGGTGATGGTGGAATACCGGAGTCCCATCGTCCGCACGGACTCGGCAACGCGGCGGGGCTCGTCCCGGTCGAGGTCAGTGGGTTTGGCGGTCTCGATCTGGCAGAAGTCGCAACGGCGCGTGCACTGCTGCCCCCCGATCAGGAACGTGGCTTCGCGGTCTTCCCAGCACTCGAAGATGTTGGGACAGCCGGCTTCGGCACACACCGTGTGCAGTCCTTGGCGTTGGACCAGGCTCTCGAGTTCGGTGTATTCGGGGCCCATCCTGACGCGGGTCTTGATCCAGTTCGGTTTGCGTTCGATGGGGGTCTGAGCGTTGCGGACTTCCAGCCGGAGCAGTTTGCGGCCTGTCGGGGCCGACGCCTCGAGTGGTCTTCCGGGTGTGGCATTCACGTGGCGTTCCATTCCTGGGTGAGGTTCCCGCCGAACCGCGGGCCCACGAAAGTCCACGGTTCGGCGAGAGCCACTACATGTTGATCGGACGGCCTAGCGCGGACAGGACCGATTCGTGCATTGCTTCAGACAGTGTCGGGTGTGCGAAGACGACTTCGGCGAGATCGTCGGCAGTCGCCTCCAGGGCTCGGGCGATACCGAAGCCCTGAATCTGCTCGGTGACGTCCGGGCCGACCATATGGGCACCGAGAAGTTCACCGCTGTCGGCGTCGAAGATCGTTTTCACGAAGCCGTCGGCTTCACCGATAGCGAGTGCCTTTCCGGATGCTTGCAGATCGAATTGCCCGACTTGCAGGCGACGCCCGGTCGCCCGCGCTTGCTCTTCGGTGAGACCGAGGCTGGCGACCTGCGGCCTCGCGTACGTACAGCCCGGAACGTAGTCCCGGTCCAACGGCCGGACGTGCTGCACACCTGCAAGCTTGTCCACGCACAGCACGGCCTCGTGGCTGGCCTTGTGGGCGAGGCAAGGTGCGCCTGCCACGTCGCCGATCGCGTATACCCCGAATGCGCTGGTGCGACACCACTGATCGGTGGTGATGAAACCGTGTTCGACCTCGATGCCAAGTTCTGTGAGGCCGAGATCCTCGACGTTGCCCTGGATGCCGGCTGCGACGAGCACCCTGTCCACAGTGAGTTCATCGACGGTTCCGGCGGTCGACTGCACGGTAACGGTGACAGTATCCGGGCCGGCTGCCAGTTCGGATACCGAGGCGCCGGTGTGAATCTTGATACCTCGTTGCTCGAACTGACGCCGTACGTGGCTTGCGACAGCGAAGTCCTCCACCGGCATGATCTGCGGCGCCATCTCTACGAGGGTGACGTCGGTGCCGAGATCCTTGTACAAGCTCGCGAATTCGACGCCGACTGCGCCAGAGCCGATGACCAACAACGATTTCGGCAGATCTGTCGGGACGAGAGCGTCGAAGTATGTCCAGATGCGGTCGCCGTCGGGAATGACACCGGGAACCGGACGCGGCCGGGCTCCGGTTGCCAGGATCACGTGGTCGGCCCGGTATTCGGACACCGTCTCGTCTGCTGTCGTCACTGCGACGACGCCCTTGTCGAGCAATCGCGCCACTCCTTCGACGACATCGATGTCGTTCTTCTTCATCAGGTACCCGATACCGTCGGACAGTCGTCCGGACACCGACCTGCTGAACTCGACGAGGCGTCCCATATCGAATTCCACACTACCGGTGCTGAACCCGAGGGGCTCGAGATTCACCAACGTGTGGGCGACATCGGCGCCGTGCAGCAAGGCCTTGGTGGGAATGCATCCCCAGTTCAGGCAGATCCCTCCGAGCCGGTCCCGTTCGACGATCGCGGTGCGCAAACCGTGCTGCGCGGCGCGGATGGCCGCAACATAACCACCCGGTCCGCTGCCGACGACGAGGACGTCGTATTTCTGTGTCATGGTGTACCTCTCAGACCAGCATCAGCGCGGGTGACTCGACGAAACGTCGGAGTTCGCGCAGGAAGGCCGCGCCGAGCGCGCCGTCGATCACTCGATGATCACACGAGAGCGTGACGGTGAGCATCGTACGGGCAACGACCTGGCCGTCGACGACGACGGGACGCTCCTGGCCGGCACCGACCGCGAGGATGGCGCCCTGCGGTGGGTTGATGATCGCGTCGAATTTCCGCACATCGAACATGCCTAGGTTGGACACTGTGAAGGTGCCACCTTGGAACTCGTCGGCAGTCAGTTTCCCGGTCTTGGCCCTGGTCACCAGCGATTGCACCTCCCCGGAGATCTCGGCGAGAGTCTTGCCGCCGGCATTGCGCACGATCGGGGTGATCAGACCCGACGGCAATGCGACAGCCACCGAGATGTCGGCGCGCGCATAGCGCAGCACCGACTGTGTTGCCTCATCGAACTGAATGTTGACGTCGGGCACCTTCTGCAGCGCCGCAGCACACGCCTTGACGATGAAATCGTTGACCGACACCTTGACGGCCGGAACGGTCGCATTGATCTCTTTCCTCAGAGCAAGGAGATCATCGATCTGTAGATCGGTGGTGAGCCGAAAGTGCGGGGCGTTGCGCTTCGACTGTTGCAACCGCTGCCCGATTGCTTTACGCATCGTCGTGAACGGGATCGTCTCGAACTCCGCCTCTGCGACGGGTTCAGGAGCTGCACCGACTTCCGGTTGCAGCCGGAATCGGCGTTCTGCCTCGCGGACGTCGGACTCACACACCCTGCCCCTTGAACCGGTAGCACGGCAATCGTGCAGATTGATCCCGAGAGACGCTGCCAGACGGCGGGCCACGGGGGTGGCTGGGACGGTGCTGTCGTCCTCGAACGATCGTCCCGGTACACCTGACCGCACGGGCGACACCGGAGGAGCAACGGTTCCACCGGCTGCGCGAATCGTGTCGTGGATGTCGGCAACGGAGATCCGGCCCTCCCGGCCGGTCCCAGCCACACGGGCCAGGTCGATCGACAAATCGTCTGCCAACCGGCGGGCGTGCGGAGTCGCGAACACGTCACCGTTCGTCCGCCCTTGCAAAGCCTCGGGAACGATCGTGGAACCAGGACGCTGACGGGATCCGTTGGTCGTCTCGGTCACAGGCACCGATTCGTGGGCCACCGGAGACGGTGGGCTGCTCTCGAGCGTCGGTTGCGCGGGGGCGGGATGCCCGCCCGGTGACCCGCCCGCCTCGGCCGGCGTCGGCACTTGGTCTGCGCCGATAGCGGCGAGGAACTCCTCGATCTCGGCGTCGGAGACTGCAGCCTCGGCAGACACCGCCAGTACCGCACCGACCGGCAACGTCTCACCCGGCTTGGCGACGATCCGTCGAAGCACGCCGTTGAACGGTGCTTCCAGCTGGTTGGCGATCTTGCTGGTCTCGATCTCGCAGATCAAGTCGCCCTTCGAAAAGGATGCTCCCTCCTCGACCAGCCATTCAGTTACAGTGCCTTCCTCCATGGACAGACCCCACTTGGGAACTTCGATCAGTTTGATCTCACTCATATCAAGCACTCACGACCTTGCGGACGGCAGCTTCGATCCGAGCGGCGTCGGGCAGCCACGCTTGTTCGAGAACGGGAGAGAACGGCACCGGGGTGTGCGGCGGGGTGACCAGTTCGATCGGTGCCTTCAGTGATCCGAACGCACGCGTTGCGATCAGCGCGGCGACGTCGTGACCGAACCCGCAGCGCGCCGCGGACTCGTCGACGATCACTACTCGGCCGGTGGAGTCGACGGATTCTAGGATGCCTTCCTCGTCGAGTGGCGACACCGTGCGGGGGTCGACGACCTCGACGGAAACTCCCTCGGCGGCCAGCTTGTCCGCGGCGGTGTTGGCAGCGTTCACCATCGCCGATAGGGCAATGATCGTGACGTCTGTGCCTTCGCGGGTGTAGTTGGCGACACCGAACGGGATCGTGTACGGCTCGTCCGGAACCTCGCCCTTGACGTCGTAGAGTGTCTTGTGTTCACAGAACACGACCGGATCATCGTCGCGAATCGACTGGATCAGCAGACCTTTGGCGTCGTACGCGTTGGATGGGGCAACAACCTTCAGGCCCGGAACAGCGGCGAATACGTTGTACGGTGATTGTGAGTGTTGGGCGGCAGCGGAGAAACCGGCACCGATCATCCCTCGTACGACAAGGGGGGTGCGGGCCTTGCCGCCGAACATGTACCGAAACTTCGCGGCCTGGTTGTAGAGCGCGTCGTAACAAACTCCGAAGAAGTCCATGAACATCAACTCGGCCACCGGGCGGAGCCCGGTCAGAGCTGCACCGGCTGCCATCCCGATGATCGCGGACTCAGTAATCGGGGTGTCGATGACACGGTCGGAACCGAACTCGGTCCACAGACCCTTCGTCACCCCCAGCACACCGCCGAACGCCTCCACCTTCCCGGATTCGAGTTCCGGATTGGTGCCGGCCTGACCGCCGCGCAGATCCTCACCGATCTGCACGACCGTCGCATCCCGTTGCATCTCCTGGGCGAGTGCAGCTTTGATCGCTTCGCGATATGTCGTCTTCGACATGGTCATTTCGTTCTCTCTCTCAGTACGACACGTAAACGTCCGACAGCAGGCTCTCCTGCGGCGGGTACTCGGCAGCTCGCGCCTTCGCAACAGCGACGTCGACCCGTTCACGAGCCTCGGCGTCGATCGCATCGAGCTCTTTCGCGGTGACTTTCTTGCCGATGACCTTCGCACGGAACTTCATCAAGGGATCCTGATTCTTGCGGAGCTCGGCGACCTGGTCGGCGGTCCGGTATAGCTGCGCATCGCCCTCGAAGTGACCGTGCCAGCGGTGTGCCGTCGCCTCGATGGTGGACGGTCCACCTCCTCTACGAGCGCGCTCGACGGCCTCGTACGTCGCGTCGTAGACCTCGAAGAAGTCGGTACCATCGACTGTGGTCGACGGCATTCCGAACGAAGCTGCTCGTCCCGCGATGCTCGGAGCACCGACCGCGTAGTCCCGTCCGGTGGCTTCACCGAATCCGTTGTTCTCGATGACGAACACGATCGGCAACTCGAGCACGACCGCCATGTTCATCGCCTCGAATACGGTTCCCTGATTGGATCCACCGTCTCCGGTGAACGAGGCCGCAACGCCGCCATTGCCGAGGGTCTTAGCGCTCAACGCAGCGCCGATCGCGAGCGAGGGAGCGCCTCCGACGATCGCGTTCGCGCCGAGCATGCCGACCGAGAGGTCGGCGATGTGCATCGACCCACCTTTTCCATGACACAAACCGTCGTTCTTCCCGAAGATTTCGGCCATCATCCCGTTGAGGTCGCACCCCTTGGCAATGCAGTGACCGTGGCCGCGGTGTGTCGATCCGATGTAGTCGGTGTCGTTCAGGTTCTCGCACACCCCGACAGCAATCGCCTCCTGGCCCGAGTACAGGTGGATGAACCCAGGAATGTCACCCGTAGCGTTCTCCTCGTGCAACCGGTCTTCGAACGCTCGGATCTCGGTCATCTTCCGGTACGCGCTCAAAAGTGCATTTTTCGTCAGCGCCATTGTTCTCCTCTGCCTTCAGTATCGGGCCACTATCACTGGCCCCCATTCGGTTACGGGGCTGCGATCTCTTCTGGCGCAGCAGCTCGTGTTACCCGGATCACGAATGTAGGGAGAACGCGGCGTTCCCTCAACATTGCAGTTGATTGCAGTCCTGGCCGGGGCGACCGGGTGAGAGCGGGCACGTCCCGAACGTCTCACAGAAGGTGCGTGGTCTTTGTGATGTTCGGTGTTTCCGAACATCACAAAGGACTGCTGAAGTCGACGTCGAACCCCGGCCTGAGGTACGTGCGCACCCGACGAACCCGATTCTCGGCTGGATTCACCTTCTACGATCGCTCGAATCTCGGGTTTCGGCCAGCGTGCAGTCGGTGCATCCCAGCAGTCTCCGGACGCAGAATCCATCGAAGGTGGAGTGGATCGGGCCGAGGCACCGTCCAGGCGACTTCAAGGGCTGCGTATGGTGGGACTCATCGGAAAGTGGCGAGCGACAATCCGGTCGGTGCACGACGTCGGTCCGCAGAAGTGATCGACCCCAACGCTTCTCGTCCGGTCGCGATACGAGGAGGGGACCGTTCGAGCTGGGGATCCAGCTCGATCGCGGAACGATCGATGGCCGACTCCAGACGATCGCCTCTGTGAGAACGACCGCCTGAGTCCATGGGGTTGCAGGCCGAACCCACGATCTCGGAATCAAGACCAGGTTTTGTGAAGACCTCAGAGATATTCCAGGAGTTCGAATTCCAGGGGTTCGCAAAGTCGTGCAGTGAACCTCGGGATGTGATGGGGAGCAGTGGCCTGTTCGTCGTAGCGTGCATCGGCGTGAACATGAATACGCAGAATCAATTGTTGGACAAAGGAATTAGGCTATCTCATCGTCGTGGGGAACTGGATGGCTGCAGCACCGTGAAAACAGGTTCGCGTGGTCGATACGGCCACGGCAGAGTGGGTGGGGGACGCGACCGCGGTGATAATCGACAACCAGGCCAAGGTGCTCTTCAGGTGGGAGACTCGGATCCGATCGGTCACCGAGCGCGTATCGACCGAGTTGGGATCGGGTACACTTTCGAGGCTACCGATCGCGGGGACCATGACAACTACACGGCCTTGCCGACCGCGCACTCGCTGCGTTCCTGGGTCACCCGAGGTCGTTCAGGGTCCAGCCGGCAGCGAGAGTTTCGAAGCGGGTTCGACGATGCGCGAATACCAAAGCGCGCATGCGTGCACGTCGACGTACTGCAGGACAGGAGAAGGATGAGCTCAGTCGAGGGTCCGAACCATGACGTCCTGCGCGAATCTGTATGGATGAGTGGTCAGAACCGGCCCCAGACTCCTTCGTAGTCGAGAGATCTCGGCACGGACTGCGACCACGTGATCACGGTCCCCGAACAGAACTTCGCTCATTGTGGCGGCATCGATCCCCGTAGGTCCGGCGCTCGCGAGCACCCGCAGAATCTGAGCATGTCGCGGTGACAGGGCACGTGTCCAATCCACGTCTCCGCGCACCGTAGCCCGGGGTTGGGCACCGAGATCGAGTTCGAGTTCGATCGTCGGTCCATCCTGCCTGCGGCGCACTAACCATCCCTCACTGAGTGGCTCGGGAACGCACAAACCCAGACCTGGTACCAGCAAGGGTTTTTCCGCACACGGAGGTGCCAACCGTTCAGGAACACCGATCCCGACCGACTCGACAACCCAACCGTGCCGGTCCAAGACGAGTGCTGGCCCGCCGACGGTGGCAAGCACTGGGGCCACCTTCGCGCGGAGCTTCTCAATTTGGGTGATGTGTTCACGCCATAATGTCGACTCCACCAATCTCACCGCCGTCTGCACGAGAGCCATGGTGGCGGGATGGATCGACATTGCCGAACCGCTGATATCGATCACGCCGAGTACGTCACCAGTCCGTGGATCGTGTACCGGTGACCCAGTACACGACCAATCATAGTGCGACCGCGCATAGTGTTCGGCCGAGAACAGTTGTACCGGTGCTCTCTCGATCAACGCAGTGCCAACGGAGTTGGTGCCGACAACGCGTTCTGACCATTGGGCACCCTCTACAAAACCGAGAGCGTCAGCTCGCCTGCAGACGGAGTGGGAACCTTCCCGCCACAACACGACTCCGTCAGCGTCGGCAAGTACGACGACGAAATTTGCCTCGCCCGCCACCGTGGTCAACGTGCTCCGAAGTTCCGGAAGAACCGCGCGAAGAGGCGTTCGTGTGCGACGAGACTCGAGATCTGCGCACTCTACGACGACGATCTCTTCACACCGTGCGGGGCTGACGCCCACTGTCTGTAATCGTGACCACGACCGGGCGACGACTTCGCGTGGCGGCATAGGTGGTTGCTGTCCGGAAAGTACGGCGTCGCGTACCCGATTCAGGACTCGCGCATGCCGCGCGAGGTCGGTTCCGAAATCGACAGCCAGGAGTCGCTGATGAGTCGAACTGGTCATACATATACCTCCAGCTCACCGGGGAGGTTGTGTTCCAGATCCGTGGTCGAACCGGTGGGCTGCTCAGGCGTCATGGGACGGACGATTACTGGTCGTATGGTGTGAAACGTTCCCTCATTGTGCCGATCTGGGTAGATCATGCGGGCGCTCGGCATTCGCGAGTCGCGTCATCGTGCTCGATCGTATACATCGGTACAAGGAGGCTGCTCAGCGATAAAGAAGACCGCCGTCGATCAGAGGTGCCTGACCGGTCATGTAATCCGAATCAGGACCGGCAAGATACGATACGAACGCGGCTACGTCCTCCGGCGTCTGGGCTCTTCCGAGCGCAATGCCGCCGACAAATTTGTGGTAGGTCTCGCCCTTCGCAGCGCCGGTCAGTTCGGCGAAACGCTCGTCGATGGTCACCCACATGTCGGTACCGACAACTCCGGGGCAGTACGCGTTCACGGTGATCCCGTACGCCGCATATTCTTTGGCTGCAGCCTGCGTCAAGGCGCGAACCGCAAACTTCGTTGCACTATAGACACCGAGCATCGCGAAACCATCATGTCCGGCGATCGAGGACGCGTTGATGATCTTGCCTTTGCGCCCCTCGGACTTGAATCTCTCTGCTGCAGCCTGGATCCCCCACAGTACGCCATCAACATTGACCGCCCAGATCTTCTGCAGATCCGCAGGGCGAACATCCGCGATCGGAGCAACCTGCGCGATACCAGCATTGTTGACCATAACGTCGAGACTGCCGAGAGTTTCGTGCACATGGTTCACTGCCGCGAACACGGCATTACGGTCGCTGACATCGGCAACGAATGTGGTTTCCTTTCTGCCGATCCCACGAATCTCGGCGGCAACCGACTGCATGTTGGCCTCGTTCACGTCGACGAGCGCAATATCGTGTCCGTCCCGGGCTAGGCGCAGTGCGATGCCACGGCCGATTCCCTGTCCGCCTCCTGTGACGAGTGCGACGGTCATGTTGGTCCTTCCTGAGATTCGGCAGTTGCCTTTATCCGGCTGCTCATGCGGAGCGTTCTCGAAGCCGTGGTTACGTGCCGCCCGACTGACACTGTGCCTGTCGGCCGCACGCCGTGAGTGTGGCTCGGCGAGGATGGAGATGGCCGAGGGAAAGCTGTGAACGTCAGTACCTGAGATGCACTTGCTGCGGTTTCCGGCTCGCTGAGTGGCGGCCGGCGTCGCCGGGCACCGTCATCTTTCGCCGGCGATAGTGCAGCTGTGTGCATCGATGCCTCCTGATGTCCTCCTGAGGTCTCCGCGATGGTGCAAGTATTCCTACCGGAGGTGAAGGAAGGAGTACAGAGTTGCACAGCGTTGCATCCGTACGGCGGCGGTTGAGCAGCCATCGTCGCCCAGTAATGAGCCGCGACGTCTCCAACGGCCTGAGCGTCGACTGTGACTCGGGAGAATCGTCCGGTTGCCTGATCGCGGTTCGGCGTACTCGGCGCTCTTGTCCGATTCGACGTGTGGGGTTCACGTGCACACATCGCTCGGTCACCTACTGGGAAGGTCAGTTCGTTGTGCGTACCTCGAGAGACGGTCTTGGTGAAGAAGTGAAGCAGCCCTACCGAGCACAGGGGATGCTGCGGTAGGGCTGCGGCCACCGCGCAGAGGGGCGGTGACTTCTCGGGCCGGTGACAGGGGTTCGCCGACCCGGGGTGCGAGGTTACTGCAGATTCAGATCTTCGGAAAGCCCAGTGGGGATGCTGATTCTGCGCTTCGTTCTCGAGGCGCCGGTCTGCATAGGTACAAACGTGCAGATACGCGAGGACTGGAGGAGCACGGGGGGTGATCTCCTGCAACCGGCCGTGAGGGGACCGATGCAAGCGGACGTGTCAGAGCATTGGTAATGAGACGGTTTCAGCGCGGCGCGCGGGTTTCACGTCGAGTGCCGCAACGTGTCTTCAAATTCGCGGCACTTATCCTGAATCCACCGATGAGTCCTTGAAGGTCGATCCGGATCTGGATTCCAGACGAGTGCGGGCTCAGGGCGTGAAGTAACCGCTGGTCTGCCCAGCTTTTCCACGGTGCGGCTCCGGTCGTGCCGTCTCGGCGGGTCGGTCAGTGTTCAGGCGATAGCTGGCGGGCTGTGGCCGATGGTGTTGGCCCACAGTCGAAGCCATGCGCCCGATCAGGGCCAGTGCGTGGGTAGTCGCAAGATCGGTCTTCGTTGCGGTCGACACAATCGGGCGGGAAGGTTGACGATCTTGCGGCGTAGCGTCGCCCCACGGGCGCGCGAATGCCCACCACCTGCAAGAACACCGGTCGCGCGCAGCAGATTGTGGGCGATCGCCGCGCAGAGCACCCAGGCGGAGTTCGCCCCGAAGCGCCCCGACGGCATGTGCGCCAGCGGCCCGTCGATGAGGTCGGCGAAGACGGTTTCGATGATCGCGTGCCGGCGATGGGTGACATCAGCATCGACGGTGTGGGCGCTGGTGTTGGTGAAAAACGGGTGATATCGCCACACCGGAAACAACGCGTCGGGGAAGCGGGCGTCTTTGACGCGGCGCACGATCAACCGGGCGGTGACCGGAGTCCTGGTCGAAGCGAAAGCGGTGTAAGTGGTTTCGGCGACCTCGGCATCGGAGATCCAGGCACCGGTGTCCGGGTCACGCACGGCACCGGGATATCTCACCGGGGTCCACGCGTCGTCGGGGATCGAGTCGATCGCGCGTTGGACGGCGGTGTTCTTGGCCAGGACGAGCGAGAAACACACTTTCGCGCGCAGACACGCGGAGATGACCGCGCGGGTGCCGTACGCAGAGTCCCCACGGACCACGATGGTCCCGGTCGCGCCGGCCTGGCGGGCGGTGACGATGGCCTGCGTGACCATCCGACCTGCACCTTTACCCGAGCCGGCCTTCCCGGCCCGCAGTCGCATCCCGGTGATGATCGGCGCGGAGTCCGCCGTGCTGAGCGTCGTCGCCAGCGGGGACAGGCCTTTGCGCAGGATCTGTCTGCCGGCGATTTTCGTGTGTCCGTAGCTCGCGCCTTGTTTGGCGTGGCCGTAGACCGGGCGCAGCAGCGAGTCGATGTCGATGAACGCCTGCTCGGCCAGACCGGGCAGGATCTCGACCCGGGCGGCGAGTGCGATCAGGTGTTCGCGGAGCACGGATTCGAGCTGACGGGCATGGCCGAAGCTGAACTCGCGCAGCAGCGTTCCCACGGTCGAGGGCGCGTAGACGTTGCCGAACAGATGCTTCATGCCGCCCGAGCGCAGCAGGTCGATATCGTCGATGCTGTCGGCGCCGGCGCACATCCCGGCGATCAGGGTGAGCAGTTTCGGTGCCGGGTTCGCGGCCCCGGAGGTGACCTTCGTGGTGGTGATCGAGACCTTCTCGGTGAGCAGGTCCGGCAGGTGGGTGTGTTCGGCCAGTGTCATGACCGGGACCAGTCCGGCGCACGAGACGAGGTTGTCCTCGTCGAACACGGCGGAGCCGTCGATGAACTTGTGGGACACTTTCACCGGAAGTGCCTTTCGTGACCTGGTGGATTTGTTGTGTGAGAACTCCAATCTTCCCAGTTCAGGGGGCACTTTCTTCAGTTCGACACGCTGCTACGCGGCTGATCGTTCGGTGGATTCAGGCTTATCCATGGCTTCTGTCGAGCCTCATGCACCCCCGCGGGGTAACAACTTGGATTTCGGTTGCAACGCGCTGCAACTCTTTCAGAATGTGTTGTGAGTCACTACTACTCGAGGTATGAAAGCTGCTGTCTACTACGGACCCAACAAACTGGAAATCGCTGACGTTCCTGAACCGCAACCTGGACCGGGCACGGTCAAGGTAAAGGTAGGTTTCAACGGAATTTGTGGTACTGACCTGCATGAATACTATGCAGGCCCGATCTTCGTCCCGACCGAGCCGCATCCGCTGACCGGTCGGGAACTGCCGCTGACGATGGGCCATGAGTTCGCCGGGACCATCCTTGAGGTCGGCGCGGGCGTCACCGGCTATGTCCCAGGCGACCGAGTGGCGATCGAGCCGATCTACCGATGCGGGCGCTGTGCGCCCTGTCGGGCCGGAACGTACAACGTGTGTCAGCAGATCGGCTTCCACGGCCTGATGTCCGACGGCGGTATGGCGGAGTACACCATCGTGCCGGTCAATATGTTGCATCGACTGCCCGACAACGTCTCACTCGAACTCGGTGCACTGGTCGAGCCGATGGCAGTGGCGTATCACGCTGCGGCACTCGGTGACGTCGGGCCCGGCGACACGGCGATAATCTTCGGCGCCGGGCCCATTGGTATCGGACTGTGGTTCGCGCTGCAAGGCATGGGGCTCGAGTCGGTGTATGTCGCGGAACCGTCGTCGACTCGCCGCACTGCAATCGAGGCGTTGGGCGCCCATACCCTTGACCCGACGCAGGTTGACGTGTCTGCGTTCGTCACCGACGTCACGGATGGGCGTGGAGCAGATGCCGCATTCGATGCAGCGGGTGTGAAGTCGGCAATCGAGGCTGCGACTGCGAGTGTCGGTGCACGGCGACCGACCATCAGCGTCGCCATCTACGAAAAGCCGTTGACCGTACCGCTACTGAACCTGGTGATGAACGAATCCCGGCTCCAGGGCTCGCTGTGCTACACATCCACCGACTTCGAAGCCGTTATTGCGTTGATGGCGCAAGGTGTCTACGATACCACAGGGTGGGTCACCACAGTCAGAATCGATGATGTGATCAACGAGGGATTCGAGGCACTGCACGCGGGCCGGAAGATGAAAGTTCTCGTCGACCCCTCCGATGATATGTAGAAGTCGCCGTCCAGAAAGCATTGAAGCAACAGCCGGGAATGGTCCCGGAGGTATCTCCGGGCTTCGTCAACGATCTGTGATGTTTGTTTTGCCGAGCCAGCGCGGGTTGAACCGATGATGTAGGCCCTCGTGAAACGGTAGTTCGGCTGGAACGCAGTCTCCAGCGAGCATGGGACGGTCGGCGACCTCAGCCGCTCACGCCTGGACAGACTCAGATAGGGAGTGACGGGGACTGCTGCACGATCCGGTGACAGATTCGGTCACGCAGCCTGTGTGGCTGGTGTGGTCATGATGGTCTCGAACTCGACAGGCGTCAATCTGCCGAGCCGGAGCTGACGTCGCCGGCGGTGATAGG
>Ga0180218_1001069_pt1 | contig 18139 bp, 16 predicted proteins | sample eDN3rd37CKraftBY_FD_151334 | JGI IMG/M metagenome (GOLD analysis project Ga0180218, IMG submission 151334) | Enriched backyard soil microbial communities from Emeryville, California, USA - eDNA 3rd pass 37_C Kraft BY (version 2) (version 2) | ecosystem: Environmental > Terrestrial > Soil >...
AGCTGAACAGTATCCCGCACCGAAGCGAACTGGATTGGGCCTGCTTTGGCAACTGCAGCGCCTGGGAAGTGGTGGCCGGGACACACAAGATAGTAGGCCTTGCACAGCGGCGTGCCAGAACGGGGGTTTTACTGACATCGGGCACCTTGTTATCAGATCCGGATTGGGCTTGCCTGGAAGAGTATCTGCCTCAGCGCGCCAGCGACGCGGGCCTACTGGCCGGCCGTACAACCTCGTGCCGCCGCGAGTTGGGACGCAGCGTGAGCATGGCGCAGTTCGCCCAGATCCTGGCGGCCAAGCTGCTGGACGGCGTCTTTCCGGCGCCCGCCCACGCACAACCAGAGGAAGCGCTTACGGCTTGATGTCTTCTGAATCGAGCCGATTGGGCGACGTGATGCCATACCGTTGTATCCAGCGGTATGCGGTCGCGCGGCTGATACCCATCAGCCGCGCCGCGCGCGTGACATTCCAGTGACTGGTTCTAAGGGCATGCAGGAGTGTCTCGGCCCGTGATCCACCATATGACAATGTTGGCTCGTGATTGGCCTGAGGCGAAGCTGGATATGGGAAAGGCTGGACATGCTCTCCCGACTTCATGCCAAGTTGAGCACGAAGGTCCTGCTCGCATAAGGCTCCCGAATCACTCAATGCCAAGCCGGTTTTCAGCACTGAGATAAGTTGACGTATATTGCCCGGCCAATCGTACTTGGCAATAAGATGAATGGCCTCTGTGCTGAATGTGGCTTGCGAATGGCCGAACTCTTGGGCATAACGGTTTGCCAAGGCCTGGGCCAGCGTCATCTTATCGGAGCGTTCGCGTAGCGGCGTCAGGCGCAGGCCGATTCCTTTCAGGCGATAGTAGAGGTCTTCTCGGAACGCGCCTTCGGCGATGAGGGCTTCCAGCTGCCGATGCGTGGCGCTGATCACATTGATATTGACGGGTATTGGCCGGTCGGCGCCCAAGGGCAAAACTTCCTTTTCGGCGATGACACGCAATAGGCGCGTTTGCAACTGCAAGGGCATGTCGCCGATTTCATCCAGAAACAGCGTGCCGCCGTCCGCCAAAGCGATTTTCCCTTTGGCGCCGTTTTTGGAAGCGCCTGTAAACGTGCCGGCCACATAGCCGAATAACTCGCTTTCGATCAGCGACTCTGGGATGGCGCCGCAATTGATCGCCACAAACGGCTTGGCTGCCCGTTTGCTGGCGCGGTGAATGGCTTGAGCGAATACTTCTTTTCCGGTTCCTGTTTCGCCTTCGAGCAAAATGGGAATGCCTCGATCGAGCACCCGCATGCATTGTTCGCAGTTATGAAGCATGTTCGGGTCGCTGCCGCCCAGCGCCCGTAGAGCCTGCGCCTGCTCGGTGGTAGCAGCGGCCGCCGCCAGCGGCGCTTCAGAGGGTTTTGAGGGACTCGGCGTTGACTTATAAGAGCGCGCCGGCAAGCGCACTGTGAGGTAAACGTCTGCCGCGCCGTTGGCGCCGACGATTTGAAGTTGCTGGACGCCGGTGCCCGCGTTGACCAGCACGGTATTGAATGGCGTACCGAAGTACTCATCGAATCGCTTTCCGATCAGTTGAGCCGTATTGCTTTCGGAAGCCAGCATGGCCACGCGCCGGGCCCGCAGATTCGCACCTACGATTCGGCCCGATTCATCGACGGCCAGCATGGCGTCCCAGCCGATTTCGATGAATTCGCGCTGGCTGCCAAAGCGAACGATATAGTGGTCGCGAAATCGATCGAGCAAATGGGCATCTTCGATCGCGCGAGCCGTCGCTTCGACTAGTTGCAGAGTGAGGTGCTGGCTGCGCTTGTCGGCGGGCGATTGCAAGGCCGTGGCGTCCAGTACTCCGACGGTTTTACCCTCGTGATCGAACAAGGGCGATGCGCTGCACGTCAAGCCTTCGTGCGGATAGCGGAAGTGTTCGCCATGATGAACCGTCCAGGGTTGTTGCTGGCTTAGCGCCATGCCGATGGCGCTGGTTCCCACGACGCTCTCCGTCCATTCCGTGCCGACGCACAAGCCGCAGCGCGTTAGATCCGCTTCCAGCGAGGGGTCGCCTAAAAAGTCGACGGTGATTCCCTCGGGGTCGGATAAAAGAATGATGTAACCCGCATCGCGCAGTTGCTTGTATAAACGCTCAATGCCTGCCTGTGCCAGAGGCAGCAGCGACCCCATTTTTTCTTGCCGCCTTTTCAGGTCGTGTGACCCCAAGATGCGCGGAGCCGCCGGAGAAAACGGATCAAGGCGAAAGACTTCGACCGACCGGCGCCATGAATCGAGGATTGCGGGCGATATTTCGCTACGCGCGCCTTGCAGGCTTTGGTGGATGTGATTCGGGTGGCTCTTCAGTATCATGCTCATGATGTCTCCTGACTGCGCCGAACCGTTATTGTGTTGTTTAGCAGGTTCTCAAAGAATTCTCGCAGGTCCTTTATAGGTCTGCAACTGCTCCGATAATTGAGACAGTTGTCTCAGTGGGCCGAGAACATGTCGCGCCCATGTTGCATGCCGGCCGAGAAATGCTCCTCCGATAGCGGGCGGGCCAGCTTTGAAGTGCACCAGCGCAGAGGCAACCAAGCCATAATCCACGCGATAGAAGAATTGGCACAGATCTTGCGTTTAGCCATGCAGAGGCCTAGAAGGCTCGTCACATAAAACATAATCAGGGAGACAAACATGGTGGATGGCAGCGAAGCGCAAGGCGCGGCAGTAAATTCGTGGGTGGAATTGCAAGGAGTGGAGTTGATTCCCGATGAGGACAAGCGATCCGATCCCAAGGATCTCTTCTTTGTCTTCTTCGGTTCTCAGATGTGCTTTGCCATCATTATCCTTGGCTCATTGCCGATAGTCTTCGGCCTGGGTTTCTGGGATGCGGTAGGCGCCATCACAACAGGGCTTCTCATCGGTTCATTGTTCTTCGCCTTATTGGCCCCGTTCGGAATGCGCACCGGAACCAGTGCGTCCTTGGCGACGGCGACCCACTTCGGTTTGCGGGGAAAGGCGATCGGCACCTTGATCGCAACGTTCACCGCGCTGGGCTGCTATGCCCTGACGGTATGGACGGGCGGCGAGGCTGTGGCCGCGGGGGCCGCGCGGCTCTTTGGTTGGCAGATGTCGCAGCATCTGCTGGCTTTGGGCGCCGTGGCGATATGCGTCATGACCATTCTGGCCGCCATCTTCGGCCATGCAATCATCGTGGCTACAGAAAGAATGGTGTCCTATGGTGCGGCAATCGTCCTGGTCATTGTCGCGCTGGCGCTCCTGCCGGACTTCGAGCCAGAGTATGCGGGAGGCGAGTATCTACTGGGCAGCTATTGGCCGACATGGTTCCTGGCCATGACCATATGCGCCGCCATTCCGGTTTCGTATGCCGTTTGGCTGAATGACTACACCCGCTATCTTCGGCCTGGCACATCGCCTTCGAAGGCGATGTGGGCGGCGGGAGGCGGCATGTTCATCGGGTGCTGGCTCAGCTTGAATTTCGCGGCGGCGGTCATGACGATGCTGCATTCGCCCGATACGCCGTTCGTGACCGGACTCATCGGCCTGGTGGCATGGTGGGCGGCCCTGCTGCTGGCGCTCGTCGGCGTTATTGGCAGTCAGCCGCAGGGAAGCCTGCTGCTGTATGGCGCCGGCCTGGGAGTGCAGTCGCTTTTTCCCTCCCTTACGCGCATCAACGCCACGATCATGCTCAGCATTCTCGGGCTGGCGCTGGTGTTTGGCGGCATCTACATCGTCGACATGCTGGGTATGGTCGCGGCCTTCCTGGTTGTCGATCAATGTGTCATCGCCCCTTGGCTCGCCATCCACCTGGTGGGGTATTGCTTCGTGATGAAGGGCCGCTACAAGCCCCAGGATCTTTTCATTCCGGTTTCGCAAGGGGGAGGCAGCTATTGGTATCACCGTGGCTGGAATGTCAACGCTCTGGTGGCATGGCTGATGGGGGTGGGTACCGGTTTGATGTTCGTAAATACCGAATACTTCCAAGGCCCGCTTTCAACGCTGGTGGGCGGCATCAGCCTGGACTGGATTGTCGCGGGGGCGGCCGGGGGCCTGATTTATTACGTACTAGAACGTCTTAACCCTCGGACGGCGCCGACCGCGTTTTCCGCCGCAGGATAGCTTGGAAAGAAACGAGACCAACAGATCCATTGATCGTGAATTCAACAAGGAGACAAACCATGCAGTCGATTCACACAAGCAGTGCCAAACGCTCGATAGATTACGCGCCACAAAGTTCTCCCAGGGACGATGTGGGCGTCATTGTGCAGCAGGTTCAGGAGGCGGCTCGCTTGCCGCTCAACGAAGCGACGACCTTGCCGCGCGCCTCATATCTTTCACAAGAGTTTTTCGAACTTGAAGAAGAGAAAGTATTTCGCGCAGGCTGGATGTGCATCGGGCATGTGTCCCAGGTGCGGAATCCAGGCGACTATCTGGCGATCGAACTGCTGGGCGAACCCTTGCTGGTAGTGCGGGATCAAGATCAGCAGGTTCGTGTCCTGTCGCGCATATGTCCGCACCGTGCCACGGACATCATGCATCCCTCCTTCGAAAAGCCCTGCCAGGGCAATGTATCAAGGTTGGTGTGCCCGTACCACGCATGGGGCTTTAAACTGAATGGAGACCTCTTCGCCGCGCCGGAAATGGATAAATCGACCGGCTTCGACGTGGCGGACTGGAGGCTTGAGCAGTATCGATCCTGTGTCTGGGAAGGCTTCATTTTCGTTAACCTGGACGGCAACGCCTGCTCGCTGGAGGACGAATATAGCCGCTTCCGTGAGGCCGTTCAGCCTTGGAACATGGCCGACCTGGAGGTGGCCTTCGAGATGGAGTGGGAATGCGACTTCAACTGGAAGGTGATGATAGAAAACTGGATGGAGCCCTACCACCATATCGGCATCCACTCCGAAAGCATCCAGCCGACCATGCCCGCACGCATGACACATACTGAGCCCGCGCATCCGCATTTTTTTCATTGTCATTTATATTTCCGCAACGCGATTGCGGAGGACGTCCGCCATGCCGCAATGGAAAACAAGGCCTTGGATGGATTTACGCCGATTTCGGGTCTGTCGGTCGAGCAACAGGTGGAATGGGGCTTGTTCCTGGGGTATCCGTGCCTGATGGTCATGACGGCGCGGGACCGAGTGTTCTGGTATCGCCTGCAGCCCATCTCCGCTGGCAAGTGCAAGCTCACTACCTACAATCTCGTCAGTAAAGAGGCCATGGCGGCCTCCGACTATGCCCAACGGGTCGAAGAAGCCAAGAAGCTGCTGATCGAGTTTCATACGGAAGACATGCAGGTCTCCAACGCCCTGTATTCCGGCCTGGCCTCTAACGCCGTCGTGCGAGGCAGGCTCAGCTATCTTGAAGAGCCCATCTGGCAGTTTCAGCGTTTTCTGGCCTCGCAGCTCGCACCCGAGCCTTTTGCCACCCCTACCCGAAAAATTGCGTAATCATTAACCTAGACCAGGGCCTATAGGCCCTGGTCTTCTTATCGGCAAGTCATGTCTTGGCTCTATCTTCTTGGTGCTGCTTTCTTCGAGATCGTGTGGGCGTTCGGCCTCAAGTTCGCCGGCACGCACGCTCGACCGAATATTGTATTGGCGGGTACATTTGCGGCCTATGTAGTCAGCTTCCTTATGTTGGCGATCGCATTGCGCGGTTTGCCGCTCGGTACGGCTTATGCCGTGTGGACCGGGATAGGCACTTTGGGCGCTACTGTTATCGGGATTATGCTGTTCGGCGAGTCGGCCACGCCCGCGCGGGTCGTATGTATCGGGCTTATCGTACTTGGCATTGCCGGGCTCAAGGTGACGAGCGGTGTGGAGGTAACCACGCTACCCTAGGTGGCGGCCCCTGCCTCGCTGCAGATCGTTGTATCGGCGCCGTCCAGCTAACCATCATGCCGGATAGTTAGCTGGGCTCGCGCCTTTGCCTTCGGTGGGAAGTGCATAATGGCACGACCAACCCCACTGCCAATCCACCCCTGCCTACCATGGATCAGCTGTACAAAATGTTGACCGATTGGGTGGAAGAAGGCACGGCACCGGGCGAGCGAATCGACATCAGTACACAGAAAACCGACGAGTTCCCCGAAGTGAAATCCCGGCCTATGTGTTTGTACCCGCTCAAGGCGCTGTTCATTGGCGGAGATCCAAAGGTCGCAGCCAGCTACGAATGCGCAGCGTCATAAGCCGCCAACGCATTCAGTCCTAGTCGTCTAATAAAGATGGGCCACTTGGGTGGCCCATCTTTATTTAGGCTTCGCGCTGGTGCAATACTGGTCTCACAGGCAATCAAGCTCGAGCCGGCTAGACAAGCGAGCTGGTCGTGACTCCCATTCCGACAATCCACTCTGGAATGGGGTTGTAGTACTTGACCTGCGTGCGGTAGGCGCCCATTGATCGCAGGGCTGAATAGGCGGCTATCCAGCATCTGACCTCTTGCCCCCCCTTTCCTGCGCAGGCCAGAATTTGCTCGCTTGTAAGGCTGTCGGCTCGTTCGAGTTCTTGCGAGGCCATAAGGGTAATGAACTCAAGATCCCATTCTGGGTTTAACGCCCGCAAATTGGTGTCTCCTTGTGCAAAGCGTCTTCCGGCATCAATGGTTCTTGCCTCGCGTGCAGCCCTTGCCGCAACCGAGGGCCTGCGGCCAGAAACAAGAAATCGCGCGATCTCGGGGCTTGCTTCGGCCATCTGAGGAATGGGTGGGTCATGCGATAGCCCCCCCGATCCGACAATCAGGACACGCTTGTCCAAGCCCTTGATAAAACTGCCTACCGCTTCGCCCAGCAGCCGAGCCCGCTTGCAAGAAGGAAGCGGTGACGCTGCGGCATTGATGAAAATTGGAATGACTGCATAACGATCTACTGATCCAGCAACGTGAGTAAGGGTCTGCACCAGCCCATGGTCGACTTCCATGGAATAGGAAATAGCAATATCGATTTCGTTCTTGAGCACATGGTCGGCACATTCCAGTGCAAGCGCTTTTGGAACGCGAAGCTCTCCTGAGCCGATGCCGAAATCACCTATAGCTGTTGCCTTGGCCCCCACGCAGAACGAGGGCATGATGTCATAGAAGAAGCCATTGAAATGGTCTGTGCCGAACATGATGATGAGTTCAGGGTCAAATCGCAGAACCTCTTCGCGGACAGTCCTGATCACGTTCACGATCGGCGCCTGCCTTTGGCTGTCCAATGCGACATGCTCCATTAATGGAGAATGAGACATGCATACCAGCTTTGCCTTGTTGTTCATGATGACAAGAAATCCATGTGCAGCTTATTGAAGAGTTCAGCTTCTTCATATTGTGGCCAGTGCCCGCTGTTCTTCAACACTACGAGCCGGGCGTTACTGATCGTAGAAGCGAAGCGCTGTCCTACAGTTACAGCACCAGTCGGATCATGATCGGTCCACACGACCAACGTCGGTGCCACGATGGATCTCAAGTCTTTATCGGTTAGCAAGTTCCGTTTCCGGATTTTCAGGTTTTGCAGCGTTAGAATATTCTCCATTGCGCGTTTGAATCCGGGCTGGCAGTAAATCTGGTACCGGGCGTCAACGAGATCTTCGGTTACAAGCGACTTGTCATGCAAAAGCCACTCCAGTCTCTTGCGCGTCTTTTCCCGAGTCGGATTAGTAACCGCTTGGATGCTAAGTTCGTACAACGAGGAGGCGACCTCGGGGTTTAGTCCACCGGCCGTATTCAATACCAGCTTTCCCACTCTGTCAGGATAGTCGGCGGCAAATTTGGCGGCCACCCAACCTCCAAGCGACTCCCCCGACAAGTGGATGCGCTTCAGGCCCTTGGCATTGCAGAAATCGAGTACGTGTTTGACATAGTCTCGGATCTCATATGGGCGGTCGGGTTTGTCTGAGTATCCATGTCCGATGAAATCCATGGCGAACACACGGAAATGCTGCGCATGAGCAGCGATATTCTGCTGAAACGCCTCGAGATGGCCGCCCGTCCCATGAAGAAAAACGATTGCGTCACCCTTGTCACCGGCCTGCAGATAGCGTGTGCGAATGCCGTCTGGATGCCCGGCCTGGAGATAGTCAATCTGAAAGGGTATTGTTGAAACACTCGTCCACAGCGACACGTGTCTGCTCCTTATGATCGGTTCATGATTCAGGCTGCTTATTGGGCAAGTACCCATTTTCCGTTCTTGACTTCGACCATGACAGCGGCGCGCCGGTCGAGCCCCATGTGGTCTTGGGGGGTCATGTTGAAAACGCCGTGAGTCCCGATGAACTGTTTGGTTTCTTCGACGGAGTCGCGAAGCTTATCGCGAAATTCCTGAGTTCCAGGCTTGCCGTGCTTTAACGCCTCAGGGATGGCCCTGTTCAACAGAAGCCACGCATCCCAGGCATGTCCCGCGAACGTTGAGCGCGAGCCCGCCCCGAACTTGGTGTCATAGGCTTTCACAAACTCGAGCGCTACGTCACGCACGGGCGACGATTGCGGCAATTGCTCGGCCACTAACATTGGTCCTACTGCCAAGAACGTGTTCTCTACTTTCTTGCCACCAAGCTCCAGGAACTTCAAGTTTGCGGCGCCGTGAGACTGATAAATTCTGCCTTTGTACTGCCTGTCTATCAGGGCTATATGGGGGAGCAGCGAAGGGGTTCCCGCTGCAGCGATAACGACCGCATCAGGTTGCGCGGCAAGGACTTTCAGCACTTGCGCAGTGGCGCTGGTATCAGTGCGCGCATACCGCTCTGAAGCCACCATTTCAATTCCCTGAAGCGATGCATGCTTTGCGACTTCCTGATACCAGCCCTCTCCATATGAATCGCCTTGACCAATGAAGGCGACAGATCGGAGTCCGGCGCTTTTTATATGAGAGATGACCTCTTCTGCCATCAAGGCATCATTCTGTGTGGTTTTGAACGCCCAGCGCCTTTTCTCGTTCATGGGCGCAACGATCTGGGGTGACGCCGATGGGCTGATCATCGGAATTTTTGCTTCGGCTGCCACGTCGACAAGCGCAATTGAGATAGGACTGAGACTTGAGCCGATCAGCACATCGATGTTGTTCTCTGCGATCAGTTTTTTGGCGTTCCTGATCGCTTTGGCGGGATCCGACTCATCGTCCAGCACAGTGATATTCAGCTTCTCGTATCCGATGGTGCTGGGGATCATCGTAATGGCGTTCCTTTCCTGAATGCCGAGCGATGCGCCTGGCCCTGTCAGGGAGAGGACTACGCCGATGTTTATATCAGCGAATGCCATGTTGTGAAAAGCGAGCGCCGTCGCCAATAGCATGAGTTTTATTGCGTTCATTGTCTCCGTCCTTTTTCTGTTCCCCGTTTTGAACCGCATGTCATCTATTTCTGGCAGTTGCGCCGGTTTGGGGATTGTCCGGTGTAATTCGTATATACGCAGGAATCGTGCCACTTTCTGTCCGTGGCCAACAAGCTCTGGCAAGTAACGTGTCGGGTCTGGTGCGCAATACCCGAATCCCTTTCAGCGGCCCCAAAAAACTTCATCATTTAATTAATTTGAATATGTATTTCATTAAAAAATGAATTCCAGGGGGGCGTACGACGGCCTGGGGTTGCCCAGAAAGTCTGAATGCGCTCATTACCCTCGTTGCTTCCAGCAACCTGCCGTTAGCGCTTCGCGGTCCTTCCACCGAGAGACCGGGCGACTAACGACCAATCTGGCACCGAATTTGCGTGTATTGATTTCAAGCGATATCTAGCCTTGAACATTGCCCGACATAACTATTTGGAGACAGCGACTATGGAACGTAACAAGAAAGAGAGCCCCGCTCAGCCGGAATGGAATAAGCGATGGAGCGAGTCGTATCCTGACTTAGGCACCGAGCCGCTATCTATAGAGCCTTATATTTCTGATGAGTACTTCGAAGACGAAAAGGAACATGTCTTTTCGAACGTGTGGATCCATGTCGGCCGGGTCGAAGAAATACCGGCTCCCGGCGACTTTTTCGTAAGAGACCTGGATGTTCCGAATGTCTCGGTGCTTATCGTACGAGGCAAGGATGGGGTTCTGCGCGGCTTTCATAATGTGTGCGCGCATCGCTGCAACAAGCTAGTAAATAAACCGCACGGTAATAATGCGGGGCGCTTCAGTTGCAAGTTTCATGGTTGGACCTATAGCCTGGACGGGCGACTGATAGGGTTGCCCGACAGGGAGCAGTTTCACGGCATCGTCGATAGTGAATACGGGCTTACTCCGATCAGCATGGACATCTGGGAGGGCTTTATATTCATTAATGCGTCTCCAGAGCCGAAGGAAACGCTGCAAGAGTTCATGGGGAAGATAGGAGAGGGGCTGGTAGGATATCCATTCGGTGAAATGGAGTGTTGCTTCGCCTGGAGAGCCGAGGTGAACTGCAACTGGAAACTTGCCATAGATGGCTTTCAGGAAGCCTATCATGTCGCCTTCACGCACAACTTGTCAGTATCGGACAAGTTGTCTTCTGCAGGAAATCGGTTGAATCATCCTTTGGCTGTCGTGCTTGACAAGTACCACCGCAAGCTTTCTCTAGGAGCGAATCGATCCACGGTTTACGGCAATCCCCTCGCTGCAATTGGTGCGGATCAATCTACGGTAGTCAAGGCAAAGAAGCCAATTGAAGAAGCGGCATTCCGCTTCGGATCGGCGTCTCTGAAAAATATGGCCGAGAAATTCAAGCTTGATTCACTTCCTGCGGGAATGAATCCGGCAAATGCGGACAACTGGCTTTTTGATATAAACGCGATGTTTCCCGAGTTCTATTTGTCAATGCGTCCTAATTACTACCATGCCTACAATTTCCGTCCGGTTAGCGCCAATAAAACAATCTTCGAGGCAAGGTCTTATTTTCCAAAGGCTACCAAAGCCAGTGGACGCTTTTATCAGGAGTATATGAAATGTGTACTGCGCGATGTCGTTCTTGAGGACTGGGGGATGGCAGAGCAGGTGCAGCGCGGCTTGTCCACGCGAGCAAAAACCCATATGGTCTTACAAGAGCATGAAATCTGTGTCCGCCACCTTAATAAGGTCACGGATCGCTATATTCAGTCTAATCGCGGCTCGTTGAATCAAACCAAGGAAAATGCATGACTATGTTGCCTTCCCAGTTTTCTCACCTCGAACATCTCGCACAATATTGGTCATTGGCGACAGAAACAGAGCGCAATGCCAAGCGGATGGCAAGCTCGATGGAGGAAATCCACGCGTTTGCCGATACTCTGCTGCCTCATTTGGAAACGATATTCTCGTACTTAGACGAATTTGATCTTTCCGCCATGCCAGAGGACGCTCTGCGATTGCTTTATCTCACCTTATCGTTGGCGGAAGTCGCGCCGGCTATCGAGTCATATAATCAGCCGGCGGTGATAGACGGCATGGATTCGCGTAGGTATCAGGCTCAGGAAGAATTCGTGCTCCAGCCCAGGCCCTGAGCCATTCCGCATATTCTGCTGACACGCCAAGTGTGAGTCGCAGAATATACGTCATCGCCCCAGGTGCTTTGTGGGACGCGATGCAAGCAAAGCTAGTGCCCCCGCTTTTTTAGCCTATATTCGAATTGCGCCCTGGTAATGCCAATGGATCTGGCCGCTGCGGATAGGTTTCCGTTTGTGCTGTCGAGGGCGGTGAGCAGCAGCTCGCTTTCGATGTCGTTGATGGTAATCTTGTCTTTGATAGCTGCTTCACACAGTTGTCGCAGCGTGTTGCATTGGGAACCGGCGCCAAACAGATTCAATCCTTTTGCCGGTTTGGATTTATCTTCTTCATATATTGTGAAAAGGTCGGCTACTTCGATCTGGCCCCCCGAGGGGGCCAGAGTGATACCCCGCTCAATCATGTTGCTGAGCTCCCGTATGTTTCCCGGGAAGCGATAGCTTTTTAAGGCTTGAATGGCTCTGTCCGAAAACCCGCGGACTTTTTTTCCATAGATAGATGAATGTTTTTGCAGCAGGCGTTCAGCGAGCAGGGGTATGTCCTGTACCCTGTCGCGTAAAGGGGGTATTAGCACCGGGTAGGCATTCAGCCGGTAATACAAATCTCGTCTGAAGTTACCCGACTGGGTTGCCTGCTCAAGATCGACGTTGGTCGCCGCTACTACCCGCACATCGACCTTGTGTGTATGGGTGCCTCCGAGGCGCTCGACTTCACCTTCTTGCAAGACTCGCAATAACTTACTTTGGGCTGCGGCCGGCAACTCGCCTATTTCGTCCAGAAAAATTGTTCCCCCATGAGCGCGTTCGAAGCGGCCAGGCCGAGATTGGTGCGCGCCCGTGTATGCGCCTCTTTCGACACCGAAGAGTTCAGATTCAATGAGGTCGGCTGGAATCGCCCCGCAATTGACCGCGATGAAAGGGGCGGCGGCTCGAGCACTACGGTCATGCAAAGCTTTTGCGAACAATTCTTTTCCGACGCCTGTTTCCCCCTGGATGAGCACGGTGATTTTTGTCTCTGCGGCTTTAATTAACTGTTCAAATGACCGTTTGAACGCGGATGACTCGCCAATTATTTCGCAGTGACTGAAATCTGTCTTGGAGGCGCTTTTCAGGTTTGCGTGATACGACTGCAAATCCAGTATTTGAGTGATCAATGAAACTGGCTTGAAGTACTGCATCTGTTCTTCTTGGTCTTGCCATTCTTCTGCAGGTTTGCCGATGGTCAAGCAGCGCGAATCACCCTTGGAAACGCATTCAACCTCGTTGAAGAGAATGAACTTGCCCATAAGGCTGCTGGTGTAGCCGGTTGAATAGCCGATTTGATGCCAGCACATGGGGCCTTCGGAGTGACGAGCATCGGCAATGTCGGTTTCGTCTTCCCATGAATGCTGTCGCATGAATTCGCCGTAGAACTGTCCCTTCTTGATGTCCATGCGAAGGATCTTCAGGCGAACTTGCGCGATGCCTTTTAACATGTGAAGTTGGGGACCACAGAGAAAAGCCTCGAGCTCGTTTTCAGGCCTTAGCTTCTTGGCCAGTTCGGCGTCACGTACGCCCGAAACATAACCCATTCTGGTTATTAAGCCTCTTGCATAGTCGAGACCAAAAAGTTCAATGAGTTCATTTCTGAGCGCGCTGATGGCCGCTGCGTGCATCAGTAGCACCCGATCCTCGCCCTGCCAAATCAGGCCCGTGTCTGCATCAAATCGTACAAGCGACTTGATGTCTGAATCGTCCGGATAATGGATTTCTGTGTTGACTGTTGCTGTCTTAAATGACTTGTGAGCGTTCATGACTTTCGAGTCCTCGCCGGCTATCAAGCGATTCTTGCCAGATATAGTATCTCCTTCCTTGACATCAGGTTAACTCAAGAGATGGAAAGACATGAACCTGTTTCTGCGGTGGAGCGTGTCCTCTTGTATCTGATGTCCCTTCAAGTTGACGCAAATGCGAATGCTTGGGGCTTACCCTGCTTCTATTATCCCGGCAATGGTCAAACCGATGTCGGTGGTGCTGGCGTTGCCACAAATATCGGGTGTGCGCGGTCCTTCCTGAAGGCATCTTTCCACCGCGTGAAGGATGGCGTCATGGGCGGCAATATATTTGTCATTCCCCCGGCCAAGGAAGTCAAGCATCATTGCGCCTGACCAGATCATGGCGATCGGATTGGCGATGTTCCGGCCGTAGATGTCGGGCGCAGAACCGTGGACAGGCTCGAATAATGACGGAAAATTGCGTTCGGGATTCAGGTTTGCAGATGGTGCGATGCCTATGGTGCCGGTGCACGCGGGCCCTAGATCGGACAAGATGTCACCGAACAGGTTGGATGCAACGACCACGTCAAACTGTTCAGGTGAGAGGACGAAGCGGGCAGCGAGAATGTCGACGTGATGTTTGTCCCACTTTACGTCGCCGTAAGAATCGCTGACTGCGGCGGCACGCTCGTCCCAGTACGGCATGGAAATGGCGATACCATTGGATTTAGTCGCGACAGTGAGGTGTTTCTTGGGCCGGCGCCGCGCGAAGTCAAACGCATACTTCAGTATACGGTCGACTCCATGGCGGGTAAAAACAGACTCTTGCAGCACGACCTCACGATCCGTGCCTTCGAACATCCTGCCGCCGATGGACGAGTATTCTCCCTCGGTGTTTTCCCGTATTACATAAAAATCTATGTCGCCCGGCCTTTTTCCGGCTAATGGCGACGGCACGCCTGGCATCAGGCGTACTGGACGCATGTTGACGTATTGATCGAAATCGCGGCGAAATTTGAGCAGAGAGCCCCATAGCGAAATGTGATCAGGCACGGTTGCCGGCCAGCCGACAGCACCGAAGTAGATGGCTTCAAAGCCCTTGAGCTGTTCGAACCAGTCATCGGGCATCATCTGCCCGTGCTGAACATAATATTCGCAGTTTGCCCATTCAAAGGGCGTGAACTCAAGGTCAATACTGAAGCGGCGCGCAGCAGCTGCCACCACCCGCAAGCCTTCCGGGGTGACTTCTTTGCCAATGCCGTCTCCTGCGATTACCGCGATCTTGTGTGTAGTCATGTGTGGCCTCATGTTGATCAAAGCGTTAATAAGCAGCGCAAATAGCATGGTAGTGCTATACACCTTGGATATAATCGGCCTATTCGTTAATCTACGGGACACGATTCGTGATTAATAATCTGGACAACGGAGATTTGCGGGTTTTCGTCGTGACAGCTCGCAGGTCTAGCTTCGCAGGCGCAGCGCACGACCTTGGCATGTCGCCGGCCTACGTCAGCAAGCGCATAGGGATACTGGAAAAGGCACTCGGCGTCCGGTTGTTTCATCGCACAACACGCCGCGTGGTCATCACCGAAGAGGGCACCTGGATCTACGCGCGGGCGCAGGCAATTTTGCAGAGTCTTGACAATCTATTGGATGAAGTATCCGACCTGAGCAGCATGCCGCGTGGATATTTGCGGATCAGCAGCAGCTTCGGGTTCGGACGGAAGATGGTGGCTCCGGTGATCGCCCAACTGTCAAGAAACTTCCCCTCGCTGCAGATCAGGTTTGAAGTGTTCGACAGGCTCGTCGATATAGTTGGGGAAGGATTCGATCTGGATGTTCGTGTCGGAGATCAGGTCGCTCCACATCTCATCGCAAAGCAATTGATGAAAAATCACCGCATATTGTGCGCTTCGCCTGCGTATCTCAAGCGGCACGGCATGCCACAGAAAACGCAAGAGCTTTCACACCACAACTGCCTTGCCGTCAAGGAACGGGATCATCCCTTCGGCGTTTGGCGTTTATCTAACGGGCGCGATGAAAGCGTGATCAAAGCCAATGGCGTTCTCTCTTCAAACAACGGAGAAATCGCCTTGCAATGGGCTATTCAGGGGGTGGGAATCATCCTTCGTTCGCTTTGGGATGTACAGCCCCACATTGACTCGGGAGAGCTGACGCAGGTGCTGCCGGAGTACAGGCAAGAGGCCAACGTGTGGGCTGTCTATCCGCAGCGCTTGGCAAGTTCAGCGAAAGTCAGGGTATGTGTCGAAGCCCTTCAACGACATCTCGCAACGGCAACCGGACAGAAATCGTAGAAGGGCGATACGCCCCAGCCGCTTCTCTCAACCCGCCCGGCCCGGCCTGTCTTGCGGGTAGTGCCCGCTCGCGCCACTGTTGACAGTTCCATAAACACATAAGTATCATTGTTGAAAATCTACTATCGTACTTATGTGTATAGGAGTTATGACATGGCAGGCTTGGATATTGGGCGTCATTTCGCCGCTTTAGTTGTACCTTTCAAAGGCAATGGTGATATTGACGAAGAAGCGTTTCGAAGGGTGTGCCACTTCATGCTCGACGTCGACGGCATAGATGGGGTCGTGGTCAATGCCAATGCCGGCGAAGTAGATGCCTTGACGGAAGCAGAGCGGATGCAGGTATTGAAAGTCGCGGTCGAAGAAGCTCGCTCTCGTGGAAAGGTGGCAGTCCAGGGCATAGTCCCGGTACCTTATACCAACGAAGTCGCGGTACGTATGGCCAAAGAGGCTGAGAACGCCGGCGCGGCCGCAATCTTGCTGTTGGGTTCTATTGGGTTCGCGCGCGGCGTAGATGCGGTACCCGAGGTGGCCAGGCAATACACATCCGATGTGGCGTCGTCGATCGGGATTCCCGTCATTTACTTTATGGCGGGGCCGCTGTCGGGCATCAACTACACGCCCGAGGTGGTGCGAGCCATCTGTGAGGTCGACAACGTTGTTGCTGTCAAAGACACCATGTGGACACCGCAGGGCTTTGAAAAGAACTTCAAGGCGTTGCGCAAGCTCGGCCGAGGCACCACGGTTCTAAGTGGAAACGACAACTGTCTATTTCAGAATTTTGCCACTGGATGCGATGGCACGCTTCTGGTGCTGCATATGGTCATGGCAAAGAAAATCATTCAAATGTATGACCTGATTCAGAGCAATGATTTGAATGCGGCACGGGAAATTCATGATAGCCACGAAGCGCTGGTCGATCTGCTGTTTGCACGACCCATGCTGAAGATGGTGAGCCGAGTCAAGTACGCCCTGCATGAAATGGGTGTTCTGGAAAACTACATCACCAGGGACCCCATGCCGGCACCGACGAAGGCGGAACAACAGGCCATTACCAGTCAGCTGCGCGCATTGGGATACGTGGAGTGACGCCACATGGATCTCGGAATTGCGGGGCGTCTGGCTGTCGTGTCGGCAGGGTCATCGGGCATTGGTCGCGCTTGTGTTCATGCGTTGGCAAAAGAGGGGGTGCGTATTGCGACATTCTCCAGACACGAAAAGCATCTATCAGAATTAGCTGACGAAATAGAAGCGCTGACGGGAAGACGTCCTTATACGCGACCTGCCGACTTAACCGATCCAGAATCAATTTCCGAATTCTTTCAAGCGGTGCGGAAGGATGTCGGGCCTGTCGAAATACTGGTCGCCAATTCATTAGGGCCGTCACCAGGCGCATTCAGCTTGCATGATGATAGCGCTTGGCTCCGGGCCTTCGAATGGGCACATTTGTCGGTCGTGAGAATGATTCGTGAGGTCATTCCTGGCATGCAGAAAATGGGCCGGGGGGCTGTAGTTTCGATTCAGTCGACGTCGATCAAGCAGCCCATTCCGGGACTGGCATTATCCAATGGAGTGCGCCCTGCTGTCGCTGGAGTAATGAAAACCTTGGCGTCCGAATACGGAGAAAGCGGCATCCGCTTCAATATTGTGTGTCCGGGCCGGATTATGACGGAGCGGTTTCTCCAGGTTGAGCGTGCCCACGGCGGGGTACTTGAGGAACGTCTTGCCCGATCGTCTTCAGAGGTTCCTTTGAAGCGATTTGGTCGACCAGAAGAAGTTGCTGATGCGGTGGTGTTTCTTTCTTCCGAGAGGGCGTCATACATAACCGGGTCGATATTGTCCGTCGATGGCGGCAACGTGCGAAGTCTGCTGTAGGAGTCAGGAATGGCACTTTACGACTTGCAGCTGTATTTATACAGACTCAAAAACGAACCTGAAATGCAGGACGGCTTTCTGTTGAATCCACAGGCGCATATGTTAAGCCATGGGCTGAACGAGCAGGAACGTAAGGCCATGTCTGATAAGGACCTGCGGGCACTTTGGCGTTACGGCGTGCATCCATTATTGCTTGCGCCTATGGGCCGTTTCTTTAATCTGCCGCCCGAGCAATACCGAGCAACGCTGCGGTCGTTGGCGGGCGAACGCACGTTGCGTAGTTAGGGGTAGCCATGGGTGAAATAGTGTTTTCCGCCGCAATGAGTCATGCGCCACACATCACGGGTTATGCCGATCATGCGTCGTCTGAAGTGAAGGAGCGTGTATACGCGGGAATGGCAACAATAGGCGAACGGCTCAGGCAGAGCCGGCCGGACGTGCTTGTGGTGGTGAGCTCGGATCATTTCCACAACCTTTTCCTGGATCGGATGCCGGCCTTTTGTGTCGGAGTGGCTGATAAATACTCGGGTCCCGTCGAGAAGTGGATAAAGATCGACCCATTTCACGCACAAGGAGCACGCGAGCTTGGCCAATTCATCGTGGCACAGGCATACGAGCATCGATTCGATCCGGCATTTGCAGAGAATGTTGTTATCGAGCATGGCATCGCGGTTCCCCTCAAGTTCCTGACGCCGGATTACGACATACCTCTGGTGCCCATTCTGCAGAATTGCATGGTTCCGCCTCTTCCCACGTTGAGGCGCTGTCATGAGTT
>Ga0180218_1001071_pt1 | contig 18064 bp, 15 predicted proteins | sample eDN3rd37CKraftBY_FD_151334 | JGI IMG/M metagenome (GOLD analysis project Ga0180218, IMG submission 151334) | Enriched backyard soil microbial communities from Emeryville, California, USA - eDNA 3rd pass 37_C Kraft BY (version 2) (version 2) | ecosystem: Environmental > Terrestrial > Soil >...
CGTGCTGGCTCGCTCCCGCACCGACAAGCCCGCCGACAGTGTCACCGAGGAGACCGAGGAGGTGACACCGGCCTTGACTGCCTGAGCCACCCACGAGGAATCACGCGACGACGTCGTACACCACCTCACGGGACTTGACCGTCATCGGACCCCTCGTAGGGATCTGAGGACACTCCGGGCACGATCCACTTCGGTGGAACGTGGTTGCAGCATCTCTACGTTGGGCTGCAGTCAGGACTCTTCCAGTCGCGCCGACCCAGACGACCCGCGTGACCCGCATCTGTGCGCATACACAGCGGGCGACGGATTCGAAGAGTTCGATCAGCGGAATCGCGGAACCATCACGTCACAGCCTTGACGGCGTAAGCCTCGACGCCGAACCGGCGTGGCGATCTGTGGGTGCCGACATTTCGACACACCGAGGCAATTGCTGAACTGCCCGAGTGGTTTTCCCGTCCACCCGACTGGGTGGAATGACACCGTGCGTACGCGATACAAGAGCCTCACGCTTTTCTGAGCAGTCAATCTCCCCTTCTCGAGCGGTGATGAAAGTGAGCAACACATGTCCGTGAGCAAAGAATCGCTGTTCCTCAACGACCTGTACTCTTCCTGGCTTCGACGGTCCGAAGGTATGGACCTCGCAGGTCAGCGAGACATGTTCGAAGAATGGCATCTTCCCACCATCGAACCCACCGACGTCACGTATGAAGAAGTGACAGCCAACGGCGTGCCGGCGACATGGGCCAAGCCGCTGGGCGCCGCCGAAGACCGGGTGATCGTCTTCACTCACGGCGGCGGATTCGTAACAGGCTCACGCTTTTCCCATCGCAAGCTTGCAGCGCATCTCGCCAAACTGGCGGGTGTCCACGCACTCGTCGTGGACTACCGGCTTGCGCCGGAGGCGAAGCATCCGGCTCAACTCGAAGACTGCGTTGCCGTCCACGAGTGGCTCCGCACGCAGGGTTACAAGGCGGAACACACAGCGACGGTCGGCGACTCGGCCGGCGCCAATCTCGCCATCTCGACAGTGTTCGAACTTGCGGGCATGGCACTTCCCATTCCGGCCGCCGTCGTCGCTCTCTCGCCGTGGCTCGATATGGAGATCAAGGGACTGACGATCGAATCGAACGACGCGGTCGACGTATTGGCCAAGAGGGCTGTTCTCGAGATGATGCGGGAGATGTTCCTGTCGGAACTCTCCGAAGCAACGGACCCGCGGGCAAACCCCCTGCTCAGAGACTACACAGACTTCCCTCCCGTCTATGTATCGGTCGGCGGTTATGAGACTCTGCTCGACGACTCCCGCCGTGTGGTCGAGTTGATCGAGAAAGTAGGGAGCGAAGCCGTACTCGACGTGGTCGAGGAGCAGCAGCATGTCTTCCACTTCAACGCGGGACGGGCACCCGAGGCGGATCAGGCGCTGAACCGCATTGCCCAGTGGCTACGGCCGAAGTTGGGGCTCGCCTGAACACCGCATGTGTGGCGCGCAACTGAACGCGAAGCGCGCCGACGAAGGATGAACATGTCTCGGCGGCGGTCTGCTTCGGCCCAGACCGCCGCCGAGTTCGTGTGCATGCCAGTCAGCAGGACACTGTCCGAATAATCGATTGCAGTGAAGATCGGGAAGATACATACATGGAAAATCCAGTTCTCGTAGAACGCGACGGATTCATCGAAACGTGGACGATCAATCGGCCGGCTGAAAGAAACCCTGTCTCAGGGATGGACGTAGTCGACGCATTGGTCGCCTGCGTGGATGCCGTCAACGCCGACTACGGAGTACGCGCTGTCATTGTCACCGGCGCGGGATCGACATTCTCCGCCGGTGGCAATGTCAAGGACATGGCGACTCGTCGGGGATTGTTCGGCGGGAAACCTCACGAACAACGCGATGGCTACCGAGCTGGGATACAACGGATTCCACGAGCGATGTACAACTGCGACGTGCCTTTGATCGCAGCGGTGAACGGCCCTGCAATCGGTGCCGGGTGCGATCTCGCCCTCATGTGCGACCTCCGAATCGCCAGCGAAAAAGCTTTCTTTGCAGAGAGCTTCGTCAAGCTGGGCATCATCCCGGGTGACGGGGGCGCCTGGCTGTTACCCAAGGCGGTCGGTATGGCGCGGGCGGCCGAGATGATTCTCACGGGCGACCGTGTCGACGCAACCCAGGCGCTCGAGTGGGGATTGGTCTCGAATGTCGTCCCTCCCGATCAGCTGCTCGACGAAGCTCGCGCACTCGCCAACAGAGTGGCTGCCAATCCTCCACACTCGGTACGGATGGCCAAGAAACTCTTACGCGAAGGGCAGCACCAAAGCCTCGACAGTCTCCTCGAACTGTCCGCTGCACTGCAGGCGCTGGTTCAACAGACCACCGATCACACGAGAGCAGTCGACGCCCTCATGGAGAAGCGAACTGCCGCATTCACCGGCGAGTGAGGATGACTGGCGTAGCAAGCTCCTCGATCACCGGTGCGGACACGTGGACGTTCGACAAGGCAGTCGCATCAACAGGAACGATGTCGTGAAGTTCGACGAATCCGGTCGGATCGAGCAGTGATTCACGGACTGGTACCTCAACACCGGGGTTGAGGTACATGGTGCTCACCCGCCAGAGCGTGGAGATCTCGACAGACCTGGAATGCCCGAGGAGAAACCGGACGACTGTGTTCTTGTCTCGTGCACATCCAGTGCCCGAGGATTGCTTGCCGGCGGACCGGCCACTTCGAGGAGCCAACGGGTGGACCAGTCGCGCGCTGCGCGAGAACCTGAATACCGCGACGCGCCCCGCCGAACCTCCACTGCCCCGGACCGGGGCCTGACCGACGGCAACCGAACCTCGGGCCCATCCGGAACGGCGAGAACCCGCTCCAGCGCGGTTCATGAGAACGGCACGGCGGGCACCCGTGCCGATGTCATCACATCACGCCGCAATGGAGAAGGAGTGCAACACGCCGGCGGGCACGCGCTGTGCAAGTACCAAGCGTGGCTGTGCTCGCAGCACGTGACTGCGGCGCAGCCACCCGTTACTCGCGGTCAGCGAGCGAACTGTTTGCCGAGGAATTCAACGACCGCGCTGTGCAATTCAGCGCTGCGCGGAACTGCGCCGGACATCCAGTACACGCCATGGACAAGACCGTCATACAGCTCGACCTGGACCGGGACGTCCTGCTCGGTCAGCATCCGCCCGTAGTTCAGGCATTCGTCGCGTGTGACCTCGTACTCGTTGACCAACATCAGGGTCGGAGGAAGCCCCGACAAGTTCTTCGCCTTGGCTGGCGAGGCGTACGGGTTCTCGGCGTCTTCCGGTGTGGCCAGGTACTGTTCCCAGAACCAGTCGATCGCTGCTGCGGTGATGAGGTAGCCTTCGGCGTTCTGCTCCCGCGATGGGAATCGTGCCGTGCCGTCGATAACCGGATAGATCAGCACCTGAGCGCACAGTGTCCGCGATCCGGTATCACGTGCCCGGAGGGCGGTGACGGCGGCGAGATTGCCACCGGCACTGTCACCCATGATGGCTACACGCGTCGCGTCACCACCGAAGTCGGCCGCGTTCTCGACTACCCAATTCAGAGCGGCGAACGCGTCTTCGGGTGCGGCAGGGAACTTGTGTTCGGGAGCGAGCCGGTAACTCACGGCGGCCACGATGACTCGGGCGTCCGCGGCCAGGGCGCGACATGGCTGCTCGGTAACGTCGAGGCTGCCCGCAACCCACCCGCCGCCGTGGATGTACACCACAACCGGCAGGGGTGCCTCGGACTCCGGAATGTAGAGACGCACGGCCTGGTCGCCATCCGGTCCGGGGTAGACCGTGTCGACGACACGAGCAAGATCCGCCTTCGGCGCCTGGAGTCCGCTGAAGGACTCGATGACCTCACGGACTTCAGCAACACTCATCTGCTCGAACGACTTCAGTCCCTGCTCGTTCAAAGTATCTATCAGCTGCTCGACTACAGGATCGAGTGCCATGGTGATCTCCTTGATGTCATAGGCGAACTTGGTCGATCGCCGAGTCGGTGGAGTCACACTAAGAGGGCGTCCGAGCGGAAGAGTGTCCGAAAACAACACACCTGTCTGTCCCTGGTTCTCGTAAATGTGTGTTGCACAATCGGACACACCGAAGCTCTATCACTGTTCTACCGTCACCCAAGTGACCCACAGACGGCCAGGATCTCACCATCACCGTTCGATGACGGGCCCGGCAGCGCGAGGGACCTACCGGAGAACGGGTCCACCCTCGAGGCGCTCTCGAGAGATGGGCGCCCCGTACGTCCGCCGCACCCTGGTAGAGCCGTTTCGGTCACCGCACGTCACCGTGGGGACACACCAGCGGCTCCGAAAAACTTGCCGACCACTCGAAACCCGCGCTCGAATTGTGTATCCAGAGAGGGATTATCATGTTGCATCACGTTGTAACGTTCATATGGAAAAAAGACATTACTGACGAGCGCATCGAATCGTTCGACAATGCTCTTGACGCAATATCGACGAGCATTCCCGAAGTCGTGGAATTTCGTTACGGAAGGGACCTGGCGCTCAAGCCCGGGATCGGCGACTATGCAATATCTGCGATCTTCGAGGACGTCCCCGGATTCCGCGCGTATCTGGCCCATCCCGATCATGTGCGCCTCGTTGAAGAATTCATCTCGGTAATGGCCGAATCGTACTCGTCGATCCAGTTCGAGTTTGCGTAACGGCAGTGCCCGCCGCCCGTTCACCGAACAAAGAGTCGGTCGACAGGGTCACTCGTTACGGAAGGTTGTGATCAGTGGTGAACGCTGAAGATGTCGGGGGTGCCCTGCCTGGTGATGCCTTGAGCCGCCCTGTCGCGCTACGTGACGACGTGACCGCGCAGGCGGAGGCATGGCCGAATGCGCGACTGCTTCGCGTGAACGGTGCCGGTCAGGTTCGTCTCAGCGACGGACAACTTATCCTCGAGTCGGCTGCCGACTACTACTCCCGGCCTCCTACGCACGCCGTCCTGCTGGGAGTTGTCGGTACAGTGCACGAGTGGGCTGTGCGGGACGAGTTCCTCACGGATGCTTCCATGGAGAGCGCGGACATCGAGGTCGGTGACCTGCGGTCACACGGAGCGTTCCTCGATGCTGTTGATGCCGAACGGTATCTCACAGCGCAGGCCCTGCTGATGTGGCAGGACGAGTCCCACTTCTGCGCCAAGGACGGGGCGCCGATGACGATCACGTCGGGTGGTTGGACGCGTGTGTGCACTGCGTGCGGTCGGGAGGAGTACCCGCGTACCGATCCCGCGATCATCTGTCTGGTACATGACGGGGCAGACCGCGTGCTGCTGGCGCGACACGCGAATTGGCCGGTGCGGAACTTCTCAACGCTGGCGGGATTCGTCGAGGCCGGTGAGTCGCTCGAAAGCTGCGTGGCGCGGGAAGTTGCGGAAGAGGTCGGTCTCGTTGTCTCCGATGTGGTCTACGTCGGAAGTCAACCATGGCCGTTTCCGCGCTCCCTCATGCTCGGTTTCCATGCCATTGCCGACCCTCGAGACCAGCTAATCTTCAGTGATGGCGAGATCTGCGAGGCTGCTTGGTGCACCCGCACGGAGGTGAGGGAGGCTCTCGCCGCCGGCGACTGGACGAGTTCGGTCGATGCGCACGTGTTGTTGCCGGGGAAAGTCTCGATTGCAAGGCGCATGCTCGAGGCTTGGGTGCTAACTGGTAGCTGACCTTCCGGCTTGATCGGCGCAGTCCTGTCATCGGGCCAGCGCTACTCCGAAGGGACGCCGTTGTCGGTTTCGGCCCCGGTTCTCGACGATCTCTCACGTGTGCGACCATTGCAGTGCAAAGGCAGCTCGTGATCGACGATCCGGAATATCCATGGCGAGAGAGCACGCACTGCCGCAGTCCTCATCCGCGTCATGCGCCCCTCTCCCTTGGGCGTGCTGGTTCGGAGCCAGGTCAGCCGCCGCTGACGTACTCCTATCGGTGACGAACGGCCGCTCACTGGGGACGAGGTGATGCGGCGCGGAGATAGATGAATACTGTTGTTGTAGAGCACAATTGAGTATCGTACTCCTATCGACAGTGTCGTGGTTGCCGGCTAGTACGGCCGCACCTGTCGGCGGTTCGTCCCACGAGCATCCACCGCTGGCAACATGGTCGCCCAGTGGTGTGCATGCAGTGGCGGCGAGGCGGCATGCCTCGATCTCCGGGCACGGGCAGATCCCGATATCCCCCCTGCGTTCGGGCTGCCGGAGTCCCGCTTCGGTGATCACCTGATAGTCGAAGCGGGGCCTTCCGTCCATTTATGGACATCGTCTTGTCGGCGACCTTCGCCCAAGACGTCAGCGCGGCCCGGGAGTCGGAGGAAGGCGTGCAGTAGTGTTCGTGGCGGATCGTAGGGCACCGGGATCCTGTGAGCCAGGGCGGAGTGCGTTCGATCTTCCGTCGATATCGCCTGAGATGCTCTCTGCTATCGCCATAGAAGCCGACAATTCGGGCTCTGCGTTGTCGGCTGCCCCGACGGTGCTGACCCGGCGACCAGCAGATCGTGTACACGACTTCCCACTCGATACGCCGGCCCCGACCGGGCACCGCCGACGGGTGAGCTGGGTTGTCTCCGGCCCTGAGAAATCGCAGGTCCCGGTAGCTACGTTCTCTGCCGCGACCGTGATTGATGGTCGGCACGATCGACCGAATCAGTGCGCAACGCCGCGACAACGGTGACCACCTTGTGGCGGAGGGCGCCGAAGACCTCGTCGAGGTGCGTGCCGAACATCGCAAGACTGTACCCATCATCCGGTGCAACGACACGGAAAGATGGCCGCGACTCCGTACCGAGTTCGTGAGGACGCATGCCCCACGGAGTTCCGACAGCAGATGAAGGCGCGATTCTGCCTCGGCATCCAGCCGGCCTTCATCGTGCCGTCGCAGCGCATGCTTGCTCGTCAGGAGGGATGAACCCACCCTCCGAGGTCCTTCATCGGTTCGGTCCGATCCAGAGCGCTGGACGGTTGTAGATGCCACCTCGGCGATCCACGTCGTGTTCGTGCGCTGCCGCCTGGTTCGTTTCGCGCACGTCGACCGCATCACCGATGCTCGTGCTCGCCTTGTCTACGGCGAAACCTGTGCGAAGACAATGCTCTCCGATCCATCGAAGACAATGCTCTCCGATCCATCATTGCCCTATCGACGGAGTCGACGTTCACCGGGCTCGGGGCAGCGAGCCCAGCCAAACGGATGCTTGGGCTACATGGGACTCAGTAGCCCAAGCGCGTCCGTTCTCGTCAGTCGGTCTCGTAGGTGTCGTAACCGTTGGACTTGATCTCTTCCCAACGAGCAAAGTACTGAGGGACTCCCCCTGAGTAGTTGAGCATCTGCGCCGGCTTACCGGGTACGTTTGCACCCCAGTACCAGGAACGCGCCTTCGTGAACATCGAGTTCACGAAGAGCTCGTCGACGTGTGCGCGCCACTGCTTCTCGGACTCTTCGGTGTTTTCGAACCGAGTCGCCCCTTTTTCACGCAGGTACTGGAGGAACTCGACGACGATTTCACCTTGATACTCGGCAGATGTCGGGCCGTTACAGAACCCGGACGGGCTCTGAGGTCCGTACAGGAACATCATGTTCGGGAATCCGCGGGTTGACAGGCCCAGACAAGTGTCGACACCGGACTTCCACTTGTCCTGAATCGTCAAGCCGTCGACGCCGGTGATCTCGATGGCCATGATCCCACCCCGGTTGTTGTCGAATCCTGTTGCCAGTACGAGGAGGTCGCACTCGATGACACCATCGTCGGTTTCAACGCCATGGGGCACCACCCGTCGAATCGGTGTGGCGTTGGAGTCGATGACATCGACGTTGTCCTGATTGATGACATCGAAGTAATCTTGTTCGAGGGAGGGACGCTTGACGCCGTAGGGGTGCGGAGGCGTCTCCGGTGCGACGATTGCTGCTTTCTTGGGGTCGGTGACCCGCTCGAGAACCTTGCCGCGCCAGAAGTCGTAGAACGTACGGTTGGCCTCCTCATCTACGAGGATGTCCTGGAAGTTTCCGAGCCAGAGCTCGAAACCACCCTCCGCCCACATCTTCTCGTAGATCGCGTCGCGCTCTTCCTTACTCAGGCCGGTTGCGTTCTGCGGAATGAAATCGAAGTCGAATCCGGCAAAAGCCTTGTAGCGCGCGGCAAACCGCTCGGGCAGTCCCTTCCGGAAGTACTCGTTGTCGTCATGGGTAAGTTTGCGTTGTTGCATCGGAAGTGCCAGATTCGGGGTGCGTTGGAACACGGTGACGTGTTCGGCTACATGACCTGCTTCCTGGACGACCTGTACGCCGCTGGCGCCGGTGCCGATGACGACAACTTTGCGGCCACTCATGTCCACGCCCTCTTGGGGCCACCGCGCAGTGTGGTAGCACTCACCGACGAAGGAGTCGAGTCCTTCGAGATTCGGGTACAGCGGCTTGGCGCCGAAGCCTGTGGCGACAATGACTTGCCGTGCCTTCTGGATCTTGCCGTCGACGGACCGTACGGTCCACTGACGGGTTTCCTCGTCCCACGTGCATGATTCGGCGAATGTGGCGAACACGACGTCGCGGGTGAGGTCGAGCTGCGAGTCGACGTAGTTGAAGTACTCACGAACCCCCTGGTGGCCCGGATACAGTTCGGTGAAGTCGTACTTCTTCCAAAGGTCCTTGTGCGAGAACTGGTAGATCTGTCCAGTGCTGTCGGTACGGGCTCCGGGATAGCAGTTCCACCACCAAATTCCGCCCAGTCCACCCGCGGCGTCCCAGACTTTGACGGTGAAACCGAGATCGCGCAGTCGGTCCAGCGCGTACAGACCGGAGAATCCTCCCCCGATGATCAGAACATCGAGTACGTCGTTGTTCGGGTGTGAGCCGGTGCGGATCGCTGTGGCGACCTGGGATTCGGTCATGTGGTCCTCCTGGAGATTCCCCGGGACGGTTGTTTCCGCCCGGACATCTACGACGGTAGAAGCGAGCATGTGATGTGGAGTGTCCGAAATCGAGTCAAGACCATTTGATCGAACACTCGTATTCGTAAGCAGCACAAACTAATTCGATGACATTGCCAAATTCGAACCTGTTGTGCTCACGGCAGGGCGATCGATGCTGGACGTCGGGCTCAGAAGCCCAGTTCGCGACCGATCAGTTCTTTCATGATTTCGTTCGATCCCGCCCAGATCTTCGTGACCCGGGCATCCCGCCAGGCTCGTGCCACTCGGTACTCGTTCATGTAGCCGTATCCCCCGTGCAATTGCACGCAGTGATCGAGGATCCGGTTCTGGATGTCTGCAGTCCACCATTTCGCTTTGGCTGCATCGACAGGTGTCAACTTCCCGTCCGCGTGGGCTTCGATGCAGCGGTCGACATATGCCTGCGTGACGTCGATCTGTGTCACCAGCTCGGCAAGCAAGAACTTGTTGTGCTGAAACGTTCCGATGGACTGCCCGAATGCCTTGCGTTCTCGGCAGTAGTCGATCGTCTCGAGCAGGATCTGCGCAGCGTGCGCGAGATTGGCGATGGCGCATCCGAGTCGTTCCTGGGGCAGGAACGACATCATGTGGACGAATCCTCGATCGAGTTCCCCGATCACGTCGGCATCGGTGACGCGCACCCGGTCGAGGAAGAGTTCAGCGGTGTCCGCTTCGTCCTGGCCGACCTTGTCGAGTTTGCGACCACGCTCGAAGCCGGGCAAGGAGGTGTCCACGCCGAAGAGGGTAATTCCCTTGGCCTTCTTCGATGGAGAGGTACGTGCAGGAATGATGACCAGGTCCGCCGAGTAGCCATTGGTGATGAATGTCTTTGCACCCGAGAGCAGCCAGCCGTTGCCGTCCCGTACTGCGGTGGTCTTGAGTGCGGCCAGATCCGATCCCCCACCGGGTTCGGTCATTCCGATGGCAGTGAGCACATCACCGGTACACAGTCCTGGAAGCCACCTGGCCTTTTGTTCGTCGGTGGTCAGACGCACCAGATACGGTGCCACAACATCACAGTGAATACTCACACTCGACGCCAACGCGGCGTTGACCTTGGCCAGTTCCTCGATGAGGACCGCATTGAAGCGATAGTCACCTGCCTCGACACCTGAATATCGTTCGGGTACTTCGAGTCCGAGCAGATCATGCTTGCCGGCGGCGAGCCAGAAATCTCGCGGCAATGCCCTGTGGGCACGAACTTCGGCGGCCAGTGGCTCGAACCATCGAGCGAGAAACTCGCGGACAGAGTGGCGGTAAGCCTCGTGATCGTCACCGTACACCGTTCGCTTCATGGTGGGTCATCCTTCGGATCGGGTGGACGTCACCGTCCAGACGGACGGTGCGCGGACGGGGATCGTGGTTGCCTGCCCCGGCTCATCGTCTCCTCCGTCGTGTCGTCGAGGATGTCCCGATATGCGACAGACCCTTTCGGGGTCAGGACCCGAACTTCTCGTTCTCGAGGCCCAGTGCTCGGATCTTGCGGTAGAGCGTGGATCGGGCGACGCCGAGCCGCTCGGCGGCGAGGGATTTGTTGCCGTCGGACTCGTCGAGTGCGCGGACGATCGCTTCGCGTTCGGTGCGTTCGAGGGAGGTCAACTGGCGGCCGGCACCGAGGGTGCGGTAGTCGGCGGGCAGGTGTTCGAGCTTGATGTCGAATCCCATCGACCGCGCTGCCGCAGTGGTCAGCACCGAGCCGAGTTCGCGCAGGTTGCCGGGCCAGTGATGGGCGATCAAGGCCCGATGGGCCGCCGGTTGCAGGTGCGGTGTCGGGCGGGAGGGAAATTCGGCGGCGAGCAGTTCGCGCGCGAGATCGGTGAGATCTTCGATGCGCTGACGCAGCGGCGGCACGCACACACTGCGCCGCACATGGGTCTGCACCTGATGACGAAGATCGTCGGGGGTGCTCGAGGTGGCCGTGGCGATCAACGGCGCGGACAGCTCGACGGCGGCGTCGAGCAGCCGCCGGGTGGGGGCGAGGGCCTCGTCGGGGACCTCGTCGAGGTGCTCGATGATGCACGCGAGGCTGCCGGACAGGCGCGCGCGCAGCTCAGCCACGTCCGACGGTGTCAACGTCGACGCGTCCACGGTGAGGGTCTGTCCCTCGTGGCCCCATCGGTGCTGGATCTGCCGGGCCAGGTGGGTTTTGCCGACGCCGGACTCGCCGACGATCAGCACCGGTGCCACGGTGCGCACGATCTCGTCGACCCGGTCCTGGAGCCGGTGCGCGGCCAGGCTGCGGCCGGCGATGCGTGCCGCCGGCGCCACACCGGCGGGCGGGGCGGTGGTCAGGCGCGCGCGGGGGCGCGGCGGGGCCGGTGAGGCCATCGGGCGCAGTTCGATGATCGCGCTGAGCGGATCGGTGGACTCGCCGACCCGGCGGGCATGGACCCGCACGTCGATCCCCTCGGCGAAGCGCAGCGGTGCTTCCCATTCGTCCTTGGCGGCCAGGTGGGTGCTGATCCAGTCCCAGATCATCATCTGATCGGTCGAATCCATCAACCGCGACACCGTCGGGGTCGCGATCACCGTGTCCCGGCTCATCGCCACGACCGCCGCGTGGCCGCGGCGTTTGCTGCGCATGTATTCGCGCAGCAGGCTCTGCTCGCTTCTGGCGGACAACGCGAACAGTCGCTCTTCGATGTCGCGGACGGCCGACAGGACCAGCGGCGCCATCAGGTCGTTGACATCGTCGACTGCGCAGGTGATGTCGAGGATGCCGGTCACCGCACGCGAGACCGGGTCGACGATCGGTGAACCGACGCAGGCGAGCGGGTGCAGCGACTCGAGCAGGTGTTCTTCACCGCGGACCCGGAACGCTTTGCGTTCTTCGAGTGCGGTTCCGATCCCGTTGGTTCCTGCGCACTCCTCGGCGAAGATGAACCCCGGTGCGACCTGGGCACGGTCGAGACGACCGAGCAGGGACCGCTGCCCGGCGCGGCGGTCGACGATGGTGGCGTCCTGGGACGCGAGCAAGATCGTCACCGGTGCGTCGGCGAGTTGATCGGCCAATCGATCGAGGACCGGCTGGGCCGCACGGACAAGTTTCGAGTCGGTGGGCGTATCGATATAGCGCAGACGAGAACCGTCCGGGGCCGCCCCGATTGCGCGGCACCGGCGCCACGACTGTTCGATCTCCGGTCGCACTCTCGGCACAGCATCGTCGTACCTGTCGGAACTGCGATCGTCTACTTGCATGCGGAACCGCTCGGTCACGTCATCACCACCTCGAACACCTCACGGTCAGTACCAACATTATGTAAGCAAGATCACATGGATCATGAGTGTCCCAGAACGCTACACGAAGAACTTCTGGGCCCACATCCGGCGCATACGCACCTTGTCCAATTTGCCCACTGACGTCTTGGGGACCTCGTCCACCCGCACGAACGAGTCCGGGAGCCAGAACTTCGGCAAGGTCACCGCCAAGTGGGCCCGAAGCTGATCGTCGGAGACCTCCCCCGTCGTCCGAACCCACGCCACGGGGCGCTCCTGCCAGGTCTCGTGCGGTACCGCGATGACAGCGGCCTCCACCACCGCCGGATGCAGTAGCAGCTGGTTCTCGACCTCGACGGAAGAGATCCATTCTCCTCCGCTCTTGATGAGGTCTTTGACCCGGTCGCGGATCTCCAGCCGGCCGTCCGGATGAATCACCGCGACGTCGCCGCTGCGCAACCAACCGGTGTCGAACGCCTCGGCGGCGCGGTCGTCATCAAGGTACGTACCGGTTACCCACGGCGAACGAACTTCCAGCTCTCCGGTGGTGAACCCATTCCACGGCAGCCTCCGCCCCTCCTCGTCGACGACACGCACCTGGAACAACGGCAAGGGCCTGCCTTGGCATTCGGCAGAGTTGCTGAACGTGCCCATGGGGGAGGTTTCGGTCATCCCCCACCCGTTGACGGTCACCACACCCTGCTCCGCCCACCACTTCACCAGCCCCGACGGCAGTACCTGCCCGCCCAACCACATAGTCTGCAGACTCCCGAGATCGTAGCGGTCGGGATCGGCATCGAACTGTGCCCGCATGAGCGCTGCCACAGCCGGCGCTCCGACGAAGACATCGGGTGTCTGCCCTGTGGTGATGCGCAGCAATTCCGCCGGCGAGGGGTGCGGCCCGGGGAGAACGAGACGTGCACCCTGCAGCACCCCCGCGTACGGGACACCCCAACAGTGTACGTGGGACATCTGCGTGGCAAGTAAGTACGAGTGTCTACCGTCGATCGCGACGCCTCCGGAAGCACTGATCGCCATCGCGTGCAGCACTGTACTTCGATGGCTGTACACCACCCCCTTGGGCAGCCCGGTGGTGCCCGAGGTGAAGCAGATCGACGACGCGGTCGTCTCGTCGAACTCTGGGAATTCCTCGATCGGCACGGCATCGAGCAACAATCCGTCGAACGACCACCATGTCACCTCTGCAGGTACCGGATATTCGGCCCTCTCAAGATCACCGATGACCACCACATGCCTGATCCGCGGGAGACGCGGGAGAATCTCGAGGAGAACGGGCAACAGATCAGCGTCGATCAGAACCACCTCGTCCTCGGCTTTATCCATTGTGTAGGCAATGTGCTCGGGCGACATCCGATGGTTGACCGTGTGCAGTACTGCCCCGCACGCAGGAACTGCGTAGTAGGCGACGAGATGCTCGAAGGTGTTCCATGCCAACGTCGCGACCCTGGTGCCGAACCCGATACCCAGATTCCCGAAGGAACCAGCAAACCGGCGTGCGGTCGCGCCGAGATCGCGGTAGGTGAATTCTCGGTCTCCGTGGGTCGCGTCGCACGAGACTCCGACCCGGTCGGCAAAGACGTTCTCAGCACGCCACAGCAGCGAGCTGATCAGCAGTGGACGATCCATCATCGTGGTGAGCATGGTGCATTCCTCCGGATCCGGTGGGTGAGGGTACGACCAGCCTGCACATCAACCCTCACGCCGAACCGTCCGAATTCGCGACAACGCCCGATGAACGCCTACGCACTGTTGCGTTGTGGGACACCTCGACCGCCGTGAGGATCCCGAGACTGGAGCCACCTCACCCGCATGGGCAGCCCGGCCGAAACCGGCCGAGTGCAGCGGGCGACGAGCGCAGGAAGAGAGGTACACCTATGCCACATCGCCAAATGACAGAAGTTGCAACAGGATTCACATACACCGAGGGACCTCGGTGGCATGAGGGTCGACTGTGGTTCGTGGATTTCTACACCCACTCGGTCAATGTCGTGGACGCCGACGGATCCATCGGACAAGTCTGCATCGTGGAGCACCAGCCATCCGGCCTCGGATGGCTCCCGGACGGGCGCATGCTCGTTGTCTCGATGAAGGACCGCAAAGTCCTGCGCCTCGAACCCGACGGTTCGCTCGTCGAGCACGCCGACATTTCCGAACACTGCCACGGCCACGCCAACGACATGGTGGTCGCCACGAACGGGCAGGCATACGTCGGCGAGTTCGGGTTCGACCTCATGGGAGGAGCCGACCACGAGAACGGCGTCGTTGTTCTCGTCGACACCGACGGCACCTCCCGAGTGGCTGCCGAAGGATTGTCATTCCCGAACGGCATGTGCATCTCCCCGGACGGAAGAACGCTGTACGTCAACGAACTGTTCGGCAACCGCGTCTCCCGGTTCGATATCGAAACAGACGGCACACTCGGTCCCCGCCAGGACTTCGCCTCGTTCGGCGATCTCGGCGACGAACCGAGCGTGGAGAAGCGGCTTGCGGCGTGCACGATCGCGCCTGATGGTCAGGCCCTCGACGCCGAAGGTGCCATCTGGATCGCCGACTGCGTCAACCAACGTGCCGTCCGCCTGGCCGAAGGCGGAACCGTCCTGGACGAGGTGAGTACGGCTCCGCTGGGGGTGTTCGCAGTCGCCCTGGGCGGCGATGACGGCCGCACACTATTTCTTTCGGTCGCACCGGATTTCGACGAAACCAAGCGCAGCGCTGCACGTGAAGCCAAGGTTCTCTCGACGCGAGTCGACGTTCCGCACGCAGGGAGGCCGTGACAGTGCTGCGCACACGTTTCACTGAAACCTTCGGAATCGAGCACCCGGTGGTGTGCGGTGGCATGACCGGTGTAGGCACCGCGGAGCTGATCTCCGCGGTCGCCAACGCTGGGGGTTTGGGTTTCCTCACCGCACTGACCCAACCCACACCCGAAGCGCTCGCCACTGAGATCACCCGGTGCCGGGAGATGACCGACAAGCCGTTCGGTGTCAACCTCACCCTCCTGCCCACCGTCGCTCCCGTGCCGTACGACGAATACCGAGCCGCAATCATCGACAGCGGCATCACCATCGTGGAAACCGCCGGCAGCAGCCCTCGAGAACATGTTGCGGCGTTCAAGGCCGCCGGAATCAAGGTCATCCATAAAGCCGTAGCCGTCCGGCACGCGGTCAAAGCACAGTCCATGGGTGTCGACGCAGTCAGCATCGACGGGTTCGAGTGCGCCGGCCACCCCGGCAACGAGGACATCCCCGGCCTGATCCTCATCCCCGCCGCAGCGCGCGTACTCGACATCCCGATCATCGCCAGTGGCGGATTCGCCACCGGCGACGGACTGGCCGCAGCACTCGCCCTCGGCGCATGCGCAATCAACATGGGAACCCGATTCGTCGCCAGCGACGAAGCCCCCGTGCATCCGAACGTCAAGGCCCAGATCGTCGCCAACGACGAACGCCAGACCATCCTCGTGTTCCGCGAGTTCCGCAATACCGCACGTGTGGCCCGGAACTCCATCTCCGAGAAGATCGCAGCCCTCTCGGCCCACCCTGACGCCACATTCTCGGACGTCGCACACCTCGCCTCCGGGGTACGCGGTCGCACGGAAGTGCTGGAGAAAGGGAACATGGAAGGCGGCATGTGGTGGGCCGGCCAATCCCAAGGTCTCATCGACGCCGTTCTTCCCTGCAAGACGATCATCTCGGACATCGTGAGCGATGCCGAAGCCGCCATCCGCAGGATCGCCGCCGACCTCGCCTGATAGGCAAACGGGAGCAGTCATGGAATACACCACTCTTCGCCACGAAGTCGAGGACGGCATCCTCACCGTCGTCCTCAACCGTCCCGACCATCTCAACGCGTTCACCGTCGAGATGGCCGACGAACTCGAGCACATCTTCGTGTCGGTGAACAACGACGACGCGGTCCGGGCCGTGATCGTCACCGGAGCAGGGCGCGCTTTCTGCGCCGGCATGGACCTGTCGAGTGAGGGGAACGTGTTCGGACTCGACGAGTCGAAACGCCCCTCTCTTGCCGACATGAAGAATCTCGACGACCCCGAATTGCGCCGAATCCGCGACACAGGCGGTCGCGTCACCCTCGCGATCCATGCCTGCCGTAAACCGGTGATCGCCGCAATCAACGGCGCGGCCGTCGGAATCGGTGCAACCATGACGCTGGCGATGGACGCGCGCCTGATGTCGACTCGAGCGCGGTTCGGCCTGGTGTTCGGCAAGCTCGGAATCGTGCCCGAAGCGTGCTCGACATGGTTCCTTCCCCGGCTCGTCGGTATGCCTACTGCACTGGATCTGGTCTATAGGGCAGAGATCCTCGACGCCGAGGCCGCGTACATCGACGGGTTGGCGCAGGCGGTCCACGAGCCCGAGACGTTACTCAGCGAAGCGCGCGCATTGGCGAATGACTGGACCCGCGACCGCTCACCAGTCTCGGTGGCCCTGATGCGCCAGATGCTTCTACGGAACTCCGCCGCTGCCCATCCCGTAGACGCCCACCGCGTCGATTCCGTGGCCATGTTCTACACCAGCATCGGCGACGGCGCCGAGGGAGTGCGGGCCTTCCTCGACAAGCGCCCACCCAAGTTCCACGAAAAAGCCTCAGTCATGCCGCCGTTCTACAAAGAGTGGATCGAGGCAACGACACCGTGAACACCTACTGCAGCCCCGATCCAACCGACCGAACAAAGGAGGCCTCATGAAGTGCACTGTCCTTATGCATCAGATCCGCCAGGAAATCGGACTACCGTTCGGCGGCGACATCCCCGCTGGTTCGTCCGCATCTCTGATGGTCTCAGCGGATGCCCTGAGCGCGTGGGGCGCAGAGACTGAAGCGGCCGCCACACGAGAGTTGGCAACGATGCTCCATCATTGCCTCTGAATACCAAGCCTCCCATTTCAACACCTCGGTTCGTGGTGATCGACCCGTTTTGCATCGGCTGAAAGCCCTCGTGCTGCACTGGACCATTTGGCGCACATCGTCACGGCTGAGCCGTACCCGACGCTGCGGGTCCTTCCATGAGCTCTCGAGCCAAGACCCTTGCCGCCACCGTCAGCGGCCACGAGGGATTCCAACCGAAGTGACCGCCCACCGACGTCCCCACCGTGGCGACGAGTCTCTCCTTACGTCGGTTCCGCGCGGGCCGAACCATCACTCCCACCCACGGTCCGCGCGACCTGACCAGAACGGGCTCACGATGAATACCACATCCTTCCTATCCGCCGCCGACGAGATTCTGCACCGCGCGGTGACCGCAGACGCGCCAGTGCCCGGCGAATATGTTGCCTGCGTGGGGTTTCCACGTTGACGGGGTTCGGTTTGGCGGTGGAGATCGGTGATTGGAGGGTCCGTGCAGCAGGTCGAGGGCGGCGACCTGCTCGTAGTCGTACATCCCAGGACTCGTAATCGTACATCTCAGGAGCTGATCCCACCGATGCCATCTACACGTCCGACGCCGTCCCCGTCCCGGCATGTGCACTCAGCAGAGATCCTCGAGTTAGCTTCCCGATGGCTGCCGTACGGCGGGGCAGTGACGAGGACATTTTCATTCGTTTCGGTATCGGACCGAACGAATACTTCTCCCGTTTGATCAAGTCCGTCAAGGAAAAGCCATGTAGCGGAATCGATTTACAGAAACTCATTAAACTCGCTCGCAAGCGACTCCACTCACCGCCTGAACCAACCTCGATGTGAGAGGTGACGTTATCCGCGGAACTTATCGAATAGGGTGCGCTGCACAGCAGGAGGTCAAGTCCCGTGAGGTGGTGTACGACGTCGTCGCGTGATTCCTCGTGGGTGGCTCAGGCAGTCAAGGCCGGTGTCACCTCCTCGGTCTCCTCGGTGACACTGTCGGCGGGCTTGTCG
>Ga0180218_1001072_pt1 | contig 18058 bp, 22 predicted proteins | sample eDN3rd37CKraftBY_FD_151334 | JGI IMG/M metagenome (GOLD analysis project Ga0180218, IMG submission 151334) | Enriched backyard soil microbial communities from Emeryville, California, USA - eDNA 3rd pass 37_C Kraft BY (version 2) (version 2) | ecosystem: Environmental > Terrestrial > Soil >...
CGAGCGCGATCGCCGCGCCTCCGCATCGTTCTCGCGATCCGTGAGGCCAAGCTCGCGCGCGATCCGCGGGCCGAGCTGATCGGCAATGACCTTGCGGCGCACGGTCTCGACGGCGCCGGGCTCGAGATCGAGAAGCTGGAAGGGGCCATACGACACCCGGATCAGGCGGTTCACGTCGAGCCCGAGGTGGTTCAGGATCTTGCGCACCTCGCGGTTCTTACCTTCGCGCAATGCCATGGTGATCCAGATGTTGTGGCCCTGCTCGCGATCTACGCTCGCTTCGACTGGACCGTAGCGGACACCCTCGATCTCGACACCGTTCTTCAGCTTGTCGAGCGCCGCCTGCTCGACTTTGCCGTGTGCGCGCACGCGGTAACGGCGCAGCCAACCCGTTGCGGGCAATTCGAGATGTCGCGCGAGCGCGCCGTCGTTCGTCAGCAGCAGCAGGCCCTCGGTGTTGAGGTCGAGGCGACCGATCGACATGACGCGCGGCATCTGGGGCGGCAGCTTGTCGAAGACCGTTGGACGCCCTTCGGGATCGCGGTGCGTCGTCACGAGGCCGCGCGGCTTGTGATAGCGCCAGAGCCGTACGGGCTCCGCATCGGGCAGCGGCTTGCCGTCGACCTCGATACGGTCACTCGGAGATACGTCGAGGGCGGGGCTTGCGATCTTCTTGCCATTGACCTTCACGCGGCCCTCGGCAATCCACTTCTCCGCTTCCCGACGCGAGCAAAGACCGGCACGCGCCAGCGCCTTGGCGATGCGCATTTCTTCCGTCGGACGGCCCGAGGCGGGCGGCAGATTGCGCGGGCGTCGCTGCGGCGCCGGAACGTGCGGCGCGCGCTCGGGCTCGGACGTGCGCTTGGCCGTCCGCGCGGGCTTTCGGCTGGCGGCCTCGCCCGCGCGCTCGCTCTTCTGATCGACTCTCGGACGCGCGCCTGGTGGCCGCCCGTAGGCCCCGCGAGCACCGCCGTCCCGAGGACCCCGCGGAGGGCGGGCGGATCGTGGCGGGCGCATGGTTTCCAACTCCGGGCTTGAGGCGGCGTCGCCTTGGCTGTATCGCGCTGCTTATGACATTCCCGAACGCAGCAAGCCATATGGATCGTGCGCTCGCGCTGGCGCGTCTGGCCGCCGATCTCGGCGAGGTGCCGGTCGGCGCCGTGCTGGTCGGGCCGGATGGCGCCGTCGTCGCGGAAGCGCACAATCTGACGCGCACGCGCAAGGATCCGACGGCGCACGCAGAAATGCTGGCCATTCAGCAGGCGGCACAACGCCTGCAGTCCGAGCGCCTCACCGGGTGCGACCTTTACGTTACGCTCGAGCCCTGCCCCATGTGTGCGGCGGCGATCTCATTCGCGCGCCTGCGCCGCCTCTACTACGGTGCGGCCGATCCGAAGAGCGGCGGGGTCGAGTATGGCCCGCGCGTCTTCAGCCACGCGACCTGCCATCACGTCCCGGAGATTTACGCCGGCTTTGGCGAGATCGAGAGCCGCGAGCTGCTCGAGCGCTTCTTCTCCGCCCTTCGCGAGAGCTAGTCGCCTCGTCCTCGTCGCCAAGCTCTGCCCGCCGCCGCGCGGCCTCGATGGCGATCAACTCGGACGCCGGCGTCATCGGATAAATGCCGTGCTCGGTAAAGAGCGCGCACAGGGGATCGCGATCGGCGACGACCGTCCGGTAGATCCAGCGGTAACCCCATGTGCCGTCGGCAATGCGGTTCGCGCGCGCCCGCCCGATCACCTCCGCTGCGGCCTCGACCTCGAGCCAGCACACGACGAGATGGACGTACGTCTGCTCGTAGCTGCGCGCCCCTTCGGGCAGCCAGATCGGCGCCTGGGGGTAACGCCGCACGAGCTCGTCGAAGACCGGTTCCACCGGATCATGATCGGGCCCGCCGAGCAGTGAGAGATACCAGTGCATCTGCTCGTGCAGGTAGGTCGAGAGAAGGAGGTCCTCCGTCTCCGTGAAGCGCGTGCCGAGCGTGAGGATCGGATGGCTGTACGTCGGCCCCGCCGGCACGATGCGCACGTGCCGCGTGTACTCGAAGCGTTCGAGATCGTGACGGCGGCGCAGCGCGGCGAGCCACGTGCGGATACGCTCCGCCTCGCGCTCGGCTTCGCTCAAATCGATATCAATGCGGACGCCGTCGTCCGAGCCCGCCATCGTGTCCCCCAACAGATGCGCCGACCATGCCGGATCGGTTCATATGCGGGAATGTGGCGGCTGCAACACTGTGGATAACTCGATCGGTGCGGATAGCAGCGCGCGGGCTTGACGCGCGCTACCGTCTTGGGCGCACGGGCGAATTCAGTGCGGCGGTTGATCCTTGATCCCGGCTTCGCGCCGACGCTGGCGGGCGCGCCGGTCGAGCATGTTGAGGCCCTCGATGAGCGCCGAGAAAGCCATGGCCGCGTAGATGTAGCCTTTCGGCACGTGCGCGCCGAAGCCCTCCGCGATCAGCACCGTGCCGATCATGAGGAGAAAGCCGAGCGCCAGCATGACGATCGTCGGGTTGCGCCCGATGAAGTTCGCAAGCGGCGTCGCGGCGACCAACATCGTCATCACGGCAATGATCACCGCGATCACCATGATCGGCACATGCTCCGTCATGCCGACTGCCGTGATGATGCTGTCGATGGAGAACACCAGGTCGAGAAGCAGGATCTGAACGACGGCGGCGCCAAAAGTCATGGCGGCTACATTGCCGCCGTAGGCGTCGGGATCAGGCTCGGCGTCGACGCGGTGATGGATCTCCTTGGTCGCCTTCCACACGAGAAAGAGGCCACCGGCAATCAGGATGAGATCGCGCCACGAGAAGCCCTGCCCGAAAACCGTGAAGATCGGTGTCGTCAGCTTGACGATGATGGCGATGGTCCCGAGCAGGAGCAGCCGCAGAACAAGCGCGCCACTGATGCCGACCCGGCGCGCCATGACACGGTGCTGCTCGGGAAGCTTGTTCGTGAGAATGGCGATGAAGATCAGATTGTCGATGCCAAGCACGACCTCCATCACGACGAGGGTAACGAGGGCGGCCCATGCCGCCGGATCGGCGGCCAGCGCGAGCAGGTAATCCATCAGAGGAGGGGCCCTTTCAGGTCCATCGGGTGCGGATCAGAAGACGCGGGAATTTCAGGGATGTGTGGTCTTGCCCCCATTCCTGCAAGGGGCGTCAGCGCATTAACTCTTTCATCGCCTTGTCGAGGCCGTCGAGCGTGAGCGGGAACATGCGCCCCTCCATGAGGTCGCCCATGAGCTTGATCGAGGGTGTCCAGCTCCAATGCTGCTCGGGCACCGGATTGAGCCACACGGCGTGCTCGTAGATGTCGGTGACACGCTTGATCCAGGTCGCGCCCGGTTCCTCATTCATGTGCTCGACGGAGCCGCCAGGCACCGTGATCTCGTACGGGCTCATGGAGGCATCGCCGACGAAGACGACCTTGTAGTCGGCGGGATACTTGTGCAGCACGTCCCAGGTCGGCGTGCGTTCGGTCCAGCGGCGCTTGTTGTCCTTCCACAGGAATTCGTAGAGGCAGTTGTGGAAGTAGAAGTACTCCATGTGCTTCATCTCCGCGCGCGCGGCGGAGAACAGCTCCTCGGCGAGCTTGACGTGGTAGTCCATCGAGCCGCCGATATCGAAGAACATGAGCACCTTCACGGCATTGCGCCGCTCCGGCCGCATTTGGATGTCGAGGTAGCCTTTGCGCGCCGTGCCCTTGATGGTGCCGTCGAGATCCAGCTCGTCGGCGGCACCTTCGCGCGCGAACTTGCGAAGGCGCCTGAGCGCCACCTTGATGTTGCGCGTGCCGAGCTCGACCTTGTCGTCGAGGTCCTTGAACTCGCGCTTGTCCCACACCTTGAGGGCGCGGAAGTTGCGGTTCTCCTTCTGGCCGATGCGCACGCCGGCGGGATTGTAGCCTTCCGCGCCGTAGGGCGAGGTGCCGCCGGTGCCGATCCACTTGCTGCCGCCCTGGTGGCGGCCCTTCTGCTCGGCGAGGCGCTTCTTCAGCTCCTCCATGATCTTGTCCCAGCCGCCGAGCGCCTCGATCTTCTTCTTCTCTTCCTCGGAGAGATAGAGGCTCGAGATGGCGCGCAGCCACTCCTCGGGGATGTTCGCCTCGGCGGCGTCGCTCATCAGCTCGAGGCCCTTGAAAACGTGGCCGAAGACCTGATCGAACTTGTCGAGATGGCGCTCGTCCTTCACCAGCGCGGCGCGCGAGAGGTAGTAGAAATGCTCGACGCGCTGATCGGCGAGGTCGGCCTGCAGCGCTTCCATCAGCGTCAGGTATTCCTTCAAGGTGACGGGCACCTTGGCGGCCTTGAGCTCATGGAAAAAGGTCACGAACATGCGCGGGCTCCGGGGGCGGACGATGGGGCGTTTATAGCAGCTTCAGGCCCGAGCGGAACGCCGGATGAGGCGGTTCCGGGTCAGCCCGGTCTTCGTTCTGCGAGCAAATTGATGATGTTGGCCGCCGCAATGACCGCGCCGCCGATGAGCACGAAGGGGTCGAGCGCCTCGGCATACACAGCCCAGCCGACGAGTGCGATCAGTGGCACGCGCAGGTAGTCCATGGGCGTGACGATGGTCGCATCGGCGAGCGCGAAGGCGCGCGCAATGCAGTAGTGCGCGGCGAGCCCTGCGAGCGACACGACGAGGAGCCAGCCCCAAGTTGCGAGGGTCGGCCACGACAGACTGCCGAATGTCAGGACCGTCGTATAGATGCCCTGGAAGAGCGAGAGCCAGAACAGAATCGTGAGCGGGCGCTCGGTCCGCGTGAGCTGCTTCATGGCGATGTACGAGAAGGCATAGGCGACGGCACAGGACAGCGCAGAGGCCGTGCCCAGGCTGATAGCCATGCCCGTTGGCCGGATCACCACGAGCGCGCCGATGAAGCCGAGCATGACAGCGGCGAGGCGCGGCAGCGTCATGCGTTCGCGCAGAATGACGGGGGCCAGCAGCGCCACCCAAAGCGGCGTCGTGAACTCCAGTGCGAACACCTCGGCCAGCGGGATCTGCGTGATGGCCCAGAACCAGGTGAACTGCCCCGCGAGGTGGGCGGCATTGCGCCAGGCGTGCATGCCGAGACGCCTTGTCGCCACGAACGAGAGCTTATGGCCCGTCCCCAATGCAATGAGCACTACGATGGGGAGCGACATCCAGCTTCGGTAGAAGATCATCTCCATGGTGGGCAGCGTGCGCATGGTCTCGCGGCCGGCGACGGCGAGCAGCGAGATCATGGCGAGCGTACCGGCCATCCAGAGTGCGGCCAGGAGGGCAGCGTGCCCGGAGCGCGGAGATGTCGGGGCTTCGGAAATCATCGGCCTGGCTTCACGTATAGGGTGCTGGCCGTACGCTGCCGCTCGCCGCGAATGTTCAGGAGATTGGCGAGAATGACGACGATGCCACCGCCGAGCACCCAGACGTCGAGCGGCTCGGCATAGAGCAGCACACCAACGACAGCAATGAGCGGCAGGCGCAGGAAGTCCATGGGCGCGACGATGACGGTGTCGTCGTAGGTGAAGGCTTTGGCGAGTGCGTAGTGGGCCGTCAATCCCAGTACGCCGACGACTGTGATCCAGGCGAACGTGGCGGCATCCGGAATGACGAGCCCGTCGCCGTAACCCGCGAGCGCACCGGCGAACACGATGGCAAGACCGATCAGGACCTGCAGACCCTGCATCCAGAAGAGGATGGTGAAGGCGTTGTCGCCGCGCAGCAGTCGCTTCGTCATGACCATCGACAGAGCGTACCCGAGGGCGGCGCTCAGCCCGAACGGTGTGCCGGCGCTGAGCGTGATGAGCCCCGGGCGCACGACAATGAGCACCCCGATGAAGCCGATCACCACTGCGCCGAGCCGCAGTGCGGTCAGCCGCTCTCCAAGCAGGAGCGGCGCAAGGAGCGCAACCCACAGCGGCGCCGTGAATTCGAGGGTCGTGAGCTCAGCCAGCGTCATGCGCGTCAAGGCATAGAGCCAGCAGAATTGCGCGGTGAAATGAATGAAATTGCGCGCGATCTGCAGGCCGGGACGTCGGGAGACGAGGCTGCCGAAGGGAATGCCCCGCGCCAGCACGATAACGATCAGGATGGAGAAGCCGACGAAGGTCCGCCAGACGGCGATCTGCAGGGCGTCGACCCCGCGTGCCGCGGCCCGTCCCGCGACTGCCATCGCGGTGAAGGACACAATGGCCCCCACCATCCAGACGACAGCCCAGACGATGCGCCCGCGCTCATCCGGCAGCGCCCTGGTCCCGACCGGCATTCCAGATTTCCTCCCCTCGGCGGCATACGTCGACCGCCCGGCAGCTTTTAACTGGCGCCGCTATATATTCACACATGCGAATGTTCGGTTGCCGCCTTGTCGCGGCCACTGTATAAGGATTCCAGGCTGCCCCAACAAGGAAGCGCCGACGCTCGCCAAACAGCCATGCGGTTGCGGCGGAGCGAGGCGTCGAGAACTGGCAGCGGGCACGGGCGTCCGCCCGTGTTCAAGCGACCGGGAGGCGAGGCATGGCCAAGAAGCTCGTGATCATCATGGCGAATACGGATCCCCGCAATGGCGAGGAGCTCGGCGCGCCGATCTTCCAGGCCTCCGTTGCCGCCGCGATGGACTACGACGTCGAGGTCATCTGCACGGCGACCGCCGGCCGTCTCATGAAGAAGGGTGTCGCCGAGAATCTCGTGGTGAAGCCGGGCAGCCCCAAGAGCGTCTACGACTTCATCAAGGACGCACACGAGGCGGGCGTGAAGTTCTACTGCTGCTCGCCCAATCTCGATCTTTTCGACATGAAGCAGGAGGACCTGATCCCCGAATGCGCGGGGATCGTCGGCGGTGCCTACCTGATCGAAGAGGTCATGGAAGGCGATGATACCAAGGTCCTGAGCTACTGAGGTCCGTCGCATGTCCGAGGCAGCGGCTACACGTGTCCAGGACTTCATCGGCGATCCGGTCTCGGAGAAGCCGCCGGTGCCGCGCGCCAAGCTCGAAGCGATCTTCCGCGATCTGCAGGAGGACATGCGGTTCGATCACGAGCTGCACGGCTGCCTCAACTGCGGCATCTGCACGGCAACCTGTCCGGCCGCGCACTACTACGATTTCTCGCCGCGCGAGATCGTCCAGCTTCTTTGGACCGAGAACCTCGAGGGCATCTACGATGCCATGCAGGAGAAGATCTGGTCCTGCGCGCAGTGCTACACCTGCGCTGCGCGCTGCCCCTTCCGCAATTCTCCCGGCGGCCTCGTCATGCTCATGCGCGAGGTCGCGATCAAGCACCAGATGCAGTCGGCGAAGGACGTGCTCCGTCCCTTCAGCCGCGTGATGCTGAAGTTGATCTCGACGGGCAATCAGCTCGCCCCCGACATGATCAATCCCCAGCACTTCGCCGACTGGGGACCGAACATCTCGAAGGTCAATGCGCCGCTCAAGCTGCTGCGCAAGGCCATTCCCATGGCGACGCTGAACACCACGGAGACGGCCTGGGAAGTCAATCTCAAGACCTCGGTCGAGCTCTACACGATCTGGGAGATGACTGGTGTCCTCGACCAGCTCGAGGGCATCGACGAGAACCTCTTCGACGTGATCACCGACATCATGGAAGAGAAGCGCGAGGATTGGTCCGACTTCCTCGAGGAGCAGGAGGACGCCGACGACGATGACTGAGGTCGCGGGCGCGTGCGCCTCTCGTCATCCAGGCGGATAGCGTATGTCCAAGGTCAAATACAAACCGCCGAAGGGCTACAGCGACGCCATGGCATACCTGCGTGTGGCCGATGCTGCCGCGGCGATCGATTTCTACGAAAAGGCATTCGACGCGAAGGAGCGCTACCGGCTCGCGATGGGTGATCGTATTGGCCATGCCGAGCTCGAATTCGGGGATAGCTGCGTAATGCTCTCGGCCGAATTCCCCGAGATGGGCATCGTCGGGCCAAAAAGTCTCGGCGGCACAACGGTCACCATGTGTCTCTACGTCGCCGACGTCGATGCCGTCGTCGAGCGCGCACTTGCAGCGGGGGCCACAATCAAGCGCCCTGTTCAGGACGAGTTCTACGGCGATCGCGCCGGGCAGGTCGAGGATCCCTTCGGCTATGTCTGGATGATCCAGACGCGCATCGAGGATGTATCGCCGAAGAAGATGCAGAAGCGGCTGAATGAGATGATGGCCGGTGCTGCCCAAGACAAGCCGAAAGCAAAGTCGAAACCCGCACGCGGGAGGAAGACGTCATGAGCGACCCGACCCATCGCCCACCCTTGAACGGCGAGCGTTTCACGGGCCACGGCCCCGAATGGAAGCCGGCAAACCTCTCTGCGAGCGAAGCCGCAACGGCGACAGCGTGGGTCGAGCAGCGCATCGACCGGCGCTCCATGCTGACCAACAAGGATCGCGTCGAGGATGTGCGCGATGCCATGTGGCAGCTCGAGAAGGACGGTCAGATCAAGGTCCACCGCATTACCGAGCAGCACGAGCCGGTCGAGGTCAAAACCCTCTACGGCTGGACCAAGCGTGTGCCGACCACCCAGCTCTGGCACCACAAGAGCTGCGGCCAATGCGGCAATATTCCCGGCTATCCCGTCTCGCTGCTCTGGCTGCAGAACAAGATCGGCACGCGCTATCTCGACGAGACCGATCAGACCTCCTGCACGGCCTGGAACTACCACGGCTCCGGCATCGGCAATATCGAGAGCCTCGCCGCCGTCTTCCTGCGCAATTTCCATCAGGCTTACGTGTCGGCGAAGGCGCAAGGGCTCCCTGAGGGATACTATTACCCGCTCGTGCACTGCGGCACGTCCTTCGGCAACTACAAGGAAGTGCGCGCCTATCTCATCCACTCGGCGAAGCTGCGCGAGAGCGTGACGAAGATCCTCGCCAAGCTGGGCCGTCTCGTCGACGGCAAGCTGCTGATCCCTGAGGAGATCGTCCACTACTCCGAGTGGCTGCACGTCATGCGCCACCGCATTGCCGATCATCAGACGATCGATGCCTCGGCCGTGCGCGCGACCATCCATCCGGCCTGTCACGTCTACAAGATGGTGCCGGAGGACGCGATCTACGATGACGAGATCCTGGAAGGAAATCGCGTCGCGGTCTCGACAGGGCTTGTTCAGCGCCTCGGCGCGAATGTGATCGACTACAAGACCTGGTACGACTGCTGCGGCTTCGGCTTCCGTCACATCATCTCCGAGCGCGAGTTCACGCGCTCCTTCGCCATCGACCGCAAGATCAAGGTCGCCGTCGAGGAAGCTCAGGCCGATGTCATGATCGGGCATGATACGGGCTGCATCACCACGCTCGACAAGAACCAGTGGATCGGCCGTGCTGCCGGCAAGCCTTATGAGCTGCCCGTGCTCGCGGACTGCCAGTTCGCCGCGCTCGTCTGCGGCGCCGACCCTTACAAGATCGTGCAGACGCACTGGCACGCGAGCCCGATCGAGCGGCTGTTGGAGAAGCTCGGCATCGACTGGCGCGCGAAGAAGGCCGAATTCGAGCAGTACCTCGAGAAAATCAAGTCGGGTGCCGCCGACCAGCTCTACGATCCGCGCCTGCGCATCACCTCGGGGCCGGGCTTCAAGCCGATCAAGCGCGAGGTCATTCCGCCTCCGCCGCCGGCTGGGGAATAAGCAATGACCAAGCCCATTCTCATTGTCGGCGGCGGCCCGGCGGGCCTCGCCGCCGCCCACGCGCTCTCGAGCGTTGGTCGCAATTCGGTGCTCGTCGAGAAGACGGCCATCCTCGGCGGCGCGCCGATACATTCGGGCTATGCCAAACTCGTTCCCTCGGGTCGCTGGGCCAAGGACGCGATCGGCGGCATGGTTGCGCGTGTCGAGAGCAATCCGGCCGTCACGCGCAAGCTCAATACGACGGTCATGAAGTTCGCCGGCGCGCCCGGCAATTTCGTCGCCGAGCTTTCGGATGGCAGCAAAGTCGAAGTCGGTGCCGCGCTGCTGACCACCGGCTTTACGCACTTCGACAGCATCAACAAGCCCGAGTGGGGCTTCGGCCTTTTTCCCGATGTCGTGACGACGACGCAGGTCGAGCAGATGATCTCGTCGGGTCAGGGCGTCAAATGCCCTTCGGATGGTCGCAAGCCGAAACGCGTCGCGATCCTGCTCTGCGTCGGCTCGCGCGACCGCCAGATCGGCCGTGAATGGTGCTCGAAGATCTGCTGCACGGTGTCGGCGAACCTTGCGATGGAGATCCGCGAGGCGCTGCCCGACTGCCACGTCTATATCTACTACATGGATATCCGCACATTCGGGCACTACGAGACGGACTACTACTGGCGCAGCCAGGAGGAGTTCAAGGTCAAGTACATCAAGGCGCGCATTGCGGAAGTCACGGGCGACGGCCGCCAGCTCATCGTCAAGGGTGAGGACACACTCGTGAAGCGGCCGATCACCATCCCGTTCGATATGGTCGTGCACGCGATCGGCATGGACCCGAACGTCGACAACATGACCATCTCGGCGGTGTTCGACGTCGAGCTGCACAAGCACGGCTACATCGCGCGCAAGGACACGTACGGCACCATGGGCGCGACCTCGCGCCCGGGCGTGTTCGTTGCCGGCGCCGCCATCGGCCCCGAGACCATCGACGATTCCATCGCGCAGGCGAATGGTGCGGCACTTTCCGCGCTCGCAGCCGCCGAAGGGCGCCTTCTCGAGGCGGCGGAGTAGGAACGCTCGAATGATCGTGACGCGCAATCAGCCCGAGCCTTATGCCGTCGAGTTCGGCGACGGCAAGCACACGGGGCTTGCCGACGCGATCGCTGCCGACGGCGGGCGCGAGGCCGGCTTCAAACCGTTCGCGCTGCTCGAGGCGTCACTCGCCACGTGCGTTGCGATGACCATCCGCATGTATGCCGACCGGCACGGCTGGACGCTGCCGGGTCTCGAAGTGCGCGTGAAATATGATCAGTCGCGGGCCGATGCGCCGGTGCTGCGCTATGATGTCGACTTCGGCGCGGACGACCTGGCGCCGGAGGTTCGCGAGCGCCTCCTGCGCGTCGCCTCGGCCTGCCCCGTTCATAAGGCGCTCTCGAAGCCCATGAGCGTCGCGCGCAGTGAGCTGGTGGTGTGATGGCGGCGTCGGCTCAAGCAAATGCCGCGGTTGGCGCGCCGGTCGCACGCCCGGTGCTGCACCTCTCCGGCGCCAAGCTGCGCCTTGCGCTCGAAGCGCTCATCCGCGCGGCGGAGCCGATCGGTGGGATCGAGCGGTTTGCGGCGGCCGTAAAGCTCAAGTCCGATGTGCTGCAGGATCGGCTCGCGGATGGCAAGGCGGCGACCATCGAGCGCGAGGCCTTCGAGGATATCGTGATCCTCATGGCGACTGTGCGCCGGCGCATGGCCGGTCTCATCGACACCGCCGGTTGGACGCGCGTGCGCGAGGCGATGGTTGCCTTGCTCGATGATGCGCATGTGCCGGGAACGGGTGATACGCGCGTCGCCACCTTCGTGAAATCCTTCCCCGAGGACAAGACGCACCGCTTCGTGCGCGATCTGGCTTCCGAGCTGCTGCACGGCGTCTACCCCGAGCACTATCCGCTCATGCACCGCTGGGTGTGGGATGTGCGCGCCAACACGGGCGTGCTGCGCGAGATCTGGCACGATCCTGCGTCGGGCGACGATGTCGATCACATCGTCATCGATATCCCGGACGGTCACGAGACCTTCCTCGTGCTGCGCGAGGAGCTGTCGCAGTTTCTCTCCGACAATGGCATCTTTCGCGACATGCTCTGGTACGTCGATCTGCTGCAGGCGCAGATCTACGGCGACTACATCAATGCCCAGGGCGGCGCCTACCTGAAGACGGATTTCTCGGCGGAAGCCGATCCGCTCGAGCATACGCGCCGCATTCTCGGCCTCGACCGCATCGCGAAGAGGCGCGGCCGTGGCGCCATCGACGGCGATGCGCTGTCGCTCGATGCCATCAAAGTTCTGAACTGAGGCCGGACCGATGCCCATTCACGAGAAATCGCTGATCCGGCCCGAGAACCTGAAGACGCACGACAATCTCGTGATCGAGGGTATCGACGTCTCTGGTCACTGGTCGACCTTCATCGAATCGCGCGTCGTCACGGACTACAACGAGAACCTCGAGGACGAGATTGCCGCCATGCCGGGCGGCGACAAGATCCACCGCTGCTGGCAGTGCGGCTCGTGCACGAACGCCTGCACGATCAACGCCATCGAGCCGCGCTTCAACCCGCGCTACTGGATCTACCTGATCCGGATGGGCATGGAGAGCGAGCTGCTCCGCGACAAGGACATCATCTGGCAGTGCGTGTCATGCCACAAGTGCACGCACATCTGCCCGCGCGACGTCGAGCCCGAAGGCGTCATGAAGGCGACGGCGCATTGGCTGACGATGAAGGGCTACACGCCGCCTTCGCCCTCGCACATCTTCGACGAGGAATTCACGCATCAGGTCGTGCAGCGCGGGCGCATCGAGGATACCGAGGTCCTGCAGAACTTCCTGCGCAAGACCAAGCAGCCGCTCCTGCAGGACTGGCTGACGGCCATCGGCTTCGCGATTGCCAAGCGGCTCCCCGTGAAGTGGGGAATCAAGATGGCTTTCGCGCAGATCGTCAAGCCGAGGACACGCGGCTGGGACAAGGCTCGCGTTGCTCTCGAAGACTACATCCACGAGGTCGAAGCCGAGCGTAAGGCCGTGATCGACGGCAAGGCGCCACCACGACAGACGCACGCACCCGTGCGCGAAGCCGCGGAGTGACGCCGATGCTGTTCATGATCATCGAGCGCTTCAAGGACCGCGATCCTAAACCGATCTACCGCCACCTACGCGACAAGGGCCGCGGACTGCCCGAGGGCCTCAAGTACATCGATAGCTGGATCGAGCCGAACTTCGACCGCTGCTTCCAGATCATGGAATGCGACGATCCGCGGTTGCTGCAGGAATGGATACTGCATTGGGGTGATCTCGCGTCATTCGAGATCGTACCCGTCGTGCCCTCGAAACAAACGCGCGAGCTCGTCGAGAGCAAGCTCGCCGACCCGGAGTGAATTCATGGTCGACGTGACCGACAAGGCCAAGAAGTATCGCAGTGTCGGCTATTACCCGGGCTGTGCGCTCGAAGGCACGGGCAACGGCTACGACGTCTCGACGCGCGCCATCGCGAAAAAGCTCGGGCTCGGCTTGCGCGAGGTCTCGAACTGGAATTGCTGTGGCGCCATGGAGGTCAAGAACGTCGATCCCAAGATCCAGACGTATCTCTCCGCGCGCGTGCTCTCGCAGGCGGTGAACGAGGATCGCATGGACGTCGTCATGGCGCCGTGCAACGGCTGCTACCACAACCTGAAGAAAGCCGAGCACGATCTCGCGCACGACCCGAAGTCCGTCGAGGTCGTCGAGAAGCTGAGCGCGAAGGCCGGGCACAAGTCCTACAAGGCGGGCGAGGCCGAGACCATCCACGCGCTCGACTGGCTCAAGGAAACCATCGGTGAGGATGGTTTGCGGGAGCGCACAAAAGGTAAGCTCGCCGGCCTCAAGATCGCGAACTACTACGGCTGCATGTACGTGCGTCCGCGCCATATCTTCCCGGAGAAGGACAAGGGGCCGGGCTCGGAGTCGACGAGCCAGCCGCATTTCATGGACGACCTGCTCGCGGCAGCCGGCGCCGAGAACGTGAGCTTTCCCCTGAAGACCGCCTGTTGCGGCGGCGCGCACACGCTTTCTGACAGCGATACGTCGACGCGGCTCGTTCTCAATATCCTTCAGGCGGCGGAGGCCTCCGGCGCCGAGGTCATCGCCACCGAATGCCCGACCTGCCATACGGGCCTCGAAATGCATCAGGTGCGCGCCGAGAAGCGCTTCGGCAAGAAGACGAACGTGAAGGTGCTTTATTTCACGCAGCTTCTGGGCCTCGCGCTCGGTATCGGCCCGCGCGCGCTCGGCATACACACGAACATCTCGGACTCGACGGACCTCATTATCGAGAAACGCCTGACATGACCGGCGGTGGCACGTCCGCGCACGATACCACGACCGGCCCGAAGTGGGACCGCCACTATGCCGGAGAGGGCTATATCTTCGGCACGGGGCCCAATGCCTTCCTTGCTGCCGAGGCGCGCCGCTTCAAGCCGCACGGCCGCATCCTCGTGCCCGGTGACGGCGAGGGCCGCAACGGCGTTTGGCTGGCCGAGCAGGGATTTGTCGTAACCAGTGTCGAGGCTTCGTCGGTGGGCGTCGACAAGGCGCGCGCACTCGCTGCCGCACGTGGCGTCGAGCTCGATATCCAGAATGCCAATCTCGATATCTGGGGCTGGCCCTTAGAGGCGTTCGATGGTGTTGCCGCTATTTTCGTGCACTTCGAGCCGCACGTTCGCCAGAGCATGCACCGCCGGATGCTGGCGGCGCTGAAACCTGGCGGCGTCCTGCTGCTGGAGGCCTTCACGCCAAAGCATGTCGAGAACCGCAAGGCAGGGAGCCGTGGCGGTCCACCGCCGGAGATGCTGTACACCGCGGGCATGCTGCGCGATGATCTGGCGGGTGCGGCCATCGAGCTGCTTCAAGAGGAAGAGGTGAGGCTCGATGAGGGTTCCCGGCATCAGGGCCAGGCCCAGGTGGTGCGGCTGGTAGCGCGGAGGGCGGCATGAGTGGTCAGGCGGCGTACCCGGCTTTTGCCGGCATGGAAGATCGCATCGACACCATCGCGATGGATGGTGGCGGCGAGCCCGTGCGCGCGGCGGCCGAACTGCTCGCCATCGGCGAGCGCGTGCTCGAGGCCTGGGTGCGCGCGCGGGGTCATGCGCCGACGGATGCGCGCAAGGAAGGTTTTCGCCTGCTCGCCCTGCACCGCCAGGGCGCGCGGGGCGATCCTTCCTTCAATGCGTGCCGCGAGACCTGTCGCGAGCTCGTGTATCATCACAATCTGATCGCGTTGGAGCCGGATCATCCCGATACCGGCCATCGCCTGACGCTTGCGGCCATGATCGCGCGGCACCTCCTGCTGTTCGTCGGCGGCAAGCTCGAAGTTGCGGGGCTCGGCGAATTCTGTTGCTCGTCGCGACCTCTGCGCGCGGTGGGTCATTGATACTTGCGTCGCGGCCAGAACCCGAGAATAGAGAGCAGCGACGATACACTCTGCCGGAGACCTGATATGCCCGTCGTGAACGGCTGCAACCTTCCCGACCACCTCCTCTATGACGTGGACAATCACATCTGGTTCCAGGAGCAGGCCGACGGTACCGTCAAGGTCGGCATGACGACGGTCGCGACCGCCATGGCAGGCCAGCTCGTCGCCTTCACGCCGAAGAAGGTCGGTCGCAAGGTCGACGCAGGCAAGAGCTGCGCGACAGTCGAGAGCGGCAAGTGGGTCGGCCCGGCCAAATCCGCGGCGGCAGGCGAGGTGGTCGGCATCAATGATGCGCTCGTCTCCGATCCAACACTTGCCAATTCTGACCCATACGACAAGGGCTGGTTCATCATCCTGAAGCCCGACGACTGGGCAGCCGTGAAGCCCGGCCTGACCCCTGGCAGCGCCGTCACCCAGCCCTATGAAGCCAAGATGACGGCTGACGGTTTCTCCGGCTGCACGTGACACGACGGCAGGTCGCCACGCGCGCACCTTGGCTGTAGAGTGCCGCGCCATGCGCGATGCACGTGAACAGCCGCCTCGAGCGAACAACAGGATTGCCGCCGTCGAGGCCGAGAGCTTCGCCGTCATGCCCGGGCGCACGGACGCCGGGCTGATCCTGCTCTGTGACCATGCGGGCAATGCCTTGCCGCCGGAATATGGCACGCTCGGGCTGCCGGAAGCCCAGCTTCGCCGCCACATTGCCTACGACATCGGGGCTGCGGCCGTGACGCGGGCGGTCGCCGCCGCGCTCGACGTGCCGGCCGCGCTGACGCGCTTCTCGCGCCTGCTCATCGATCCCAATCGCGGCGCCGACGATCCGACGCTCATCATGCGGCTCTCGGACGGTGCCGTCATTCCGGGCAATCGCCATCTCGATGCAGCCGAGCGGGAGCGGCGCACGGCGCGCTACTGCCGCCCCTATCATGAAGCGATCGAGCGGCTGATCGCGCAATGCATAGCGGCTGACACATTCCCGTCCATTATCTCGATCCATAGCTTCACCGAGAGCTGGAAGGGCGTGCCGCGCCCCTGGCATGTCGGCATTCTCTGGGATCGCGATTTCCGTCTTTCAGTGCCTATGCTCGATTATTTCCACGCCGATGGGGGCCTTATCGTCGGCGACAACGAGCCCTACAAGGGCAGCCTCGAAGGCGACTGCCTCTGGCAGCACGCGACATCACGCGGGCTTCCCAATGCATTGATCGAGATCCGCCAGGATCTGATCCGCGAGCCTCTAGGACAGCAGCAGTGGGCGGAGCGGATCATTGCGCTCATTCATGCGTTGAAGGAACGTCCTGATCTCAATCTCGGCCGCTTGTGAGGCCCTGAAGCGGCAACGCGCAAAGGAGAACAGAGCCATGGCCAAGTTCGACAAAGCCACCACCACCGAGCTCGAGGCCGCCGCATTCCGCCGCCTCGTCGAGCACCTGCGCACGCGCAACGATGTGCAGAATATCGATCTCATGAACCTTGCGGGCTTCTGCCGCAACTGCCTCTCGAACTGGTATCAGGAGGCGGCAAGCGCGTCGGGACACGCGCTCAGCAAGGACGAGGCGCGCGAGATCGTCTACGGCATGCCCTACAAGGAGTGGCAGGCGAAGTATCAGAAAGAGGCGAGCCCCGAGCAGAAGGCCGCCTTCGAGAAATCCAAGCCGCATAGCCACTGAGCCAGCCCCGCACACATAAACGGGGAGAGGGGAGAAGAGCGATCATGCCGAAGCCCGTTACGCCGCGACTTTGCACGGATTGCATCGCCGTCGATGCCAAAGGGCGCGTGCTGCTCATTCGACGTGGGCATCCGCCCTTCGTCGGGCACTACGCGCTGCCGGGCGGCTTCGTCGATATCGGCGAGACGGTGGATGATGCTTGCCGACGCGAGCTTATGGAGGAGACCGGCGTCAAAGCCGGAAAGCTCCATCTCGTCGGTGTCTATTCCGATCCGAAGCGCGATCCGCGCTTTCATTCGGCAGCCGTTGCGTATCTGACGCGCGTGCGCGCGCCGAAGGCGACTGCTGGCGATGATGCCGCAGCGGTCGAATGGATCGAGGACTGGCGCAAGGTGGATCTCGCGTTCGATCACAACATCATCCTGCGTGATGCCATGCGCCTCCTCGACAAGCTGACGGCGGCCGCCGACTAGTCGCCCTCGGCCTCAATCAAACCTGGAATAGGTTATGACCGGACTTCTCCGGCCTGTGACGGCGTTGTTGCTCAGCGCATCGATCCTGATGATGGGCAACGGGCTGTTTGGCGTTCTCGTGCCGATCCGCGCCGATCTCGAGCACTTCTCGCGCTACGACATCGGCGCGATGGGCTCGTTCCACTTCGCGGGCTTGATGATCGGCTGCCTGCTCTGGCCGCGTGTGATCGGGACAGTCGGCCACATCCGCACGTTCACAGCGCTGACAGCGCTGGCAACGATGACACCGCTCCTGCACGCCATTTGGACGCTGCCATGGATCTGGTGGGGGCTCAGGGCGATCAACGGCCTCGTCTTCGCGGGCCTGTTCATGATCATCGAGAGCTGGCTGACAGGGGCTTCACTGCCTGAGAACCGCGGTCGCGTCCTCGGCGCCTACGCGATGACCAATCTGACGGTCGTCACTGTCGGGATGCAGCTCGTATCTGCCGGACAACCCGCGAGCTTCGAGTTGTTCTCGCTGGTCGCGATCCTCTACTCGCTCGCTGCGGTTCCCATCGCGCTGACGCCGCGAAGTGCGCCGCAACCGCCGCCGAGAGCGAAGATGCGGCTTGGATGGCTGGTCACGGTGTCGCCGGCCGCCGTCTTCGGCAGCTTCGCGGCCGGTCTCGTCAACTCCGCCTTCTGGACGTTCTCGCCGCTCTTCTCGCAGGGCGCCGGACTGTCGGTACGCAATACGGCGGTCTTCATGTCGCTCGCCGTGCTCGGCGGTGCTGTCAGTCAGTGGCCGATCGGGCGTCTTTCGGATCGGTTCGGGCGGCGGGCCGTGGCGA
>Ga0180218_1001073_pt1 | contig 18038 bp, 12 predicted proteins | sample eDN3rd37CKraftBY_FD_151334 | JGI IMG/M metagenome (GOLD analysis project Ga0180218, IMG submission 151334) | Enriched backyard soil microbial communities from Emeryville, California, USA - eDNA 3rd pass 37_C Kraft BY (version 2) (version 2) | ecosystem: Environmental > Terrestrial > Soil >...
CTGCATGCATTAATCCCTCTAAGGGGCGGTTTGTACATCCCACAGAACATCATGGGATCACCTTGCGTCAGGCTGCTCGGCTGCAATCGTTTCCTGATTGGTTTAATTTCCAGGGTGGAATTATGTCGGGAGGCGTTCAGGTCGGAAATGCCGTCCCGATAGAACTGGCGAGGGCCTTACTCGAACCATTGCGCGAAGCCGTGTTGGCTTTGCGCCGGGCGGAAAGGACCGCGTCAGCCGCATGATAGAAGGCGTTGCATTTCAGACACGCGCCCGAACGATTGACCACCTCGGCAGAGGACAAATCGCCGACGCGCCTACAGCAATCAGTGAACTTTGGAAAAACGCCTACGACGCGTATGCAAAGAATGTTGCTCTGCATGTGTTCGACGGACGCCCTGATATCGCGGCTATCTTCGATGATGGCGTTGGGATGAGTCGAAATGACGTTCTAGAGCGCTGGCTCGTAATAGGCACTGAAAGTAAAATTGAGGATTTCGAAGCAACAACTTCACAGACGTTCGGGTTGCCAGAGAGGCCACGGCAAGGGGAAAAAGGAATTGGAAGGCTTTCAGTAGCCTTTCTGGCTCCGGGCACGATCCTAATAACTAAAAAATCCAAATCCGAATATGTCGTCGTAGTCGTGGATTGGCGGCTATTCGAAAACCCCTTCCTGTCTTTAGATGAGATCAAGTTGCCGGTTGAGGTTTTTCGAACGCCGGACGCCTTGGTTGAGGGGCTTCCAAAGCTCCTCGCGACCCTGACAGAAAACTTGGGGACGACAAACGATCATCGAGGGGAGCGGCTGGCCGCCAGTTGGAGGCGATTTACAGACTACGAGAAAAGCCAAGGACTCCCAAGTACGGCCAGCGCCATAGCGGCATGTTGGAAAGCCATGCCTTTAACGCGCCGACACCTTGAAGAATGGCCGGTTTTCCTGGAGCTGACCGATCACGGTACGGCAATGTTTATGGTTGATCTCAACCACGAACTTGGTGTTTGGGTGCGGCCATCGGAGACCGGAGAGGAAGTAGAACAAGTAAAGGAAAAACTCCGTCAGACGCTTACGGCATTTACTGATCCTTATTCTGACGACAGACCGGAGTTTGACTACGAAGTATTTGTCCATAAGGGCGACAACGACAGCACGATCATACGCGCGACCGATGTCTTTGGGATCGACGGTTTACACGATCTGGAACATTACATCGAGGGACAGTTTGATGAGCGGGGTAACTTCAGGGGCCGTGTTGTGGCATTCGGTCAAGATCTAGGTATCAAGACGTATACGCCCAACAGAGCTTTAACCGCGCGCGGGAAGGACAAGTTAGGTCCTTTCAGATTTGCAATCGGTACATTCGAAGTCGACGAAGGCCGGTCAACACACGATGCAAACCAGCATCAGTTTCTTACGCTACAAGCGGACAAGTATGCGGGCGTCCTCGTTTATCGCGATTTTCTCCGCGTCATGCCTTACGGTCGGCCCGATGCGGATTTCCTCGGCATGGAAGAGCGGAGAAGCAAGCATGCGGGCCGAGAATTTTGGGCCCATCGACGGAGCTTCGGCCGCATTGGCTTCACTAGAGAATCCAATCCGGCTCTCAAAGACAAAGCTGGTCGCGAAGGGCTGGTAGACAACCGCGCATTTCGTGAAATGCGGCTGTTGATTATTGATTTTCTTAAGGATGCAGCCAGAAAATATTACGGCACGGATGCTCCCCTTCGGGAGGAGCTCATGCCGGGGATCATTGAACGCAAGGCACTTCAGAAGGAGTCTGCGGAGAAGGCTAGGGCGCGGCGCCGCAAAGGTATGCGGCAGTTCCTACGAGAACAGAAGCCGCCTTTAGAGGATGCCTTACAACGAGTGGAGACTCTGCTCGCTCTCGCTAAAGACACCTTAAAAAAGAAAGACAAGATTCAAGCAACAGTATTGGCGGCGCGTGCAAAGGAAATTCGTTTGGTTGGGGATACGCTGCGTCCTCCAACGCCTCCGTCGCGTTTAGGCGATTTGGAAGATCAGTGGCGAGCATACCGCGACGGTTATCAAGCATTATTGGACAAAATTCAGGAATTGGTTCGGGTTACCGCTGAAGTAGATGCTGCCCTGGAGGCGGAAAAGCCTAAAGATGTTCTGCTTAAACGTTTCGAAGAGCAGCGGGACGCCCTTGTTGCTCAGCTGAAGCGATTTTCGGGAGCCATAGATGAGCGCCTGCGGAAGCTTCGTTCGATATGGCAACAGCACGAAGCCGAGGACGCGAGCGCTCTCAAAAGTCGTGTAGGCCACGTGCTCGATGCGAGAGTTAATAGCACCAATCTGCTCGGAATGATGAATCTCATTGACGTAAATAGTACGGAGCTATCAGACACATTTGCATCTAGGTATCCAGCGTTCATTGGCGCCCTGGATCAATTAATCGAGGGTATCGATCTACAAGGGGCGGTCGATATCACAGATGAGTATCGGGAAGAGCTCGAAGAGCAGCTTCGCGATATTCGTGCGGTTGCACAGATCGGCATAACCGTCGAGATCATTGGGCATGAGTTCGAAACTTTGGAGTCAGAGGTTCGCCGAAATCTCGCGAAGCTGCCTCAGTCTGCCCGACAGACTGACGCCTATCGTCAGGCACTCCGTGCCCACCAAGGATTGGCTGATCGGCTGCGGTTTTTGGCTCCGCTGAAGATCGGCGGTTATCGGTCACGAGAGACTATTACCGGCGAACAGATAGCGGATTACATCAGCGAGTTTTTCGCCACAAGCTTCAAAGACCAACGAATTGACTTTGTTGCCACGGCGGCCTTTCGAAAGATTGCCATAACCGACATACCCTCTAGAATTTTTCCTGTATTTTTGAATCTCGTGAACAATGCAGTTTACTGGACGTGCCAAACCGATCCGCACCGAATTCGTCTGGACTTCAAAGACGGTCTCGTAATTGTTGCGGACAGCGGCCCGGGTGTGGATCGAGAAGACATCCCGAGACTCTTCGGTATATTTTTTACACGCCGCCGGTCTGGACGTGGCGTTGGGTTATACCTGAGCCGCGTTAACCTCGCCGTCGCAGGTCATAAAATTCGCTACGCGACCGACGATGATCCGAAAGTACTGAAGGGCGCGAATTTCATAATCGAATTTAAGGGGGTGCGTTCAAATGGCTGATGCAGCCTATGAAGCGGCAGTTAAAGAAACGTTCGAGACGAAGCCGCTCAGAACTGTGTTGATGATTGACGATGAATTTCCGAGCTTCACCGACTTGGCCACTGGCGAGACAAAAGAAAACGCTCAGCGTTTTCGCCAGAAGCCGTTAGCGGAGGCGCTGTACCGCGGATTCAAAAAATGTCACATGATCTGCGACATAGAAAACAGCGTCACGGATGACGGCGGCGAGAGATTCAGAAAAAGCGATCTAATAATCCTAGATTATCATCTGGGGCCCGGCTCAAACAACAGCGAGCAATCAATCAAGTTGCTGCGTGAACTGGCCCACTCCAAGCATTTTAATACCATTGTAGTATACACACAGGAAACCGATCTGGACCGCGTGTGGCTCGAGGTCATTGCCTGTATCCGCGGTGGATGGGCGAGCCTTCCCGCTACGTTGGCCGATCTCGCTCTAACAGAATGGGACCGTATCGCTGACGAGAATCCGTTTCCGGAGGCCCCGACGGCAGCAGTGATGCGGTTCGCGTCTCGTGGCAAATTAAGCGACGTGCTTCAGCACGATAGGGCCGTGATGGTCGAGGAGCTAGAGGAGCGGGGCGTACAGGGGGCTGTACATGATATTATATTGGAAGCAAGGCTTTATAGCGCGCTCGCCAAAGTGGCGGGAGATTACGCGAAAGCAGGTGGACGTTCGGCAGTTGGCGGCGTTGCTGACGGGGTGCGCTGGATACAGTCTGAGAATGCATTCATAGCAATAATGAACAAGGCTGATCTGCGGTCCGATGGTAAGGAGCCGATAGATGAAAAGGACCCCGTGGGTATTATGGCTGGCCTGCGAAAGGCATTGTTGGCCTGGCAGCCTAGCTTTGTACAAATACTAGTATCCGAAGTTCAGAATGTGCTGGAGCTGGATGCGCTGGCCACTGCCGATAGCGTGCTGAGGAAGCCGGACACCCAAGCCGCTCTTTGGTACTATTTACTTCAATCGCTTGGCAAATTGGACCTGGCAAATCCTCTGGATGTTACAAGTCCGATTGTGGCGATTATTGATCGTATATTGGATGGGATACGTCAAAAACTCGTATCGGATAATGAGCTTCTAAGTCTAGCTAGTAACGCTCTTATTGGAAATCTCCGAGAAACAGGTTGGACGTTTGAGACTTGGCCCGCACCATCGATCACCTTATTCGACGGAGCTGCGGACTTGGCTCGCGTAAAGGGCTTGGTCGACCTGCAAGGGGTCATGTTCAGGCTGAACGCGTTCTTCGCGACTGAGGAGTTTTCGCGCCCTCATTTGACGACGGGCACAGTTTTCAAGCATGTGGCTTCAAATACGCATTGGGTTGCAGCGTCGCCTGCGTGTGATCTCGAAGATCGGTCGCCGGGAGCGCATCAAGTATGGGCAAAGTCGATTGATCCTGTTACCGCGGTCATCGGTTTGCGGCTAGAACCTTACCATAACATCGACAAGGCACTGAAGGAGGCAACGACTGCGCGGTTTGTCTTTCTTGAGACAGGTGCAGGGGAACGGAAGGTCTTCAAGTTAGTGGACGACAGTGGAGCCCCCTCATACGAAGTGTTTTTTGCTCAGGAACGCGGGAAAATTGTATCCGACGGCGCAAGAAAGACCTTCAAGGCGGGCCGCCTCGTGGTCTCTCCAGAGCATCCGACGGGAGTGGTTGCCGTCGATGAGTTTGAAATCGTGCATCAGTTGCGTGGCTTGAACGCAAGCCGCACTCTCCATGTTGCTGGCCAGCATCTTTCTCGCATCGGTGTAGACTTTGTTGCTATGCCCAAAACCTGATGGACCGGATTACCAAAGAACAACGAAGCGCCGTTATGGCTCGGGTCCGGGGCAAGAATACTCGCCCGGAGCTTATGGTTCGCAGGGCAGCGCATTCGATAGGTCTTAGATTCCGGCTTCACCGACGCGATCTACCCGGTGTTCCTGATCTGGTGTTCCCTAAATACAAGATCGCCCTGTTTGTGCATGGCTGTTTTTGGCATCGACATCCAGGTTGCAAGAGAGCAACCTTTCCAAAATCTCGCAAACAGTTCTGGAGCCAGAAGCTGAATCGTAATGTGGAGCGTGATGCTCTAGTGATGGCCAAATTGGAAAGAATGGGTTGGCGACCAGTTGTAGTATGGGAATGTGAAACCAAGGATTCACAAAAATTGGCGACTCGCCTTGAGGGAGTATTTAATCGGCGAAAGGCGAAGGCGCTGCCGCGACAAAGACGATTATGAAGGCAGTTTTCGACACTAAGCCGACCTCAGCGTACGACGATGACATTTCGGCTCACTACCATTTTCCTCGCCGATATATGAACATCGTCGAAAGGTGCATAGGTGATTGGATAGTTCTAAGGCGCCCGCGCGCGGATGGTGGAAATCTCGCCTACTTCGCAACTGCTCGGGTCTCCAGTGTTGATCCCGATCCGCTAAACCCCGCGATGAGTTACGCTCGTTTGGTCGATTTTCTACCGTTCGATCAGGTCGTGCCGTGGACAATCGACGGACGCTATAACGAGGAAGCGCTGAGAAATTTGCCGCAATCACAGGTGGGCGTTTATCTTCGCGGTCGGTCCGTGCGCGCAATCAGTGACGAGGACTTTCTTTACATAGCAAACGTTGGATACCTTAGGAGCTTTTCATTAGTGGCCGAAGACTTGCTCGGAGCAGAGCAAGAGCCCGCAGACCGACGGGTCAAAAGGGTCGTCCAGGCTTTAGTCAATCGAGTCGTTCGAGACGCAAACTTCCGAACGAGCGTTTATGAAGCTTATGACAACCGCTGCGCTGTAACAGGCCTCCGCATGCTGGATCACATGGGCAATTCCGAAGTGCATGCCGCTCATATTGTGGGCGTAGCGGAAGGAGGACCAGATGTTGTCCAGAATGGTCTCGCTTTATCCGGTAGTGTTCACTGGCTTTTCGACCATTTCTTGATCTCTCTGACCGACGATCATCGTCTGTTAGTCGCCTCAGCGGTGCCGCCAGAGATGAAGAGTCTGATGGTGCCCGAGGGAACAAAGATATTCTTACCTTTGAAGCCACGAACATACCCCCATCCCAAGTATCTTCAGAAGCATCGAGCGAGATTCGATGTACTAAACGAGCGTCGTTAGCATCTCGTGCCGGGATTACGGCCATCCGTGCCAGCGAACTCATGGGCTCGCAACGCTAATTGCGCGCTTAGAGAGATCTTGAGCGTGGCGCCGGCGACTACTTCAGACTGAGCGACAACACCATCGTGTCTTGATTGAGCCGGAGCGGTGACTGGCTTATTTTTCGACGGTCATGACCGGTTTCGGTGACTCGGAACGGAAGCGCGAAGCCATGCGTGCGCTGCGAAGGGGGCAAGCCTCTAATCGGTGCCGGGAGAGCGAAATCTCCCGGCCCGTGGTTCAGCGGCAAGACGCTGACCATTGGGGAGCTCGGGGGAGCTTGGAGGCTCCCCCGAGTGGCGCTGGAGCGGCCACGACGGTCCTCCATGGTTCGGTGCCGGTGGAGCGGGAAGACTCCAAGCCCGGCGAGCGGGATCGAGGGGCGGCGGCAAGCCTCTTCGTCGATGGGTGCAGGGAGAGCGAAGTCTCCCTGCGAGTGATGGACCGGCGATACGGTCCGCTGGCGCAGTCGGGCTCGATGCCCAGGACGCGCCAATGGCAGGGGGGATGCAACGGGGGTAGCGCAGCGCTCCCCCTTGCCAAGATGGTGCGGGTATTACCCGCACACATCTTGCGCTAAGCGCGAAGCGCGACGTTGCTGACCTATGATCTTGCCCTGATGCTGGGTACTACCACGAAGCCTTGCGGCTTCTCTTTCTGAACAGGCGGGATGTGTGAACATGAAAAACGCCCCGCGAGTTGCCTCGCAGGGCGCTTTGATCGAAGCCGGTTTAGTCGGCGTCGACGGGTACGAGGAAGAGGACGCCGTTGCGGTTGACCAGATCGGTGGGGATCAGGTCGAGGCTGATGATCGCGCCCTTCTTGTCGCCGCGACGGGCCCAGGCCGCGCCGATCTCTTTCGGACGGGCGAGCACCTCTTTGCCGTCGCGGTCTTTGCCGGTGATGCGCGAGAAGGTTACGCGATAGAGGGGGCGTTCGTTTCTATTGGCGGTCATGATGTTCTCCTTTGTAAGACGGCCGGACCATCCAGCCGATGCGCGCCAGGAATCGGGCGGCATTGCCCAAGCCGTCACACGGACAACACGGGAGCCCGGCGCAGCCGGGCGAATGGAGCGGGCCGTCCGTTGACGGGTTGGGGCCGACCGATAAGCGCATCGAATCGGCTGGATGGGCTCGTGTACGCTTAGGGAGGACAATGGCCGTTAGAACGTTCGCGCCGACAAGCGAAAATCGAATGCGTGGCAAAAGCGCAAAGTGCAATTAAGACGGCTGCCTTAATAGGCGCAGGTATAAATAGAGAACTGGGCTAAATCCGAAATTAGTCGCGGCAAATTATGGCGGAAAGTATCCGACGGATTCGCGAGAGTCGCGGATTCACTCGATGCCATCGGCGTTTTTCGATTTTCTTGAAAGGCCGGTTCGGAAGAGCCACATTCTGTCGGGCGAATTCTTGTTATCGAGAGCGCCCAGGACACTCAACGGCACAATTAAAAAACTTGAGTATAGGTCTATAGTCCTATATTGTGCTGTTTGTTATCCCTCGGGCGGGGAGTTTTGAAACTTTTACCGAGGGAGGAGGCTGTGGGCCAAACACCATCGCCGGATCATACGTCAAATGTGCCTCTTGTTCCGGGAAACGGCGATACTTTTTTGGCGCTCCGATTGGATGTGGAGGCGTACGTCCATCACTTAGCCGAGACTGACTGGACTGAAGAGCAAAAGCGCGAGTTTATTGAGGCGCTATGGCAAATCATCGTCGGCATCATCGATCTACAGTATCCGCTATCTCAACCGGCTAGATCGGCTCGTCTCTTGAAGACTCTGGATGAAGAGTCGCCCAGCATGGTAGCGTTAGAGACCAATTCAGACATTACAGAAGTACAAGACGGGGAGGCGCGAGCCTAAAGCCCGCGAAGGATGGATTCATGAGATTCGACAATACGCATCCCAAACCAGGCGCTCTCGCCGTCATTTACTGCCGCGTTTCCGACGAAGAGCAGGTCAAGAAAGGCCATGGCCTGCATTCGCAGGAAGCCGTCTGCCGGGAGTTTGCCGAGCGGCGCGGCTTCGAGGTCGTCAAAGTCTTCCATGAAAACTTGACCGGCAGCGCTACAAATCGTCCGGCGATGAACGATTTGATCGCATACCTTCGTAAGCACAAACGCGAAGGAAGACTGGTTATCATCGACGATATCAGCCGATTTGCCCGAGGCCACAAGGCGCATTGGGCCTTGCGAGATCAGATCAAGGAAGCGGGTGGGGTGCTTGTCAGTCCGAACGTTCAGTTTGGCGATAACGCCGACGCGCGTCTTGTCGAAGGCATGCTCGTGACCATGGCCGAGCACCAGCGCAACAAGAATGCCGAACAGACGCTGAGCCGCATGCGCGGGCGTTTGATGAACGGCTTTTGGCCGTTCTATACGCCGCGCGGATATCGCCATGCACACAGTCGTGGTGAAGGCAAGATTCTGGTCCGTGACGAGCCGGATGCATCGATCATTCAAGAAGCACTAGAAGGGTTCGCGTCTGGCCGTTTTCAGAGCCGTGCCGAGGTGAAGCGCTTCCTGAGCGCTCACCCGAGCTTCTCGGAAGTGAATAATCAACTCACGCAGCTCTTTTTGACGCGCCCGATCTATGCGGGGTACGTCGGCAAGGAGGAGTGGGGAATCCCGCTCCGTGAGGGCAGGCATGAGGCCCTAATCGATTTCGAGACCTTCGAGCGCATTCAAAGCCGCCTGCGCGAGAAGCCCAAGGCTCCGGCGCGCAAAGATATCCGGGCCGATTTTCCTCTTCGCAACATGGTCGCATGCGCGGAATGCGGTAACCCCATGACCTCGTGCTGGTCGAAGAGCAAGACCGGCGCGAAACATCCCTATTACTACTGCTTCGAGAAGACCTGTCCCGAGCGCGGCAAATCAATCCGTCGCGCGCAACTCGAAGGTGACTTCGAGGCGCTCTTGCAGAATGTGACGCCTGCGCCGTCCTTCCTGAAGCTTGCCACCGCCCTGTTTAAGGACGCCTGGGATCAACGCTCCAAGCAGGCACAGCGCATTGCGGAAGCCTGCCGAGCCGAAATCCTGCAAACCGAGCGGCAGATCGGCAAGCTTCTCGACCGTATCGTGAGCGCGACCTCGGATGGCATCATCAACGCCTACGAGAAGCGCGTCGCGGAACTGGAGCGGCACAAGATTCTGATGAGCGAGCGCGCCGAAAAATCGGCGATGCCGAGGCATACCTTTGAAGAGTCGTTCGAACTCGCCTTGGGCTTTCTCGCAAGTCCTTACAATCTCTGGAAATCCGGCAAAATCGAAGACCGGAAACTGGTGCTCCGACTGACATTTGGAGAGCTTTTGCGCTACGACCGAAAAACTGGTTTTCGAACCCCAAAAACCAGTTTTCCCTTCAAGGTGTTAGCTGACATTTCGGCTGGGCTGAAGCAAATGGCGGAAGGGGTGAGATTCGAACTCACGGTACCCTTGCGGGCACGCCGGTTTTCAAGACCGGTGCCTTAAACCACTCGGCCACCCTTCCGTGCCGCCTCCAATGGGCGAAGCGACAATCTATTGCAAGTGCGAAGCAATTCGCTTAATGCGGGGTTGCGCGCAACCAGGGCCGAGGCCGAAATGCGCGCGGAACCAAACGTTTACCACGGCAACGCGGCGCGCTTTCGCAAGCCCTGCCGGCCGGGTAATGTTAACCGGACAGCGTCGGGGACCGGGACGGAATGCAGGGAGCGGGGGGATCAGCAGGCCTTGGCCTGATCGTGCGCCGATCTGCCGGGCGCCCGTCCGTCCTGCGCCTCGCGGTCGTCGCCGTGGCCGGCCTCACCCTCGCCAATTGCAGCCAGACGGTCGATCCGAAGCTCGGCGTCTCGGCGAGCGCCCGCGTCGTGGAGCCCGGCCAGCCGGTGCCGAAGGGCGGCGGCGTCTACCGCGTCGGCAAGCCCTATACGATCGCCGGCCGCACCTACGTTCCCCAGGAAAACGTCAATTACCGCGCCGAGGGCATGGCCTCCTGGTACGGCGACGATTTCCACGGCCGTTACACCGCGAACGGCGAAATCTTCGACATGAATTCGATTACCGCCGCGCATCCGACGCTGCCGCTGCCGTCCTATGTGCGCGTCACCAATCTGCGCAACAAGCGCTCGCTAATCGTGCGCGTCAACGATCGCGGCCCTTATGCGCATAACCGCCTGATCGATCTGTCGTCGCGCAGCGCCAAGCTCTTGGGCTTCTCCGGTCACGGCCTTGCGCCGGTGCGGGTCGAGTATGTCGGCCGCGCGCCGCTCGCCGGTTCCGACGATCTGAAGCTGATGGCCACGCTGCGCATCGACGGCCATCCGGCGAAGCAGGGCGTCGGCGACGAACGCGCCTATGCCCGCAACGATGCCCGTCAGGACCGCGACCAGACGCGCGACGACGAGCGCGACGAGCCGAAGGCCGATCCCCGTCGCGAGGCCGGCGTGAAGGTCGCTTCGGCCGGCGCTTATGCGCCGGAGTTCTTCGACAGCCGGCCGATGAACCGAATCGGCAATGTGCCGGAGCCGCGCGAGCGGCCTTATTCGCTGGGTGAGGGCGGGGCGGCGCCGCGCCCGGCCGTCGCGGCGCAGGCGCTTCCGGCTCCCGCGCCGAAGGCGCCGCCCGTGATGGCCCGACTCGAGCCGCCGGCCTACCGCGCGACCTCGCCGGTGACGGCCTATGCCCCTGTGCGCTATGATGGCTCCGCGGGCTTCGTGAGCGGCCGCGGCCTTTACTGAGCCGCTTTTTTCGCGCAAAGCCTTCACGTCGTTCGGCCTGAGTTGCCCGGCCCGCCATCCGGACTCACGAGGCGTCGCTTGAACCCGTTCCGTTTTTTCCGTCTTCCGCACGGCCTGATGGCCGTCAGCCTCGCGGCCGCGCTCGCCTTTGCCGCGACCGGCGCGGGCATCGCGCAGCAGCCGCCGCCGAAGAAGGACGAGCCGACCATCTCGGCGCCGCACGCCATCCTGATCGACGCCGAGAACGGCGGCGTGCTCTATGAGAAGTCGCCGGACGAACTGATCTTCCCGGCGAGCCTCGCCAAGCTGATGACGGCCGAATACGTCTTCCATGAGCTCAAGGAAGGCCGCCTCAAGCTGACCGACGAGTTCCGCGTCAGCGAGAACGCCTGGCGCAAGGGCGGTGCGCCGTCCGGCGGCTCGACCATGTTCGCCGCCATTCACAGCCTGGTGCCGGTCGCGGACCTGATCCGCGGCATGATCATCCAGTCCGGCAACGACGCCTGCATCGTGCTGGCCGAGGGCATGGCGGGCAACGAGTCCGAATTCGCGGCGCGGCTGACCAAGCGCGCCCGCGAGATCGGGCTCGAACGGTCGACCTTCGCCAATTCGAACGGCCTGCCCAATCCGGGCACCAAGGTGACGACGCGCGAGCTCGCCAAGCTCGCCCGGCAGATCATCCTGACCTATCCGGATCTCTATCCGATCTTCGGCGAGCGCGAGTTCACCTGGAACAAGATCCGCCAGTTCAACCGCGATCCGCTGCTCGGCGTGGTCGACGGCGCCGACGGCCTGAAGACCGGCTTCACCTCGGAAGCTGGCTACGGCCTGGTCGGCTCCGCCGTGCAGAACGGATTGCGGCTGATCGTGGTGGTCAATGGCACGAAGTCCGCCAAGGAACGCGCCGACGACGCCAAGAAGCTGCTGGAATGGGGCTTCCGCTCGTTCGAGCAGCGCGTGCTGTTCGCGGAGGGCCAGACCATCGGCGAGGCCAAGGTGTTCGGCGGCGCGAGCGGCCGCGTGCCGCTGGTCGCGTCCGGTCTCGTCAAGATCATGGTGCCGAAGAACGGATCGGAACGCGTGGTCGCGCGCATCATCTACCAGGGACCGGTGCCGGCGCCGGTCGCGGCGGGTAGCCCGATCGGCACGCTGAAAGTCTGGCGCGGCGACAATGTCGTCCTGCAGATGCCGCTGAAGGCGGCCGACAGCGTCGAGAAGGGCAGCATGTCGCAACGCGCGATCGACGCGGTGGCCGAGACGGTGATCAACCTGTTCCGCTCCGGAGCACAACGTCTGTGACGCGCGGCCGCTTCATCACCTTCGAAGGCGGCGAGGGCAGCGGCAAGTCGACCCATGCCGGCCTGCTGGCGCAGCAGTTGAAGCAGCAGGGCATCGACGTCATCCAGACCCGCGAGCCGGGCGGCTCGCCGGGCGCGGAAATCATGCGTCACATCATTTTGTCCGGCGCGGCCAAGCATCTCGGCGGCGACGCGGAGCTGCTCTTGTTCGCCGCGGCCCGCGACGACCACATCCGCAACACCATCGCGCCCGCGCTCGCGGCGGGAACCTGGGTGATCTGCGACCGCTTCATGGATTCGACGCGGGTCTATCAGGGCATCGTCGGCAAGACCAACCCGCGGCTGATCCGCGCGCTCGAGCGCATCGTCGTCGGCGACTATGTGCCGGACCTGACCTTCATCATGGACCTGCCGGCCGACACCGGCCTTGCCCGCGCGCAGCGCCGCCGCGGCAATTCGCAGGCCGACCGCTTCGAGGCGGAATCGCTCCAGTTCCACGAGATGCTGCGCGAAGCATTCCGGACGCTCGCGCGGCAGGATGCCGACCGCTGCGTGCTGATCGACGCCGGCAATCCGAAGCCGGCGGTGTTCGACCAGATCTGGACCGCGGTCCGAAGCCGCCTTGGCGTCGGCGGCACGGCGCGCGTCGCGGAGGGCGCGGCGACGTGAGTGAAGATCGCGACGAGAAGGCTGCGGACGACGGCGCGCGGCATCCGCGCGAAACGCCGGCGCTCTATGGACACGCCGAGGCGGAACGCGCGCTGCTCGACAGCTATCGCGGCGGACGCATGCCGCATGCCTGGCTGATCGGCGGCCCGCGCGGCATCGGCAAGGCGACGCTCGCCTATCGTCTCGCGCGCTTCGTGCTTGCGCATCCCGACCCGGCCGCGCCCGAGGTTCAGAAGGCAACCTCGCTCGCGGTGCCTGAGGAACATCCGGTGGCGCGGCGGGTCGCCAACGAGGCGCATGGCGGGCTGCTCGCGCTCGAACGCCGCCTGAACGACAAGGGCCGGCTGTCGCAGGACATCCTGGTCGACGACGTCCGCCGCCTGGTGCCCTATTTCGGCTCGACCTCGGGAGAGGGCGGCTGGCGCACGGCCATTTTCGACTCGATCGACGAGCTCAATCGCTCAGGCGCCAACGCCATCCTCAAGCTGCTCGAGGAGCCGCCGGAGCGAACGCTGCTGCTGCTCGTCAGCCATGCGCCGGGTCGCGCGCTGCCCACGATCCGTTCGCGGTGCCGGCGGCTCGACCTGCGCCCCTTGGCGACGAAGGACGTTTGCCTGGCCGTCGGCCGCGCGCTCGGCCGCTCGCCGACCGAGCCCGAGATCATGGCGGGCGCGGAGGCTGCCGAGGGCAGCGTCGCCCGCGCCATCGAGCTCCTGGACGGCGGCGCGCTGGCGCTGCGCGAGAAGACCCTGGGGCTGCTGTCGCAATTGCCGGACCCCGATCCGCGCGCGCTCCATGCGCTGGGCGACGCGCTCTCCGGCGGCGATCCCCGCACGCTGACGACCGTCATGGACGTCGTCAACGACTGGCTGTCGGCGCGCCTTGCGGCCGTCGCCCGCGAAACCCGCACGGCGGGTCGGGTCGCGCAAACCTGGGAGCAGGTCAATCGCGCCGCCCGCGACGCGCAGGCCTACAACCTCGAGCGCAAGCCGCTGGTCTTCTCGGTGTTCGGCTTGCTTGCCGAGGCGGCGCGCGGTTGATAGGTAACCGGCCTCATGGCCAAAACGCCTTATTACATCACCACCGCGATCTCCTATCCGAACGGCCCGCCGCATATCGGCCACGCCTACGAGGTGATCGCCACCGACGCCATCGCCCGCTTCAAGCGGCTCGACGGCTATGACGTATTTTTCCTGACCGGCACCGACGAGCACGGCCAGAAGATGCTGCAGACCGCCGCCAAGGAGGGTCTGACGCCGCGCGACATCCTCGCGCGCAACGTGCCGCGCTTCCAGGCGATGGCGAAGAAGCTCAACTGCTCGAACGACGATTTCATCCGCACCACCGAGGAGCGACACTATCGCGCCTCCGCCGCGATCTGGGAGCGGATGGCGGCGAACGGCGACATCTACCTGTCGAAATATGCCGGCTGGTACTCGGTGCGCGACGAGGCCTATTACGCCGAGGACGAGACGCAGCTCAACGAGCACAAGGTCCGCATCGCCACCAAGACCGGCACGCCGGTCGAGTGGGTGGAAGAGGAGAGCTATTTCTTCAAGCTGTCCGCCTATCAGCAGAAGCTCCTGGACCTTTACGACAAGGTGCCGGATTTCGTGCTGCCGCGGGAGCGGCTGAACGAGGTCGCGAGCTTCGTGCGCGGCGGGCTGCAGGACCTGTCGATCTCGCGCACCACCTTCGACTGGGGCGTGCCGGTGCCGGGCGATCCCAAGCACGTGATGTATGTCTGGGTCGACGCGCTGACCAACTACATCACCGCGGTGGGATATCCCGACGCCGACCCCGAGATGTTCAAAAAATTCTGGCCGGCCGACCTCCATGTGATCGGCAAGGACATCGTGCGCTTCCACGCGGTCTACTGGCCGGCCTTTCTGATGTCGGCCGGCATCGCGGTGCCCAAGCGCATCTTCAGCCACGGCTTCCTGTTCAACCGCGGCGAGAAGATGTCGAAGTCCGTCGGCAACGTGATCGACCCGTTCGAGCTCGCCGACACCTATGGCGTCGACCAGTTCCGCTTCTTCTTCCTGCGCGAGGTGCCGTTCGGGCAGGACGGCAACTACAGCCACGAGGCGATCATCAACCGAACCAATGCCGACCTCGCCAACGATCTCGGCAATCTGGCGCAACGTTCGCTGTCGATGATCGGCAAGCAGCTCGGCGGCGTGCTGCCGAAGCCGGGCGCGTTCTCGGGCGCCGACGAGACGATCCTCGCCGCCGCCGACGCCATGATCGGCAAGGCGCGCGAGGCGATGCAGACGCAAGCGCTGCATCAGGTCCTGAACGCGGTGTGGGCGGTGGTGGCGGACGCCAACCGCTATTTCGCAGGCGAGGCGCCCTGGGCGCTGGCCAAGAGCGACCCGCAGAAGCAGGGCACCGTGCTCTATGTCACCGCGGAAGTGATCCGGCAGGTCGCGATCCTCGCCCAGCCGTTCATTCCGGCCTCCGCCGGCAAGCTGCTCGATCTGCTGGCCGTGCCGGAGAACGAGCGCAGCTTCGCGCAGCTCGGCGGCGCGCATCGACTGGCGCCGGGCTCGAAACTGCCTGCGCCGCAGCCGGTTTTCCCGCGCTATGTCGAGCCCGACGCCAAACCGGAAGCCAAATAGCGATGCTGGTCGACAGCCACTGCCACCTCGACTTTCCGGAGTTCCAGCCGGAGCTCGACGCGGTGGTGACGCGCGCCCGCGATGCCGGCTTGGGCCGCATGGTGACGATCTCGACGCGGGTGAAGCGCCACGCCCAGGTGCTCGCCATCGCCGAGCGTTTCGCGGATGTGTTCTGCTCGGTCGGCACGCATCCGCACAACGCGCATGAGGAACTCGATATCGGCGCCGACGATCTGCTGCGCATCGCGGACAACCCGCGCGTCGTCGCGATCGGCGAGGCCGGCCTCGACTACCACTATGACAACAGCCCGCGCGACGCGCAGGAACAGGGCCTGCGCGCCCATATCGACGCCGCGCGGCGGAGCCACCTGCCGCTCGTCATCCATTCGCGCGACGCCGACGCCGACATGGCGCGGATTCTCGAACAGGAAACCGGGAAGGGCGCCTTTCCGGCCGTGCTGCATTGCTTCACCGGCGGCCGCGATCTCGCGCTGCGCGCGGTCGCGCTCGGCCACTATGTGTCGTTCTCCGGCATCCTGACCTTCAAGAAGTCCGAGGACCTGCGCGCCATCGCCGCCGAGCTGCCGGCCGACCGCATCCTGGTCGAGACCGACGCGCCGTTCCTCGCGCCCGGCAAGTTCCGGGGAAAACGCAACGAGCCGTCCTACGTGGTCGAGACCGCCAAGGTGCTCTCCGAGACGCGGAAAACCGGCTTCGACGAGATCGCCCGGCAGACCACCGAGAACTTCTTCCGGCTGTTTTCCAAAGTGCCGCGCGGGACGCCGGCATGAGCATGCGCTTTACGATGCGCTTTACGATCCTTGGCTGCGGCTCCTCGATGGGCGTGCCGCGCGTCGGGCTCGGCTGGGGCGCCTGCGACCCGAACAATCCGAAGAACGCCCGGCGGCGCTCGTCGCTGCTGGTCGAGCGCACCGGCACCGATGGCGGCGTGACCCGCGTGCTGGTCGACTGCTCGCCGGACTTGCGGATGCAGATGATCGACGCCGACGTGGACCGGATCGACGGCGTGCTGATGACCCATGCCCATGCCGACCACATCCACGGCATCGACGACTTGCGCGGCCTGTTCGTGCGCAACCGCAAGCCGATCGATATCTGGATGGACGCCGCGACCTCGGCCGAGGCCCATCAGCGGTTCGGCTACTGCCTCGCATCGCCGCCCGGCAGCAGCTATCCGCCGATCGCCCGCGACCGCCGGCTGACGGTCGGGCAGGAGATCGTCATCGACGGCCCCGGCGGACCGGTCACCGCGCTGCCGCTCCGACAGTTCCACGGCGATATCGAGACGGTCGGCTTCCGGTTCGGCCGGGTGGCTTATTCCGCCGACCTCAAGGCCATTCCGGACGAGACCGCGGCGGCGCTGGGGGGCCTCGATGTCTGGATGGTCGACGCGCTGCGCTACATGACCCATTCCAGCCATCTCAGCGTCGACGAGGCGCTGGCGCTGATCGAGCGGCTGAAGCCCGCCCGGGCCTTGCTGATCAACCTGCATTGCGACCTCGACTACGAGGAGCTGCGGCGGCGCCTGCCGTCCCACGTCGCGCCGGCCTATGACGGTCTGAGCTTCAAAGTCAGCTAAAGTTGTTTCTCAAGAATTCGATTTCTTGGTGTATTTTCAATATGTTTTGGCTTTTAGCTAAAGCTGATCCCCGGATTGGGGTTGCGTATATATGTTCCATAATATGTCTTATGCGAATCGAAGATATGAGACTGGCACAGGCTACGTCGCGCCGGTTCGGATTTCCCGTGGCTCCGGCCAGGCCCGCGAGTGCCTTTTGAGCGTCCGACGGCCGATGGCGCGCGGGAGTCGCCGTCGGGTCTTTCGATGACGATTAGGATCTGACGCCGTCGATGGGTCACGCACACCGCGCGGCGCGCGGATGTCGGCATCCCGGCGCGACCGCGAGCAACACGGTTGAATCTGCACAAACCCACAAGCCGCACAGGCTGTCAGCCCGGTGATTTGGCGTGGCACGAGCCGTTCACTCGGGCCGTGGCTGGGCCGGTTGTGTTACGGTCCGGCCCGTTTCGAAAGGCCGACGCATGACCCCTTCCCGCGACATCTCCCGTCTGATCGAGATCATGGCCGCGCTGCGCACGCCCGGCACCGGCTGTCCCTGGGACCTGGAGCAGGATTTCGCCAGCATCGCGCCCTACACGCTGGAGGAAGCCTACGAGGTCGCGGACGCGATCGGACGCGGCGATCTCGACGACCTGCGCGAGGAGCTCGGCGACCTGCTGCTGCAGGTGGTGTTCCACGCCCGCATGGCCGAGGAACAAGGCGCCTTCGCTTTTCCGGACGTCGTGCAGGCCATCACCGAAAAGCTGATCCGCCGCCACCCCCACGTCTTTGCCGACGCCAGCGGCCGGACCGCCGAGGCCGTC
>Ga0180218_1001075_pt1 | contig 18007 bp, 18 predicted proteins | sample eDN3rd37CKraftBY_FD_151334 | JGI IMG/M metagenome (GOLD analysis project Ga0180218, IMG submission 151334) | Enriched backyard soil microbial communities from Emeryville, California, USA - eDNA 3rd pass 37_C Kraft BY (version 2) (version 2) | ecosystem: Environmental > Terrestrial > Soil >...
CCGGCGCCGGGCATCCGGCCTCGGCTTCGTTGCAGCGCTGCGCGCCTCGAAGGCCCCCGCGCTCTTCGCCATCGTGCTCGAAGATCTAGCGGCCATGGTCGGCCTGTCGATTGCGTTTCTGGGAACGATGGCCGCACATCTCGGCGGCTACGAATGGGCCGACGGCATAGCCTCGATCCTCATCGGCTGCGTCCTGGCCTACGTCGCCATCTTCATGGCGAGCGAGATCCGCTCGCTCATCATCGGCGAGTCGGCCTCGCGCACCATTCAAGCCGGGATACGCTCGATCATCGAAGGCGAGATGGGCGCCGGAAAATCCATTCGCCACATCAACGACATTCGCACGATGCACCTCGGCCCCCAGGACATCCTGGTGACGGCGAGCGTTGATTTCGATGATTGGGTCAGCGCCCGCACCGTCGAAGAAGTCACGGCCCGCCTGCAGTCGGCGATCAAAGCGCGTTACGCGCAGATCAACCACCTTTTCATCGAGGTGCAGTCGAAAGAGACGTTCGCGGCGATCCGGAGCGCGTTTCCTGTTCAAGCCGTTGGCAGCACCGCCCACTGATACGCAGAACGCTCAGCGAAACCGCCAACGACCGTCCCTCTAACCGAGACCTTCACCCGTCGCGCCGTGCGCGATGGCGAATGGAAGACGGCTAATTAAAGACCCGCACAGCAGGCAGTTCAAAACAAACCTGCGTGACGACCCTTTTGAAACATCCGAGCATGACAGCCGCTCGCGGATCCACTTCCGCACTTGGCGCCCGGCTGAACTAGGTCCGCGCTCGGCGGCCGGCTCCCCGTAGGGGAGTCGCCGAGCGCAAACTCAGAAAGGAATCTCGTCGTCGATGGCCTTGTCGAAGCCGCCCTTCGGACCGCCGGTCTTGGCCACGCGGCGCTGTTCGCCACCGTAACCAGAAGAAGAGCCGAAGCCGCCGTCCGATGCGCCGTAGTCAGCGCCGCTCTCCTGCATACCGGCAGACTGGCCGCGTCCGCCGCCTGCACCATCGAGCATCGTCAGCGTGCCGTTGTAGCCCTGAATGACGACTTCCGTTGAATACTTCTCAGCGCCGCTCTGATCGGTCCATTTGCGCGTCTGCAGCGCGCCTTCGATGTAGAGCTTCGCGCCCTTCTTGATGTACTGCTCGATGATCTTGCAGAGCGGCTCGCTGAAAACGACGACGCGGTGCCACTCGGTCTTTTCCTTGCGCTCGCCGGTTTGCTTGTCACGCCACGTGTCGCTTGTCGCGATGCTCAAGTTGGCGATCGGACGTCCGTCCTGCGTGCGGCGGATTTCAGGGTCCTTGCCGACATTGCCGACCAGGATGACCTTATTGACCGACCCTGCCATTCATCATCTCCTTAACTGAAAGCCGCGCTGCCGCCGGAACGCGAATGCGCCGTCGGCCCGCCCGCGGTGCCGGCGGAGTTTCTACACGCAGGCACCCATTGAGTTGCATCCACCCGCCGCTTCAAACGGCGGGAATCTCTCGAAGCGATCTTAAAGCCTTCGCCGCCCGGCTTCGCCATCGGGATTTAGCGTTGTCCACACAGCCTTGACCGCGCGGACTTCGAACGCCCGAGGGGCTAGTCGTTCTCTAATTGTTCTATATACGCGCGTGGGGCCGATCCCGCAAGTGGCAGTACCAAACGCAGCCTGACAGCACCCGAAAGGTGGGTCCGCAAAACATCACCGTTCACGGCTCCCGGGATTACTGTTGCAGAGCCTCGATTGTCTTCTTGACTGACGAGCAGCATCGTCTAGCCGTTGTAGGTGATAGCGCAACGCGCGCCGGTCCGGAGCAACATGGCCACCGATGGCTCACTACAAATGCCTCAACTGCCCGGGATACTGCTGTTCGTATCCCGTCATCGCGCTCAACAAGCGCGACGTCGAACGCTTAGCCAAGCATTTCACGCTGAAATATGAGACGGCGAAGCAGAAATTCACGCGCGAAGGCCACGGCCACAAATATCTGATGCGCCGCAAGGGCGATAAGATCTACGGCCGCATCTGCCAGTTCTTCGACACGAAGAAGCGCTGCTGCACGGTCTATAAGGCGCGCCCCGCAGCCTGCCGCGATTACCCCGGCCCAGGACGCTGCGGCTACTATGATTTCCTGATGCACGAGCGCCGCTGTCAGAACGACATGTCGTTCGCCGCCATCACCAATCACAAGGATTGATCGCCTCGGCCCACGCCGGCGCGCGGGCACGCAGGCACGTATGTCAACCTGACGACGTCCTCGCCCATCACATCCGTGGCCACGAGCCGGAGCCGTGGCCGCGGACCGGCGAAGAATGGCTTGCCGCGGCCGAGCACGACGGGGTGCAGGTAGAGGCGGTACTCATCGATCAAACCCAGGTCGGTTAGGCTTCGTGCCAAGTCTGGTCCGCCGACTTGGATCTCCCCAGCGAGCTCAGCCTTGAGCCCGCGTATCGCCGCCTCCAGATCATCGCCGACGAGTTTTGCGTTGGGTCCGGCCGAGTCCAAAGAGCGCGACACGACCCACTTCGTCTGATTCCGCCACGCAGCGGCGAACTCCCGCCGCGCCGCATCCCACTCGGGATGATCCTCGTCCCAATAGCGCATGATCTCGTACAAGCGGCGTCCGTACACGCTCCCCACCTGCTCGCGCGCCTGCTCGATGAAATGACGGAAAAGCGTTGGCCCAGTCGCAAACGCCGTGTGGTCAACGTATCCGTCCAAGGACTGATTCATCCCGAAGACGAGCTTCGCCATGCTGCAAATTCTCCCCCAGTTCCTTTCAGAATAGCCTGGAGCGGCGGAGCGTAGAAGCGAGCGCGAGTCGCCATGCGCCATAAATGAAGAACCCCGCCGGATCCTCGGATCACGCGCGGGGTTCTGACCTTGGATGGTTGGCCCAGATTATAACCGGACCTTGATTGAGGCTGTGGCGCCAGCTAGGCCGCCACCCTCTCTAAAAATCTCAAGTTGTGGTTTGGACAGCTGATTGAGCGCGGCCAAGTTCTCGAGAGCACTCAATGAAGCTGCTGACCTCGCGAACAAGTCCCGAGGTCTGGGTGATAACCCGGTGGAGTCATCTACTCTCCTCTGCTCGGTTGCTCCGTAACACCTGCCGCATTCCACGTCCGCTCACGGCCATTACGCGCTATGAACGAATGCGGCTCACTTTCCATATCCGCAGCTCATCGGCCCATCGGCGCGAGACGCATTTACCGGAAACGGTCAGCGAGAGCGGCACCGTCACGTATCGAAATGTGTGCCTCAAAACCTCCCTCGTCAACCCGTCACGGCAACGAAGTCGATCACATTATCGGCGCTTCGCGTTTCATCTATTATGAGCCGTCCACCCGCGCTTGACGGCAATCAGCACCGAAAGAGATCGTGATGACGGTTCAAAAGACAGGCGGCTGCCTGTGCCAAGGCGTCCGCTTCGAAATCGCGGGCGCCCTCAATCCCATCGTGGCATGCCACTGTTCGCAGTGCGCCAAAACGAGCGGCAACTTCGCGGCCATGGCCAGCACGGCCACAAGCAACGTCACGATGCTGTCAGACGAAACGCTGCGCTGGTTTCAATCCTCCGATACCGTCAACCGCGGGTTCTGCTCGCGCTGCGGCAGCAATCTCTTCTGGAAAGACGGGCGCAGCCCGGAGATCTACATCACTGCGGGAACGATCGACCAACCAGTCGGCGTGAAAATCGCCGAACACATCCACGTCACGTCCAAATCCGACTACTACGACATCACGGATGGCCTGCCGCAAAAAGCCGAATGGTAAGCCGCACCGGTCCCGTCAACCCGGACGCGGCGCGCCGGGCTTAATCGGCTTCGTATTGCGGAGCAGGAACACGAGCGGCATCGTCAGCAGCGTCAGATACATCATCAGCCGGTAATTATCTTCGTATGCGATGTTCTGCGCTTGCGCCGTCACCATCTCGTTGACGATCGCCTTGCCTTTCTCCGTCGCGATATCGATCGTCGCCGGATCCAGGCTCTGCACCGCCCGGCTGTAAGGCGAGATGTGGTTCGCCAGCGCGGAATGCATGATGTCGCTGTTGCGCGTCAGCAGGAACGTCGTCACCGAAATGCCGACGCTCGAGCCGACATTGCGCATCAGATTAAAGCAGCCGGTCGCCTGCGCCGTGAGCGATGACGGCAGCGTCACGAAGGTCACCGTACTGAGCGGCACGAAAACGAACCCGAGGCCAAACCCCTGCACGACGCCGGTCCAGATGATCGTGAACTGCGAAATATCCTGCGTGAACTTGCTCATCTCGTAGAGCGAATAGGCAGTCAGCGCCAAGCCGCTGAGCAGCAGCCATTTGACGTCGACGCGCGAGATCAACTGCCCCACCATCCACATCGCGACCATCGTGCCGAGGCCCCGCGGCGCCAGCACAAGGCCCGCGGTGAAAACCGGATAGTTCATCAGGTTCTCAAGATACGGCGACATCAACGAGAGCGTGGCGAAAAGGATCGCGCCCACGAGGAAAATCAGAATTTGGCCGACGACGAAATTGCGGTCGGCGAACAGGCGGCTATCGAGGAAGGGGCGCCGCGCCGTCAGCGTATGCACGATGAAGAGATAGACGCCCAAGAGAAACAGCGCGAACTCGATCTTGATTTCGGTCGACTGGAACCAATTGAGCTGCTGCCCGCGATCAAGGAAGAGCTGCAACGCCCCGATTGCCATGGCAAGAACGCCGAACCCGAACCAGTCGAGCTTTTCGGACGCGACCTCGTCGGCCTCCGAAACGAAGAACCAGCCGAGCACGAACGCGAAAATTCCAAACGGCACGTTGACGTAGAACACCCAGCGCCAGTCGTAATATTGCGTCAGATATCCCCCGAGCAGCGGCCCCAGAATAGGGCCGAGCATGACGCCGACACCGAAAATCGCCATGGCCTGCCCGCGTTGCGAGCGCGGATAGATGTCGAGCAGAATGGCTTGCGACAGCGGCACGAGCGGCGCTCCGAACATGCCTTGCATCAGCCGGTAGAGAACGATTTGCGTAATGTTCGTCGCCGTTCCGCACAGCATCGAAAAGGTGAGGAAGCCGAAGACGCAGACGAGAAAAACCGGCCGCCGGCCGAAACGCGCATCGAGCCATCCCGTCGCCGGCGTCATGATCGCAGCGGCGACAATGTAGGACGTCAGCACCCATTCGATCTGATAGCTCGTCGTCGCCAGGCTGCCCCGCATGTAGGGAAGCGCAACGTTGGCGATCGTCGAGTCGAGCGCCTCCATCAGCGCCGCGGTCATCACGCAAATGGTGACGATGGCGCGCGACGAGCCGGCCATGGGTGTGGCAGCAGCATCGGCGTTGCCGGCGGCGATGGCCATCAGGTCATTCCCACCGTCCGCTTGATGTCGCGCCACAACGTCTGAAGCGTCCGGTGATAGCCCGTATCGACCGTCACCGTTGCGCTCGCACCATCACGCATCACGACATTCGGATCAAGCTTGGTGACGATCACCCGCACCGGCATGCGCTGCACGACCTTGACCCAGTTTCCGGACGCATTCTCCGCCGGGATCAACGCAAAGACCGATCCGCTCGCCGGCGTGATGCTCTGCACCTTCGCTTCCAGCGTCTGATCGGGATAGGAATCCAGAACGACAGTCGCCCGGTCGCCCTCCTTGATATGGGTCAGATCCGTTTCCTTGATGTTGGCGATGATCCACGTGTCCAGGCCGATCAAGGTGAAGGCATTCTGCCCGACGGTCAGATAGCTGCCGGGTTGAATGTTCTCGACCCGCGCCGCAGTGCCGGCAAATGGCGCAAGGATGCGCGTCAAGCGTAAGTTGCGTTCCGCAAGCGCGACTTTCGCCTTCGCCGCCAGGTACGTCGCATGCTGTTCTATCGGGACGTCGAGACTTCCGCCCAATTGTGCCAATACCGATGCTGCAACGGACTCCGCCGCACGCACGGAGGCCTGCGCATCGCGCAACTGTTGCCGGGCCTTGTCGAGCTGCGCTGGATCGTCCACGCCATCGCGCACGAGCGTGTTGACGCGATCGAACTCCTGCTTCGCGTAAGTGACATTCGCATTCGCCTGCGCAATATCGGCTTGGTCCTGCTTATAGGTGGCAACGAGGCCGCGCAGCTTCTCGCTGACGCTCGCCAAATTCGCCTTGGCCTCATCGAGCGTGATTTGGAAGGGCTGCGGATCGATCTCGAACAGCAGTTGCCCCTTCTTCACCACCTCGTTCGGCTGCACCGCCACGCGCGTTACCTGCCCGGAAATCTGCGGGTTGATCGCAACGTTCGCGGAATGCACGTAAGAGTCGTCTTCGCTCACATACGTCCCGCCGCCCAAGTACAGCCAAATTCCGACAGCGATCGCCACGATGGGTCCGAGGAGCAGCAGCGCACGCCGCAGCACCGGATGCTTCGGCCTGTCGTCGGCCGCGACCGGGGTCGCCTTCTGCGCCGCCTTTGGAGTCTTCGTGTCTACGTCAGCCATTCAAGAATTCATCCCTCCAGGGCGCCACACCGCTAAGGAGCATTGTCCGGAAAAGGCATCGGCCCGGCGATCGAGAGACGTTTCGTGTCCGATCGGCGGGTTCATATCGGCATGCCGGAAGGAGGCTTTGCCCCCATTCGAGCGGCTCTGCTGTCAGCCAATGCAATGGCGGGGCGCAGCCAGCACCCGCGCGCGCCGCTCTCTTCTGCGGGCGGCAAAACCGGCATCAAGCCGGAAGGTCTCTCGGTCTCAAACGAAGACTTCGTCTCCTGCAGGAGATTATCGGCTCGCGTTCCTTATGAGACGCCTGCGCCCGGCGCTCACAATTTGCTAAAACCAGCGGCAAGTTGGCCCCAACGCCACCCCTCCTGATCATCCTCGGCCGTACCGTTCTCCACAGGAACGAACAACACTCCATGGAACATTCCTCGCCATGGCCCGTATTCCGTCTGCTCACCCGGAAGCCAAAGGCCATATCTGCATGACCGTAACGGAGCGCGACGCTGCCGATAGGCATTTCCCGATCTCCGCGGGAATCCTCTTCGGCCTCGGGCTCGGCGGCTTCTTCGACGGCATCGTGTTGCACCAGGTGCTCCAGTGGCACCACATGCTGAGCAGCTGGTTCCCGGTCAACTCCATCGAAAACCTTGAACTCAACACGCGATGGGATGGGATCTTCCACAGCACCACCTACCTGTTCGTCATTGCAGGTCTCTTCGTACTCTGGCGCACCGCGCACCGTAGGCATCTCTACTGGTCGACGAAGCTGCTCGCCGGAACCATGCTCATTGGCTTCGGCGCCTTCAATGTCGTGGAAGGCATCATCGACCATCAGCTGCTCGGCATTCATCACGTCAACGAACGCGTCGACGAGCGCTACCGCATCTACTGGGATATCGGCTTTCTGGTTTGGGGCGCCTCGATGCTGGTCGCCGGCTGGTATCTGATGAAGCAGGGCCAGCTCGAAAGCGAGAAGCGGCGCGCACCATGACGACAAAGCGCGCCATGGACGGGATGATCTGGGCGGCGTTCGCGCTGGCCACCCTACTTGCGACCGCGCCGGTATGGCGGCTTTGGGTCTTTGGCTTCAATCCGACGATTGACGAGTTGCTGCAGCTGTCGATCTGCGGTGGCCGTCTGCAATGACAGACAGGCAGATCAGAACCGAATGAGACTAGGAGCGTTCGCCCGCCATGGCGTCCTGGAACAGCCGCTCGGCCGTCATCGCGAGTTCGCCGGCGTCGAGGTCAGAAACCTTGCCCGCCGAAACGACGACGCTGGCGAGAAGCTCCCGTGACCGGTGGTGATCTGCTTCCACGATTGAAGGCGCTATTTTCTTCCAGGCTGCGTCGAATGCCGATTGAAGCCGTTCGAGGTGTTCCGGCGTGAATGCGCCGCTTTGCAGAATGTGTCGCGCGCGCATGTGATTTTCTTTTCCAATCAAGTTGATTTCAAGCAAGGCGCTTTGTGCGCTCCGATGTCAAGCAAAGTCGCGCTCGCGACTCCGTTTGAGACCGTAGAATGCCACGAAGTCGCAATGATTATGATTTGTTAAAAAATTGGGAACAAATGCGCAGCTGCCGCATTGTCTTTAACGCGCTGTGTAACGAGCGCCAATAAGGGCAACTCGCAAGCAAAGAGAGATGATCGTGCGCGGTAGCGGTCTGCAACGGCGCGATCACACGAGACTTGTCCGCACCCACAATCAGGTCATCTGAAACTGGAATTGAAATTGAGTCGCGCCAGCGCCTGAAGGGCGCCGGCGTTTTGCGTTAGGCCTTCCAGATCGCGCCGAGTGCGAAGCCAACAGCGGCGGCTAGCACCAGCGTCGTTCGCGGCTGCTCGCGAAGCGATTGCGCGACGGCGCGGGACAGATTTCCGCTGACCTCCGCCATGCCCGATCCGAGGTTCAGCGAAGCTGCCGGGCTTCCCATTTGCGCTCCCGGCCGTTGCTGCGGCTCCAGCTCCGAATAGGCGGACAGCTGCTCGCTGCCGAACTGACCGGGAATACGGTTCCTGTCCAACTGCTCCTGCCGCGACGGATCGGGGTCGATCACCTCGTCCCGGGCGATATACTTCTGACTGATCGCCAGACGCGCGCTGGCTTCTGCAAGCTGCTCTTCAGGGGTTTTGTTTGCCATGAGGGTTTGTTCCTTTTTGTCCCTCAACGCGCGCTGCCCGAAAAACGTTTCCTGGCGTCCTAAAGCCTGAAGCGCGGCCCCTTCGTCACCGGATCGGACACGCCTGATCGCACGGAACCGGCTCGCTCTTCTCAACCGAGCCGCGGAAGATCGACACCGTTTCCTTCACGCACTGCCCGCCCGACTGCACGACGCGCACGATGTTGTCGCCGGCCTTCCCCTGGCACAGCACGGACGCATCCTGCGCGACCACGATCGGCTCATCACGGCGGCCCAGCGCTTCATCCGCCAGCGCACTCGAAATCAAGAGGCTCGCAAACCCGCCCGACCGCGACGCCGGCTTCGGCAGCTGCTCGAACGCAATCCACTCGTAATTGACCTGCCCGTCGGGGCTCCGCACGCGGATCGAAATGTCACCCGTCTTCGCACACGAGCCAACATCGACCCGCGCATTGCCTTGCGTGGACAGCGAGCGGTAATCGATCTTGCAGTCGAAGTTCTTCTCCAGAAGCTTCGCCTGCGTCAGCCGGTGATCGACCTGATTGAACGGCACGCCGTTTTTCCAGGAGAAATAGAGATTGCGCGCCGTCGGCACGGCCGCGGCGACCGACACCGCCAGCACCAAGAGCTTGACGGCCGAAAGGGTCCGGCTCGCCGGATGCGCGGGATGTCCGATATCGAGCAGTGATGGTGCCTGGCTCATGCTGTGCCCTCCCCTTGGCAGTGCCCGTCATTGCGGCGCGGCTGATTTCGGGCGAGCCATATCTCGGCGTCAAGGCTGAATGCTGACGGCTTGCTGACAGTGCCGTGAACGAGGAAGCCCAAAGCCTCTGCCGGCCTCCGGCCCCGCCCCCGGAAAAGGTTGCAGCTCGCCCCTCCAAGGGATCCAAAAGGCCCGCTAAAGCCTTGAAATACCGGCGCCAGCGCATCATCTGTGAGCGCTTGCTCCGGTCGCATTGCCGCTCCAGCCCCCCTCGGGTAGACGTTACCTCATGAAATCACCTGCGAAAAAGCCCGCCGCCCGCGCCGGGTCCGAACTGATGAAAACCATCCACGTGCGCGGGGCGCGTGAGCACAATCTGAAAAACGTCGATCTCGAAATCCCGCGCGACGCCCTCGTCGTGTTCACGGGCCTGTCGGGCTCGGGCAAATCCTCCCTCGCCTTCGATACGATCTACGCCGAGGGCCAGCGCCGCTACGTCGAAAGCCTCTCCGCCTACGCCCGCCAGTTCCTCGAGATGATGCAGAAGCCGGACGTCGATCACATCGACGGCCTGTCGCCCGCCATCTCGATCGAGCAGAAGACGACCTCGAAAAATCCGCGCTCCACCGTCGGCACGGTGACGGAGATCTACGACTATCTCCGCCTGCTGTTCGCCCGCGTCGGCGTCCCCTATTCGCCGGCGACGGGCCTGCCGATCGAAAGCCAGACCGTGGCGCAGATGGTCGATCGCGTCCTCGATCTCCCCGAAGGCACGCGGCTCCTGATCCTCGCGCCCGTCGTGCGCGGCCGCAAAGGCGAATACCGCAAGGAAATCGCCGAGTGGCAGAAGAAGGGCTACCAGCGCCTCAAGGTCAACGGCACCGTCTACGACATCGCTGACGTCCCCAAGCTCGACAAGAAATACAAGCACGACATCGACGTCGTCGTCGATCGTATCGTCGTGAAGAAAGACTTAGGGACTCGCCTCGCGGACTCATTCGAGCAATCGCTGAAACTGTCCGACGGCCTCGCCATCGCCGAATACGTCGACAAACCCTTGTCGAAAGCCGAGACCGAAGGCGCCAACAAGTCGAAGAACGACACGCACGAGCGCATCCTGTTCTCGTCGCGCTTCGCCTGCCCCGTCTCGGGCTTCACCATCGACGAGATCGAGCCGCGCCTCTTCTCCTTCAACGCCCCCGCCGGCGCCTGCCCGGTATGCGACGGCCTCGGCTCCGAACTTCGCTTCGAGCCAGACCTCGTCGTGCCCGACGGTTCGCTCTCCCTCGAGAAAGGCGCGATCTATCCGTGGGCGAAAACCGGCGTTTCCTCCCCCTACTACGAGCAGACGCTCGAAAGCCTTGCCAAGCACTACAAGGTGTCGATGAAGACGCCGTGGGAGCGCCTGCCCAAGCACGTGCAGCTCGCCCTTCTCTTCGGCTCGGACGATGAGGACATCGTCTTCACCTACTGGGACGGCAGCCGCAATTACTCGACCGAGAAGCCCTTCGAAGGCGTCATCGGCAACATCGCGCGCCGCTTCAAGGAAACCGACAGCGACTGGGTCCGCGAGGAACTCTCCCGCTACCAGGCTGCCCACCCGTGCGAAGGCTGCAACGGCTACCGCTTGAAGCCCCAGGCGCTCGCCGTGAAAGTCGGCGGCAAGCACATCGGCGAGGTCTGCGATCTCTCGATCAAGACCGCCAACGACTGGTTCGCGGAAATCCCGAAAACCTTCACCAAGCAGCAGTCGGAAATCGCGACGCGCATCCTGAAGGAAATCCGCGACCGGCTGAAGTTCTTGAACGACGTCGGCCTCACCTACCTCACGATGTCCCGCGCGTCCGGCACCCTGTCGGGCGGCGAAAGCCAGCGCATCCGCCTCGCCTCGCAAATCGGCTCCGGCCTGACGGGCGTGCTCTACGTGCTCGACGAGCCCTCCATCGGCCTCCACCAGCGCGACAACGACCGCCTGCTCGACACGCTGAAGCACCTGCGCGACATCGGCAACACCGTCATCGTCGTCGAGCACGACGAGGACGCCATCATGCACGCCGATCACGTGGTGGACGTCGGCCCCGGCGCCGGCATCCACGGCGGCCGCGTCGTCGCCCAAGGCACGCCGCAAGACATCATGGCGAACCCGGCGAGCCTCACCGGCGAATACCTCTCGGGCGTCCGCTACGTGCCGATCCCGAAGAACCGCCGCGCCCCCGACAAATCGAAAATGCTCACCGTCACCGGCGCGCGCTCAAACAATCTGAAGAACGTCTCGGCCTCCATCCCCGTCGGCCTCTTCACCTGCATCACCGGCGTCTCGGGCGGCGGAAAATCGACGCTGCTCATCGACACGCTCTTCAAGGCGGTCGCGCGCAAGCTCAACAACGCCAAGGAGCACCCGGGCGAGCACGACAAGATCACCGGCATCGAGCACTTCGACAAGATCATCGACATCGACCAGTCGCCGATCGGACGCACGCCGCGCTCCAACCCGGCAACCTACACCGGCGCCTTCACGCCCATCCGCGAATGGTTCGCGGGCCTCCCCGAAGCAAAAACGCGCGGCTACGAGCCCGGCCGCTTCTCCTTCAACGTCAAAGGCGGACGCTGCGAAGTCTGCCAGGGCGACGGCGTCATCAAGATCGAGATGCACTTCCTGCCGGACGTCTACGTCACGTGCGAGGAATGCAAGGGCAAGCGCTACAATCGCGAGACGCTCGCAGTCACCTTCAAGGAGAAGTCCATCGCCGACGTGCTCGACATGACGGTCGAGGAAGGCGCGGAGTTCTTCAAGGCCGTCCCCTCGATCCGCGACAAGCTCGAAACGCTCGCGCGCGTCGGCCTCGGCTACATCCACATCGGCCAGCAGGCGACGACGCTCTCGGGCGGCGAAGCGCAGCGCATCAAGCTGTCGAAGGAACTCTCACGCCGCGCGACGGGACGCACGCTGTACATCCTCGACGAGCCGACGACGGGACTTCATTTCCACGACGTCGCCAAGCTCCTCGAAGTGCTGCATGAGCTTGCTGACGCCGGCAACACCGTCGTCGTCATCGAGCACAACCTCGAAGTCATCAAGACCGCAGACTGGGTCATCGACCTCGGCCCCGAAGGCGGCGACGGCGGCGGCACCATCGTCGCTGCCGGCACCCCCGAAGACGTCGCCAAGGTCAAAGAAAGCTACACGGGCCAGTACCTGAAGCCCGTCCTCGCCCGCAAACCCGCGCCTTCCGGCCGGCTCGCGGAACGCGAGTCGGAAGGCGCAAACAAAAGAGCCAAGAAGCAAGCCGCTGAGTAACCTCCGCGCCCGGCGGCCGGCGCGACGAAGGAGAGTCGCCGGGCGCCAATTAAAAACTCTTCCCCTCCCCCTTGCGGGGAGGGGTTAGGGGTGGGGGTCCGCACCCACCGGCCCCTCCGTTCGATTATCGCAGGGCGCTAACTAGAAAAATCTACTTAGATACGCCGCGTCTTCATCCGAGATGCCGACGATCTTGTTCGTCGTCTGCCGATTAATTTGAAATCGACCGCATCTACGCTTTGGCAAACGCTCGTATCTTCCCAACCGAATTAGTTAGGCAGGCAAGATCCTTCCCGGCATCCAGGGCCAACGCCAACGCGTGACACAGAACCGATGGATTCTTTTTAAGTCGCCTATAGTTCCAGCCAAACTCCCCACATACAGCCTTAACGGACTCAAACCAGCCATCATTCGTCGATGCAATAGAGCTTTGAATATTTTCTTTCCATATTGTAGCTGCCTCATCGGAGTAGTCGGCGTCCGGCCAAATACACTTATTCTCTGGGTCTTCGGGCAACCCAAGCAATTTTACCAACTTTGCGTTGAGCGTTTTATTTTCTGCAGTTTGCTGCGCATCGCAATCTGTATCCGCATCAAAAATAACGTACTTCGGAATGCTAAATCCCTGAGCGAGAGCAATCATATTTATTAGATTCGCCTTTCCACCAGCCGCCACAACATGGCCACCGCACCTCAAGAATTCTTCCAGAGCACCCATATGGTCTAGCAAAGCTGTAATAATGGCCTTATCTTCTGCGCCTTCCACCAAGACGAGCTTGTTACAGAAAAATGCTTCGCTCAGCTCTGGCTGGATGAATTGATCGAGCTTTGCCATCGTTGCCCTCTCTCCGATGGCCTCTTCGCCAGCAAGACTCGAGAGAAATTGTCGGTGTTGATCAATCGTCCAAAAAGACGTTTTCGAAAGGGTTCCAGGCGCCTTTCTGACGACCCGCAAATTGTCAAACGTCCGAGCAGAAACAAAGTGCGGACTATGACTTGTAATTAGGACTTGATCGCTTTCCGATATTTTCTGAAGCGAAACACTGAGATGACGCGCCTGCGGAGGGTGTTGGTATAATTCCGGCTCTTCGATCGCCAGTATGATCGATGGCTGATTCTCGACGGAGAATTTTGAATTCAGGTGCACCAACGTAAGCAAATAATTTCTTTGCAGGCCATGACCAAACCTCGATACATCTCCTCGAAAGGAATCGTCGCTCAAGATTGAGCGAACAAGGGGCATTCTCAACGTCACGTTCTCGTCAGTTAAATCTGTCCAATCGAGATGCACGTGAGCGTCGGTCGACGTTATTTTGCGGAATTCCTGATCGAGAACAGCTTCGAGCTTAGAGACCTCAACTTTATAGTCCTGAGTAAGTGCTTTGATCTGATCGTGTGCAGTCGCGCGTATGGATTCAATCTTTTGGTCAACTTGCACCTTCGCTCGGATAATCCGATCGATAAGAACCCCGAAAGCCGTGTTTTTAGCTTCTTCGTCCTCGTCCGCCGCGTCCTTCACGGCGGGAATATAAACCCAATCAACATACTGCCGTAGCCTCGCCGCGACGCCGGAAGCGCCAAAAGCCAAATCTTCACTTTCGATCATCTCGCGTCGGTCAGGGTGATCTTGCTCGTACTTTTGAAGCGCCGACTCAAAGACACTGACCGCAGCGGACGTCGGAATGGACGGCAGATCCTCGAACTCGCCGGAACGCAATCCATTATAGAAGGCCTTTTTCTCTGGAGCTTTTCCTTCAAAAAATCCGCCAAACGCCTTTATTCCCTCTCGACGGCCGTGAATAGACGATACGACCACCCCATCAATTATTTTTCCGCGAATGAAGAACTCTAACTTGCCGTGCCTTTGGTAGTGTTCAAATCCCGGAAGCGGCTGGTCGGGCAGACCAGAGAATGTCAGCGAAATCACGAGCTCGGATTTAGGATCATTGAAGTCAGACTGATGAAGCGGGCTGATCTTCTGGGAACTGCGAAAGAAGATGTCCGCTGCCTTGAGGACAGTGGACTTTCCGCTATTGTTCGCCCCTATGATGCAGGTGTAAGGCGAAAGATGGATTTGCTCGCTTCGAAAGCAGCGGAAATTTTCTAAAGAGATGGAATGCAATCTCATTGCTACCTCCGAAAATTTTAATCATTCATTCAGCAGCACATATTCCTCCATTCGGGGTCACTCAAGCCAAAACGTCCATCGTCCCCGCTAAAGGGGTCCGTTCTTGGCCTGACGGATATTGTAAGGGCCTAAAAACCTATCCCCGCCGTCCGCACACGCAGCATCCACCCAAAAAAAAAGCCGGGCGGATTTCTCCACCCGGCTGATCTTGTCCGGACTCTCAATTCGCGCTCCGCACTTGAGCCCACGCATCGCGGGCCGAAGGCGCAGCGAGCAACTTACGGGCACATCCAAACCGGCCCGACAGCCACGCATCCGCGCGCATGCCAGCGCGCCGGCCGCGAATGATAGCGGTGCCATCCGCGATAGCGGTCGCGCCGATAGTGGCGATGATGATGCCGCGCGTGGCCGCGCTTGAATTTGCGATGGCCCTTGTAATGCCGATGGCGCTTGTATTGGGCGAGCTCGATGCCGCTATGGCCGTTGCTCAAGCCGCCGAGCGCCGTCGGCGCAGGGGCAGCCGTTGCCGGGACGGTGGCGCCGAACGCCGTGCCCAATGCCAGAAAACCAACGATTACGAGATTTCTCATCTCAGGGTCTCTCCTTTTACTTGTATGTCATTGCACGCAGCCCGGTCACCCACCGGACTGCATGGGACGCGCGCGGCGGCGATCGCCACCGCACCTTTAGCCAACGATCTGGCAGCGCAGACCCGGCGCGCGAATTCGCATCAAAAGCCCGTTTCGGCGCTGTTTTTTCTGAAAAGATTTGGCCTCACGCGCGGAACTTTTTTCGCGTTCCGCGTCGGGCGTTTGTATTCAATCGGGCGGACGGCTGCGCGGCCTAACACTTCCGCGTCGGGCGGCCGGCTCCCGGAACGGGAGTCGCCCGGCGCACCAAAAAGTTGCGGTGCGCCTCATAAATCGCATTGCGGAAATATGTGTACCAGCAACGGTCCTTTACTTGGCAACTGCCAAGCACTGGACTAGCGTTCGGGTAGATTTGTCCGCACGGGGGGTTGCTATGCAGGTTTTCAAGTTAGGCTTCATGGCCGCGATTATGGTGTCCGGACTTTCGGCGATGGCTCAGGCGGCCAATTGTACCCGGGTCGCAGCCCTTGGCGATAACGTCACCCACGATCTGGCGGTGCTGTTCTCCACGAACGCACTTAAGAATACGATCGCCGGGCGAGGACTCATAGGCAAGGGGCCCGTGAAAACCACCTGCAAATCATCGACGGCGATGGTTGAGTGTCACTCCTCGCAGATGGCCTGCAAGGGCGGGACGCCCGCAACCTGCCTAGGCGCCTGGCTCTGCTTCTGAACGCGGAGTTAGACGTGGGCTCGTGATGCTTTGGGCTACTTTTGGCCCGAAGCAGACGCTTAACCGCGCGCGCTCTCTATTTGCACTCAGCGCCTTCTGGGTCCCCCACAAAAAAACTTATCCCCGCGGCCCGCGCACACCGCATAATCCTCTCACCCATCCGGCAAGGGCATCACGCGAGGCGTCGCGTGGCGCTCGGATGGGGCAGCCTCACCCGCTCGCGGCACGCGCGCGATGCGGACAAGGCGGAAGGCCACGTCCGCACGGGGTGAGAAGCCCGTGTGCGGAGCATCCCGCTTCATTAAGTGACCTGGCCGGAACCCTGTTCTTTGGCTGTCACGGAGCGGACCGGTTCCGAGACGAACCTTGCGAAGGCCCACGCCGCGGAACCCGTCCGCTTCGTGCTTGATTGCTTGCACACGGCGACTCCCCTCCGGGGAGCCGGCCGCCGTGTGCGCGTGCGTGTTGCACACTCATCTTCTTGTTCTATCTCCCGGACACGGCTAATCAGGCGGCATCGTCTGCACGCACCGTTTGCTGAGCGCAGCTGACGTCGGCGAAAAAGCAGGCTTGGGGACCAGGGGGAGAACCACGATGACCGGACTTGCTAGCCGCTACTTCGCATCCGCGTTGATCTACGCCGTGCTCGGCATGGCCCTGGGCGTCGCGATGGGCATCACGGAAGATCACGCGCAGATGCCGACGCACGCGCACATGCTCGTCATCGGCTGGGTCAGCTTCGCGCTCTTCGGATTCTTCTATCATCTGTTTCCCGCAGCCGAGAAAGGCCGCCTCGCCACGGCGCAGTTCTGGCTGGCAGAAATCAGCCTGCTCACCATGGTGGTCGGACTTGCGCAAATCTTCGCAGGACGTGCCGACACCGGCACGCCCTTCGCCGCCGCCGCTTCGATCGGCCTGTTGACGTCGATGATCCTGTTCGCAATCAACGCCTGGCCCATCGTCCGCCGCGCGTAACGCCTTCCGGCCAGCTCACCGCGTGTCCGCATCCGGCGGCCGGCTCGACGAAGGAGAGTCGCCGGATGCAATCAGAAAACGGCGCAAACAAAGAGAGAAAGCACCAACGTGCAAATCGCTTTGATCAACGTCTTCACCGTCGAGCCAGCGAACCAGCAGCAGCTCATAGATTTGCTCACGCAGGCGACCGAACAGTTCGTCGCCCACGCGCCGGGCTTCATATCGTCGACGCTCCATCGCAGCTTGGACGGCAAGAAAGTGACGATGTACGCGCACTGGCGGAGCCCCGAGGACTACGAGGCCATGCGAAAAGATGCGAGGCCCCGGCCCTTCCTCGAAAAAGCCCTGACGATCGCGAAGTTCGATCCGGGAATGTACGAGATCGTGCAGACATTCTCGCCCCCGCAAGTACGGAGCACTTGATGACGCCAGCAGAAACGGCGCAGCACTACCGCAATTACATCGAAGCGCTGAACACCGGCGGCTATCGCGATCTCAAGGCCTTCGTCGCCGATGAGCTGACTTATAACGGCCGCAAGCTCACGCGCGCCGACGACGAGGCCATGCTCGCGAACGACCACGACACGATCCCGGATCTTTATTTCCACATCGACGTGCTCGTCGTCGAAGGCAACGACATCGCCTGCAAGCTCGACTTCAACTGCACGCCGGTGAAGGAATTCCTCGGCCTCAAACCTAACGGCAAGAAGATCTCATTCTCCGAGCACGTCTTCTACCGCCTGCGCGACGGCCGCATCAGCGAAGTCCGCTCGCTCATCGACCGCGACGCGGTCGCAAGACAGTTTGCCGAGTGATCACCGGCAAGCTTCCACTAATAACCCCTGCGAATATGCCCGCGAGGATGCGAACTATAGCCGTACTTGTTCAATAGCTCGCGCTCGCGTGGGTTCAAGCGCTCACCCATCCGTGCCTTCGCGCGCGCCGCCTCCAAACCGGCCGGCGAAACCGCGTGCGCCGCG
>Ga0180218_1001077_pt1 | contig 17967 bp, 18 predicted proteins | sample eDN3rd37CKraftBY_FD_151334 | JGI IMG/M metagenome (GOLD analysis project Ga0180218, IMG submission 151334) | Enriched backyard soil microbial communities from Emeryville, California, USA - eDNA 3rd pass 37_C Kraft BY (version 2) (version 2) | ecosystem: Environmental > Terrestrial > Soil >...
GTCATTCTCGCTCTGGCCGGCCCGCCTCAAGCCCTCCTGAACTACGTTGGTCTGACACTGACCCCGCTCGGACATGGTGCCGTGATCCAGCCGGGTTCGGCCGCACTGGGCGGGTTGCTGCTTGCGTTTCTCATCCTGCACGAAAAGCTGACGCGTACCCGCCTGATCGGCGTCGGAGCGATCCTGCTCGGCCTGCTTGTGCTTGCTGGCGAAGCGGTGACCACGATCCGCGGCAGCGCCCTCGCGGGCGACCTAAGCTTCGCCGCTGCGGGTTGGACCTGGGCGGCCTTCACGATCTGCCTGCGCGGGTGGCGCACCAGCGGTTTGCTGGCCGCGCAGGTGGTCGGCGTGCTGTCGGTTGTCGTCTACGTGCCGCTTTACGCGATCTTCTACGGCTTCGACCACATGATCGCAGCCGGGCTTGCCGAGAATCTGCTCCAGCTCGTCGCGCAGGGCGGATTCGCCGGGCTGCTCGCGCTCTATCTGTTTGCGCGAGCGGTCACTGCGCTCGGCGCCGGGCGTGCATCGGTGTTTCCGGCGCTGGTCCCGCCCATGACCATGCTGATCGGATTTCTGGCCCTGGGTGAAGTGCCGACACTCCCTCAACTTGTCGGGCTCGTTATCGTCGTGATTGGCTTCCGCTTCGCGCTCAAGCCGTGAACGTCATCCCGCCCTGCACACGGTCGCCTGCTTCTTCGGCCGCCGAAGCGTCGCTTCCTGCCCTTTGATCCAGAACGAGACGCCGCCCTTGGCATATCGCGCACCGGAGGCGGACAAACGCTGCGGCAACACGAGCGACTTGCCGTCGAGCTGCAGGTGCATTCGCTTTTCGCCTTTGAAGAAGGCGGCTGAAACGTTGCTGCCGTCGGCGCAGGTATAGCTGACGAAAGTCTGCGCCTGCGCCGATGCCGCAAAAAACACCAGGCCCAGGGCCGCACCGATCCGCATGATCGTCATTGAGTCACGCCGCATTGAGTCACGCCGCCTTCCGCGTCGAGAGGAATTCGCCCATCCGGCCGAGCGCCTTGAGGATGTTCTCGGTCGAATTGGCATAGGATAGCCGCACATAGCCCTCGCCGAGAATGCCAAAATCCGGGCCGCCGATGATCGCAACGCCGGCATCTTCCAGAAGCGACGAAGCCAGCGCCTTCGCCTTCCATCCGGTCTTCTTGATGTTCGGAAAGGCATAGAATGCGCCCTTCGGGGTGGCGCAGGATATGCCCGGCAGATTGTTCAACCCCTCGACCACGACCTTGCGCCGTCGGTCGAACTCCGCGACCATCTTCGCCATCTCATCCTGCGGGCCGGTCAACGCAGCGAGCCCGGCATATTGCGCCGACGCGTTGACGCAGGAATGCAGATTGACCGCAAGCTTGCGCGCATAATCGTAGAGTTTACCCGGCCAGATCGCATAGCCGAGCCGCCAGCCGGTCATCGCATAGGTTTTCGACCAGCCATTGAGCAGAATCAGGCGGTCGCGGATCTGCGGATAGGACAGGAGGCACACATGCTTCTCGCCGTCATAGACCATGTGGTCGTAGATCTCGTCGGACATCACCGCGACGTCCGGATGGCGCTCGAGACCGGCAACCAGTTTGTCGACCTCTGACTTCGGCGTCACGCCTCCGGTCGGATTGGCGGGCGAATTGACGATGAGAAGCCGCGTCCTTGGTGTGATCAGCTTGAGCGTTTCCTCGGCTGAGAACGCAAAGCCATTCTCCTCGCGAATCGGGACCGGCACCGGATTGGCGCCGGTGAATTCGATCATCGAGCGATAGATCGGGAAACCCGGATCCGGGTACAGGATATCCACGCCCGGCTCGCCGAACATCATGATCGCCATGTACATGGTGGGCTTGCCGCCCGGCATGATCATGACCTCGTCCGGAGACACCTCGACAGCGAAGCGCTTGTGCAGATCTGCGGCCACCGCTTCGCGCAGGGCGGGGATACCGGTTGCTGGCGTGTATCCGTGGTGGCCGTCGCGCAAGGCCTTGATCGCCGCTTCGACGATAAAGTCCGGCGTGCGGAAATCCGGCTGGCCGATTCCGAGATTGATGACATCCCGGCCCTCAGCGATCAGAGCGTTGGCACGCGCGAGGACCGCGAAGGCATTTTCCTCGCCAATCCGGTCGAAAGCCGCGACGGTTCGAAGCATGGCGTTTCCCAGAACAATGCTTATTTAACAGAATATTATGAGAAACCGCGTTCCGGCCGGCGTCAACCCACAGACGCCCCTTCGTCTCATTGCTCCCCCTGCCCCGGATATGCCAAAAGCTCATTCATGACCGTCTGGCTGGAACTGGCCATCGTCGTTGGGCTCACGCTGCTCAACGGCTTTTTTGCTATGGCAGAGCTGGCAATTGTGTCCTCGCGACGCATTCGCCTCCAGCAAATGGCGGAGGCTGGCAGCACCGGCGCCGCGCGCGCGCTCGCGCTCGCTGAAAACCCCGGGCGCTTTCTTTCCGGCGTGCAGGTCGGCATCACGCTGATCGGCATCCTGTCCGGCGCCTATGGCGGCGCCACCCTTGGTGCTCGCCTTGGCGCGATCCTGAACCAGTACCCCTTGTTCGCACCTCGCGGCGAAGAAATCGCGTTCATTGTTGTGGTCATCGCGATTACGGCTCTGTCAGTCGTGGTCGGCGAACTCGTTCCAAAGCGCATCGCGCTGCTTCAACCCGAGCGCATCGCGTCCGTGGTTGCAGGGCCGCTGCAGGTCCTCGTCCTGATCGCGCGCCCGCTGGTCTGGTTTCTCGAAAACTCGACGGCACTGCTGCTCAAGCTGCTTCGCATTCCGGAAAAGCGAAACGACACCGTCACCGAAGAGGAAGTGAAGATCGCGATTGCGGAAGGCACCGAAGCCGGCGTGATCGACGAGGTCGAGGAGGAAATGATCCACGGCGTGCTGGCGCTCGCCGATTCCACCGTAGCGTCGATCATGGTGCCGCGTCCCGACGTGTTCTGGATCGATCTGTCCGACGATCCGAAGGACGTCGAGCGTGAGATCGCCGATTGCCCCTATTCGCGCATCGTGGTCGCCCGCGACGGCGATGTCGGCCGTCCGCTCGGCGTCGTGCAGAAGAAGGATCTGGTCGGCGACCTGATCGCCGGCCGCGGCATTCGCGTCGAGGAGCGGCTGATCGAACCGGTCTTCGTGCCGGAAACGATGCCGGTGCTGCAACTGCTCGAGGTTTTCAAGTCGTCATCCGTGCATATCGCCTTTGTCGTCGACGAGTATGGCGACTTCCTCGGGGTCACGACGGTGAACGACGTGCTGGAAGGTATCGCCGGCGACCTTGGCGAGGAACACGAACAGCCTTCGGACAATATCGTCCGGCGACCGGACGGCTCGTGGCTCGTCGACGGACGCGCGGCCGCCGGCGAGCTCATCGAGAAACTGAAGCTTCCGGAAACCTCGGGCGACTTCCACACCGCCGCCGGATTTGCACTCGAACGCCTCGCGCATATTCCGGCCGAATGCGAGACATTCGAAATACCGGGCTGGCGTATCGAGATCCTCGACATGGACGGCAAGCGCATCGACAAGCTACTATTCACGCCGATGCCGGAAACAGCGGACGGCTGAGGAACACTTCAGCCGTCGGTTCATTGTCTTTTGTTGTGTTGCACGGACGAAGCGATGGCAGACCTCAGCAAGCGCAGACTGCGTTCGCAGCTCTGGTTCGACAATCCCGACAATCCCGGCATGACCGCGCTCTATCTGGAGCGCTATCTCAATTACGGACTTACGCTGGATGAACTGACTGCCGGGAAACCGATCATCGGCATCGCACAGACCGGCAGCGATCTGTCACCCTGCAACCGCCATCACCTCGAACTGGCCCGGCGTGTCCGCGAAGGCATCCGCGACGCTGGCGGCATCGCTTTCGAATTCCCCTGTCATCCGATTCAGGAAACCGGCAAGCGGCCGACGGCGGCACTCGATCGCAACCTGTCGTACCTCAGTCTCGTCGAAGTCCTGTACGGCTACCCGCTTGACGGCGTCGTACTGACCACCGGCTGCGACAAGACCACGCCGGCCGGATTGATGGCAGCAGCGACCGTCAATATTCCCGCCATCGTCCTGTCCGGCGGACCCATGCTGAATGGATGGTGGAAGGGCGAGCGCTCCGGCTCGGGCACCATCATCTGGCAGGCGCGCAAGGACCTCGCCGCGGGCCGGATCGATTACCGGGAATTCCTCGCCATGGTCGCATCGTCTGCGCCGTCCATCGGACATTGCAACACCATGGGCACCGCCTCAACGATGAATGCGCTGGCGGAAGCGCTTGGCATGTCCCTGCCTGGTTGCGCGGCCATACCCGCGCCTTATCGCGAACGCGCGCAGATCGCTTACGACACCGGGCGCCGGGCGGTGGAGATCGTCCGTGACGATCTGAAACCGTCCGACATCATGACCCGACAGGCGTTCGAGAACGCGATCGTCACATGCTCGGCAATCGGCGGGTCGACCAATGCACCGATACATATCAACGCGATCGCACGCCATGTCGGCGTTGAATTGTCGATCGCCGACTGGGAGCGATTGGGCTTCGACGTGCCTCTCCTCCTCAATATGCAACCGGCGGGCCATTACCTTGGCGAAGACTATTATCGGGCCGGCGGGCTGCCGGCCGTGCTGCATGAATTGATGCAGGCTGGCCGGATCCATGCCGGCGCAATCACGATCAATGGCAAGACGATCGGTGAAAATGTCAGCACGTCGAAAGCTGCCGATACCGACGTCATTCGCCCCTACGAGAAGCCGCTCAAACGCGAAGCCGGCTTCCGTGTGCTGCGCGGCAACCTGTTCGACTCCGCGATCATGAAGACCAGTGTGATCTCGGAAGATTTCAGACAGCGCTATCTCTCGAACCCGAACGACCCGGGCGCGTTCGAAGGCAAGGCCGTAGTCTTCGAGGGACCGGAAGATTATCACGCGCGGATCGACGATCCCTCACTCGCGATTGATGAGCGCAGCATCCTCGTCATACGCGGCGTGGGGCCGATCGGCTATCCGGGCTCCGCGGAAGTTGTGAACATGCAGCCGCCCGCTGCGCTGATCAAACGGGGCATAGAGTCATTGCCTTGTCTTGGCGATGGTCGTCAGTCCGGAACGTCCGGCTCGCCGTCAATTCTGAATGCCTCGCCCGAAGCTGCGGAGGGTGGCGGGCTGGCACTCGTTGCAACCGGAGATCGCCTGCGTATCGATCTGCGCAAAGGCACGGCCGACATTCTCGTCTCGCAGGACGAACTCGCGCGCCGGCGCGCCAGGCTCCAGCACACCGGCGGCTTTGCCGTGCCGGACAGCCAGACCCCGTGGCAGCAGATGTATCGCGAAACGGTCACCCAGATGGCCGACGGCCAGATCATTCGTGGCGCCGATTCTTACCAGCGCGTCGCCCAAACGAACATCCCGCGCGACAATCACTGACAGCGGACAACCCAGGCGGGCCAACCGAAGACGATCGGCGCGTCTTGCTTTCCGCACCCGCTGGATCTGCACCGCATCCAGTGCGATGCGACCGCACGACTTTCAGACAGCGAAAAGGCGATACCACCGCCGCAGAGGTTTACGCCTCCTTTATATCGTTGACTTGGCCCCCGCCTCCGCCCGATGCTTGCGGCATAAAAAAGCCATAAGCCGCATCACGCGGCATCGGGAGGAAACCATATGATGCGCCACCTCGTGGGCGCGCTTGCGTTGGGCGCCCTTTTATCGACAACAGCGACCGTCACCGCACAGGAGACCATCCGGCTGCGGATTGCGTCCGGCCATCCGCCGGTCAACACCTACGTGAACCTGATGCAGAACTTCTTCGTGCCGGAAGTCACGAAGCGGGTTGCGGCCAAAACCAAGCACAAGATCGAGTTCGTCGAAGGTTATGGCGGCGCCATGGTGAAAGTGGCGGATACGCTCGAGGGCGTGCAGTCCGGCATCATCGATATCGGCGGCTATTGCTTCTGCTTTGAACCGTCGAACCTGCCTCTGCACGCGTTTCAGGTGATGCTGCCGTTCGGCACCATGGATCCTGTCACCAGCGTGAAGGTTGCGCGCGAGGTCTATAATCAGGTCCCCTTCATGTCGAAGGTGTTTGAGGACAAGTATCGCCAGAAGCTGATCGCGCTCATCGCCGACAACGGCTACAACCTTGGTACCAATTTCGAATGGAACAAGGTTTCCGACCTGAAGGGTCAGAAACTCGCCGGCGCCGGCCTCAACCTGAAATGGCTCGAATATGCCGGCGCGACGCCCGTGCAGTCTTCGCTGCCGGAAGCCTACACCGCGATGCAGACGGGTGTGTATAACGGCTGGATCATGTTCCCGTCAGGCTGGGTCAACTTCAAGCTGTTCGAAGTCGGCAAGTACTATACCGAGATCGGCTTTGGTGCGATTACCTGGCACGGTCTGACCATCAACAAGGCCCGCTTCGACAAGCTGCCGAAGGAGGTGCAGGACATCATCGTCGAAGTCGGCCGCGAATACGAGGCGATGACCGGTACCGTGAACCAGGCCAATTATCCGAAACAGCTCGAAGACCTGAAGGCGAAGGGCACCAACGTCCGCAAGCTTCCGGATAGCGTCCAGGCTGACTGGGCCAAGTCGCTCGCGGGATGGCCAAAGGAAAAGGCCAAGGAGCTCGACGCACAGGGCCTGCCCGCAACGCAAGTTCTCGAAGCGACCCTCGCTGCCGCGGAGAAGCACGGTCACAAATGGCCGGTGCGCTACGCGATCAAGTAGAATCGCATGCAACATGGCCGGGCACAGACGCTCAAAAAGCGGCGCCTCTTGTGTCCCGGCCATGCCTGTTTCGCGCAGGTTTGACACGGCCGAGAGCAGACCATGCAGATCGAAAATGTCGTAACCCGAGTGGTGCACGGTCTTCTGGCGCTCGCCGCAGCCATCATTTTTCTTCTGAGCTTTCTCGTCGTCGCCGACGTCATCGGCCGCGGCGCGTTCAATTCTCCGGTGAAGGGTACGCCGGAGATCGTCTCCATGTCGATCGTCATCATCTGCTTTCTGCTTGCGGCCTATGCCGTGCAGAGCGGCGCGATGCTGCGCACCGACGTCATGATCTCGCTATTCGGGCGGCGCGGCTATGCATTCGGAGACCTCATCTCGGGCATTCTCGGTATCGTCTTTTTCCTTCTGATCGTGTGGGGCAGCTTCGAACCCGCCTTGCATGCATGGTCGAGCGGAGAATTCGAAGGTGAAGGCGCGCTGCGCGTGCCGGTATGGCCTGCACGGTTCGTGGTGATGTTCGGATCAGCGCTCGTGGTCGCAATCTATCTCGGGCAGGCGGTGCTCGCCGTATTGGCACTGATGCGCCCCGACGACGCCCCGCCTCCCGTATCGACCCATTGATCAGGACCTGCCATGTTCGGCCATAGTGAAATGATCCTGGTCATCGTGCTGCTGCTGGCACTGGTCTTCGCCGGCGTCCATATCGCCATCGCCCTCGGCATGACCGCGGCGGTCGGCATCTATCTGATGACCAGCGACATTGAGGTCGTGCGCACCTTCGTCGCCAATACCGCGTATGAAGCATTGCGCGATTACGTGTTTGCGGTCATCCCGCTGTTCATGCTGATGGGCGACTTCCTCGCCAAATGCGGCGCGGCAACCGACCTTTACACGCTCGCAAATCGCATGAGCCGCTGGCTGCCGGCCCGGCTTGCTGTCGCGACTATTATCGCCAACGCAATCTTCGCCTTCGTCACCGGCGTCAGCATCGCGGCCGCGGCCGCCTTCTCCCGCATCGCCTATCCGGAAATGCGCCGATATGGCTATAGCCGCGAATTCGCGCTCGGATGCATCGCGGGCAGCGCCTGCCTCGGCATGCTGATCCCGCCTTCCGTACTGATGATCGTATGGGGCGTGCTGACCGAGCTGTCGATCGGCAAGCTGTTCCTTGCCGGCGTCCTGCCCGGCTTGCTGCTGGCGTTCGGCTTCTGCCTCTATGTCGTCATCGCCGCAATGATCAAACCCGAGCTGGTTGGCGAATCCGGACCGGCCGGCGTTCGTGCTGCGCCGCTGGGCGCAGCCGTAGCAAAGCCCTTGCCGAGCGACGATCCGGACGAACAGCCGATCGGGGCGCTGCTGTTCAGCACCAGTCTGGTGATGGCACTTATTCTCGCTGTGCTTGGCTCGATCTGGCTCGGCTTCTGCACCCCGACGGAAGGCGCCGGCGTCGGTGCGGTCGGCGCGCTGATTCTGGCGATGATCAAGGGCATCACCTTGCGGGAGGTCTGGCAGGTCGTTCTTAATGTCGGCCGCACCTCGGGCCCGCTGCTGCTGCTGCTGTTCTGCGCGCAGCTCTATTCACGCGTCCTGTCGATGACGGGCTTCACCGAGACCGCGAAGTCATTTCTTCTCGGGACCGGTCTCGGACCGATTGGCATTCTTCTTGTGATGCTGCTGATCTGGTTCGTCCTCGGATGTCTAATCGACTCGATCTCGATCATCCTGCTCACGGTGCCCATCTTCGCACCGATCGCCACAACCCTGGGATTCGACCCGCTGGCTTTCGCGATCGTCGGCATTCTGGCGATCGAGACCGGGCTGCTCACGCCGCCGTTCGGCATTCTGGTGTTCACGGTCAAGGCGGCCGTGCCCGAGCCCAATGTCCCGCTATCGGAAATATTTATAGGGTCGATCCCCTACTGGATCATCCTGTTGGTGGTGGTTGCAGCCCTCGTCGCATTCCCTCAGATCGCGACATTCCTGCCGGGCCTGGGTTGACGAGTCAGGGCTTCGCACCCGCAGGCGCTACGACGGAATTCCTCAACCCGATCTCGTCGAAGCTCTTGCGCACGGCCCCGGAAGCCTTTTGCTCCTCCACCAACGCGGAGACAAACGCCAGCGCTTCGGGCTTGCCGTTCGGCACCGCCGCAGCCGTGTAGGAATTCAGAAAGCCGCCATCCAGGATGCGCGAGCCCGGAAGCTTCTCGGCCAGCCCGCTCAGCGATTCTCGTGACAACGCAATCGCGTCCGCCTTGCCGCTTTTCAGGAGTGCAACACCTTCGTCCACGCCCTTGATCGTAATGAAGGTCGCGTCCTTCGACGTCGCCTGCGCGGCGCGCGAGGTCGCAGTGCCGTCGACGATCGCGATGCGGACAGCCGGCTTGTTGGTATCAGCGATCGCCTTCGCGGGAGCCGTCGGCATGACGAGATAGGTGGACGTCAGCACGTGATAGGCCGCGCCGAATGACACGCGCTTGGCGCGCTCCGCATCGACCGGCATGAAGGTCACGTCCCAGACGCCCTTGTCCGCATCGGCGGTAATGGCGCCCGATGCGAGATATTCGACATATTGCACCGGCTTGCCGATCTTCTTCGCCAGCGCTGCACCGAGATCGACGGCAACGCCGCGCGGCTTGCCGCTGGCGTCGCGAACCGCATAGAGCGCGGATGGAGCGGGGCCGACCGCAATGGCGACACGGAGGGCTTCTCCGGGCGCGAGCTGCTTGATTGCGGCGTCGTTCGCCACAGCCGCCTTCGCAGATGCGAAAAGAACAAGCGTCAGTGCAGTGAGCGTCGCAAGATGCATGGTGTGGCCTCCGGCATGTCAGCGATGCGCCGCGCGGATAACTGAGGGCGGCAATTGTAGTTTAACAACCCCGCCAATCGCTTCACAATCGCCACTGCCTTGCGATTTCTGGATTTCACCATGCCGACACCTGCCGAGAAGCGCCGCACCTTCAGAAAGCTGCATGAAAGCGGATGTTTCGTCATTCCGAACCCCTGGGACATCGGCAGCGCGCGATACCTGCAGCATCTGGGCTTCAAGGCATTGGCGACCACGAGTCTGGGCTATGCGTTTTCCGAAGGCTATGCCGACGGCGCTGTGCCACGCGACCTGATGCTCGCTCATATCGCCGAAATCGCGGGCGCCTGCGACGTTCCGGTTAATGCTGATTTCGAGGGCGGCTATGCCGACGATCCGCAGGGCGTCGCCGAAAGCGTGACGCTCTGCGTCAAGACGGGTGTCGCCGGACTGTCGATCGAGGACTCGACGGGCGACAAGGCCAACCCTCTCTATCCTTTCGACCTCGCTCTGGAACGGATCAAAGCGGCGCGCGCCGCAATCGACAAGACTGGTGAAGACGTGCTGTTGACCGCACGCACCGAAGGCTTCATCCGCGGGCGACCGGACATGGACGAAACGCTGCGCCGACTGCGCGCTTTCGCGGATGCCGGTGCCGACTGCCTCTATGCACCCGGCATCAAGACGCGCGAGGAGATCGAAACCGTTGTGAACGCTGTCGCGCCAAAGCCAGTCAACGTGCTGATCGGATGGCCGAGCGATCTCACCGTCAAGGACATCACCAGATTTGGAGCGCGCCGCATCAGCGTCGGAGGATCGCTGGCGCGTTCGGCATGGGGCGGGTTCATCCGCGCTGCCCGGCAGCTCGCGGAGGGCGGTTGCTTCGGCGGCTTCGCGGACGCGGCGCCCGCTGCGGATCTGAACGCGCTCTTCCGCGAGGACCAGCCCAAGCAACCTTCTGCGTGACGGACACACTCACCTTCAGCAACGCACAAAAGCCAGGGCCGGTCGTGCTGACCGGACACTATGGCCGCGTGGAGAAACTCGACCCTGCGCGGCACGGCGCTGCGTTGTGGACTGAGATGAAGGTCGAACCCACGTTGTGGGATTACATGTCGTATGGCCCGTTTCAGTCCGAGGAACAGTTTCAGTCATGGCTCGCGGAGCGCGCGAGCCTGACCGACCCATACGCTTACGCTGTGGTTGCGCCAGACGGGCGGGCGCTCGGAATCGCGGCCTTGATGCGGATCACGCCCGAGATGGGCGTAATCGAAGTCGGACACATCACGTATTCACCTGCCTTGCAGCGCACCCCGCTCGGCACCGAGGCGCAATTTCTGCTCGCGCGTTATGCCTTTGATACGCTTGGCTACCGGCGCTATGAATGGAAATGCAATGCGCTCAACGCCGCCTCCCGGCGCGCCGCTGAACGCTACGGTTTCACGTTCGAAGGGACGTTCCGGCAGCACATGATTGTCAAGGGCAAGAACCGCGACACCGCCTGGTACTCGATCATCGACACCGAATGGCCTGCGCGTCGCGCCTCCTTCGAGCGCTGGCTTGCGCCATCCAATTTCGAAGCACAGGGCCGGCAGAAAGCCAGTCTTGCCTCGTTCATGACGGCATCGGGCTGAAGCGATGCCGGGCCGTCTCAAGGACAAGGTCGCCGTCGTTACAGCCGCCGGTCAGGGGATCGGCCGGGCCATCGCTGAATCCTTTGTCGCCGAAGGCGCGCGTGTGGTCGCAACCGATCTCGACGCCGGCAAGCTGACAGGCCTCGCCGCCGAACGATTGCTCTCGCTCGATGTCCGGTCGAATGCGGCGATTGAGGCGCTGTCGCAAGACGTCGAACGCGATTTCGGCGGCGCCGACATCCTCGTGAACTGTGCCGGCTTTGTTCATCACGGGAGCATTCTCGATTGCACCGATGCAGACTGGGACTTCTCGTTTGACCTCAACGTCAAATCGATGCACCGGACGATCCGGGGATTCCTGCCGGCCATGCTCCGGAAAAAGCGCGGCTCGATCGTCAACATTTCCTCGGTCGCGTCTTCGGTGACCGGCTTGCCGAACCGCTACGTGTACGGGGCGTCGAAGGCCGCCGTGATCGGACTGACGAAAGCCGTAGCCGCCGATTTCATCAGGCAGGGCATCCGCTGCAATGCGATCTGCCCGGGCACGATCGAATCGCCGTCGCTCGAGGAGCGGATCGAAACCCTGGCCGCCAACACCGGCCAATCGCTCGAAGCCGTTCGTCAGGCCTTTATCGATCGCCAGCCGATGGGCCGGTTGGGCAAGGCACCGGAAGTGGCGGCGCTCGCCGTTTTCCTCGCATCCGACGAATCTCTCTACATGACCGGCCAGCCGCATCTGGTCGATGGCGGGCTCGCGTTGTAGGGTTGCGGTCGCCCGGAGGCGCCCATGCGGATCATCACCCTCGTCGCCCTGTTCGTACTCGCACCGAGCCTCGCCGTCGCCGCCAATTGCAAGCGCAACGGCAGCGCGGTCATATGCGACGACGGCCGCACCGGCATTTTCGCCGGCGACGCAATCATCTGGCCCGACGGCACCCGCTCATCGAGCGCGCAGCATCCGAGCGTGCATATCGGCCACAAGGATTCGGTGCGCGTCGGTCCGGGCGTCTTCGTCGGATCGCCATCCGGCCGCGGCTCGGTCCCGCTCGACGATCCGAACGCCCCACACAAACGCGACTGCGCCATGCTCGACGGCGTGTCCTATTGTCACTGACGGAACTCTCTCATGCATGTTCTCATTACCGGTGCGGCCGGCATGATCGGCCGCAAACTGCTCGACCGGCTGTCGCTTGACGGCGGCCTGAACGGCAAGGCGATCGACCAACTGACGCTGACCGACATCGTGCCGCCGGCCGCGCCGCAAGGGCTTTGCGGCAATGTCACACTGAGGACCGCCGATCTCGCCACGCCGGGTGTTGCCGAAGACCTGGTGAAGGACAGGCCGGACGTGATCTTTCATCTCGCCGCCATTCCGTCAGGTGGATCGGAGACCGATTTCGAGGCCGGCTATCGCTCGAACCTCGACGGCACCCGAAATCTGCTGGAAGCGATCCGCAAGACCGGCGACGGCTACAAGCCGAAAGTGATCTACACATCTTCGATCGCCGTCTACGGCGCACCCTTCCCGCCGTCGATCCCGGATGACTTCGTTCTCACGCCGCTGACAAGCTATGGCGCACACAAGGTGATCTGCGAAACGTTGCTCGCGGACTATAACAGGCGGGGATTCCTGGAAGGCGTCGGCGTGCGCCTGTGCGGCATCACGGTGCGGCCCGGCAAGCCGAACCTTGCCGCATCCGGGTTCTATTCCGGCATCATCCGCGAACCGCTCGCCGGCATAGAGACAACGCTGCCGGTGGCTGAGAGCGTGACCAATACACACGCCTCGCCGCGCGCCGCCGCCGGCTTCCTCGTCCACGCCGCGTCGCTGACGCCGGAACAGCTCGGCCATCGCATCAACATGACCATGCCCGGCGTATGCTGCACGGTCGGCGAACAGCTGGAGGCATTGCGGCGCGTCGCGGGCGATGCGGTCGCCAGACGCGTGAAGCACAAGCCCGATCCCTTCATCATGAAGATCGTCGAAGGGTGGCCAAGCCGCTTCGATTGCACCCGCGCCCGCGAGCTCGGATTTACCGCCGAGACCTCGTTCGACGAGATCATCCGGGTTCACATCGAGGACGATCTGGGCGGAAAATTCGTCCAATAAGGCCGAATCCGGCGCATGACATCCGGGCAGAGCCGGGTTGCGGCTCCAAACTTGCATCGCGGGGCTGATCGCATACATTGCGGCCAACGCTCCTCCCCCGAGGCCTCTCATGAACTACGTCGATGCGGCCCTTGCGCCGATGCGCAAGACCGGACAGATAAAATTGCACAAGGCGGAAGCGTTCGCCGGCATGCGGAAGGCCGGCCAGCTCGTCGCCGAGTGCCTGGACATGCTGGTTCCCGAAGTGCGCCCGGGCGTGCCGACCGAGCGCATTGACCGGCTCGTCCACGAGTTTGCGATGGATCATGGCGCGCTGCCTGCGACGCTGATGTATCGCGGCTACCGCAAGTCCACCTGCACGTCGATCAATCACGTCGTCTGCCACGGCATTCCGAGCGAAAAGCCGATGAAGGACGGCGACATCGTCAACATCGACGTCACGCTGATCCTCGACGGCTGGCATGGCGATTCAAGCCGCATGTATCCGGTCGGCGACATCCCGCGCCGCGCCGAGCGCCTGATCGAAGTCACCTATGAATCGATGATGCGCGGCATCGCCGCGATCCGGCCGGGAGCAACCACCGGCGATATCGGCGCAGCGATCCAGACCTTCGTCGAAGCGCAGCACATGAGCGTTGTGCGCGACTTCTGCGGCCACGGTCTCGGGCGTTTGTTCCACGACGAACCGAACATCGTGCATGTCGGACGTGCGGGCGAAGGCACCGTCCTGCGGCCGGGCATGTTCTTCACGGTCGAGCCGATGATCAATCTCGGCCGTCCTCACGTGAAGGTGCTTTCGGACGGCTGGACGGCCGTGACGCGCGACCGCTCGCTGTCCGCTCAGTTCGAGCACACTGTCGGCGTGACCGACAAGGGCGTCGAGATCTTCACGCTGTCGCCGAAAGGTCTCGACAAGCCGCCCTATGCGGTAGAGGCCTGACGCTCAGTTCACCGCGCGATAAAGCCGCTCGTCGTAAAGACTGCCGCTCTTCGGCAGGAGTTCCTTTCGGAATTCCTTGGTCGGCGCCGCTGCGGTGTGGCGCTTCCACGTATCGGGATTGCTCCAGACCGCGACGATGGTCATGTGGTTTGGACGACTTGCCTGCGTCAGGACATCGAAGCGCCCGTTTCCGTCCATGCGGCGGCTTTCGAAGGCGAAGTTCTGCAGCATCTCCTCGCCCTGCTGGCGGAAGGTCGGGACAAAATCCACATGCGTCACCGCGATGACCGCACCGGGATTGTTCTGTCCGGCTGAAAGCTCGCGATGCGGACGCTCATCATAGGGCGCCGTTTCAATGGCCTGCAGCGCCTCACGCGCCGCGACCGTATGCGGCTGCTTGGTGTGCGCCTCGCGCGTCGCGTTGTCCTTCCAGTGTTCGATCAGCGCGAAGTGGTTCGGCTGACCGTTGCGCTGCAGGACCGTCATCGACTGATATCCGGCGTCCTTCGCGCTTGCGGTCTTCAGCGTCTTCAGTGCCGCAAGAGCCTTGGCTTCGGCGCCCGGAGCAACCTCGATATAGGTGATGACCCAGTTTCCGTCCGGCGTCTGCGAACCGGGCGGCAATCCGCCCTGCGGTGTCTGCGCCTGCGCCTGCGCCGCGCCAACACCTGCAGCGCCAACGCCTGCAGCCAGGATCACTGCCAGAACCATCGTGATGAGCATGGTTTCCCCCCAACCAGGTTGCCCGGCGGTCTCAGGACCGCTCTTCTGAGCAAGCTTAAACAACTTCCCGCCGCGGCGAAACGTGAAGCGCGATCCCGGCCGATCAATTATGGCATTGCAAAACACCGCGATCGCGTCATGCTTGCGACAGGCGCGAGGGCATATGCGGGCGGGAAAATCCAGGGACCAGGACGCTCCTCAGGCCGGGCTTGAGGACGCCACGCCGCACTATCATGGACATCGCGAGCGGCTGCGGGGCCGTTTCCGCGACGCGGGGGCGGAGGCGCTTGCCGACTATGAGTTGCTCGAACTGGTGTTGTTTCGGGCCATCCCGCAACGCGATGTCAAACCGCTCGCGAAGCAGCTGATCGCGAAATTCGGATCCTTTGCCGAGGTGATCGCTGCCCCCGAAACACGCCTCAAGGAGGTCAAGGGCCTTGGCGATGCTGCCATCACCGAGATGAAGATCGTACAGGCCGCCGCGAGCAGGCTGGTGCGTGGACAGGTGAAGGCCCGCACGGTCCTGTCATCGTGGTCGTCCGTACTCGACTATTGCCGCACCGAAATGGCCTTCGCCGACAAGGAGCAATTCCGCATCCTGTTCCTCGACAAGCGCAATCAATTGATCGCCGACGAAGTGCAACAGACCGGCACGGTCGACCACACGCCGGTCTATCCGCGTGAAGTCGTGAAGCGCGCGCTCGAGCTATCGGCGACGGCGATCATCCTCGTTCACAACCATCCGAGCGGAGACCCGACACCGTCCCGTGCCGACATCCAGATGACGCAGTCGATCGTGGACGTCGCAAAGCCGCTGGGCATTTCGGTGCACGACCACATCATCGTCGGCAAGGAGGGGCATGCCAGCTTGAAAGGCCTTCGGCTGATTTAGGGCGCGCGTAGTGCGCTACGCCGCGCTGCCTTTGCGCTCTCGTTACTTTTTCTGCAGAACGATCTGGTCGCCGCCTTCGGGCACGCGCCACCATTTCTGCGGCTCGCGTTCCTCGAAGCGCCAAGCCTGTCCGTTCGGAGATGCCAGCACAAGCTCGCCCTTGTCGAGCCGCCAGACATTCGGGTTGAGTCGCGTCATCGCAGGGTCACATGGCTGCCGGACAGACAGGCGATACTCGTCAAACCCCTTGGTCGCGGTCTTGGTGAAGTTCAGCGAGCAGACCGGCTTGTCGGCTCGCACCATCGACCACTCGCCGGCGATCTCGTCGACCGAACGCTTCGGTGCGAAGACCGCAGCCGAGGCCGCCGTCTGAAGGAAGTAGAGACCTTCGCCCTTGCGCTCGCCCTCGAACATGCCAACTTCGACCTCGGACAATTCGAATACGGTGCGCCCACGCGCATCGACCAGTTTCAGCGTCTGGTTCGCGAGCGTCCAGCCCTCTACGTCCTTCAGCGGCGGGATGGCCTCGCCGCAGGCGGCATCGAATTCGACCTGAGAGCCAATGCGCGATGGCTCCGACCTGAACGTGAGATTGCAGACGCGATCGCGATCGGAATTGGACATCTCCCAGACGCCCACCATTGCCTTCGCGGGATCGGCAGCGGGCTCCGGCACCTGCGGATTGGGCGCCTGTGCAACGGCCCGGCTCACTGAGCCGAGCACAATCAGTCCCAGAAGAAGTCGGCGCATTGCGCGGCCCTCGCCACTGGTGGGGAGGCGCGTTCTAGCACAGCCGTTGCGGCGAAATCACGCCGGCTTCTTCGCCGGATAAGGCGTCTCCGGAACAGGGGTTAGCGGCCCCTTGCCGGAGAACCATGACTTGAGGTTATCGACCACAAGCTGGTCCATCGCCTTGCGGGTCGCCGCCGACGCCGAACCGAGATGCGGAAACAGCACGACATGCTCCATCTCGATCAATTCCTGCGGAACATGCGGCTCGTTGACGAACACGTCGAGACCGGCCGACATGATGGTGCGGTCCTTCAGAGCCTTGATCAGCGCCGGCTCATCGACCACCGAGCCGCGCGCCATATTGATAAGCACACCGTCCGGGCCGAGTGCCTTGAGGACATCGGCGTCGATCAGATTCTTCGTGGCCACACCACCCGGCACGATCACCATCAGCACATCGACGTCATGCGCCATGTCGATCAGCTTTGGATAATACTTGTAGGACACACCGGGCTGCGGATTGCGCGAATGATAGACCACCGGCACACCGAACGCTTCAAGACGCCGCCCGATTGCCCGGCCGATGCGCCCCATGCCAACCACTCCGACCGTGCGGCCACGCAGGGTCGGCGACAAGGGATAACCGCCCTTGAGCCATTTGCCGGCGCGCAGAAAACGATCCGCCTGCGGAAATTCGCGAAGCGTGCAGAGCAGAAGACCGAGCGCGGTATCCGCCACTTCCTCGTTCAGCACGTCCGGCGTATTGGTCACCACGACCCCATGTTGGCCCGCCCAAGCGGCGTCCACATGGTCATAACCGACGCCGAAGCTCGATACGATTTCCAGCTTCGGGAGGCGGGACATGAAGGCGCCATCGATCTTGTTCGCGGTGTAGGCGATCGCGATACCGCGAATGCGCGGCGCGACATCCTTGAGAAAGGCGTCCTGATCCTTGGCTTCGACCAGTTTGTGAACAATGGCGAACGGCTCGACCCCTCCGACAATGACCGGCTTGGCCTGTCCGATCAGCAATACCTCAGGCTTGTCGGCGGCCATTCCGTCTCTCCGTCCGCGTTTGATCCAGGTCAAAAAAGTGTGGCCGCTTTCGGCCGCAATTTATCTATACTAGCGAGCGTCCGTCCGCAAAATCGATCATTGCTATCGACCCATCCGATCCTCCAATTTCATGAAAATCCATACCGTCCAAGCGATCCGCAAGATCGTGCTCTACGCGGCCGTCGCGGTCGGGGTCTTTGTCTTCGCCGTCACGGCGTCCATTCACCCGGGAGGCCAGCCGCTGCACGAGATGATCGAATGGCTCGGTATCGTCCTGATCGTGGCCTGCATCCTCGGACGGACCTGGTCTTCGCTCTATATCGGCGGACGAA
>Ga0180218_1001081_pt1 | contig 17916 bp, 14 predicted proteins | sample eDN3rd37CKraftBY_FD_151334 | JGI IMG/M metagenome (GOLD analysis project Ga0180218, IMG submission 151334) | Enriched backyard soil microbial communities from Emeryville, California, USA - eDNA 3rd pass 37_C Kraft BY (version 2) (version 2) | ecosystem: Environmental > Terrestrial > Soil >...
CGACGCCTATGGTCAGATCGACTGCTTCTTCAACAATGCGGGTATCGAGGGCAAGGTGGCGCCGATCGCCGAATACGACGAGGCGACATTCGACTCTGTCATTGGCGTAAATCTCAAAGGCGTTTTCCTCGGGCTTCGGCACGTCCTCCCGGTCATGATCGCGCAGGGCAGCGGCGCCATCGTGAACACCGCATCGGTCGCCGGCATCACGGGCACGCCGGGCCTCGGCCCGTACGTCGCCACAAAACACGCCGTCATCGGGCTGACCAAATCCGTTTCCGGCGAGGTGGCTCGCCAGGGCATCCGTGTGAACGCCGTCCTGCCCGGACCCGTCGACACACGCATGATCCATTCCATCGAGGCGATGATCAATCCGTCCGACGCCGAAGCCGTCAGCGCACGCTACCAGGCATCAATTCCCATGGGCCGCTACGCGACCGTGGGCGAAATCGCCAGCACGGTCCTCTTCTTGTGCTCGGACCTCGCCAGTGGGATCACGGGCGCCCAGTACGTCGTGGACGGCGGGCGGACGGCGACGGGCGGCGCCGCGACCACGGTCGGCGCGCCTCGCAACTGATGCGATCACTCATCAAGGACCGGGGAACAGCCGCCATCTGTGGCCCGGCGGCATCCCGCCGCGGCCCCGATGCAGCTATTCCGTGCAAGCGCGACTAAAGACACACCATTGAATGTTGCATAGCGGCACCTGTTTTGGCATGGTCCGCCCGCCAATCCCGACCGGGCGCGTACTGACGGCGGGAGCCGGCACTACGCGCCAGGCGGCGCCATAACGTCTTTCCTTGCAACGTACCGGCAGGCCAGCGGCAGCCGGAGCGCTGCGGGGTTTTCGCTTTGCCGTGCGTTTCGCGGTCATGGTGGCGTCACCACGGCTGCGCGCACTTCGAGCCCTGAAGGGGGCATCTGACCAACGGGGAGCACTCTACCCATGCAGTCCATCTTGTGGGCCATCATCATCTGTGGCCTGCTTTCGATTGCCTATGGCGCGTTCACGATCCGCGCCGTGATGGCGTCGGACGCCGGCAACGCGCGCATGCAGGAGATCGCCGGCGCGATCCAGGAAGGCGCCCAAGCCTACCTCACGCGCCAGTACCAGACGATCGCCATTGCGGGCGTCCCCATCTTCATCATCGTCGGACTGTTCCTCGGTTGGCTCGTGGCCATCGGCTTCCTGATCGGCGCCGTGCTGTCGGGTCTCGCGGGCTTCGTCGGCATGCACGTGTCGGTGCGCGCCAACGTGCGCACAGCTCAGGCGTCCACGGTCTCCCTCGCCGACGGTCTCTCGATGGCCTTCCGCGCCGGCGCGGTGACCGGTCTGCTCGTTGCCGGCCTCGCGCTGCTCGGTGTGGTCGTCTACTACGCTGTTCTGACGGCGGGTATGGGCTACGGCACGACCGATCGTACGGTCATCGACTCGCTCGTCGCCCTCGGTTTCGGCGCTTCGCTCATCTCGATCTTCGCGCGTCTCGGCGGCGGCATCTTCACGAAGGGCGCCGACGTCGGCGGTGATCTCGTCGGCAAGGTCGAGGCCGGCATTCCGGAGGACGATCCACGCAATCCGGCAACGATCGCCGACAACGTCGGCGACAACGTCGGCGACTGCGCCGGCATGGCGGCGGACCTCTTCGAGACCTATGCAGTGACGGTCGTCGCCACCATGGTGCTCGCGGCCATCTACTTCGTCGGCCAGCCCGTCGTCGGCACGCTCATGATCTTCCCGCTGGCAATCTGCGGCATCTGCGTCGTCACGTCGATCATCGGCACGTACTTCGTCCGCCTCGGCGCCAACCAGTCGATCATGGGTGCGCTTTACAAGGGCATCATCGCCACCGGCGTCCTCTCGCTGATCGCGCTCTACCCGCTCACCGACTACATGCTCGGCATGGACTCGGTGTTCAAAACCACGAGCGGTTTCAGCTTCACCGGCATGGACCTCTTCTGGTGCGGCGTGGTCGGACTTGCGGTAACGGCGCTCATCATCGTCGTGACCGAGTACTACACCGGCATCGGCTACCGCCCGGTACGCTCGATCAGCCAGGCCTCCGTCACCGGCCACGGCACGAACGTCATCCAAGGCCTCGCCGTGAGCCTCGAGGCAACGGCTCTGCCGGCGCTCATCATTGTCGCGGGCATCATCATCACGTTCAAGCTCGCCGGCCTCTTCGGCATCGCGATCGCGGTCACCACCATGCTCGCGCTCGCCGGCATGGTCGTTGCGCTCGACGCCTTCGGCCCAGTCACCGACAACGCCGGCGGTATCGCCGAGATGGCGGGCCTGCCGAAGGAGATCCGCCGCACGACCGACGCGCTCGACGCGGTCGGAAACACGACCAAGGCGGTCACCAAGGGCTACGCGATCGGCTCCGCCGGTCTCGGCGCACTGGTGCTGTTCGCGGCCTACAATGAAGACCTCAAGTACTTCATCAGTCAGGCGCAGCCGGGATCGCTCTTCCACAACCTGACGGTCGACTTCTCGCTGTCCAACCCGTACGTCGTCGTCGGCCTGCTGTTCGGTGGCCTGCTGCCGTACCTGTTCGGCGGCATCGCGATGACGGCCGTCGGCCGCGCAGCCTCCTCGATCGTCGAGGAAGTGCGTCGCCAGTTCAAAGAGAAACCGGGCATCATGAAGGGCACCGACAAGCCCGACTATGCCCGCGCCGTCGACATGCTGACGCGCGCCGCGATCAAGGAAATGATCGTGCCGTCGCTGCTGCCCGTTCTCTCGCCGATCGTCTGCTTCTTCCTCGTGAAGTGGATTGCCGGCACGGGCAACGCGTTCGCGGCGCTCGGCGCCATGCTGCTCGGCGTGATCGTGACAGGCCTCTTCGTCGCCATCTCGATGACGGCCGGCGGCGGCGCCTGGGACAACGCCAAGAAGGCCTTCGAGGACGGTTTCGTCGACAAGGACGGCGTGAAGCACCTCAAAGGCTCGGAGGCGCACAAGGCCTCGGTCACGGGTGACACCGTTGGCGATCCCTACAAGGACACCGCCGGCCCCGCCGTGAATCCGATGATCAAGATCACCAACATCGTGGCGCTCTTGCTGCTGGCGATCTTGGCGCATTGATCTGGTTGCCGCGGGCTGCTGGGAAGAGGTGCTTCGCAACCGAACCCCGGTGCCATGCCCGCGGCGGCCATACCTAGACGAGACAGGCGCGGCGCTCGAAAGGGCGCCGCGTTTTCCATTTGGGCTTCGCGCTTTCAGCGCGAGTGGGGCCGCAGGCCCCACACCCCGCTCGGGGGGACACCCCCGAACCCCCGTCTTTTATCGACTTGGAGCAAACGGCGAGCGCCGTCATGTCCCTTCTCCCCGTCCTACACGGGGAGAAGGTTAGGATGAGGGGCGGCACAATCGCTGACGTTTGCGTATGCCGCCGCCCCTCACCCCGGCCCTCTCCCCGCAAGCGCGGGGAGAGGGGGGAGACGGCGCCAGCCGTGAACTCCAATTCCATAAAAAAGAAGGGGGTCCGGGGTCTCCCCGGTTGGGGCCAGGGGCGAAAGCCCCGTTGCGCCAGAGGCGCAAATCCTCGCTTCCGCTTGCTGAGCCCCTGCGCATTTGCTTCCCTCCTCTCAACGACATACGCAGGAGGAAACGGCGATGCCGACAATCGGACTGGTGGGCGTGGGGTTGATCGGCCGCGCGTGGGCGAATGTGTTCTCGCGCGCGGGCTGGGATGTCGTGATGTGGGACGCCAATCCGGACGCGACGACGGCCGCGCCACGTCTCGTTGCCGAATCGCTGCACGATCTCGCGCGGCACGGCCTCGTCACGGATCCCGCAAAGGCTGCCGCCCGCCTCAGAACTGCGCCGACGCTGGAAGATGCGGTGAAAGGTGTCGATCTCGTGCAGGAGTCCGGCCCGGAGCGTCTCGAAGACAAGCTCGCCATCTGGGCACGGCTCGACGCGGCGGCGGCGCCGGAGACGGTGCTCGCCTCTTCCACCTCCGCAATCGTCGCGTCGCTTTTCACGGAGAAGCTCGCAGGCCGCGCGCGCTGTCTCGTCGCGCATCCGGTGAACCCGCCGCATCTCGTACCGATCGTCGAGTTGTGTGGCGCACCGTGGACGAGCCAGGAGACAATCACCAAGGCCCGTGCCCTCTATAAGAGCGTGGGGCAAGTCCCTATCGAGGTGAAGAAGGAAATCGACGGTTTCATCCTCAATCGCCTGCAGGTCGCGCTGCTGACGGAAGCGTTCCGCCTCGTCGACGAGGGCTATGTCACGCCGCAGGATCTCGACCACACGATCGCGGACGGCCTCGGCCTTCGTTGGGCATTCATGGGGCCCTTTGAGACCATCGAGCTCAATGCCCCGAAAGGCACCGCCGATTACTGCGAGCGCTACGGCGACTGGTTCCGCCGCTACATGAAGGACTTGCCAAAGCCGTCGGTGTGGGAGGAGGCGAGCTGGCGGCGGGTTTCCGATGCGTGGGGGGCACCGCCTGCGCCCGAGAAGATCGCGGAGAAATCGCTGTGGCGGAACGAGCGCCTCGCCGCGCTTGCCGCTCACAAAAAGGCGCAAAAGAAATTCGAGCCCTGAACGCGGCCCGATGCGCATGATGGACGTCCACCATACCGCGTCATTGACAGGTGACTAAATGGTCACCTATAGTTCGGACGTGACCGACGACGACCTCGTATTCAAAGCGCTTGCTGATCCGACGCGTCGTTTCCTTCTGGACCTGCTTTTCCAGCGCGACGGCCGCACGCTGAAAGAGCTCGAATCCGGGCTGGAGATGACCCGCTTCGGCGTCATGAAGCATCTCAAGATCCTGGAGGAGGCAGGTCTCGTCGTCACGCGCCGGTCGGGCCGGGAGAAGCTCCACTTTCTCAATCCGGTCCCAATTCGGATCATCCATGACCGGTGGATCGACAAGTATCGCGAACGGCAGGTCTCGGCGCTCCTCGCGCTGAAGGCCGAGCTCGAGGAAAAGGATGAATCATGACGGACAAGGCATCGACGACGCTGGTCTACAAGATCGTCATCAAGGCCAGCGCACAGGCGATCTGGGACGCGATAACGAAACCCGAATGGACGGATCGATATGCCTACGGTGGCCGCGCCGCCTATGAGCTCAAGAAGGGCGGCAAGTACCATCACGAAGCCAGCGCGGAAATGAAGAGCTTCGGCTTGCCCGACAAGATCATCCTCGGCGAGGTCATCGAGAGCGATCCGCCGAGGAAACTCGTGCAGACATGGCACCCGCAGTTCTCGGCCGACATGATCGCCGAGCCGCCGACGCGCCTCACCTACGAAATTTTCGAGAGCCCGAGCGGCGTCTGCACGGTCGTCATGACCCACGACGTGACGGGCGCCCCCCTGGTCGCCGGCATGGTCCCCGGCAACAACAATCCCGTCGAGAGCGGCGGCGGTGGCTGGCCGTGGGTGCTCAGCGATCTCAAGACGCTGCTGGAGACCGGCAAGCGCATGTAGCGCTCACACGACGAGCCGGAAGACCTCACCGTCGCGCACGACGTGCCCGGCGGTGGGGCCTGCGAAATGCGTGCCGATGACGAGCACCGGCTCGCCCGCGAGTTCGCCAAGAATGCGCCGTCGCGTGGCTTCGCCGGCCTTCTGGTCGTAGTCCGCCGTCGAGCACCACTCGGGATGCGCGAACTGGCAGGGATGGTGCGCGAAATCGCCGGTGATCATCGCGTGCTGCCCCTTCGAGCTGATCATCACGCTCGCGTGGCCCGGCGAGTGCCCTGTGCTCGGCACGAGCCGCACCTCCGGGCAGATCTGGTGATCGAGCTCGACGAGATCGGCGAGGCCGAGGTCGAATATGGGCTTCACGCTGTCGGCGATGCCGGGATGTTGATCGGGCCGCGCTGTCTGCGTCGTCCAGTGCTCGTACTCGATGCGCCCGAAGAGATAGCGCGCCTTCGGAAACGTCGGCACCCACTGGCCATTCACGAGCCGTGTATTCCAGCCGACATGATCGACGTGAAGATGCGTGCACAGCACCGTATCGATCGTCTCGGGCGCGAAGCCGGCGGCTGCCAGATCATCGAGAAACGGCCCGCTGCGCTCGTTCCACGTCGGAATGCGCCGGTCCTTCTTGTCATTGCCGAGGCAGGTGTCGACGATGATGCGCCGTCCCGGCGCGTCGACGAGCAGCGCGTGAATGCTCATGCGGAGGCGGCCGTTCTCGTCGGCAAAGTGCGGCATGAGCCACGCGATCGGGCGAACGGCTTCGGGTGTCGCATCGGGGAGGATGAAGCGCGTGCCGCCCGTCATTTCCAGCTCGACGATCTTGGTGACCGTCACGTCGCCGATCTGCCATTTCATGCACATTTCCTAAGATATGTTTTCGCCAGCTTAGCTGCGCATCGGTGTCGCTGCACTCACAGGCGTGCGGCGAGGAACTCGCCGACTTCCGTCCAGGTGTCAAACACGTGCTTTGCACCGGCTTCGCGCAGACGCTCCGCGTGGCCTGGGCGAATGTGCGCGCCGGCGCAGAGGCCGACGACGCACATGCCGGCAGCCAGGCCCGCACGAACGCCGTTCGGACTGTCCTCAACGACGAGACAATACTCGGGCGCGAGCCCGATCTTGTCGGCCGCATAGAGAAAGATGTCCGGATGCGGCTTGCCGCGCGGCACCAGATCGGCGCTGAAGACGCGATTCCCGAATGCCTCGGATAGCCGAACCGCCTCGAGACTCACGCTCAGCCGCTCCATCGAGCTCGATGAGGCAATACAGCTCGGGAGGTGAGCGTACCGCAGTATGAAATCCTGCGCGCCGGACACTTCGCGCAACTCGCTGCGAAAGCGCGCGAGCGTGACCGCGCGCAAATCGTCCGTAAATGTCGGGCTGATCTTGCGCCCCAGACTTTCCTCGATCGCCGTGACGATCTCGGCCGAACGCTTGCCCATATAGCGATCGAACGATTGCTGGAGCGTCGTCGGCAGCCCGAGCGATGATACGGCTTCCGCGAGCACAAGATTGGCCAGCACCTCGCTGTCCGCGATCACGCCGTCGAAGTCGTAAATGATGCCTTGGATCACGTCGCCCCCGCTGCCCGACAGCGCTCCGCCCCACGGTCGCGCATCCTATCGGCGCGTCCCTCTCTTGACACCGCCTCATTCGCCATGCCCTTAAGGCGCCGGAGCCCGCTCCGCGCCTTGATGCCCATCCGCGGCATCGGCACATTTTCACTTTATGTTCCGGAAGCGCCGCGGCAGGTCCGCGGACCGGCATCAACCTCCAACCATGGACCCGCGCATGTCGAAAGCCTTCGTCTTTCCCGGCCAGGGCAGCCAGACCGTCGGCATGGCCAAGGAACTGGCCGAGACCTTTCCGGCCGCCCGCGCATTGCTCGACGAAGTGGACGAGGCCCTCGGTCAGAAGCTCTCCGCCCTCATGTTCGAGGGCCCGATCGAGACGTTGACGCTGACTGAGAATGCCCAGCCGGCGCTCATGGCGGCGTCACTCGCCGTGATGCGCGTGCTCGAGAAGGAGAAGGGTTTCTCGCTCAAGGACCGCGTGGCGTTTGTCGCCGGCCACTCGCTCGGCGAATATTCGGCACTGGCCGCGGCCGGCGCTCTTTCGGTCGCGGACACGGCTCGCCTCCTGAAGCTGCGCGGACAGTCCATGCAGAAGGCCGTGCCGGTCGGCGTCGGCGCCATGTCGGCATTGCTTGGCGTCGGCCTCGACGTCGCGAGGAAGATCGCGGCCGATGCCGCGCAGGGCGATGTCTGCGATATCGCCAACGACAACGAGCCGACCCAGGTCGTGCTCTCGGGCCACAAGACCGCGATCGATCGCGTGCCGGAAGTCGGCAAGGCGCACGGTCTGCGGCGTGCAATTCCACTCCCTGTTTCCGCGCCTTTCCATTGCAGCCTTCTGAAGCCTGCCGCCGACGCGATGGCGGAAGCGCTCGCCAAGGTCGAGATCAAGGCGCCGGTCGTCCCTGTCATCGCCAACGTCCTCGCGGCCCCGATCAGCGATCCCGCAGAGATTCGCACGCGCCTCGTCGAGCAGGTCACGGGCACCGTGCGCTGGCGCGAATGCGTGCTCGCGATGGCCGGCGCGGGCGTCACCGAGCTTTATGAAATCGGCACGGGCAAGGTGCTGAGCGGCCTCGCCGGCCGCATCGACAAATCGCTGAAGGCAACGCCTGTCGGCACGCCTGCCGACATCGAGGCCGTCGCGGCGCAACTTCTGAGCTGAGGACACACGCTATGTTCGATCTGACGGGCAAGACCGCGCTCGTGACGGGCGCTACGGGCGGCATCGGCGGCGCCATTGCCGAGGCACTTCACACCCAGGGCGCGACCGTGGTCCTTTCGGGCCGCCAGGCCGACAAGCTCGAAGCGTTGAAAGCCAAGCTCGGCGATCGCGCACTCGTCCAACCGTGCGACCTCGCCAGCAAGGAGCAGGTCGGCAAGCTGATCGACGAGGCCATCAAGCTCGTCGGCGGGCGCCTCGACATCCTCGTCAACAACGCGGGGCTGACGCGCGACAACCTCTTCATGGTGATGAAGGACGAGCAGTGGGATGAGGTGATCGCCGTCAACCTGACATCGACCTTCATGCTCATGCGCGCGGCGGCCCGCCACATGATGCGGTCGCGGACCGGCTATGGGCGCATCATCAATATCTCGTCGGTCTCCGGCATCATCGGCAATCCGGGCCAGGGCAACTACGCCGCCTCCAAGGCCGGTATGATTGGCATGACGAAATCGCTGGCCCGCGAGGTCGCCTCGCGCGGTGTTACGGCCAACTGCATTGCTCCCGGTTTCATCGAAACGGCGATGACGGCCGTTCTGAACGAAAAGCAGACGGCCACCATCAAGGAGGCGATCCCGGCCCAGAGTTTCGGCAAGCCCGAAGATATTGCGGCGGCCGCCGTTTACCTTGCCAGCGAAGAGGCCCGTTACATGACCGGACAAACTCTTCACATCAACGGCGGCATGGTCATGATCTGAGGGTTGTTCGAGGGTTTCGCTGCTGTGCACAATGCCGCGTCGGAGCCGCGCCGGCGCCGCTAGCCAAGGGATTTGTTGTGTGTTAACGAGCCGAAAATTCGAGCCGTTGGCGCTGGAGTTTGCATCGATTTCAAGCACCCTGTAGTGGATATCCCCACGACAGAGCCGAATCGATCGAAGCGAGTAAACCGCCGCTGCCTCATGGGGGCGGCACGAGAAGGGTCGTCAGGGCCGCGCCGCGGTTCCTTGAGGTGACAGAGCGCGAGGGAATTGGATATGAGCGACGTCGCAGAGCGCGTTAAGAAGATTGTCGTCGAGAATCTCGGCGTGGAAGCCGAGAAGGTCGTCGAGACGGCGAGCTTCATCGATGACCTCGGTGCTGACAGCCTCGACATCGTCGAGCTCGTCATGGCGTTCGAGGAAGAGTTCGGCTGTGAGATTCCGGACGATGCCGCCGAGCAGATCCAGACGGTCGGCGATGCCGTGAAGTTCCTCGAGAAGAGCGCGGCCAGTACGGCCTGAGCAGCGCGCCGGTGCTCTCATCGCGCACGCCATCGGGGGGAACCGGTGCGGCGCGCGCGATGGGACGGTGGCGATGCTCTGGAAATGGGGGATGCCGTCGCGGCGTAGTTGGGCGGCATGACACGGCAGGAGCGGTGACGCGGCGCGGCCTTCCTGCCGGATAACCTGGACAGGTGTGGGATGAAGCGAGTTGTCGTCACGGGGCTCGGCCTCGTTACCCCCCTCGGATGCGGCGTCGAACCGACGTGGTCGCGCCTTCTCGAAGGTCGCAGCGGCGCACGCCGGATCACCGAGTTCGAGGTGAGTGACCTCGCTTGTCAGATCGCCAACTTCATTCCGCGCGGTGACGGCTCCGCCGGCACCTTCAATCCCGATCAGTGGATGGAGCCGAAGGAGCAGCGCAAGGTCGACGACTTCATCGTCTATGCGATGGCGGCGGCCGAGCAGGCGCTCAAGGATGCCGGCTACGAAGCGAAAACGCAGGAACAGCAGGAGCGCTCGGGCGTCCTCATCGGCTCAGGCATAGGCGGCCTCAGCGGCATTGCCGAGACCTCGCTTTTGCTCAAGGAGAAGGGCCCGCGGCGTGTGAGCCCCTTCTTCATTCCAGGCCGCCTCATCAATCTCGCGTCGGGCTATGTCTCGATCCGCCATGGCCTCAAGGGGCCGAACCACGCGGTCGTCACGGCCTGCTCGACGGGCGCACACGCGATCGGCGATGCGGCACGCCTGATTGCTCTCGATGATGCCGACGTCATGGTCGCCGGAGGCGCCGAAAGCCCGATCTGCCGCATAGCCGTGGCAGGCTTCGCCGCATGTCGCGCCCTTGCGACCACCTTCAATGATCAGCCGACCAAGGCTTCGCGCCCCTACGACAAGGATCGCGACGGCTTCGTGATGGGTGAAGGTGCCGGCATTGTCGTGCTCGAGAGCCTCGAGCACGCCCGGGCGCGTGGTGCGCGCATCTATGCCGAGGTCGTCGGCTACGGGCTTTCCGGCGACGCCTACCACATCACGGCACCGTCAGAGGACGGCGATGGCGCTTACCGCTGCATGCGCATGGCGGTCAAGCGCGCAGGCATCACCGTCGACGAGATTGACTACGTGAATGCCCACGGCACGTCCACAATGGGCGACGAAATCGAACTCGGTGCCGTCGAACGCCTCTTCGGCAACAGCGCCGGGAACCTCACACTCTCCTCGACCAAGTCGGCGATCGGCCATCTCCTCGGCGCTGCGGGCTCGGTCGAGGCCATCTTCTCGATCCTCGCGATGCGCGACAACATCGTGCCCCCGACGATCAACCTTGATAATCCCTCCGTTTCGACGCCGATCGACCTTGTGCCCCATACGGCGAAGAAGAAGCCGATCAATACCGTCCTGTCGAACTCCTTCGGTTTCGGCGGCACCAATGCGTCGCTTATCATGCGGCGTCTGGACGCGTAACAGAGGTCATATTTCCTGCCGGCAGCCTTCCGATGGCGCCGAAGTAAAGTATTTGTCGCCCGGTTCACCCTCGTGTGTGCGTCCCGGGCACCACCGGACAAATGATGTTACGGCCTTCATGTTCGTGGCCCGCTTTGGCCATATTTCAGGATAGCTTGATGGGCCCTGAGCAGGGTTCCGAGGCCCGATCCGATGATATGGCAAAGACTTGACGGCACCCGAACGAGGAGGCGAAAAGCAACCAGAGCATGAGGCAGACCCTGCCAACTCTCGATACCACCCGCCAACGCCTCAATGCCCTGCCGCGCAGCCCTGCTGAGGCGCTCGAGCCGGGCCGTGCCCCGCGTCCTCCGCGGCGCATCCGGGAACGGCGTGAGGCGCGGCGGATGAACGGCTTCCTGCGCTTTGTCAGCGGCATTCTCACGTTCTGCTTCCTCAGCATGTCCGTGATCGCCGTCGGCGCGCTGCTGCTGCGCTCGACGTTTGCGTCACCGGGTCCGCTCGCCCATTCCACCGTCTCCGTCATTCCGCGCGGAGAGGGCGTCTACGAGATCGCCGGCCGCCTGGAGCGCGAAGGCGTCATCTCCGATCGGCGTCTCTTCGTCGCGCAGTATCTCGTTCACACGCTGCACGCGCGTTTTGCCGGCGGAAAGCCGATCCAGCTTCAAGCCGGCGAGTTCGAGTTCAAGAAGCAGGCGAGCCTCGAGGACGTTCTCGAGATCCTTTCACAAGGCAAGGCCGTGCTCTATCGCCTGAGCATTCCGGAGGGCCTGACCAGCCAGCAGATCGTCGCCCGGCTGAATGCGGAAGAAAACTTGGCCGGCGACATCACCGAGGTGCCTCCCGAGGGCACGCTGCTCCCCGACACCTATCGGTTCTCGCGCGGCACACCCCGCGCCGACATCATCGAGCGGATGCGCGCCGATCAGCGCCGCTTCGTCGCCGCGCTTTGGGACAAGCGCCAGCCTGATCTGCCCTTCAAGTCCATCGAGGAGGCGCTGATCCTCGCCTCGATCGTCGAGAAGGAGACAGGACGCGCGGACGAGCGCGAGCGCATTGCAGGTGTGTTCGTGAACCGCCTCCGGCGCGGGATGCGCCTCCAGTCCGATCCGACCATCATCTACGGCATCGCCGGTGGCCAGGGCACGCTCGGCCGTCCGATTACGCGCGCGGACATCGAGGCCCCGACGCCGTACAACACCTACACGATCAATGGTCTGCCGCCGACCCCCATCGCAAATCCAGGCCGCGCCGCGATCGAGGCCGTGCTCAATCCTGCCAAGACCAAGGACCTCTACTTCGTCGCGGACGGCACGGGCGGCCACAGCTTCTCGGAAACGCTCAGAGATCACAATGCCGCCGTTCAGGTGTGGCGACAGGCCGAGCGGGAAATGCGGGCGCGCCAGGCCGCCGCCGCCGCGCCGCAGACGGCCACCGACGCGCCGAACCCGACAACGGCTCCCGCGACACCGACCTCCGGCGCTTCCGCCAACCGCGTGCCCGACGTGCCGCTGCCGCAGCGCAAGCCGAAGCGCTGAACGCCGCCTGATTGATCACAATTCCGACAGCAATTTCGGTGTTCTACGCGCGAGCCCGCGACGTCACGGTTCTGATACGCTATTGTCACATGTGGCCAAGCGCGATCCCGCGTGTGGCCGGCGTCGGCATCAAATGCCAGCCGAGCCGTACGGAGAAATGCGGAACGCCCTTGGTCGAGGTCCGCGCCGCGTCACGGGAGAGGATGCGCGCGCCAGAGGGAGGTCGTCATGCGAGCAGGTTCCCATCCGACGCGGCGAGAGATGATCGCGGGAAGTCTGGCCGCGGCGGTCGCCATGTCGGCGGGTGGCGTGCCCGTCTTCGCGGACACGCGAGCAGGCAGGGGCATCCACAAGCTTACGCTCGGCAATCTCGAGATCACGATCCTCTCCGATGGCATTCTGAATATCGCACCGCGTCTTCTCAACCGCGACATGACCGAGGAAGCCATCGCCGCCGTGATCGGCGACACGAGCCAGATACAATACGGGATCAACACCGTGCTCGTACGCGCGGGGGCTGAAGCTCTCCTCGTCGATGCGGGCGCCGGCAGCAACTTCGTGCCGACCGCCGGCAAGCTCGATGCCCGCCTGAAGGCCGCCGGCATCGATCCTGCGAGCATCACCAAGGTCGTGGTCACGCACGGCCACCCGGATCATCTCGGTGGCCTGGTCGACGAGTTCGACGAGCCGCGCTTTCCGAATGCTCAGCACATCATGCCGGCGCCGGAACTCGACTACTGGCGCAAGGTGGATGTCACGACCCTGCCCGAGCGCATGCAAGGCGCGGCCGTCGGCGCCAAGCGCGTGATCGGCACGGTCGGCGAACGCCTCGCTGCTGCCGCACCCGATTCCGAGATCGCGCCGGGCGTCGCCTACGTTTCAACGCCTGGTCATACGCCCGGGCACTGCTCTGTGCGCATTGCAAGTGGCGCCAGCGGCCTCATTGTCACTGCCGATACGCTTTTTCACCCGCACGTTTCATTTGCCCATCCTGATTGGCAGCCCGTAGCGGACATGGACGGGGCCGCGGCCGTCGCGAGCCGCCGCCGTCTTCTCGATATGGCCGCGACCGATCGGCTCCAGCTTGCCTCCTATCACATTCCTTTCCCTGGCCTCGGCCGTGTCGAGCGACACGGCACGGCCTACCGATGGCTTGCTTAGCGGTCCTCTGCTGCGCCGCGCCGAAGCCCGTCTTTCTCTCTTGCTTTTTGGTTTTCGAGCCCTGCGATCCCCATGACATACGGACTGGATGCCCACGCGACCACTCTCGGCAAGCTGCTCGGACCGGCACACCTCTTCGAGGTGCCCGTGTTTCAGCGCGCCTATTCCTGGACGACCGAGGAAGCAGGCCAGCTCATCGAGGATCTGCTGATCGCCCTCGGCGAAGCCGATGCGCAGGGCGCGCCGGGCGGCTACTTCCTCGGACCGATCCTGCTGCTCGATGCGGAAAAGCCGGGCGTACACGGCAGGGGTCCGCGCACGCTCCAGATCATCGATGGCCAGCAGCGCCTTGCCACGCTGACCGTTCTGGCCTGTGTGCTGCGTGACCTCGCGCGGCGCGCCGACGGTCGCACGCTCCCTGAGCTCGACCGCATGATCGGCGACGTCGGCACGCCGGGCTCGCGCGCGCGCTTTCGCCTGCAGATGCGTGGCGCGGCCCAGCGCGTCATGTCCGAGCACATCCAGCCGCAGGGCGCGACGCTGAAAGAGGCGGCGCGGGTGAACCTGAGCGACGCCGAGACTCTGCTGCTTGCCGTGCGCGACCAGTTCGTCGAGGCGCTCTGCGATCGCGACGCGGCCGTGCTCACACGTCTCGCCACCTTCCTTCATGAATCCTGCACCGTCGTCGTCATTACGTCCCACGACGTCGATCGCGCACATCGCACGTTCGCCGCGCTCAACAATCGCGGGCGCCCGCTCGACCGCTGCGACATCATCAATGCCCAGCTCATGGACAGCGTGGCCGGCAGCGACCTCGCGCGGCTCCAGCGCGAGTGGGAAGCGCTGCGCGTGCGTCTCGGTGCTGGCCTCGATATGCTTTTCAGCCACGTCCGCGCGGCAATCGGCGACGCGCGAGCGCCGGTGATCTCCGAGATCGGGCGTCTCGCCGCTGCTGCCGGCGGCGGCGCGAAGTTCATCGACGGCATTCTCATGCCGTTCGGCCGGGCGCTCGCGCACATCCTGTCGGCGGATCACAGCGGCAGCCCGGAAAGCGGCGAGATCAACCGCCACCTGCGCCACCTCGGCTGGCTGCCGAGTACGGAGTGGATTCCACCGCTGCTGCTCTGGTGGACCCGTCACAGCGACGACACGCGCGCCATAGTAGCCTTTCTCGCGCGCCTCGACCGGCTCGCCTTCGGCATGCGCGTGCTCGGCCTCGGCTCCGACAAGCGCCAGGCGCGCATGCAGCAGGTCCGGACGGCCATCGAGAAAGGCCGCGCCGTCCTCGAGGCTGGAGGCCCGCTCGATCTCACGGGCGAGGAAATCCGCAATATCCGGCACAACCTCAGGGACCTGCACCCGCGCAGCCAGCTCTCATGCAAGCTCGTGCTCATGCGTCTTGACAGCGAGGTCGCGGGCAACCCCGAACGCCTCGAGGCCGAGGAACTGACGGTCGAGCATATCCTGCCGCAGAAGCCGGCCCGCACCAGCATCTGGCGTAACTGGTTCAGCGACCCCGACGAGCGCCAGGCGTGCACGGGCTCGCTCGGCAATCTCGTGCTCGTTCCCCGCGCGCTCAACGAACGGGCGCGCAATCAGGATTTCGAGCGCAAGCACGCCATTTTCTTCGCGGCAAATGCTCCGTCTCTGCCGAGCCTCACCGAGGAGCTGCGTAGCCTCAGAACATGGGACGCGACGCTGATCCGCGCGCGCGAAGAACGCCTGCTGGCCACGCTCGACGGCATGTGGCAATTGAGCAGTGCTTCGGCCGAATCACGTGCAGGCCGCGGGGCCGTCGACAGCGCGGCGCCGCGTCGGCGCAGGAGAGCCCAGGCGGCCGAATAGCCACTGCGGGCCGGGGGATTCGGGCTCGCGCGCAGTCGGGCTAACGGGAGCAGTCGCTGCATGAGTGCCGCCCTGGAAGCTGCCATGGTCCTTGCCGCCGGGCTCGGCACACGCTTGCGCCCCCTCACCGAAAAGATGCCGAAGCCGCTCGTGCCCGTGGCCGGCAAGCCCTTGATCGACCATGTTCTTGACCGGCTGGTAGGGGCCGGGTTCAGCCGCGTGGTCGTCAACGTCCATCATCTGGAGGACCAGCTCACCGCCCACCTCGCAGCGCGCGCCACGCCGCGCATCGTGATCTCGGACGAGCGCGAGCATCTCCTCGACTCGGGTGGCGGCGTGTTCAAGGCTCTGCCACAGCTCGGCGCCGGCCCCTTTCTGATCCACAATTGCGATTCCATATGGACGGAGGGGGAGGTCTCGAATCTGGCTAGACTGGCGGCATGCTGGGACGAGACCACCATGGACTGCCTGCTGCTGCTCGCGCCTGCCGCGACGAGCCTCGGCTATCACGGCCGGGGCGACTTTGCGCTCGAGGCCACCGGCCGCCTTCGCCGGCGCGGTGGCGAGGAGCGCGCGCCCTTTGCCTTCACCGGTGTCTCCATCGCACACCCGCGCCTCCTCGATGGCGCCCCCGCGGGAGCTTTCTCGCTGAACCGCCCGTGGGATGCAGCGATCGCGCGCGGGCGGGCCTTCGGCATCGTGCTCGAAGGTCAGTGGATGCACGTCGGCGATCCTGCGGCGCTCACGGCCGCCGAAGGCTGGATCCGCAGCCGGCATGAGCGCTGAGGCAAAAAGCCCGGGGACTGGCGCGTCGTCGCGCGTGTGGAGCATCACCGCCGGCCGGCCCTTTCTGGACACGCTCGCCCGCGCGATCCTCGCCGGTGACTTGCCGACGCCCGGCGGCACGCCCCCCGACAGGCTGGCGCTCGCCGGCATGACGATCCTGCTGCCGACCCATCGTGCCGTCCGCGCGCTTCAGGAAGCTTTCCTGCGCGCTGCGAAAGGCCGGGCGCTTCTGCTGCCGCGCCTCGTGCCCATTGCCGAAACCGACGAGGATCAGGGTCTCATCGCGAGCCTCGCGAGCGGCGCCGGCCCGCTCGCGGCGGAGTTCGTGCTTGCGCCTGCTGTGGCGCCACTCGAACGCCAGCTCGCACTGACACGCCTCGTGCTCGCCTGGTCGAAGCAGCTGCGCGGCGCTGACGGCGGCATCGCGCCCGTTGCCGCGGCCGGTGCCACGACACCGGCCCAGGCAGCGCACCTCGCCGCCGATCTCGCACGCCTCATGGACATGGTCGAGACCGAGGGCTGCTCGCTCGAGGGCCTTGCCGATCTCGTGCCCGAGGACTTTTCCGAGCACTGGCAGCAGACGATCAATTTCCTCGAGATCGTGACCCGCTTCTGGCCGGCGCATCTTGCCGAGCGCGGCCTGCTCTCGGCGGCGGACAGGCGCAACGGTCTCATCCACGCCGAGGCAGAGCGCCTGACACGGAGCCCGCCATCGGAGCCTGTCATCGTTGCCGGCGTCACGGGCTCGGTGCCCGCGACCGTCGATCTCATCCGGGCTGTCGCCGATCTCCCCGCCGGGGCCATCGTCATCCCGGGTCTCGATTACACGCTCGACGATGCGAGCTGGCAGCAGCTCGCGCATCATCCGGAGCATCCGCAGCACGACCTCCACAGCCTCCTCGCCGCACTCGACGTGCCGCGTGCCGCTGTCCGCGAGGTTGCTGGGGCGCCGGCCCCACGACACGTCGCGATCCGCGGCGCCTTCCTCGCCGAGGTCATGCGGCCTGCCGGCGCGACCGGCCTCTGGAAGGACTACATCGCGACGGCCGATCGCGAGGCCCTGCGCGGCGCACTCGCCGGCATCAGCCGCATTGATGCGCCCAACTCGGCCGACGAAGCCGAAGTCATCGCGCTCATGATGCGCGAGGCGCTTGAAACGCCCGGCCGTACGGCGGCTCTGGTCTCGCCCGACCGCCTGCTCGCGCGCCGCGTCGCCATTCGCCTCCAGAGCTGGGGTATCACTGTCGACGACTCCGCAGGCCGCCCGCTCGCCAAGACGCCGCACGGCGCCTTCCTCGATCTCATTGCCCAGGCCGTCGCGACGCACTTTGCGCCGGCAACGGTAATGGCTCTGCTCAAGCATCCGCTGACGCGGCTCGGCCTTCCCATACGCGAAGCGCGCCGTGCCGCCCGTTTTCTCGAGCTGGCGGCGCTCCGCACCATCTATTTCGGCGAAGGCCTCGATGGGATCGAGGCGAGCCTCGCACGCGCGCGGCGCGAGACGCTCGATGGATCGCGGCGCGAGCGGGCCGTGCGTCGGCTCTGGGACCCCGATTGGGACGCCGCCCAGGATCTCATCGGTCGCTTCCGCGCCGCCATGGCGCCGCTCAGCACGCTTGCCGCCGAAAAGGCACCCGTGGAGTTGCATGTCCTGGCGCGCGCGCACCGTACTATC
>Ga0180218_1001082_pt1 | contig 17904 bp, 16 predicted proteins | sample eDN3rd37CKraftBY_FD_151334 | JGI IMG/M metagenome (GOLD analysis project Ga0180218, IMG submission 151334) | Enriched backyard soil microbial communities from Emeryville, California, USA - eDNA 3rd pass 37_C Kraft BY (version 2) (version 2) | ecosystem: Environmental > Terrestrial > Soil >...
CGCCGTGCTCGATCGGCGGCAGGAGCATCGAGTCCACGCGGGTGGGCTGGCGGTCGACGCCGAGCATGCGGGGGATCGAGAAGCCGTAGATGTCCGCGTCCACGACGCCGACGTTCAGCCCGTCGGCGGCCATCGCGGCCGCGAGGTTCGCCGTCACGCTCGACTTGCCCACGCCGCCCTTGCCGGACGCGACGGCGTACACCTTGGTGAGCGAGCCGGGCTGGGCGAACGGGATCACGGGGTCGCCGGCGCCGCCGCGCAGCTGCGAGCGCAGCGACTGCCGCTGCTCCGGCGTCATGACGCCGAGCTCCACGCCCACCGCCGTCACGCCGTCGAGCGCCTCGACCGCGGCGGTGACGTCGCGCACCAGCGTGCCCTTCATGGGGCACCCGGCCACCGTGAGGTCCACGCCCACCGTGACGCGGCCGCCGTCGTGCACGTCCACCGAGCGCACCATGCCCAGGTCGGTGATGGGGCGGCGGATCTCCGGGTCGACCACCGACGTCAGGGCGGTGCGGACGCGGTCGGTCAGCGGTGCGGAGGCGTCGGGGGAGCCGGAGGTCATGCCTCGATCCTAGGTGCGGCGGGCGCCGGCGCCGGTGCGTCGTGGGTCACGGCCGGACAGTGCCGTCGTGACCCGGAGGGCCAGCGCACCGACGTCCACCGGGCGGGTCGTGTCCTGCCGCACCACCGGGCCGAGCGCGAGGGGCGCGGCCCCGGCCGCCCACTCGGCCGTCAGGTCCCGGTCGTCGGCGTGCACCGGGTGGCGGTCCGGGCGGGACTCGTAGCGTCCGCGCGCGACGTCGGGCGGCACGTCGCACCACACCTCGACGACGGTGTCCGCGCCCGCGGTCGCGAGCCCGCGCAGCGCGTGGTCCAGGTCGCGGGGCCGGAACCACCACGACTCGACGACGACGCGCGGCAGCGGCGCCGCGGCCAGGCGCCACACCGCCTCCATCGCGGCGGCGCCGACCAGCGCGTGGGCGGCGGGTGCGACGGCGTCGGCCAGGGCCTCCTTGACGGCGTCCTTGCCCAGGTACGGCGCACCCAGGCGTGCGGCGAGCGGGCGGGCCAGCGTCGTCTTGCCCGACCCGGGCAGCCCGTTGACCAGCACCACCTGTCGCGCCACGCCGTCGCCTCCTCCGGCCGCCGTCCCAGCCCCGCGAACGGGAGGATACCGGGCCGCGCGGTCGGCACGGCGTCGAGCGGTGCGGGGTGCCCGGGGCTACGTTGACCTGCATGGATGCGCTGGCCTCCCTGGCCCGGGACTCGGTTCTGCTCGTGGCGGCCGTGCACGCCGCCCCCTCGGACGCCGAGGTGCCGGCCTGTCCGGGCTGGACCGCCGACGACCTGGGCTTCCACGTCGCGTCGGTGCAGTCCTTCTGGGCGTCCGTGGTGGGCCGCGAACCGGGGGCCGGCCTGCCGGGCGGCGACGTCGTCCCGCCCGAGCGGCCCGCCGGCGCCGCCGCCCTCGCCGCGCTGCTGCACGACGCGACGGCGCACCTCGTCGCTGCGCTCGCGGGCCGCGACCCGCGCGAGCCCTGCTGGTCCTGGCACCCCGACGGCCACACCGTCGGGTGGGTGACCCGCCGCCAGCAGCACGAGGCGCTCGTGCACCGCGTCGACGCCGAGCAGGCGGCGGGCCGCGGTGTCACGCCGCTCGACCCCGAGATCGCGGCGGACGGCGTGGACGAGGTGCTCGACGTCCTGCTCGGCGGGCACCCGGGCTGGACGACCTTCACGCCGGCGGGCGGCGTCGTCGCCGTCGTCGTGGACGCCCCGGGCGAGGCACCCCGGCGGTGGGACGTGGAGCTCGGGCGCGTGCGGGGGACCGGGCCGGAGTCCGGCCGGGAGTACGACGTGCCCGGCGGGCGCCTGGTCCACCCCGACGGCGAGCCCGCCGCCGTCGTCGCGGGCGCCGCCGCCGACCTCGACCTGTGGCTGTGGGGGCGAGGCACGGCCGAGCCACTCCGGGTCAGCGGCGACGCCGCGGCCGTCGAGGCGCTCCGCGCCGCCGCCGTCGACGCCATGCAGTGAGGGCGCCGCCCCGCGTCAGGACGAGGCGTCCCGGCCGCGCCCCGTCTCCTTCTCGTCGAGCTCCTCGAGCAGGTTCCGGATCTCGGAGCGGACGAAGTCGCGCGTCGCGACCTCGCCCAGCGCGATCCGCAGCGCCGCCATCTCGCGGGCCAGGTACTCCGTGTCGGCGAGGTTGCGCTCCGCGCGCTGCCGGTCCTGCTCGGCCGTCACCCGGTCGCGGTCGTCCTGCCGGTTCTGCGCGAGCAGGATGAGCGGCGCGGCGTAGCTCGCCTGCAGCGACAGCATGAGGGTGAGTGCGGTGAAACCGTTCGACGCCGAGTCGAACCGCAGCGCCTCCGGACCCCACGAGTTCCACGCCAGCCACAACGCGCAGAACACCGTGAGGTAGATGAGGAACCGCGGCGTGCCGAGGAACCGGGCGATGCCCTCCGTGGCGCGGCCCACCGCGTCCTGGTCCATCTGCGGGCGCGGGATGAGGGTGCGGCGGGCCTCCTTCGGCTGGTCGAGGCGGTCAGCCACGCGGCACCTCCTCGAGGTTCTCGTCGACGTGCTCGCGCCAGTCGTCCGGGAGGATGTGGTCCAGGACGTCGTCCACGGACACCGCGCCCAGCAGCCGCCGCTCGCCGTCGACGACGGGCAGCGCGAGCAGGTCGTAGGCCGCCAGCAGGCGCGTCACCCGGCCCACCGGGGCGTCCGGCGTCAGCCACTCCGTGTCCGTGTCGAGCACCGACCCCACCGACGCGTGCGGCGGCTCGCGCAGCAGCCGCTGGAAGTGCGCGACGCCGAGGAGCCGGCCCGTGGGCGTCTCGAGCGGCGGGCGCACCACGAACACCATCGACGCCAGCGCCGGCGGCAGGTCCTGCTTGCGGATCTGCGCCAGGGCCGTGGCGATCGACGTCTCCGGGCCGAGGATCACCGGCTCGGTGGTCATGAGGCCGCCCGCCGTGTCCTCGTCGTAGGACAGCAGGCGGCGCACGTCCTTCGCCTCCTCCGGCTCCATGAGCTCCAGGAGGCGGGCCGCCTGCTCCTCGGGCAGCTCGTGCAGCAGGTCGGCGGCGTCGTCCGGCTGCATGGCCTCGAGGACGTCGGCCGCACGTCCCGAGTCCAGGCGGGAGACGATGGCGACCTGGTCGTCCTCGGGGAGCTCCTCCAGGACGTCGGCGAGGCGCTCGTCGTCCAGCGCGCTGGCCACCTCCAGGCGGCGGGTGTCGCCGAGCTCGTGCAGCACGTCCGCCAGGTCCGCCGGGCGCAGGTCCTCGTACGCCTCCAGCAGCTTCGTGGCCCCCTGCTCCTCGGTCGAGCCGGCCAGCCCGGTGACCGCGTCGACCGGCACGACCAGCGTCTCCCCGCGCCGGCGCAGCGACAGGCCGCGCGCGGGCTGCTTGCGGCGCACGAAGAGCTGGTCCACCAGCCAGTCGCCCGTGCGCTGGCGCGTGATCGACAGGTCCTCGACCGTGGCCTCGCCCGAGCCGTCGGTGAACCGCACCGTGCGGTCGAGCAGCTCGCCCAGCACCAGCGACTCCATCGCGCGCTGCTCGAACCGGCGCATGTTGAGCAGGCCCGTGGAGATCACCTGGCCCGCGTCGATCGCGGTGACCCGCGTCAGCGGGAGGAAGACGCGCCGGCGGCCGGGGACCTCGACGACCAGCCCCACCGCGCGCGGCGCGCCCTTGGCGCGGATCAGCACGACGGCGTCGCGCACGCGCCCCACCTCGTCACCGATCGGGTCGAAGACCTGGGTGCCGGCGAGCCGTGCCACGAAGACCCTGGTTGCCGCGCTCACGTCGGTCAGCCTACGCGGGGAGGCCCCGTCGGTCCTGGTAGGAGCCGTGGCGGGCGAGCGGCCTGGTGGTGTCAGGGCCGCGGCTGGGCCAGACTGGGCGAATGAGCTTCAGCCGCCCGAACGCCGTGCCCCGCGTCCCGACCCTCCCGGCGGGCGACGAGGTCGCCGCGTACGACACGTACCTCGAGGCCCAGCAGGCCGTCGACTACCTGTCGGACCACAAGTTCGCCGTCGAGCACGTCACCATCGTCGGCACCGACCTGCGCATGGTCGAGCGGGTCACCGGTCGGCTGTCCTACGGCCGGGTGGCGCTCGCGGGCGCCCTGTCGGGTGCGTGGTTCGGGTTCTTCGTCGGCCTGCTGCTCAGCCTCTTCGGCGGTGCGGGCATGGGCGGCGTGCTGCTCGTCGGCATCGGCCTCGGTGCCGGCTTCGGCCTGCTGTTCTCGGTGCTGTCCTACGCGCTGACGGGCGGGCGTCGCGACTTCACGTCGTCGTCGCAGATCGTCGCGTCCACCTACGCCATCCTCTGCGCCGCGGAGCAGGCGAGCGAGGCCCGGTCCATGCTGCGGGAGTCTCCTGGCGGTCTCGGCAAGGCGCGTCGTGGCGCGGCCGCCGCCACCCCGCCCGTGGGCTCGCCCTCCGTCGGCGCGCCGGCCACCCCCGCGGCCCCCGCCGCCCCGCGCACGCCCGACCCGCGCTGGACCACCCCCAGCGGCGCCCCGCGGTACGGCGCCATGCGGCCGGAGCAGCCGGCCCAGAGCCCGCAGCCCCCGGCCCAGCCGACGGAGCCGACCCCGCCGCAGGCGCCGCAGCAGCCGGAGCCGCGGCAGCCGCAGGAGGGGGACCCGGAGCAGCCGAAGGCGCCGGAGCACGACGACCCGTACCGCCCGCCGCAGCCCTGAATCGCCCTCTCCAGATCAATTCGGCAGCCCCTTGATCTGGTCGACACGTCGGCCCGCCGAGGAGATCAAGGTCCTGCCGAACTGAACCACCCTCACGGCGGTGGCGGCAGCAGCGGGTGCTGCCGGAGCGTCCGCCGGAGCTCCTCCGGGAAGCGCGCGGTCAGCGCTCGCGTGACCTCACCGAGGCGGGAGCTGCCGACGGCGGTCACCCGAACGGGGTTGATGCCGGTCGCACGGATGGCATCGAAGCGCTCCTTCTCCCGCAAGAGCTCCTGGGCGGCGTGGTGGCCGGGCCGCACGCCGCCGTCGCGGTACTTCACCAGTCCGTCGAACTCCGCGTACACGGACCAGTCCGGCCAGCCGAGGTCGCAGTGGAAGACGCCGCGCGCCGTGGTGATCGGCGCCTGGGTGATCGGCCGGGGCAGGCCGGATCGCAGCGCCACGTACCGGAGCCAGGTCTCCCAGGTGGAGTCGGCGCCCGCGTCCGCGTGGTCCAGGACCCACCTCGCCCGGCGCGTGCCGTTGCGCCGGCGCGTGACCCCGAGCGCGGCACGGCACTCATCGAGGTCGACGCCTCGTGCCAGGGCGTGGTCCGCGATCACCAGGCCTTCGAGGGGATGCATCGATCGGGCACAGTCCGCCACAGTGCGCGCGAGGATCGTGACGGGCAGGCCGTCCTGGTCCACGCGGTGTGCGGAGGGCACCGTGCCCAGGTGCCGCGCGAGGTCCGCAGCCGCGCCCCCTGACCGGCGGTACGCCTGCACGACGTGCGTCACGGCGGGGACGCGCCACAGCCGGAGACCGTGGAGCAGGGCAGCAGTCTCGTGGCTGAAGACGTGGTCCGCGTCGAGCTGGCGGTGAGCGGCGGCGGCGAGCGCACGGGCGCGCCGTCGTGCCGTCTGGAGCCGGTGCTCGTCGCGGGGCTTCTCGACCGATCGGTAGGCGCCGCGGCGCAGCCGCTCGAGCTCCCCGGCGCGCCGCGCCTGATCCAGCACGTGGCGCTGGAGCTCGCCTGCGAGAATCACCGGCTCGTCGTCGATCATGCCGACGAGCGTGCCGCAGCGCCCCGCCTTCCGGCGGCGGCCTGTGGACGAGCGTCGTCTGTTCGGCAGTAGGTGGATCCCTTCGGCAGGCTCACGTGCCGAAGAGATCCACCCAGTACCGAACGGACGAGCGGGATCAGCCGCGCAGGCGCGCCATCCAGGCCTCGACGTCCTCGGGGCGGCGGGGGAGGGCGGCCGACAGGTTCTCGTTGCCGTCGGCGGTGACCAGCACGTCGTCCTCGATGCGCACGCCGATGCCGCGGTACTCCTCGGGCACGGCGAGGTCGTCGGCCTTGAAGTACAGCCCCGGCTCGATGGTGAACACCATGCCGGGCTCCAGGACGCCGTCGAGGTACAGCTCGCGGCGCGCCTGCGCGCAGTCGTGCACGTCCAGGCCGAGGTGGTGGCTGGTGCCGTGCACCATCCACCGGCGGTGCTGCTGACCCTCGGGGGAGAGGGACACCTCGGCGGTGACGCCGTCCGGCAGCAGGCCCCACTCCTCGAGGCGCTCGGCGATGACCCGCATCGCGGCGGCGTGGATGTCGCGGAACCTCGCGCCCGGCTTCGCGACGGCGAACGCGGCGTCGGCGGCGTCGAGCACCGCGGTGTAGATGCGGCGCTGCACGTCGGTGAACTCGCCGTCCACGGGCAGGGTGCGGGTCACGTCCGCCGTGTACAGGGAGTCGACCTCGACGCCGGCGTCCAGCAGCACCAGCTCGCCGGAGCGGACGACGCCGTCGTTGGTGATCCAGTGCAGCGTGGTGGCGTGCTCGCCGGCGGCGGCGATGGTCTCGTAGCCGACCGTGTTGCCCTCCAGGCGGGCGTGGGCGTCGAACGTCGTCTCGATGACGCGCTCGCCGCGGCGGTGCGCGACGGCCTTGGGCAGCGCCGGCACCACCTGCTCGAAGCCCTCGATGGTGCGGGCCACGGCCTCGCGCAGATGCTCCAGCTCGAGCGCGTCCTTGACCAGGCGGATCTCCGACGTCGCCTCGACGAGCTGCTCGTCCTCGGCCTCCGCCTCGACCCCGGCCTCCTCGCGGATGGCCTCGACCAGCGTCTCGACGTTCTCGTCCGCGCCGGTCACGACCAGCACCCGCACGCCGTCCGCGCCGACGTCCTTGGCGAGCGCGTCGCGCAGCTCGTCGACGTGGCGGGCCTCGATCCCGGTGAGCGTGGTGACGTCGTCGAGCGACGGCCGCGCGCCCACCCAGAACTCCCCGTAGCGGGAGTCCGCGTAGAACTCCTCGGTGTCGCGCGCCGCGAGCGGGCGCACGTACAGGACGGCGTGGTGGTGCGTGCCGTTGCCGTTGCCGTCGGGGTCGCCCTCGCCGTCGGCCACGGGGTGCAGCACGAGCACGGCGTCGGGCTCCTGGTCGGTGCCGAGGCCGGTGAGGTGCGCGAACGCGGAGTGCGGGCGGAACCGGTAGTCGGTGTCGTTCGAGCGCACCTTGAGCGGGCCTGCGGGGACGACGAGGCGGGCCCCCGGGAAGCGGGCGGACAGCTTCGCGCGGCGCTCCGCCGTGTACGGCACGGCCTCGCCGGGCTCGACGCCGAGGTCGGCGCGCTCGCCCCACTGCGAGGTGATGAACGCCTTGAACGCCTCCGAGACGGGGCGCTGGGAACGGTTGCTGCCGCGGTCCTCGGTGCCTGCCGTGGAGCTGGCGGCGGCGGGCGCGGTCTCGTCGACGGGGGTGGTGTCGGTCATGCTCCCCAGTGTCCCACCCGTCACGCGCGGGCGAAGTCGTGCAGGGCCCGCGAGAGCACGCGATTGAAGGCGTCGGGTGCGTCGGAGTTGACGTCGTGGCCGGCGTCCGGCACGACGACGAGGGCACCGCGCTCGGCGGCCGCCACGTGCCGCGACTCCTCGAGCCGCATCCGGTCGCGCGCGCCGTTGACGAACCACACGGGCACGCGCAGCGCCCGCGTGCTGGCGACCGACGAGCGGCCGGCGAGGTGCGTGAGCGCGTCCGTGACGATGTCCCAGCCCGGCCGCGGCGCGGCGTCGCCCAGGAGCGACGCGACCTCGAGCCCGCCGGCGCGCGACCGGCCGCCGGTGACGGCCGCGCGCCAGGCCAGCGAGGCGTCGCGCAGGCCGCGGCGCACCGCCGTCGTGCCCGTGACGGCGAGGTGCGCGACGTCGCGGAACAGGGCGACGGGCTTGCCCTTGGGGTCCGACGAGCAGCCCGCGGCGACGACGCCGGCGAGCGGCGGCCCCGCGGCGACGGTCGCTGTGCTGGCGTGGTGCGCCGCCCAGGCGAGGGACGTGTACCCGCCGAGCGAGAGCCCCACGACGACGACGGGCCGGTCGGTGCCGAACGAACCGGCCGCCTCGTCGAGCACCTCGAACGCGCGCGGCATCGAGAACCGCTCCCGGTGGAGCGCGCCGTGCGCGGGCAGGTCGACGGCGACGGCGTCGTGCCCGGCGTCGCGCACGTGCTCGACCTGCCGGTCCCAGATGGCCGACGACGTGCGCATGCCGTGCACGAAGACGATCCCGGCCCGGTCGGGAGCCGGGTCGGCCCCGGCCTCGGCGGGCAGGGCGGCGGTCGGGACGGGCGGCAGGGCGACGGCGGCGCTGGGGGAGTTCATCGCGAACGATGGTGCCCTGCCGGTCGGGGCGTGTCGGGGGCGACGGCGTCGGGGGCCGTGGAGAGGTTGTGCCGACTCCTTCACGGGGCACGGCCGCCGAAGGTGTCCGACGTCGCACCGCGGGGGCGCCGTTTCGCGCGTGCGGGCGCGCGGGGCTCCCTAGAATCGGTGATCGTGACGCCGCCCCGGATCGACCTCCACACCCACTCGCGGGCCTCCGACGGCACGGACTCCCCGCGCGGCGTGCTGGAGGCGGCGGCCGGGGCGGGGCTCGACGTCGTCGCCCTCACCGACCACGACACCACGGCCGGGTGGGCCGAGGCCGCCGACGCCGTCGCGCCGACCGGCGTCGCGCTGGTGCGCGGCGCCGAGATCTCCACGCGCGTCACGACCGAGGGCGGCAGCATCAGCGTGCACCTGCTGTCCTACCTGCACGACCCCGAGGACGCCGTCCTGCGCGCCGAGTGCGACCGCACCCGCGACGACCGCCTCACGCGCGCCCGGCGCATGACGGAGCGCCTCGCGGAGGACTTCCCGCTCACCTGGGAGGACGTCGTCGCGCAGACGGGCGACGACGCGACCGTGGGCCGCCCGCACCTCGCGGACGCGCTGGTCGCCGCGGGCGTCGTGGCGTCGCGCGACGAGGCGTTCGCCACGATGCTGCACCCGGGCGCCCGGTACTACGTGCCGCACTACGCCCCCGACACGGACGCCGCGGTGCGGGCGGTGCTGGGCGCGGGCGGGGTGCCCGTCATGGCGCACCCGGGCGCCGGGGCGCGCGGCCGCACGGTGAGCGAGGAGACGATCGCGGCGCTCGCCGCTGCCGGTCTCGCCGGGCTCGAGGTGGACCACCGCGACCACGACGCCGCCACCCGCGACCGGCTGCGCGGCCTGGCGGGGGAGCTGGGGCTGCTCGTCACGGGCTCCAGCGACTACCACGGAACCGGAAAGCTCAACCGCATCGGGGAGCGCGTCACCGCTCCCGAGGTGCTCGTACAGATCGAGGAACGAGGTCTGCTGGACGTGATCCGACCATGAGCGTGGTGCGACAGTGAGCGCGGTGCTGGACACCGCGCTGTTCACCGAGGTGTTCGTCACCCTGTTCGTCATCATGGACCCGCCCGGCACGGTGCCCGTGTTCCTGGGCCTGACGTCGGCGATGGGGGCCAAGCAGCGCAACCGCGCCGCGCGCCAGGCCATCCTCGTCGCGTTCGGCGTCATCGTGGTCTTCGCGCTGTTCGGCCAGCAGGTGCTGCACTACATGGGCATCACCCTGCCGGCGCTCCAGGCCTCCGGCGGCCTGCTGCTGCTCCTCATCGCGATGGAGCTGCTCACCGGCAAGATGGAGGAGCCCTCGCCGTCGGGCAACAAGGGCGTCAACGTGGCGCTCGTGCCGCTGGGCACGCCGCTGCTGGCGGGCCCGGGTGCCATCGTCGCGACGATGGTGTTCGTCCAGCAGACCCGCGTGTCGGACGACGGCGGCGCCCCGCAGCTGATCGCCATCGCGGTGGCGATCGTGCTGGTGCACGTGTGCCTGTACCTGTCGATGCGGTTCGCGAACGTGATCCACCGCGTGCTGCGGGAGTCGGGTGTCACGCTGGTGACGCGAATCGCGGGCCTGCTGCTCGCCGCGATCGCGGTGCAGCAGATCGCCACGGCGGTCACCGAGTTCGTCAAGATGGCGCAGTAGCGCCCCGGGGGCCGGCCGCGGTCGGCCCAGCCGGGACCGCAAACATGGGATGTTAGGGTCTTTGGGTGCCCGAGCCCGTCGTCCCCCCGACCATGCCGCCCCACCCGCCCGTGACGTCGCCGATCTCCCCGCCCCGGAAGGTCTCCGAGCTGGTCGTCGAGCACCTGACCGACCTCGTCGAGCGGGGGGAGTGGCCCGTGGGGTCGCGCATCCCCGCCGAGCCGGAGCTCGTCGCCCAGCTCGGCGTCGGGCGCAACACCGTCCGCGAGGCCGTGCGCGCCCTGGAGCACGCGGGCATCCTCGAGCCGCGGCGTGGCGACGGCACCTACGTGCGCGCCGCCAGCGGCCTGGACGCCGCCATCGGGCGCCGCGCGCGCACCTCCGACGCGCTGCAGGTGCTCGAGGTGCGGTCCGTGCTCGAGCGCGGGGCGGCGCGGATCGCCGCGGGCCGGCACGACGACGGCGCCCTCGCGGCGCTGCGTGCCGCCCTGGACGCCCAGGAGGCCGCCGCCCGCGACGGCGGGGAGGACGACTTCCGGGCCGCCGACGTCGCGTTCCACGCCGAGCTGGTGCGGTCCGCCGGGAACGCCCTGCTCGCCGAGCTGTACGACGGCATCGACCACGTGCTGGTCCGCACCCTCGCCACCGACGCCCACGGGCGCCACCACCGCGACGTGCCCGGCCACCGCGAGGTCGTCGACGCCGTCGCCGCCGGGGACGCCGACGGCGCGGAGCGCGCCGTCGAGGCCACGATGGCGGCCGTCCGCGCGCACCTGGTCGACCAGGCCGCCGGTGCCGCGACGGGGCCGGCGTCCGGCGCGACGACGGGGGTGCGCGCGTGAGCCTCCGCCGCCCGCTCGGGGCCGGCGCCGTCGTCGCCATCGTCCTCGCCGCGCTCAACCTGCGCCCCGGAGTCGTCGCCGTCTCGCCCCTGCTGGGCGAGATCCTCGCCGAGGAGGGGCTCAGCGCCACCGCCGGCGGCGTCCTCACGACGCTGCCCGTCCTCTGCTTCGGGATCCTCGCCCCCGTGGCGCCCGGGCTGGCCCGCCGCGTGGGGCTGGAGCGCGCCCTGTTCGGCAGCCTCGTGCTGCTGTGCCTCGGCTTCGCCCTGCGGCTCGTGCCGGGGATCGCCCCGCTGCTGGTGGGCACGCTCGCCGTCGGCTCGGCGATCGGGCTCGGCAACGTGCTGCTGCCCGCCCTGATCAAGCGCGACTTCGCCGACAGGGTCGGACTGATGACCGGGCTGTACTCCATGGCCCTGTCGGGCGGCGCGGCGCTCGCCGCGGGCCTCACGGTGCCGATCGCCTCGGCGACCGGCATGGACTGGCGCGCCACCCTCGCGTCGTGGGGGCTGCTCGCCGTGCTCGGGGCGGTCGTGTGGGCGCCGCGCGCGCTGCGCTCGACCGGCGTCGTCGCCGCGCTGCGCCCCCCGGGCGCCACCCCCGCGGACGCCGTCCGCTCGGTGTGGCGCAGCCCGCTGGCCTGGGCGGTCACGGTGCTCATGGGTACCCAGTCGCTGTCGTTCTACGCGGTGAACGCGTGGCTGCCGGAGGTCTTCGTCGCGAGCGGCCGCAGCGTCGCGGTGGGCGGCTGGCTGCTGGCGCTGACCAACCTGCTCGGCATCGTCGGCTCGTTCGTCACACCTGTGCTCGCGGGGCGCATGCGGCGGCAGCGGGCGCTCGGCGTCGTCATCGTCGCGCTCATCCTGACGGGGCTGCTGGGGCTCGTCCTCGCCCCCGGCGCCGCCGTGCTGTGGGTGGTGCTGCTCGGCCTCGGCCAGGGCGGCGGCATCAGCCTCGCGCTGACGCTCATGGCGCTGCGCACCGAGAACGCCGCGCGGACGTCCGAGCTGTCGGGGATGGCGCAGAGCGCCGGGTACGTGCTGGCGGCGTGCGGCCCGCTCGGGCTCGGCGTCGCGCACGACGCCACCGGCTCCTGGACGGTGCCCCTGCTGCTCCTCGTCGTGGCGTCGCTCGTGCAGGGCGTCGCGGCCTGGTTCGCCGGCCGGGACGAGATCGTCCGCTGAGGCCGGCGGACCGCTCGGTGCTCAGAGGCCGACGGGCTCCAGCGTGACCCGCACGGTCGCGCCGGGCTCGATCCCCTCGGCCAGGCGCACGGACCTCTTCATCGGCAGGATGTAGCCCCGCTGCTCGTCGCTGGGGAACACCGACGTCGTCCACGAGGTGGCGCCGACGGTCGCGGTGACCTTGATCGACCCGAACCCGCGCGGCGGCAGCGGCAGCTCGGCCAGCGTGTCCGACTCGTCGGGCGGCACCGTGACGAACCACCACGACGAGTCCGTGCGGACCTGCCACCGCCACAGCGGGGCCGAGAACGTCAGGCGCATGCCGGCCACGCTACGACCCGCCCCGGACATGCCCGGACATGCCCGGACATGCCCGGACATGCATCGAGCGTGCTGACTTGCTCCTCAAGACCGCGTCTTGAGGAGCAAGTCAGCACGCTCGATGCGTACCGGACGCGTGCCGGGTGAGGGAGGGAGGGTCAGCCCTCCGACGGTGCCTGCGGGGCGGACGAGCCGCCCTCGACCGGGCGACCGCCGCGGGTACGACGGCGGTTGCGGCTGCGGCGACGACGCTGCTCGCCGTCGCGCTGCTCGCCGGCCTCGGACGCCGTGCCCTCGGTGCGCTCGCCGCCGGAGCGCGAGCCGCCGCGGCCGCCGCGCGAGCCGCCGTCGCGACGACCGTCACGACCGCCGTGGCGGCCGTCGCGCTGGCCGGAGGAGCTGTGGCGCTTGCCCGTCTCGCCGAGGTCCTCGAGCTCCTCGGCCTCGAGGCCGGCGAGCGTGCGCTGCTCCTTGGGGAGGCGGCCCTTGGTGCCCTCGGGGATGCCGAGGTCCGTGAACAGGTGCGGCGAGCTGGAGTACGTCTCGACCGGCTCCGGGAACCCGAGGTCCAGCGTGCGGTCGATGAGCTGCCAGCGCGGCACGTCGTCCCAGTCGACGAACGTCACCGCGGTGCCCTGCTTGCCCGCGCGACCGGTGCGGCCGATGCGGTGCAGGTAGGTGCGCTCGTCCTCGGGGCACTGGTAGTTGACGACGTGCGTGACGTCGTCGACGTCGATGCCGCGCGCCGCGACGTCGGTCGCGACGAGGACGTCGATGTGGCCGTGCCGGAACGCGCGCAGCGCCTGCTCGCGTGCGCCCTGGCCGAGGTCGCCGTGGATGGCGCCGGCCGCGAAGCCGCGGTCGCGCAGCTCGTCGGAGACCTTCGCCGCCGTGCGCTTGGTCCGGGCGAAGACGATGGTGCGGCCGCGGCCCTCGGCCTGCAGCAGGCGGGCGAGCACCTCGACCTTGTCGAGCGCGTGGGCGCGGTAGACCACCTGGCGGGTGTTCTTCACGGTCGCGCCGTCGTCGTCCGGGTCGGCCGCGCGGATGTGCGTGGGCTGCGACATGTAGCGGCGGGCCATCGAGACGACCGGGCCGGGCATCGTGGCGCTGAACAGCATGGTGTGCCGTACCGCGGGGGTGCGGGCGAGGATCTTCTCGACGTCGGGCAGGAAGCCCAGGTCGAGCATCTCGTCGGCCTCGTCCAGCACGACCGTGGCCGCGCGGGTGAGGTTGAGGTGGCCCTGGTTGAGCAGGTCGACCATGCGGCCGGGGGTGCCGACGACGACCTCGACGCCGTGGTTCAGCATCTCGATCTGCGGCTCGTACGCGCGCCCGCCGTAGATCTGCGCGATGCGCACGGACCGCTTCTTCGAGGCGGTGGCGAGGTCGTTCGCGACCTGCACCGCGAGCTCGCGGGTCGGCGCGACGACGATCGCCTGCGGCTTGCCGGGGGCCGGCAGCTCGTCGTAGCCGGGCTCGCCGGGCGCGACGACGCGGTGCAGCAGCGGCACGCCGAAGCCGAGCGTCTTGCCCGTTCCGGTCTTGGCCTGGCCGATGATGTCGTGCCCCTGCAGCGCCACCGGCAGGGTCATCGCCTGGATGGGGAAGGGGTGGGTGATGCCGGACTCGCGCAGGGCCTCGACGATCTCGGGGCGCACCCCGAAGTCCGCGAAGGAGACGTCCTGCGCCTGGATGGCGGCGGGGGTGGAGTAGTCGGGCTCGCCGGTGGCGGGAGCCTCGGGGGCCGCGGTGGCGGCGGGGTCGGTCGTGGTCACGGGTACCTTCGTCTGCTCGTCGGCGCGCGCGGACCGAGGGGTTCCCGTCCGGGCCGGGGCCGTCGACGGCCGCACCGTGCGGGTCACACTCGTCGGGTCGCAAGGAGCGCCGAGGTGGTCGGCAGCCGATCGCGGAAGAACGTCGCTCAGGCTCGGCGGGGATCCCGCCGGGCCGCTGCGGTCGAGTCAGTGCATTGAGACCCAAGGCGTGACGACCGGGCAACCGAAGTACACCCCCATGGTACGCGACGGGGGCCCGGCCGGGGTGTGACGTGGCCGGTCGCCTCTATCCTGAGGCGCGTGAGTCAGCAGCAGAGCACCCCGGACCCGGCCCTGACGACGCTCGTGGGGCTCGCGACCTACACGGGGCTGGCGGCGTTCGGGCTGCTCGCGGCCCGGTCGGTGGACGCTCCGGACCTCGCCGCCCGCCAGACGCTGGCGACGGCGGCGGGGGAGGCGCTGGGGCGCCAGCAGCGGCTGCTCGCCCTGGTCGGCGCGCCGGGGCCCGACGGCGCGGCCGCCGTGATGGCGCCGTTCGACGGCGCGCTGGCCGACTTCGACGCCCGCACCACGCCGTCCGGCTGGGCGGAGGGCCTGCTCAAGAGCGTCGTGGGGCTCGGCGTCGCGCGCGACCTGTGCCGAGAGCTCGCCGCCGGACTGCCCGACGGCGGTTCCGCCTTCGTCCGCGCGGTGGGCCTGCCGGTGGGCGAGCCGCGCGCCGACGACCCGGCGACCGCGCTGCTGGCCGAGGCCGCGGCGGCGGACGGCGTGCTCGCAGCCCGCCTCGCGCTGTGGGGACGGCGCGTGGTCGGCGAGGCGCTGGGCCTCGTGCCCGTGCTGCTCGCCGCGCACCCGCCGCTGGCCGCGCTGGCCGCCCGCGCTCGCGAGGCGGCCGACGACGGCGGCGCCTCCGCGCAGGCGTGGCTCGTCTCGCGGCTCACCGCCGAGCACACGCGCCGGATGGACCGCCTGGGGCTCGCCGCCTGACGTCCTTCCTGACGCCTGCCTGACCCTGACGCCTGACGCTGTGCGGCGCCGGCGTCAGAGGGCGCCGAAGCCCACCCGGGGCTGCTCGGTGGCGCCCACCTCGACGTAGCCGATCGTGGCGGTCGGCACGAGGATGGTGCGGCCCCGCGAGTCGGTGAGCTCCAGGAGCCCGCCGTCGGCGATCGCCCCGCGGACCGCGGCGGTCACGTCCTCCGCCGTCTGGTCGGTCTCGACGACCAGCTCGCGGGCCAGGTTCTGCACACCGATCGTGATCTCCACGTTGTCTCCTTCGCGAGCCCGCCGGTCGTGCCGGCGTGCGTCTGTCGGCCGTGCGGCCGTCGGTCGTTCCCGGTGATCCCGGACGTCTCGTCGATCCTAGCCACGGGCGGGCGGCGCGACGGGCCCGGGACGCGTTTGTCAGCGGAGGGTGAAACCGGCGTGCCGCGCGCCCGCGCTCGGGGCTGTCGGTGGGGCTGTCGGTGGGGCTGTCGGTGGGGCTGTCGGTGGGGCATGGTCGAATCGGACCCGTGACGTCAGCCGCCCCTCCCGCCGTGCGCCTCGTGGTGCCGGAGCCTGCCGAGGTCGCGAGCGCCGACGTCGTGCTCGACACGACGCAGGAGGCCGCGGTCGCGGCCGCTCTCGGGGGCGACGTCACGCTCGTGGTCGGGGCGCCGGGGACGGGGCGGACGACGGTCGCGACGTCGGTGGCGGTGCGGGCCATGCGCGACGACGGCGGCGCCCCGGGAGCCGACCCGTCGCGCGTGCTGGTGCTCGCGGCGTCGCGCCGGTCGGCGGCGCGGCTGCGGGACGAGGTGACCGCGCGCGCGGGCCGCACGGTCGGGGCGCCGATGGTGCGCACGCCCGCGTCGGCGGCGTTCGCGGTGCTGCGGTCACGGGCGGCGGCGCACGGGGACGCGGCGCCCACGCTGGTCTCCGGGCCGGAGCAGGACCTGGTGCTGGCGGAGCTGCTCGAGGGGCACCTGTCGGGGGAGGGGACCGGCCTCGTGCTGCCGCCCGGGCTGCCGGAGGAGTCGCTCGGCCTGCGCGGGCTGCGGCAGGAGCTGCGCGACCTGCTCATGCGCGCCGCGGAGCGCGGGCTCGGCCCGGTGGACCTCGACGACCTGGGCCGCCGCCACGACCGGCCCGAGTGGGTGCTCGCCGCGCAGCTCTACGAGGAGTACCTGGACGTCACGACGCTGCGTCTCGGCACCCCGGACGCGGGCGCGCGGTACGACCCGGCGGGCGTGATCGACGAGGCGGCGCACGCCCTCGCGACCTGGGACGACGAGCTGCCGGACGTGCCGCGGCCGTCGTGGGACCTCGTCGTCGTGGACGACTACCAGGAGGCGACCGTCGCCACGGCGCGGCTGCTGCACGTGCTGCACGACGCGGGCGCGCGGCTCGTGCTGCTCGCGGACCCGGACTCCGCGGTGCAGGGCTTCCGTGGTGCGTCGCCGGGCCTGGTCGGCCGCGCGGCGGCGCCTGCGCGCGCCGGGGTGGTCGGGGCGTTCGACGCGCGCACCGTCGTGCTGGGCACGGCGTGGCGCCAGCCGGAGGAGCTGCGCGCGGTGACGCGGGCCGTGACGTCGCGCATCGCCACCGTGTCCGGCGCCCTGCACCGCGGTGCAGGCCCCCGTCCCGAGCCCCTGGGCCCGGTCGACGACGGTGGGGACGCGCAGGCCCCCGCGGGCGGGACGGCACGGGACGACGCCGCGGCGGCGCCCGGCGACCCGACGACCGGCGACCCGACGACCGGTGACGTGCCGGACGCCGAGGCGCCGTCGGGGGTGCAGGTCGCGGTGCTCGCCGGGCCGGCGCAGGAGGCGGCGTTCGTGGCCCGGGAGCTGCGCGCGGAGCACCTGCTGCACGGCACGCCGTGGGAGCGGATGGCGGTGGTGGCGCGCAGCGGCGACCGGCTGGCCTCGCTGCGCCGGGACCTGGTCGCGGCGTCGGTGCCGGTGGCGTTGCTCGGTTCGGACCTGCCGCTGCGCGACGAGCCGGCGGCCGCGCCACTGCTCGCGGCGCTCCGCGTGTGCGCGGCGGGCGGCGGCGTCGACCGGCTCATCGCGGACGAGCTCGGGGAGCCCGTGGTGGGCTCGGCCCTCGATCCGGAGACGGCGGCGCTGCTGCTCACGTCCCCGGTCGGCGGGCTCGACGCCGTGGCGCTGCGCCGGCTGCGGCGTGCGCTGCGGGCGGAGGAGCTGTCGGGCGGCGGCGGTCGGACCTCGGACGCGCTGCTCGTCGAGGTGCTGGACGACCCGGCGCGCGCGGAGACCCTCCCGGCGCCGGTGCGGCGCGGCCCGGTCGCGGTAGCGCGCGTCCTCGCCGCGGGCCGGGCGGCAGCCGGCGAACCGGGCGCCACCGCCCAGACCGTGCTGTGGGCGGTGTGGGCGGCCACCGGGCTCGCCGACCGGTGGCGCGACCAGGCGCTCGCGGGCGGTCCTGCCGGGGCGCGCGCCGACCGCGACCTGGACGCCGTCCTGGCCCTGTTCCGCGCGGCGGAGACGTACGTGGACCGCATGCCCGGCGCCCCCGTCGCCGCGTTCGTCGACTACCTCGCCTCCCAGGACCTGCCCGCCGACTCGCTGGCGGCGTCCGCGGTCGGCGCGCACGCGGTGGAGGCGCTCACCCCCGCCGGCGCGGCGGGGCGCGAGTGGGACGTCGTGATGGTGGTGGGCGTGCAGGACGGCGTGTGGCCGGACCTGCGGCTGCGCGACTCGCTGCTGGGGTCGCAGGCGCTCGTGGAGC
>Ga0180218_1001083_pt1 | contig 17900 bp, 17 predicted proteins | sample eDN3rd37CKraftBY_FD_151334 | JGI IMG/M metagenome (GOLD analysis project Ga0180218, IMG submission 151334) | Enriched backyard soil microbial communities from Emeryville, California, USA - eDNA 3rd pass 37_C Kraft BY (version 2) (version 2) | ecosystem: Environmental > Terrestrial > Soil >...
CGCTCCGCTCTCGGCATTCGCAGTCATCGCCTGCGTGCCATGGCCGAATGGAACGCTGTAACCAAAGCCAGCTGAAAGCAGCGCCACAAATCCAATCGCGTCCCGATCTAGTTAACGTGACATCGCCCTCTAGGTCCATCTACGAGGCCTGAACACTGCCTTCCTGAGGCGATAGGTTTGGTGTTTCCGTATCAGGTTGCTCGATCCGGAACCACGCAACATAAAGCGCCGGCAGGAACAGCAGTGTCAGTACGGTGGCACCCGCCAGACCGCCAACGATCGTGTAGGCCATCGGTCCCCAGAACACGTCGCGCATGATCGGCACCATGCCCAAAATGGCGGCTGCGGCCGTCAACAGGATCGGCCGCAGGCGGTGCATGGTCGCTTCGACGACCGCTGTCCACGGATCGAGGCCGTCCGTTCGGTTCCGCTCGATCTGGTCGACCAGGATCACCGAGTTGCGGATGATCATGCCCACAAGCGCAATGAGGCCGAGAATGGCGACGAAGCCGAGCGGCGATCCGGTGATCATCAGCGCGGCGACGACGCCGATCACGCCCATTGGTGCAACGCTGATCACTAGGAACAGGCGCTGAAAGCTCTGCAACTGGACCATCAGAACGATCAGCATCAGCATCACCATGAGCGGCACCTTGGCGAGCAGCGAAGCATTGGCTTCGGCGCTCGTTTCCACCGTGCCGCCCTCCACGATGGAGGCACCAGGGGATAAGTCACGCCTGATCTTGTCGATCTGCGCCGAGAGCTGCCGGTACACGGTCGGTGCCTCCAGGCCCGACGCCGTGTCAGCCTGGATGGTGATGGTTGGCAGGCGGTCGCGGCGCCAGATATAGCCGTCATCAAGCGTGTAGGAGATCGAGGCGATCTCCGCCAGCGGAACGGCTCCTCCCGAGGGAAGATTGACCTGCATGTTGCGCAGCGTATCGAGCGAGAGGCGTTCGCTGTCGTCGGCCCGGGCGGCGACATTCACCAGATAGATGGAATCCCTGATCTCCGTGACCGGTGCGCCGCTGAACACGGTGTAGAGCAATTGAGCAAGCGCCTTGGAGCTCAGGCCAAGCTGGCGCACCCTGTCCTGATCGACAACAAGGCGCATCGCCTTGTTCTTCTCGTTCCAATCAAGATTGACGGTTCGGGCCGCATCGGACGCCCGCAGCACTCCAGCCACACGCGCGGCGATCTCGCGCGTCTCATCGGGCGTCGATCCGCTCACACGATACTGCACGGGCCAGCCGACAGGCGGCCCGAGCTCGAGCGCGGAAACACGCGCGACGACATCTTCAAATCCTTCCGCAAAAGCATTTTCGAGCTTGGCCTTCAACCGGTCACGCTCCACCAGGCCCTTCGTGACGACCACGAACTGTCCGAGGAAATCATTATCGAGCTGGACATCGAGCGGAAGATAGAAGCGGACCGCGCCGCCACCGACGGTAGCGGAATAGCGCTCGACGTCCGGGTCGCCGTCGATGAGCTTCTCGACTTCCGCGACTTGCGCCTGCGTGGCGTATATGGAGGCATCCTTCGGCAGCGTCAGCGTCACCAGCAATTCCGGCCGGTCGGAAGCCGGGAAGAACTGGCGTTGCACGAGGCTCTGTCCGCCGAGGGCAAGGGCGAACAGCGCAAGCGTCGCAACGATCATTATGTAGCGATGGCGCATGCATGCAAGCAACAACCACCGAAAGATACCGCGACCGCGCTGGACGAGACCGGCTTCCTTCGTCTTCGCAATCCGTTCCGGCAGCACGGTGACGCCGATCACCGGCGCGAAGATGATCGCAACGAACCAAGAGGCGGTCAGGGCCATGGCCATCACGGCAAAAAGCGAGAAGCAATACTGACCGACATTGCTTTCGGCAAACCCGACGGGGAGGAAACCCAGAAGCGTGACGAACGTGCCGGTCAGCATGGGAAAGGCGGTCGAGACATAGGCGAATGTCGCCGCCTTCATCTTCGCCATCCCCTCTTCAACCTTGGAGATCATCATCTCGATCGTGATCATCGCGTCGTCGACCAGAAGCCCAAGCGAGATGATCAGCGCACCGAGCGAGACGCGTTGCAGGCTGAGCTCCATCAATCCCATGCCGATAAAGACGATTGAAAGGACGAGGGGGATCGAAAGGGCGACGACGAGCCCGGCGCGCAGCCCGAGACTCAGAAAACTGACCGCGAGCACGATCGCGATGGCTTCGAATAGGGCTTCCGTGAAGGTGCCGATGGCCTTCTTCACCACCTGCGGCTGGTCGGAGACAAGCACGAGGTCGGCACCGATGGGGAATTGCTGCTGCAGGTCGGCCGCGGTCTCGCGCAGCGCTTCGCCAAAGGCCAGATTGTTGCCGCCCGAACGCATGGATACGCCGATGCCGATTGCCGGCTTGCCATTGACGCGGAACATCTTTGTCGGCGGATCCACATAGCCGCGCTTCACCGTTGCAATATCGGTGAGCGGATAGAATCGATTGTTGATAAAGAGATTGATCGCTTCAATGCTGCCTTCGGTAGGCAACGCACCGGAGACTTCGACCAGAATGTTCTCGTTTTGCGTCGAGATCACGCCGGCTGGCACCACGGCATTCTGGTCCGCAATTGCGCCGAGCACCTGGTTGAAATTGATGCCCAGCGCAGCCAGCTTCGCCGGTGAGAAATAGAGATAGACTTGTTCGTCCTGTGCGCCGAATATCTCGACCTTGCCAACGTCTTCTGCTTGCAGAAAGGCGGAACGCGCGGTCTCGGCAAAATCTCGCGCTTCACGCTGGGTGAAGCCGTCGACGGTCAGGCCATAGATGATGCCGAAAACATCGCCGAACTCGTCGTTGAAAAACGGCCCCTGCACACCGTCCGGCAAGGTCCGTGTGATATCGGAGACCTTCTTGCGAACCTGATACCACGTCGATGGGACATCCTCCGGATCGGTCGAACCCAACAGATTGATGAAAACGACTGAAGCACCGGGCTTGGTGAAGCTTTTGGTGTAGTCGAGGTTCGGCGTTTCCTGCAGCTTCTTCTCGATACGATCGGTGATTTGCTGCATGGTGTCGGAGGTCGTGGCACCCGGCCAGACGGTCTGAACCACCATGGTTCGAATGGTGAAGTCGGGATCTTCCTGACGCCCCAGGTTGAGATAGGAAAGAACGCCGCCAACAAGGCAGATCAGCATGAAGAAGAAGACCAGCGTGCGGTGGCGGACCGCCCAATCCGACAGATTGAAGCCGCTCATTGTGCTGCGACCTTTTGCGGTGAAACCTTTTGTCCATCGGCGAGCGAGTTGACGCCAGCGATCACCACCAGGTCACCTTTTTCCACACCGTCGGTCAGAACCACGCTGTCGGTGTCATAGCGCAGCACCTTTACGGATTGCTTCTTAACTGCGTTGTCGGGTTGCGAGACCACCCAGACCTGAGGCTGCGCGCCCGTCTGCAGGAGGGCCGTGCTCGGGACACGGACCATGCTGCCGCCGGGCACTTCTGCATGGCCGACGACGATCGCGCCGAGGCGCATATCGTTGGGCGCATCGGGAAGCGAGACTTTGACCCCATAGGTGCCGGTGACCGGATCGGCATTGGGCGCGATCTCGCGAACCGTTCCGGTGATCACCTCATCCGGCTTGCCCTGCAGCCAGACCTTCACGGACATGCCGGCATGGGCGTAGCTGACGTGCTGGGGAGCGACGTCGAAAACCGCTTCGCGCTCGCCGTGCTGGGCAATCTGGACGATCATCTGTCCGGCCGAGACCACCTGCCCCACATCCGGGCCGGTGGCGGTGACGACGCCGTCGGTGGGTGCCAATAATTGCGTGTATTTCAACTGGTCTTCCGCAAGCTTCAGGTTCGCTTGCGCGCCTTCCAGTTGCGCCTGCGCTCCCTGCAGCGCCTGTAGCGCCGCCTCATACTGAGCGCGGGTGGTGACGCCGTCGCCGAGGAGCTTCTTCATGCGCGCCTCCTGCGGCGTTGCCTGATCGACGCTCGCTTGCGCTGCCGAAACCTGGGCCTGTGCCGCGGTCACCTTGTTCTGGAAATCCGTTGCGTCGATTCGCGCAATCAGATCGCCGGCCTTGACGGTTGCTCCGGCATCCACGCTGCGCTCGGTGAGACGACCGGCAACAAGGAAGCCGACATCTGACGTCGTTCGAGCCTGGATTCGCCCGGTGCCCTGTGCAGTAGCCAACGGTGTTTGCTGGGGTTCGATCTCAACGACCCGGACGGCACGCGGTGGGGGTGGCGCTTCTGCCTTCTCTTCCGCGCAGCCGGCCATGGTGAGGGCGATTGCAACGACTATGCCATGCCCGAAGCGTCGACAGCCTGACACAGGTTCACAGGATCCCTTCGTCACGCGATCGCTCCCCTCGCTGTTTCGAACCAAGTCGTTGCCGTAATAGTTCACTTAAAGGAGCAATTTTACAAGTCGTGCAGATCCAAGGGCGGTTTTCTCAGAGTCTGAATCATAATGAACGTTATGTTTTCAATGTCTTGCAAGTCTGCGGGTGAGAAGGCGGATGTTGGCGATCAGGACCCATGCCTCGGCGGAAGCGATGGTTCGTTCGAAGTCCTTTGCGAGCCTGCGGCAGCGTCCGAGCCAGGCGAATGTCCTCTCGACCACCCAGCGGCGCGGCAAGACCTCGAAGCCTTTGGCGGTGTCCGAGCGTTTGATGATTTCCAACGTGAACTTGCCGACCTTCTGCAATGCTCCCCTCAGCTTCGGCCCGGCATAGCCGCCATCGGCGAAGACATGACGCAGCCACGGCCAGCGCTTGAGGATCGATTTCAGGACGGCGGGCGCGCCGTCGCGGTCCTGAATGTCGGCGGGGTGAATGACCAGCCCGACCATGAGGCCGAGTGTGTCGACGACGATATGGCGCTTGCGGCCCATGACCTTCTTGCCGGCGTCGAAGCCCCGTATTCCGCCGCTTTCGGTGGTCTTGACCGACTGACTGTCGATGACGCCGGCACTGGGACTGGCCTCCTTGCCTTCGCGTTCGCGAGCCGCCATCACCAGTTCATTGTTGATGGCGCGAAGCCGACCCTCGTCACGCCAGCGGTAGAAGTATTTCTGCACCGTCGAGAACGGCGGAAAATCCTTCGGCAAGAGCCGCCACGCGCCGCCCGAGGAGGCCATATACAAAAGCGCGTTCACCACCTCGCGCAGGGCCGTCTTGCGCGGCCGACCAATGCGGTTTGGCGAAGGCATCAGCGGTTCGATCAGCGCCCACTCCGCGTCGGTCAAATCGCTTGCGTAGCGGGGGCAGCGCCGCTCATAGTGCCGGCGAGTGGTTTCGGTCCAGGCCATCGTGATCTCCGTCGAATCTCAGAAATCCGACTGAATCATAACCCGCTGAAATCACTCGCTCCTTTTTGGAACGGACACTCACAAGGGCCTTAACAACCGTGCGGAAAATTCCCATCTGCCGCTGCGAAAACGAGAACGAGTGATGCAGGGCTTCCGATCCGTCGGCAGTCTGCAACAATTTGTCCCCGTGTTTTCAGCGGTTAGAAATCATTTCGTCCCGTCGCATCAAAAACACTCCGCCCTCGCCACCCACATTCATCGGATCCGCGCCATGGCGCACTGGAAGGCCGTGACCGGCGCAACTGCCTGAGTTTAACTGAAAGCGCTTCGTCCGGCCTCAGTCGAACAACGTGACAACGCCGTTCGGCTGGATGCCGTGCCGACGCGCGACGATGCTCACCGTCGCGTCCGGCTCGTAGGTTTCCTGGATAATGGCCAGCTTCTCTGCCGTGCTCCAGCGCCGCCGCCGTTCAGGCCCGGAAAGGACCTGTATCTTATGGGTGGTGATAGTCATAGTACCAACATTACTCCTACCCACTTAGCTAAGTGGGGGAGCATGTCCGGGCCTTTCGGGGGCTAATTCATTCACTACATGACACCGCAGACGGCAACGATTTACGATCAGAGAGGGTCGCCCTTCTTTTGGCATCGACGATTGAGAAAATCGCGAGAGCGGAAGGTCAGAGGGATTTCCACTTATCGCACGAGTGCGTGCGCGTGATCTCTCAAACCCTTCGCGTCGTTGCAGCGGCACAACGTGCTGGCCAGTAAGGCCCCAGCCTGAAGAAGACCGATGCAAGCGCGTGGTTGGAATTCTTGATTTACCACATGCTTATGCGACACTAGGCAGAAACAGCGCCTGGTAGTGGCGCCTGTATAATGTGCTCACGCTTCTTGCCGCCAAGGGTGCAACGCAATTTTTCGCTGCAGGCCCATGCGTGGTGTGCGGGCTTGGTCTTTCATCCATTCAATCGCCAACAGCTCGTCGGCAGTGTCCAGACCTAGAGCACGTCCATTGAACGCGGAATCGCGTTGAGGATTCCCTTGGCTGCCGAATTCTGATTCCTTCCCTCCGACTGGTGATTTGGTCGGAGGCAATATGACCCGAGCGTTCAGCGATGATCTGCGTAGCCGCGTGCTGGCTGCGTCACGGAATGGCATGTCGGCGCGTTCAGCAGCAGCACGATTTGGGATTGGCATTTCGACAGCCATCGCCTGGATTGCGAGTGCGCGGCAGGGTCGGTTGACCCCGGCGAAACAGGGCCGACGCGGCGGCTCGCGCCTGGATGCTCACGATGACTTCATCATCGGCATGATCGAAGATGAAAAGGACATCACGCTCAATGAGATGGTTCTGCGATTGCATGAGGAGAGAGCCGTATCGATCGGCCGCAGTGCGCTTGACGTCTGGCTGCGAAAGCGCGGCTGGACTTTCAAAAAAAGACCGCACATGCACTGGAGCAGGACCGTCCTGACCTGCTGAAGCGTCGCCAGGACTGGTTCGACGGCCAGCTCGATCTCGATCCAGCCCGCCTCGTCTTCATTGATGAAACCGGCCTGAGCACGAAGATGTCTCGGTTTCGCGGACGAGCCCCTTGCGGAGATCGATGCCGTTCACCGGTCCCGCACGGCCATTGGAAGACAACAACGTTTACCGGCGCGCTCAGGCTATCTGGCATGACCGCGCCCATGGTCCTCGACGGTGCGATGAACGGCGTCGCATTCCAGGCCTATGTTCAGCAGGTTCTCGTTCCAACCTTGGTGCCGGGCGATATCGTGATCATGGACAATCTGCCGGTACATAAAGCGGAGGGTGTGCGTCTCGCAATCGAAGGTGCAGGGTGCCGGCTGCTCTACCTTCCTCCATACAGTCCAGACTTCAACCCCATCGAGAAGGCCTTCGCTAAGCTCAAGGCCGTCTTGCGCGCCAAAGCCGAGCGAACGGTCGAGGGCTTATGGAATACCGTCGGCCAGATCGTCACGCTGTTCGAACCACAAGAATGCGCCAACTACTTTAAATCGTGCGGACATGATCCCGAGTAAAACGGACGCGCTCTAGCTGCGAAGCAAATCGGTGGCCCAGCGCGCTCGCACCGATCAAACGCTCCGCGGGCGGATTCCTGGCGTTGATCAGACCATCCACGTTACCGTCGCCCGGCGTATGGGCATCGACGAGGTCGAGGCGGATGTCGGCATCGCCATGGGCTCGGGGACGGACGTCGCAATCGAGAGCGCGGGCGTGACGCTGCTCAAGGGTGACCTGACCGGCATCGTCAAGGCGCGCCACCTGTCCGAGGCTACAATGGCGAACTTCCGCCAGGATCTCGTCTTCGCCTTCATCTACAACGCAGCCGGCATACCGATCTCGGCGGGTGCGCTTTACCCCCTCTTCGGTCTGCTGCTCTCGCCCATCATCGCGGCGGCCGCGATGGCGCTCTCGTCGGTCAGCGATCAGCAACTCGCTTCGCCTTCGGCGAAGTCCATCTAGGAGGCATTTGGCCGGCTCCGTGGCGACGATCATGATGCCGCCATCGGGATTGGACAGAACGTCGCCGCATCCGCCGAGGTGGCAGGCGCGGCCATCGTCGGCAACACCTGCCGGCGCAGGACGGGGTCAAGCAGATCTACGGGCAACCTTGGCGCGTGAAGCAATACCCTGATCGGGAGGCTCACGCGCTGGCGCGGGATGGCGCTGCCGGCGCGTGGCCTTCATGCCCGGTTTCCCGAATGATGATGCTGAGCAGGATCGCCACGACGACGCCGAACACCAGCGGCAGGAAGGCGTGCTGGAATTCAGGCAGCGTCAACGTGGCTTCGCGCGACGGCACCATCAGGCGCGAAATCAGGGGCGACATTATGCCGGTCGTCAGGAAGACGAGAAAGTTCATCACGCCGGCGGCGGTCCCCTTCACTTCGGAAGGGTTGGCTTCCTTGATCATCGAGAAGGGGATCATGGCGGCCCCCGAGGCTATGCCGAGCACGAGCGCCACCGAATAGCGCGGAAAAGTCGCCGCCGGCACGTACATGGCGGCAAGCCCCGCCGACAGCATGACGAGCGCCCCGCCGATCAGGACCGGCTTGCGCCGTCCGATCCTGTCGGAGACGTACCCCACGAGCGGGCAGCCGATCACCCAGCCGATCGGCACCATCGATGCGTCCGAGGCGGCCTCGGCCACCGACATGTGTTCGCCGTCGTGCAGGAAGGCGGTGGCCCAGACTAGGGCGCCGATCGTCGTCGGCACGAAGAGGAGGCCTCCGATGATGCCGGCAAGCCAGCTCTGGGGATTGCCGAGCACGATCCTGAACGGGAGAAGGATGCTGGCGACGGAAAACGGGCCGTGATGGCTTGCACTATCGCCCTTTTCCTTCGGCATGACGATCCAGGTCGCCACGGCGAGCACGAAGCCCATGACTGCGAAGGCGATCCAGATTGTCTGCCAAGGCACATGGAAGCTGCCGGCCGGGTCGATCGCCATATGGACGGGCTTCGATCCGAAGGCGGCGCCGGCCATGCCCAGGCACTGGGTGAAGCCGACGAAGATCGCCAGCATCCGGGACGGAAGATAGCGCGCCGCGACATAGGACGAGCCGATGAAGGCGAAGATCGCGCCCAGCGCCTGAAGCACGAAGCCCGCCATCCCGGCCGCCTCGCCGCCTTGCGCGAAGATAAGGCAGCCGATGCCGACGACCGCGATGCCGTAGGGAATGGTGCGATGCGCGCCGTATCGGTCGAGCAGCACGCCGGCCACCAGCGCCATCACGGCGTAGGCGACGTAATAGGCGGAGATCATTGCGCCGATATGATTGCCGCCCCAGGCGGCCGTCAGTTCGTCCTGCATGACGCCCGGCGCCGAGCGCACCGCATATTGGTAGAAGTAGAAGATGGCGCAGAGCAGCCAGGCGAGAAAGAAGACCGGCTTGAGGTCCTGCGGCGGCGCGGCGGCTTCGGATTGCGGCACGGCGGCCGGCGTCTTGTCGACTGCGGGGGACATGGTCTTGGCATCCTTGGAAACCTGGAAGGGATCGGTGCGGCGGAGGAGGCCCAGCAAGGGCAGGCCTCCTATCGGCCGCGCGGCGGACGGGCGTTCGCGGTGGCGACCAGGCGGCCCCAGGAAATGAGGTCGGCGGTGCAGTCGTCGCGGTCGATGACGCATTCGATCAGCGTCGGGCCGTCCTGGTTGGCAAGCGCGACCTTGATCGCGTCCGCGAGCTCGCCGCCATTGGTGGCGCGCAGGCCCCGGCCATGACCGTCCTCGGCATTGAAGGCGGCGATCAGCCCGGCATAGTCCCAGTTCTTGATGTTGTTGTACGGGCCGTCGTGGATCTCGACCTCGATCGTGTAGCCGTGGTTGTTGATGAGGAAGATGATCACCGGCAGCCTGTTGCGGATCATCTGCGCCACTTCCTGCGCCGTCAGCTGGAACGAGCCGTCGCCGATCAGGGCGATGATCCGCCTGTCGGGCGCGGCCATCGCATAGCCGAAGGTCGCAGGCACTGACCAGCCGATATGGCCCCACTGCATCTCCACCTCGAAACGGGCACCGTCGGGAAGCTTGAGCTGCAGGCCGTTGAACCAGGAATCGCCGGTCTCGGCGAGAACGGTGGTGTCCGCCGTGACGAGGGGGCGAATCTGGCGGACGATCTCCGAGCGCACCAGTTTCGCGCCGGGCTCGGCGACCGGCTCGGGCGGGCGTTCTGAGCGGATGCGTGCATATTCGATCATCGTTGCGTCGCGTTTTGTCACTTCGCGGGCAAGGGCGGCGAGAAAGTCGCGCAGATGGATTCCGCTGAAGTCGTGCCCCTCGAAGTGAACGCGGTTCGTATCCGCCGTCAGTACGCCGGAACCCGCAGGCATCGCCGTCCAGCCGACGGTGGAATAGTCGTTGAAGACCGTGCCGATGCAGACGACCCCGTCCGACCAATCGGCGATCTCGCGTGCACCCGGCGAACTGACCTCGCCCCAGTAGGTGCCGACGAACTGCGGGTGCTCCTCCGGGAAGAAGCTCTTGGCGGCGGCCATCACGGCAACCGAGCAGCCCAATGCATCGGCAAGCTGCACGGCTTCCTTCTCGGCGCCGGCCGCGCGAAGCTTGCTGCCGATCAGGAGCACCGGCTTCTTCTTGTCCGACAGGAAACTGGCGGCTGCCGCGACGGCTGCCGCCAGTGTGCCCGCGTCGCTCGGTTCCGTGCCTGTGACTGCGCTGGCAGGCCCGGGTGCCGCGCATTCGGCGCCGGAGATGTTGCAGGCGATCTCGATATAGGCCGGCTTCCTCTCGCGCAGCGCGGTGCGGATCGCATGGTCGATCAGTGCCGGCGCCTCGTCGGCCGAGACGATGGAGACGGCGGCGCAGGTGAGCTTCCGTGCGATTTCGAGCTGATAGAGGAAATCCTGCGTGCCCAGCGTATGATGCAGCAGGTGCCCGGAGGCGTAGTCGTTGCTGTTCGGCGCGCCGGAGATGAGGATGACGGGCAGGTTTTCTGCATAGGCGCCGCCGATGGCGTTGAGCGCGGAAAGCGCGCCGACGCTATAGGTGACGACGGCGGCGGCCGCGCCGTTGGCGCGGGCGTAGCCTTCTGCGCTGAAGCCGCAGTTGAGCTCATTGGAGCAATAGACCTGCCTCAGATCCTTGTTCGTCAGAAGCTGGTCGAGCAGAACGAGATTGTAGTCGCCTGCAACCGCGAAATGATGCTTCAGTCCTATTTGGGAAAGACGGGCGGCGAGATAGGTTCCGACAGTGTATTTCACGGGAAACTCCATGTGTCTTTGACAAGAAAGATGAGTTTCCTTAGCAACCGTCTCGGATCGATACCTTATTCCGGATCAAAAATGCGATTTTTCTTGAAACTGGTGGATTTCGGTAACGGAAGATTTCACCGTTCCGGAAATATTCGGAAGGCGGCGAGAGCCTGTTCGACGAGATGAAGATGCTCGACTGTGGACCGCCATTCCGGAGGGGCGGGCTCATCGACGAGGGGCAGGTCCTCCCCATCCGGCAGGCGTTCCTGCATGTTCTGGCCGTTGCTGATCTCGGCGCAGCGTCCGGCCACCCGTTCGACATGCGCCAGCAGGCCGTCTGGAACCGGCGTTGCGCCTTTTCGCAGGGCATCCGCCACCGACTCGCCGAAAAGCAGGGCCGAGGCGTAAAGGCGGATCGCGTGCCGGTCGTATCGCGCCGCGATCTCGTCGACCTGGCGTGCGACGAGGCGGCCGCGCAGCGACCACCGGGCGGAATTGCGCGCGGTGACGATGCCGGAACCGAGCGCGATGACGCTGTCATGGGCGCCCGACAGGCTATGCAGCGCGGCTTCACCCTTCTTCGGATCTCGCTCGCGCAAGGCTTCCGCGCATCTCGTAAAACCCGCGGCGAGGTTGCTCAGGAGGTCGCGGGCCGCGGCATCGACCATGCGGACGGGATCGGGCGTCAGCACGACCTGGCTGAAGAACAGGCCGACGGCGGCGCCGGTGGCGACGTCGAGCATGCGCACGGAGCCGGCATTGGCAGGCCCGAATGCGAGGACCAGGATCGCCGACACGCCCGCCTGGATGGGGACCACGGCGGAGAGCCCGTAGGTGGACGCCACGATGATTGCGATAAAGGCGGCGAGGCCGAGCCTGAAAAGCGGCACGCCGTCCGGCAGGAAGAGCGCCAGTTCGCCGACGACGATGCCGGTCGCGACGCCGATCAACAGCCCGATCGCCTGCCTGCCGTGGCTGGGCAGGCTGGGCGAAAGGCAGACGATCGCGCTGATCGCTGCGAAGAGGGGCTGCGGGTGCCCGAAAAGGTGCACGGCGAGCTCCCATGACAACACGGCTGCGACGGCGCAGGCAAGCGCATCGCGCCATGCCGCGGACAACCGCTCGGCAACCGTCAGCGAAAGGCTCTTCAAAACGATCTGCATTCCTGTTCCGTCCGCTTTCCCATGCATGCAGGGCTTGCCTGCCGTTCGACACGTTATCGGCGCCCGCCGACCTCATCAATGTGGTGCAGCATGTCGGCGGGGTCCTCATAGACGCGGAAGGCGCCGGACTGGCGCAGTTCGTCGAGCCCGTAGCCGCCGCTCAGCAGCCCGACGCCGAGCGCCCGGCAGCGAACCGCCGCCAGCATGTCCCAGACGCTGTCGCCGATGACCACCGCCGTCTCGATGGGTGCGCCGAGCCGTTCCGCCGCGGCCAAGAAGAGGTCGGGATCGGGCTTGCGTATTTCACCTGGTCGCGGGTGACGACAGGTATCCGCTGCGGGTCCACCCCGAGGGCCGCAAGGTTGACGGCGGCCGTCTCCATCCGCCCGCTCGTGGCGATCGCCCAGGAAATGCCGGCGTCCGTCAGCCAGGCGAGAAGCTCGCGCGCGCCGGGAAGCGGGCGGACACGGCCGGCCTGCCGCTGGTAGGCGGCCGCATGGCCCTGCCGCAGCCTTTCCACCCGCTCGGCGCTGATCTCCAGTCCGGTCTCGCGCAGGAGCTGGTTCGTGAACAGGCCGCCGCTCATGCCGATCTTGCGGTGGATGCGCCAGACGGACAGGTCGATGTCTTCCGCGTCGAGCGCGTCCTTCCAGGCGAGCACATGTTGGTAGACGCTGTCGACGAGCGTACCATCGAGATCGAAAAGAAAAACCGGCTTGATGCGCATGCTGTTTCTCCTGGTCGGACGAGTATGGCAGGTCAGATATGGCGCAGGATCTGGGCGAGGACAGGGGCGACGAGGATATTCATCAGCCCGACGAGCACCATGACGAGACCGGCGATCGAGCCTTCCTCCCTGCCGATCATGTGGGCCTTCGCGGTTCCCGCCCCATGCGCCCCGACCCCCAGGAGCGCGCCGCGCGCAAGCGCCGAGCGCAGCGGGAGCCATGCCAGGACGATATCGCCGAGCGCCGCGCCGAGGACGCCTGTCAGCACCACGAAGATCGCCGTCAGTTGCGGAATGCCGCCGATCTCGCCGGAAACCTCCATGGCGAAGGGCGTGCTGATCGAGCGCGGCAGCAGGCTGAGCCTGATCGCGCCGTCGAGGCCGACCACGGTTGCAAGGCCCCAGCCGGAGAGCACAGCGGTGGCCGTTCCGACCAGCATGCCGGCGGCAAGCACCGGCCACTCCCGGCGGATGAGCGCGCGGTGCTCGTAGATCGGCACGGCGAATGCGACCATGGCCGGGCCGAGCAGGGCGACGAGCCACCCCGTGCCGCGGATGTAGTCCCGGTAGCTGGCGTGGAGCGAAAGGACCGCGATGACAAGAAGGACGGGCGTCACCGCCAGCGGCATCAGCCACCAACGCGGCCAGCGGCGGTGGAGGCGCTTGGCCGCGAGATAAAGGCCGATGGTGGCCAGGGACCAGAACAGGCCGCTAAACAGGCCCTGGGCGAGCGGATCATTCCACGACGTGATCGGCAGGGTCATTGCCTCGACCTCCATCTCCAGCAGAAATCGACGGTCAGCGCCGTCACGGCCATCACCGCAAGCGTTCCCACGAGGATCACGACGAGGATCTTCAGCCCGAGCAGGCCGAGGAATTCGGGATGGTCGATCACCGCCAGCACCGCCGGAACGAAGAAAAGCAGCATGTCGGCAAGGAACCATTGTGCGCCGCGCCGCATGCTGAAGACGCTGATGCGGTGGCTGGCCAGCAGCGCAAGCACGATCGCCATTCCGATGATGCCGCCGGGCAGCGGCAGGCCGACCAGCCGGGCCAGCGCTTCTCCGGCGAGCCAGAACGCAAGCAGGAAGCCCACCTGGAGCAGGCGGCTCGAATGGATGTGGCGACGGAATGAGACGGCGAACCTGCGAATGAACATGATCGTTCTCCTGAGGGAAATATATGTTGCGTCGCAGCATGATGGAAATGAATTGATTGAATAGATTATATTCTGATATGGAATTCTGATGGAAATCCGAACGCTCCGTGCCTTCGTCGAAGTCGTGCGCCAGGGGGGCTTCTCGCAGGCCGCCAAGACGATCTTCTCCACGCAATCGACCGTCAGCAAGGCGGTCAGGCAGCTTGAGGACGAGATCGGAACGCGGCTGCTCGACCGCATCGGCCATCGCAGCACGCTGACCGTCGCGGGAGAGGTCGTCTATCGCCGCGCGGTGAGAATCCTGGCGGAACGCGAAAGCCTGATGGCGGAACTCGACGACCTGCGCGGCCTCAAGCGCGGGATGCTGCGCCTCGGCCTTCCGCCGATCGGAAGCAGCACTCTGTTTGCGCCCCTGTTCGCCATCTATCGCAACCGCCATCCGTCGATCGACATCCGCCTTGCCGAACATGGCAGCGACCGGCTGGAGGAAATCCTGCATGTGGGCGAGATCGACCTCGCCGCCTCGCTTCTTCCTGTATCGGACGAGTTCGAATGGCAGGAGGTCCGCCGCGAGCCGCTGGTGGCCCTCCTGCAGACGGACCACGCGCTCGCAGCAAAGGCCTCCATCACCCTTGCGGAGCTGAAGGACCAGCCGTTTTTGCTGTTCGAGAGCGGCTTCGCGCTGAACAGGATCATCGTCAACGCCTGCCGGCGGGCGGGCGTCGAGCCCTCCGTCGCCGCGCGCAGCAGCCAGATCGATTTCATCGTAGAGCTGGCCGCCGCGGGTCTCGGCATAGCCTTCCTGCCGCGCATGATCGCCGAGCAGCGCAGCCACCCCGCCGTCCGCCACGTCACGCTCGTCGATCCCGGGACCGAATGGCATATCGCGATGATCTGGCGGCGCGGCGCCTATCTGTCGCATGCCGCGAAGGCCTGGCTGGCGCTGACGCGGGAATTTCATTCCGGCGATTGAGGGCAGCAACCTTTGCCTGCCGGTTCGTTCTCGAAGGCGGCGATATATGCAAGTGGACTTTGCGATATCCGGAAGCTATCAAATCACGACATGGATCTTTCAGTCGGGGGTTGACGTGGAGCTCAGGCATCTTCGGTATTTCGTCGCGGTCGCCGAGGAACGCCATTTCGGCCGGGCGGCCGAAAGGGTCGGTATCGGCCAGCCGCCGTTGAGCCAGCAGATCCAGGCCCTGGAACGCGAACTGGGCACGCAGCTCATCCGCCGCATACCCCGCAACATCGAACTCACCGATGCCGGCGTCGTGCTTTTGCGGGAGGCGCGGCTCATCCTTGCCCAGGCCGAGCATGCGATCGCCTGCGTCGGGCGCGCCAGCCGCGGGGAACTCGGCAAGCTGCGGATAGGGCTTACGCCGGCGGCCTCCTTCAGCTCGTTCGTGACGGGCGCGATGGATGCCTTCCAGAAGCTCTATCCGGATATTCTGATCACGTTGAGCGAGAGCGATTCAAGCCAGTTATTCCACGCGCTGGTCGAAGGAGAGGTCGATGTCGCCTTCACGCGGTCGCCGGCGGAGGACGAGCGCATCGCACTCGACGAGCTTTTCGATGAATCCCTGCTTGTCGCGCTTCCTGCCACCAGCCCGTTGGCCGGCTCGCCTGCTCTCACGATGGAAGCGCTCGCCGACCAGCGCTTCATCATGATTCCGCGCGACATCGCGCCCGTCGCCTACGATTCGATCATGGAGGCCTGCAAGGATGCGGGCTTCTCCCCGCAGATCATCCAGGAGGCGCCGCAGCTCGCCACGGCAGTCAATCTCGTCGCCGCCGGTCTTGGTATCTCGATCGTGCCGGCGTCGCTCCAGCATATCCATCCGCACGATATCGCCTACCGGCCCGTGAAGGACGTCGTGCTGTCGGCCAGCATCTGCCTCGCTTCGAGACGGGGCGAACCTGCGGTTCCCGTGCGCAATTTCGTCAAGATGACGCGCAACGCAGCCTCGCAAAGGAACAAGGGCGCCAACCGCCCCTGACCCGTCGGCTGCTCCGACAAGGCCGCTTCCGGGCGCCTATGGCGTCGAACGGAGCAACTTTCTCTTTTTTTGAGCCCCCTCAATGCGGCCTCCCGCGCAGCGCCGTATCCATCTGGTGTTTCCAACGGTTATGAAAAGGAGATTTATCATGACCGACAAGGTTCTCCAGCAGGCAGTTCTCGACGAACTGGAATGGGAGCCGAGCGTCGACTCGGCTCATATCGGCGTTACCGCGAACAACGGCGTCGTGACGCTCACGGGCCATGTCGCCACCTATCCGGAGAAGTGGGCCGCCGAGCACGCGGCCGGACGTGTCGCCGGCGTCAAGGCGGTCGCCGTGGAACTGGAAGTCCGTTTTCCCTACCAGAACAAGGGCGCCGACGACGAGATCGCCCGGCGCGCATTGCAGAGCCTCGAATGGGATGTCAGCGTTCCCGCCAACAGGGTGAAGGTGCAGGTCGAAAAGGGCTGGGTCACGCTGAGCGGCGAGGTCGACTGGTATTATCAGCGCAGCGCCGCGGAGGCCGATGTGCGCAAGCTCGCGGGCGTGGTCGGCGTCGGCAACCAGATCAAGGTGAAGGCCCGCGCCAGCGCCTATGACGTGCGCCAGAAGATCAAGGCGGCGCTCGATCGCAGCGCGCAGATCGAGGCGGACAACATCGCGATCACGACCGACGGCAGCAAGGTCACGCTCAGCGGCAAGGTCCATACCTGGTACGAGCGCAGTCTCGCCGAACGGACGGCGTGGTCGGCACCCGGCGTCACGCAGGTCGACGATCGCCTGACCGTCGGCTGACTTCCGTTCCGGCGCGGGACCGGCCGGCATTCGCCGCGGGGATCGTGCCGGATCGCTTCCTCTTCTCTTGGAGAGACCCAAAGCATTCCGGAAAACGCATCAGGTGCCGGTTTACGCGCCCGAGGCGAGCCGGGTGCGAACTGAAAAAGCGCATCCAAAAAGGAGAAATATCATGTCCGAATTGGTGGCTGTCGCATTCGACAAGCCCGACGAAGCCGACCGTGCCCTGACCGGCCTGATCCAGCTCGAGAAGGAATATCTCGTGGATCTCGAAGACGCCGTCGTCGTCATCCGCGGCCCGAACGACAAGATCCGCCTGAAGCAGTCGGTGAGCACGGTCGCCGCCGGGGCGGCTTCCGGCGGATTGTGGGGCAGCCTGTGGGGAACGCTCGTCGGCCTTCTCTTTCTCAGCCCGCTTGCCGGCTTCGTCGTCGGCGGGGTTGCCGGCGCTGCCGGCGGCGCGCTTTCGGGAACGCTGGTCGATTACGGGATCGACGACAAGTTCATCCGCTCCGTCGCCCAGTCCCTGAAACCGGATTCCTCGGCCCTGTTCGTGCTGGTCCGCAAGGTCCAGCCCGAGAAGGTGCTGGCCGAGGTGGAGAAGTACAAGGGGCATGTGCTGCGCACCTCGCTGTCGCCCGAAGCGGAAAAACGCCTCGGGGAAGCCCTTTCGAAACAGGCGGACGCCGGCCTTCCGCAAGCGTGACGCGGCTGCGATGACGCATTTCCACGGGCGGCCGCACAGGCCGCCCTCAGACCGCTGACAAACCCGCCGATTTTTTTGGCGGGTTTTTCGTTGGAGCGGGAAGGCGTCGCTGCGGGCGTTGACGCAGAGAAGATGAAGAAGGAGCCCGCGGGCTCACGCCCCGGCCATGTGTGGTTTCCGGGTGAGTGCCAGGGCGATCTTCTTCATGTTCTGGCTGGCGGCTGCCAGCAGGCATTGCCACGTTACCTTCATGAGGCCGCGGAACCGCGCATAACGGTGCCCGTGCAGCTGTTTGGCATCCGCAAACGAGCGCT
>Ga0180218_1001084_pt1 | contig 17893 bp, 14 predicted proteins | sample eDN3rd37CKraftBY_FD_151334 | JGI IMG/M metagenome (GOLD analysis project Ga0180218, IMG submission 151334) | Enriched backyard soil microbial communities from Emeryville, California, USA - eDNA 3rd pass 37_C Kraft BY (version 2) (version 2) | ecosystem: Environmental > Terrestrial > Soil >...
CCCACTCCAACCGCCCGAGCGCCCGCCGAAGGGTGCGCCCGGACGCCTGCCCAGGTAGCTCAGTTGGTAGAGCATGCGACTGAAAATCGCAGTGTCGGTGGTTCGATTCCGCCCCTGGGCACCATTCTTCCCTAAGGCACTGAAGTAGCTGAGTTTTTCAGTGATTCCGCGTCATCCGTTGCTACACAACAGATGGCGAACCTTCAGGCTTAACCGGAGCTTCGCAAGGGCGTCTTCGCCCCGTTGGAAGGGCACGAGGAGCGCGGCACAAGCGATCCTGGGTACCGAACGTATTGGCACGGACGGCAAGCCCGTTCGCACCGTAAATGCGAAGGCTGCAAAGCAACCGCTCTACCCGCATCCGAAGGATACGGTGAGGGGCGCCGCGGCGTTGCGAAGAGGCGCTGGGCCCTTCCGGGGAAGCAGAACCACCGGGTGGACGATCTCAATTCCGGAACGGCTGCGGGATGCGATAGCCGGCCCAGTGCTCGCGTGGCTGGATTCCGCTAGCGGATGCCAACCTTGGCTTTATCAAACACCTCTAGACCCGGCTTGAAGGTCTTTTCATCCAGGAACTGCCGGCTGGCTTCGCGCCGCGCCGCCCGGCCCCCGAAATCGTTGAGCGCTTCCTGCGCGCGGACGAGGTAATCCGCGGCGTTGTCGTAAGTCATCTCCGTCACTCGACGCACAGCCCACTTGACGGCACGTAGCGCCTGCATGTCCTTCTTCTTAAGCGCATCTGCGATTTCCTGGACGCGTGCACGGAGCTGCTCGGCCGGTACGCTTTCCGTGACGAGCCCCTGTTCGACCGCCTCCCTGCCAGTGAGGCTTTCACCCGTCATCGCGTGATACATCGCCTTCCGGAACGGCATCAGTTCGGCCACGACCTTGGAAGCACCGCCGCCGGGCAGGATCGCCCAGTTGATTTCAGAAAGACCGAACCGGGCCTCATCCGAGGCGATCGCGATGTCACAAGCAAAGAGTGGGCCGTAAGCGCCGCCGAAGCACCACCCGTTGATCATGGCGATCGTGGGCTTCTCGTACCAGCGCAGCCGGTCCCACCAGCTGTAAGCTTCGCGCTGCCCCTTGCGGATGGCATGGATGCCTTCAGCTTCATTCATGCGGAAATATTCGAGCAGGTCCATACCCGCGGACCACGCCGTTCCTTCGCCGGCCAGCACCAGCACCTGCACGTCGTCGCGAAACTCCAGCTCGTCCAGAACCTCCATCATCCGGCGGTTGAGCTTCGGATTCATACAGTTCCGCTTGTCGGGTCGATTGAAGTAGACCCAAGCAACCCCGTCTTCGATCTGATAGCGGACGGTGTCTTCTTGTGGACGCGGATCGGGTTGTGCTTGCGCAGTCATAATGCGTTCCTGATTTTAAAGTGCCAGGCGGCGACCATTGGCGATCACACCGGCAATCCCACGTAATTTTCGGCAATGCTGGTCCGGGCCGCTTCGCTCGAAGCGATGTAGTCCAGTTCGGCGACTTGCATCGCCCGTTCAAACGCTCCGTCACCGGGTAGCCGGTGCATCAGCCGGGTCAGCGACCAGCTGAACCGTTCGCACTTCCACACCCGCGCCAGCGCCTTGTCGCCATAGCCCGCGACAGCGTCCGCATCTCCCCGCTTGAAAAAGGCCACTAGCGCTTGTGACGCGTAGTGCACGTCACTCGCCGCGAGGTTCAGCCCCTTGGCACCGGTCGGCGGCACAATGTGGGCCGCATCCCCGCAGAGAAGCAGGCTGCCGTGGCGCATCGGCGCAAAGACATAGCTCCTCAACGGAGCGATCGACTTTTCGATCGCTGGACCGCGCACAATGTGAGCTGCCGCCTCGTCAGGCAGACGGGTTGCCAGCTCATCCCACAAGCGATCGTCGCTCCAGTCCTCGATCCTCTCGGTGAGCGGCACGTCGATGTAATAACGGCTGCGCGTCTCGCTGCGCATCGAAGCGAGGGCGAAGCCGCGCTCGTGATGCGAATAGATCAGTTCGTGGTGGCATGGCGGCACGTCGGCAAGGATGCCGAGCCAGCCGAATGGATACTCACGGTGGTACTCGGTCCCTCGATCCAGCACCGCTTGCCGGCTCGGCCCGTGGAACCCGTCGCAACCGACGATGATCCGGGCGTCGATCCGGCGGGCTTTACCATGCTCGGTGAAGGTCACGAAGGGCGCGTCGCTATCAATGGCGTGCAAGGCCACGTCGGCCGCTTCGTAAATCACTTCGAGGCCGCGTTCCTCACATGCCCCCATGAGATCGCGAGTAAGCTCGGTCTGACCGTAGACGACGACGTGGCCGCCAGTGAGCGCAGCGATATCGATGCGGATCAGCCGTTCGCCATCGGCAAGATTGAATCCGTCATGCGGCAGGCCTTCGGCCTTGAGCCGCGCGTCGAGCCCAAGTCGCTCCATAAGGGAGAGGGTGATCCACTCAAGTACACCGGCGCGAATCCGCGAAAGGACGTAGTCGGGTGTGCGCCGCTCTAGCACAACGCACTCGATTCCCTCGGCGCGCAACATATGCCCGAGCAGAAGGCCGGCCGGGCCGGCGCCGATGATACAGACTTGGGTTTTCATCAGATCGGATACTTCCCTGGTTCCGAGGCCTTCATGCCACCGAAGGGCATTTGCGCCTCCCCGTGCACCCTCGGGACGTTGACATGTCGGCTGGCTGCATGGCCGCGGACTTTGAAGCGACTGCGCCAGTAACGGGGCCGATCATGCGGCCACTTCTACATCAATCGATTTTCGCCAAAGAACGAACAGCATGATGGCAGCGATGGATGAACCCAGACCCATAAGAAGTGCCACGAGGGGGAGACCGTAACCGGCGGCGAACAGGAAACCCGCAAGCGCTGGTGCGGCTGCCGATCCGCCCCGTCCGATACCGATAATGAACCCGGTCGCCGATGCACGGACACGCGTGGGGAAGGTCTGGGCAATCAGTCCATAAAGCGCCACCACCCCCGCGTTCGTGAAGAAGCCAGCGACTGCCGCGACCGTCGACAAGCCAGTCAGATCGCTCTGCCCTTGCCCGAAGTAGGTCACGAAAGCTGTCGATAGAACCATCGCACCGATCGCCAGCCAGGCGAGGCGCACTTTCGCGGTGAGGACACCAAGCAGCAAGGCGCCGCACGCCCCTCCCACATTGGCGAACACGAGGACACTGCCCGCCGAAGAAGCGTCATACCCCATGTCGACCACGAGCTTGGGTATCCACTTCAATATGAAATAGAAGGTCATGATATGGGCAAGGTAGGCGATCGTCAGCAAGGCGGTCTTCGACGCCATGCCTGGTCCAAAGAGCTCCCGCATCGAGCTCTTGGATGCCTCACGCAGCGCGGGTAGCTGCGCGATGAGCGGATGCCCCATGCGCGCGAGCGTACGATTGATGCGAGCCAGAGCATTCGGCCCGCGGCGATACGTATCGAACGCGACCGATTCCGCGGCGCGCCACCACACCAGCGGGATGAACAGGGCGGTCACACAGCCGCCGAAAACAAACACGCTTCGCCAATCGTATACGGCGAGCAACTGGCTGGCGATCGATCCGCCTGCCACGGCGCCGACCGGGTAGCCGGTTGCCATCAGCACTACACAGAAACTTCGCCACCGCGCATTGGCCGCCTCTGCGACTGCGGCATTGGTCGCCGCCAACATGCCTCCGATCCCGAGACCGGTCAGGACACGCCATAAACAAAGCGTCAGGATGCCGGTGGCCGTCGCAGCGAGGAACATTCCAGCGGCCATCACCACGAGACAGGCCAGGATCGTCCGACGGCGGCCGATCCGATCGGCGATTCCGCCGAGGAAAAGTGAGCCGATGGCCATTCCGACCAGTTCCATCGACAGCACGATTCCAAGAGCACCCCGATCGATGCCCCACTCTTCGGTGATGCCGGGAGAGGCGAAGCTGATCGACAGGACGTCGAAGCCATCGAGAGCGTTCAGGCCCACCATAATCGCGACCACCGTCCACTGAAAGGCGGACATCGGCCGCTGGTCGATGAGCGCGCGGGGATCGGCATCTGCTTGACTATTTACCAAGCGACCTCGCTCCTGTGCTGCGGCAGCGCGGATGGCGCCGCGATGGCCAAACGGCGGAAGGCAACTGCTCCTCCGGCCCTGTTACAAAGCCCCTTCAGGGTCTTAGCGGCGCGAGCGCATTGCCTTGCGCCCTACCCTCTCCAAGGGTGCGCGCATTCCGAACGATTGTGAGCATCCTCTCAAAACGCATGGAACACCCCCTCGACCCGCACCGATAACCTCAGTACCGTCGGCGATATTGTTATTTACTAGGACAATCCATGTCAATGCCAATTCCGGCTGCCTGGTGAGTGACAATGCTGACTTTGTGTCACAGACGACTTTGGAGTATCGGTCCCGTCGCGATAAGGCGGCGCCGCATGATTAGGAGACACATTAAATGCCCAGCCCCTTCAATCCAGATGATGATATAGATCTGGGGATTCTTAACGATTTGGTTGGGTTCCATATCCGCCGGGCTTCGAATGCTTTTTTGGCTGATTTCAATAACTCCGTTGCCGATACCAATATGAGGCAAGTTTTGGTGGCGTTATTGTTTATAATTGACGCCAATCCAGGCATTTATCAGGGCCGTGTTGGGGAAGCCTTAGGCATCAAACGCGGCAACATGGTGAACTTGGCAAACGAACTGGAAGAGCGCGGCCTGGTCGAGCGCGCACCGCCAGCCCGCAATCGCCGCGCGCTTTCGCTGACGGTCACTGATGCAGGCCGCGCGATGATCGATCTATGTTCGCGACGGATATTCGAACACGAAGATCGGCTTTTGTCCGGGATCCCGAAGAAGGAACGTGTTGCGCTGATCGAAACGCTTAGCAAAATCACTGAAACAGCCAGGGCGCCTGATTCCCCAACTAAGTCCCGGAAATCCAAGGAACCGCGCGCTAAGCGGCTGGAAAGATCGGCTGGCAAGTAAAGCTCGCATGGACCGCAACCTTGCGGGGAGACCTCGGCCATCAACATGGACAGTGCGTGTATGAGCAGTGCTGCCCGCTAGACAGCCGCCCTGCCCGTCAAGAACAACATATTGCGAGGCACCGACCGTCCATTATGCTTCCTTGGTCGCCGCGCGATTACGGAAATGGATCGGCCGGGCTCCTCCACTTGGCGCGCTCTAATTTCGCGCTAGCGGCCGGGACTCTGGGCCTGGCGTAACAATTATCGAAACCGTGCGTTTGGTAAAATCCGTCACGCCGTCAGCTGGCCTGGGGCTGGGATCCCACCGCGCCGTTACGACACCCGGCGCAAATGGATGGTCGTTGAAGATGGTCAGGACGGTTTCCGCCCGTTCTTTTTCCACCCCCGGCCGCTCCACTATGGTCTCGCCATTGGTAAGGCGTACCGATGCACGGTGCCCGATGATCTCGACTTTCGAGGCCTCGACATCACGCGCATACTTCACCGCGGCGAGGACTTGGCCGTACGATCCGTGCGCCCCGATACCGTGATCGAAGTCCCACAGGATCTCGAACTCCCGTTTGACGCGCTCGACCGGATCAGGGGTATAATCGACTGCCCAGAGCCGTGCCGCATTCTGCCGCCCGCGCTCAGCCCCCTCTTCACGCCTGACCCCATCGACGCCCGGTCCCGGGGGGCGCTTCGGATTCTTGATCGCCGTACCGTCTGCCGGCAGCAACCGGTCGCACTCGAGATCGATTTCCGGAAGTACCGACAAGAGCACGGGGTTGAGCACGATGGCGCTGCCAAGGCGGGGTTCTGGGGAAATGATCCCTTCGACCAGAACCCGATGCTTAAGCTGCGGATGGCGAACCGACGCTGACAGGTTTTGCTGCGCTCTAAGAAGATAGGTTTCCCCATTATAATCAGCCAGCCAGAGCGGCGTGGGATCAGAGTCTCGCACATAAGGGCAAGACACGAAGGTGATGCGCTCCCCCACGTTCATATTCTCAGCTGTCAGACGCATCGGATCGCCGGTGACATAAGTATCACGCGGCAGAGCTTCGCTGACCCGCCCTGGCGGCAAATCGGCAGGAAGAATCTGCTTTTGAGCGATGCCAGGCACCGGAGCCGCCAACAAGACGGCTGCCAATAAAAGCTTTGATTTCATATTCATGATCCAGTCCTTTCTCAAAATATCTAAAGAACTGACAGGAAATTGATCAGGTCCTGCTTCTCTTGATCTGTGTAACCAACATTGAACCGGCGATCATAAAAGTCGACCACTTCTCGAAGTGACTTTGCCGAACCATTCGCAAAATAGGGTGCCCGCGAGGATATGCCGCGGAACTGCTGCATTACCAACGCTCCGACATCAGTGCATTTTCCGGTAATTAAGGCGCGGCCTGGATCGTGCGTGTATATCTCACGCCCCAGGTACGGGTGAGGCAGAGCGTTCGCCTTACAGGTGATCTTGAACGTGGGGAGTTCAGGCGCGGATGAGGCATGGGGAAAGTTGTTGGTGCCCAGATCCATCCAGCCGGGCACGTCATCGTGGCCGGTCAACAGCGTATTATGGCAGAACGCGCACGTTTGCTTGTAGGGATTGCCCAGGCCAAAGTTGGTGATCCCAAAGACGTCTCGCAACCATATAGGCTTGAGGAAAAAGATGTCATAACCTCGCGCGACGGATGCACGGAAGTCGGCCCCTGGATTGCCCGAGTTAACTGGCCCGCGCCATTCTTCCATCGAATAGAAGACGCCCACATCCGTATCGTTTCCGTTGACAGGCGGATTGCCCCGTCCTTCGATCATGGCCTTAACGCCAAGAGCTCGCGGCGTACCCGCCACATCGAACCGTCCCGCCAGCTTGGACGATTGCTGCGCCGCGTGAACGTTCCGCTCGAATTCCACTAGCTGGTCGGCCTCCTCTCGGGTCATTTTCGGATGGCCGTTCTCTCCATAAAGCGGCCCCATCCCCATATGGACACCGCCGGCGTCCTGTGCCTGCATCGCGAGCGAGGTCACCCGAGCGTCGGACATGATGGACATGGAAGAATGAATGCCGGTGACCGGATCCCGCACCAACGGAAGGCCCGTCTTGGTATTGGACTGGGCCTGAGCAGATTCGAGATAGCGGACGTTCGCCGCCATCCGCGAGCGCCGATATACCGACACCGTCGGATGAGCAGAATTCAGGCCGTATTCCGCATGCGTGTTGCAGCCCGTCGGGTCCATGGCCACCTCGATCTCGAATTCGGGCTCGATAGCGTTTCCGTTGAAGTCCTTCGGAGGCCACGGCAGGCCGACGCGGAAAAGTCCATGTTCAAGCAATAATGAGTGAGACTTCGGATCGTTCTGCGGCAAATGGGGACAGTTCGACCCATCACTCGCATGAAAGAGCGGATCCCGCCCATTGGTGGCGGCCCAGCGCTCTTTAATAGTCTTCGTAGAGATACCCATTGCGTCGATCGGCTGGTGACACGTCACGCAGGCACGGCCATTGGGCCGAACCTTGAAGAACGGGTGGTTTGCGGTTGCGAAGGGTTCACCATTGTAGGTGACGGCCAACGTGCCCTCGCTGTTGGGGAACTCCATGAAGCGCTCGAACGTGAAGTTCGCCCCAGGCAAAATATATCCTGTAACCGGGGGCGGCATCGCGCGCGCCGCCCCCCGTTGGCTGGTCGATGAGTTTGCGCTGCGCTGAAGCTGAGTATCGACTGCGTCTGCGTTAGCAGGCCTTGAATTGTCTGCAGTCGATACCGTGGCGCCCGCCCCAGCCGCCACAAGAAGGGCAATGATAGCTACGCCGGTACGCCGACTGACTGAAAGTTTCTTGCGCATTTCAGTTTCCTAACCCCGGCCGGTCCCAGCTCTCGAATACCGCCCTGCTATTCCGGCCGAATGCGGGCAGTCGATTCCCACAATCGCGTTCATTCAAACCGTTTTGTAATGCCGAAGAGGAAGAACCGCCCCACGATGTCAGCTACTTGCGGATCGAAGGCCAAGGTGGCGTTCTGGACGTAGTGCGGCTTTCGATCGAACACATTCTTGACGTCGAGCGTGAAGCTCAAACCCTTCAGCACACCGTCGTCGCGCGGGACGTCATATCGCAGCGCGAGATCAAACGTGTACCAAGGATCCACTTTCACCTTCGGAGTAACGGTATCATTCAGATAGCCGCCGAAATAGTTCGCGTAGAGGGTGCCCCCAATGCCAGAATTGTGAGTATAGGTAAGATAGCCGCGCCCCTGCCATGAAAGGGGATTGCTGATAGTATCAAGGATGTTTTCTACCGGTGACATCGCCGATAGCTGGCGCTTAAACTTGAATAGATGCGTCGCGCTGGCACCGATACGCCAATCACCACCTAGATTTTCGAACTCGTAGCTTCCGTTGATATCGAGTCCGTCAAGCGTGACCGCACCGCTGTTCACCTTGCGCCCGTCAACAAGGGCCATGATGGTCGAGACATCCTGCTCGGCCCCGGCATACGCGGGATGCGCCAACCACGCTTCGACAACAGAGACTGGGGGGTTGAAGGTTACAAACTCACCCAGCGTGCTCAGGCGGTTAAGAATGTTCGTATCGTTGCCAGGGGCCTCGATACGGTTCTTGTAGGCAATATTAAAGTAAGTCGCCGAAAACCGTAGACCAGAAACGAAGTCTGGTGCCCAATCAAAACCGGCCGAGTAAATGTCTGCGGTTTCTGGCTTAAGCTTATCGTTCCCGCCACGCACCCACAGCACACGCGTCTGCCCGGTCGGCGAGGCAGCATCGGCAAAGTTCTGCACGCCGATTTGCTGCACATCCACAGCGATATCGCCCAGCACCGGAGCTCGGAACGAGCTGCCGTAGCTGCCACGCAGCGTCAAACCAAAGCCCGGCTCCCAAGTGAAACCGAACTTGGGATTGGTTGTGCCGCCAAAGTCACTGTAATTATCGTAGCGGGCTGCCGCCGCCAACGAGAGTTCGCCGATCGCACTATCCGATGCAGTGACGGGGATAAAAAGCTCTGCGAAAGCGGATTTTACATCTCGCTGGGTTTTGGATTTAGTGATCTGAGGCGTATTGATGTTCGGGGCACCGCCGCCGGTGGTTATAGTGGAGTTGAGCGAATAACTGTGCTGGAGTTCGCCCCCGAACGCGAACCGCAAGTCACCTGCCGGCAGCGCGAGCAAAGGCCCATCGAATTTGGCCCCGGCATCGTAGATTCGCACCTTCGCATTGAAGTTCAGGACACCCATCAGCGTTGCCAACGTCGCCGGGTTGGTGTTGCTGCCATCGCCAAATGGGTTAAGCGCGGTGGCCGGATTTGAATCGGCAAGCGCAGTCTGAAGCGCCCGGCTGTTCAGCGATGGAATGTAGGCCCGCTCATCGTTTTCACCGATAGAGCCGTAGGCGGACATTCCCCAGTTGCCACCCATCTCGACATCGACCGCAAGCGATGTCCAGAACGTATTTATCTTACCCTCGCGGAGATTCGGCCCAAAGTCGGGTGCATACGAATAGTCAACCGTAACGTTGGCGGCATTCGGGTTGGTCGGATGCACAAAAAAGGCATTGCTGCGCGGAACGGTGAGCGTACCGCTCAAAGTGCCGGTTGACCGAGGAGCGTCGCGGTAGCTGTAAAAACCTTCGCCACTCAGCGTGACGGCGTCGCTGATTTCCTGCTCTATTCGCCCGGCGATGCTGTAACGGTTCTGTTCCTGCAGCGCGTCGGCCAGGTGGTGCCGTGACTCGCGATTTTCCGTCCCGGCTATCAACTGGCCCGCAGTGAGATTTCGTCCATCTTGGCCGGCGGGGATGGCATAGTTGACATTGCCAACGCGAATAGTGCCGGGATTGGATTGCGTCGGACGCAGATCCGGACCACCCCACGGCCGCATGTCGTCCGTATAAAAGCTGCGATCGGCAGCCGCGAGCGGATCGCGGTGATTAAATTCCGCAGCAAGCCATGCCGATCCTGAACCCCAGTCCTTGCCCACAAGGCCGTTCAGGACCTGCTGATCAATTCCATCGCCCACCCCATAGCGAGCCATGAATTGCGCACCATCGTACCGCCTGCGCATGAGCAAGTTGACGACGCCGCCGACGGCGTCCGCCCCGTAGATGGCCGACCCGCCGTCCGCCATCACTTCAATCCGCTGGATTGCAAAGCTCGGGATGACTGACGGATCGAAGTAGGAGGCGTTACCGCCACCGGCGGGGGGCACGCGCCGACTGTCCAGCAGAATCAGCGTCGCCTCCGGAGAGAGACCGCGCAGGTTCACACCCGCCCCCCCGGTGCGATTTGCGTTGGCATTGTTCGTGGGGCTGAAATTGCTCTCGGAAATACCGAGATTGAAGATCTGCGGAAGCTGACGCACCGCTTCAGTGAGTGTCGTCGCGCCGCGCGCAGAAAGCTCTTCTTCGCCCAAGCCGACAATCGCAGAGCCCACCGGCGCAACGCCTCGTATGCTCGTGCCGGTAACCACGATCACGCCCGTATTCGTATCCGTAGCCCGCGCCGCGTTTTCAGCGGCAGGTCCATCAGCATTTTGCGCCGATGCCTGAGTGGCCATGACGATCGCGCCCAAGCCAGCACCACAGATGATTCCCCGTCGACACATACCGACGCTCACGCGACGTAACATACCCTTCTCACCTCCTAGTATATTATCGCCGATTATTGTCACCTATTATAACATTTTGTCAACCAGGATAACAAAGCGATTTTCGACCCGGCTTGGGCTGCTCCAAGCCTGTTTGGGGTGCCGCGGTCCGGGGAATTGGAGCCGGTATTTGGGCTCCGCGGCCTCGAGTGAGGCCCCTCTAAAAGAAGGATTTTTGCTGCCCGGGAGGGAAATCCCGCCGGCCTTCCGCCCCCTGCCGAGGCAGAAGATCGAGGCTGATCGGTGGGGAAGGACGCAGTGGCGGTATCACGAATGAGATACCGCTGACGCCGCCCGAGTCGCCGGCTGATCGCTAGCGCGCGACCTCGGACATAAAAGGAGCGAGAAGGGATTTGAGCTGGCTCGTGCGCTGTTCCAGCAGATTCCGGCCAGGAGCGTGGGGCGCTGCAATCTCAAGCGTACCCTGCCATACGTCGAGACCTTCTTTCAGCTGACCCTGGCGAAGCAGCGCGCGTCCCAGAAAGTATCCGGCAGCAACGCCGCCGGGATCGATTGCCGCTGCCCGGCGATAGGCAAGAACTGCAGGTGGCGTCAGCATTCCATCGGCACGCTCGACCATGACATTGCCCAGCGCCAAGTATGCCTCAACGTCGTCGGGATTATCGGTCAGCAAATTCTGCAGGAGCGCCGCCGCTTCGGCATATCGCCCTTGGAGGAAGAGGGTATCGGCCTCCGGCACAAGCTCACTGCGCGAATGCGCGTCGTCCGCCACCATTTCCTTGCGCGCTTCTACCGATGACGAGTCAGCCTCGAGCAAACGGTCTGCCACTTTCGCCGGCGCACCGCGAACGCTTGGGCTCGCCTGAAATGCGTAGCCGGCAAGCCCTAGCGCCAGTGCCAATCCGACCACTCCTACCCCGCCGCGCGAATGGCGCGTCACCAAGACCGCGAAGGCCAGACCGGTGAATGCCAGCATGATGACAAGAGCCCAGGTCACCGCTGCTGGCCTGTGCTGCGCTGCTGGATGATCTTGGGTTGGCCGTCCGCCAAGTCTCCGCTCGACAGGCCCGACCGCCAGGCAAACAAGACGAGAGCTACCTCAAGAAGTGCGACCAGCGCCGACGGGAAAATCCGCATGCGGCTCATGCTGGCCGCCCAAGGCTAGGGGCCGTGTCATTCACCGCGAGACGGCGGCGCTTGAGGTCGCCAGCCACTCGCCCGGTCAATGCCAAGACGCCGCCTAGGGCAATCAGTACCCCGCCATACCATATCCAGGTCACAAACGGCTTCCACCATAGCCGAATCTGCCAGCGCTCACCCCCAGCCTCATCGGGCGCTTCACCACCGAGCACGGCATAGAGCTGGCCGTTCCAGCGCGTCACGAGTTGCGATTCAGTCGTCTCCTGCGGCGGAGCCCAGAAACTCGCGGCGTGTGGAGTGACAACCTCCGGCTCGCCATCTTTGTAGCTGGCGAGGAGCCTGGCCTCCAGCGCGTTCCAGTTTGGACCGGCAACCGGCATCACCGATTGCAGAGTCACTTTCCATGGACCGACCGTGGTCGCCTCGCCGGCCCGCGCCGCCACAAGCCGTTCCTTCACGAAGGCCGCATCGGCTGCCATGCCGAACAAGGCCACCGCGACCCCGAAATGCGAAAATACCATGCCCCAGGTCGCCAGCGGCACACGGCGTATCGAACGCCCCGCCAAGGGCAAAACGCTTCCCACTGCGACGGCGGCCGAAAACCCCATCCCCAACGTGGGTAAAAGGGCAATGTTTAAGGCCGTCGAGACCGCTAATGCAGCGACACCGACCCCCACAATGACGAACACCGCCTTGGCCACTCGCGAAAAGCCGTCAATGCGCCAACGAAGCAACGGCCCTACTGCCAGCACTGCCAGCATTGGGAACAGAAAGACCGCGCTGACTGGATTGAAATACGGCGGCCCTACCGAGACGCGCACGCCGAATGTCTCTGTGATCAGCGGATAAAGCGTGCCGAGAAGCACAATGGCAAGGATCGCCGAGAGTGCTACGTTGTTGACCACAAGGGCACTTTCACGACTGAGCAGCGCGAAGCGCTTTCCTTCGTCGATCGTCCCGGCCCGCGTGGCGAACAGCGTCAGCGCGCCGCCGATATAAAGCGCCAATAACACGAGGATAAAGGTCCCGCGCTCAGGGTCGACGGCAAACGCATGAACGCTGGTTAGAATGCCTGACCGAACGAGGAATGTGCCAAGCATGCTCATCGAAAATGCGATGACGCCGAGCATGATGGTCCATGTCCGCAACGCATCGCGCGAAGCCAGCACACTCGCGGAATGAAGCAGCGCCGTCGCCGCCAGCCACGGCATCAACGCCGCATTCTCGACGGGATCCCAGAACCACCATCCGCCCCAACCGAGCTCGTAGTAGGCCCAATAGCTGCCTGCCGTGATCCCCAGTGTCAGGAACACCCAGGCGCCGAGAACCCACGGCCGCATCACCCGCGCAAGTTCCGGCCCGACCTGCCGCGTCAACAGCGCGCCCACGGCAAAGCTGAACGCGATCGACAGCCCGACATAGCCGACATAGAGCGTCGGTGGGTGCATCGCGACGCCAACGTCCTGCAGTAACGGGTTCAGCCCCTTACCGTCGACGGGAGCCGGAACGAGCCGCTCGAATGGGTTGGAACTGAACAGGACGAAAGCGTAAAAACCAACCGAAACAAAGGCCTGTGCAGCAAGTGTGGCAATCATCGTCCGCTCGGGCAGGCGTCGTTCGACGAGTGCGATCAGGCCGCCTCCCAGCGCCATCACCGTGATCCAGAGCAGCATCGAACCTTCATGATTGCTCCACGCCCCAGCGAATTTGAAAATGAAGGGCTTGGCCGAATGCGAGTGGTTGGCCACCAATGCCAACGACATGTCAGAGCGGACGAACAGAAGAACCAGCGCACCGAACGACAGCGCGCACATAAGGGCCTGGATCAGCGCCACTGGGCGCGTCAGCGTAGCGAGCGGTGAGTCTGCCTGGATCAGGCCTCTCGCTCCGGCCACCAGTTGGAGCGCCGCAAGCGCTGCTGCCAGCCACAGTGCGGCGAGGCCGAGTTCGGCGATCATTTTTTAGTTTCCGCCGCGATGCGCAATGCCCAGGTCGCCAGAAGACCGGCAACCATCAAAGCCACCAGCGCGATAAGCGACAGAGCCAGCCGCCGGGGCTTGAGCATTGCGGTCACTTCCGTCGCCCTTTGTCCCGACGCCGCTCAGCCGCACGCATCGCCAGCCAGTTCCACACGGCGAGTACCACGGTTGACGCAATTACGATTGCGTATGCCATGTCGACGAAAAACCACGGGTCCAGCGCCTCGCGCATCAGGCCTCCAATGCCTTGCGCCTCAGGCGCGCATCGGCCTGCACCTCCGCAAGCAGCGCCCGCATTCGCGCAAGCACCACTCCGCCAAATAGCAGGGAAAAGCCTAACGTCGCCGCCAACAGACCCCACAGAAAGGGCCCAGCCATGGCAGACCCACCGGTCGTCAAGCTTGGCGGCTGGTGCAGGCTGTTCCACCAGATCACGGAATAATGAATGATCGGGATGTTGATCGCACCGACCAGCCCGAAAATCGCCGCGACACGGCTCGAGCCGCCTTCACGCCGGACCGCACCCGTCAGTGCGATGTAGCCAAAATAGAGAAACAACAGCACGAGCATGCTCGTCAGACGCCCGTCCCAAACCCACCAGGTTCCCCATGCAGGCCGTCCCCAGATAGAGCCAGTCGCGAGGCACAGGGCCGTGAACACCGCCCCGGGCACCGCGGCGCCGCGCGCCGCAAGCGAGGCGAGGGGATGCCGCCAGACTAATTCCGCGAAGCTGGCGCCTGCTATCGTCATCCAGCCGCCCATGCCCAACCACGCCGCGGGCACGTGGACAAACAGGATGCGTACCGTCTCGCCCTGCAGGCGTTCAGCGGGAGCGAGGGCGTAACCGTAAGCGAGCGAAAGGGCCGTTAGCATGGTCCCGGAGACCAGCAGCGTCGGCGTTAGCCATCGGACAAGTCTGAGGAAGCGGGCCGGATTGGCGAAACCGTGCATGGGAAGGTACCATTCCTGTTACGGACTCACCCGCTAACGCTCCCCTGGATTGTAATATGATAGTACAGTTACTGTCAAATCGCGGGAGGAACGATGCCCCGACGATCGGCACTCGCAAGCGCCTCACGCCGCATGATGGGCTCGCGGGACACCGATCAACTGGACGATCGTTTCCGCCGCTCAGACCATGAAGGGACGGCGTTCTGCTCCATTCAGGCAAGCGCTGGGGGCGGCGTGAAGCCGCCCGTCTGGCGCTCGGCGCATTGGGCGAAGGTGATGGTTGTGAGGTCTTCGGAATGGGGGCCGATGATCTGCAATCCGGTGGGCAGTGCTTCCACCTGGCGGCCGGTCGGCATCACGGTGGCCGGCAGGTTTGCGACCAGAGCCAGGCTTTGCCAGGTGAAATCCAGATAAGGCGCGGGCCCTCCGTCGATCGTCACCCGGCGGAACAACTGGTCCGAATGGACGCCGCTCCCTTCCGCCATGTGCGGGAAGGCAACGACCGGCACGGCCGGGCAGATCAGCAGGTCATAAGCGCCGAAGAAGCGCCGCCATGCCTGGAACAGGTGCTCCCGCCTTTCGGCGAGGGCGAACCATTCGCCCAGCGACGTGCGCATGTAGCGGGCGAGCCGGGCCGCTATCCCGGTGTCGTCCTGATCCGCCAGCCATTCGAACGCCTCGGCCTCTTGCGGCGCCGGCGCGCCGACGATGGCGAACAGGACTTGCAGATAGATTTCGTAGCTCTCGCGCGGGTCCACCGGCAGCGCCACTTCCTCGATCCGGGCGCCCGCGTGGCGCAAGTCGGCGATATAGCTTTCGAGCGCGGCGCGATAAGCGCCGTCGACGCGATAGGCCTCTTCGCCCATCCACACGCCCACGCGGAAATCCTCCAGCCGGGCGTGCCGCGCCGGCATCAGGGGCTTGTCCGCCAGCACGCCCAGCAGCAGCTCAAGATCGCCCGCGCTCCGCGCGATCGGGCCCGCGACGCCCAGTTCGGGCTGGCTCAACATGCCCGGCGGCGGCGGGATATGGCCGCGCAAAGGCACGGCGCCGTAAGTCGGCTTGTGGCCGAACACGCCGCAGAAATGCGACGGGATGCGGATCGAGCCGCCGATGTCGCTGCCCAGTTCGAACGCGGTGAACCCGGCGGCGACCGCCCCGGCCGCGCCGCCTGACGATCCGCCGACCGTCCGGTCGGGATTCCAGGGATTGCGGCTCAAACCATAGACGGGATTGAACGACTGCCAGTCGCTGGCCCCGGCGGGCAGGTTGGTCTTGCCGAACACATTCGCACCCGCCTGGCGCAGCAGGGTGACGGCGTCGGCATCCTTGTCCGGCCGATGATCGCGCAAGGCCTCCAGGCCACAAGTCGCCGGCATTCCAGTGACTTCGAACGAATCCTTGATAGTGATCGGCAGGCCCGCGAGCGGTCCCATCGCCTTGCCCTGCTTGCGCCGCCGATCGAGTTCCGCCGCGTCAGCCCGCGCGCGATCGCGATCGAAAGCGACGACCAGGTTGTAGACCGGATTGAACCGATCGATCCGCGCCAGATAAAGCTCGAGCAGTTCGGCCGCCCCGATCTCGCCCCTGTCGAGGAGGCGCAACTGCTCGGTTGCGGGCGCAAAAGCGATTTCGGCATCGGACATCTCGGTCTCCCACTCAGGGCCGCGCTTGCCAGGCGGCATTGCCGCCATGACTGCATTTTCCCGAGGCTTTGCCAAGAGCGGCCGGTGCCCGGCGCCTTTACGGTGTGGCGGCCGGCTCGATAGGGGGTGTCGCGAGCACGCTGTCCGCGCCGAGCGCCCGATAGAGTTCCACCCGGTTCAGCACGGCGGAGAGCAGGACCGTCGTTTCCTGGCGCCGGGCCGTGTAGAGGCTGCGCTGCGCATCCAGATTGGAAAGGAAGCTGTCGATCCCGCCACGATAGCGGGCTTCGGCCAGGCCGGCGTTATCGGCGGCGGCATCGCTATTGGCCCGCGCCGCCCGCAGCCGCTCGCCGATCGTGCCTTGCACCGCCAGGGCATCGGCCACTTCGCGGAAGGCGCTCTGGATCGCCCCTTCGTACGAGGCGAGCGCGGCATCGCGCTGCGCCTGGCTGACGGCCACGCCGGCGCGACGGCCGCCGGCGTCGAAGATCGTGTACGTGGCATTGGCCGCGGCGCTGGCGCCGAACGCGTCGCCGCTGAACAGCGATCCCAGGGCATCGCTCGCCAGGCCCAGCAGGCCCGTGAGCGAGACGCGCGGGAACAACTGCGCGCGGGCCACGCCGATATCGGCATTGGCCGCGCGCAACAGGTATTCCGCCTGGACGATGTCCGGCCGGCGCAGCAGCACCGAGGAATCCGTGCCCGCCGGCAAGGAAGCGATGGAGGCGAAGACTTCGCCGAGCCCGGCCGGGAGCAGCGCGGGATCGACCGGGCCGCCCACCAGCAGGCGGATCAGATTTTCATCCTGCGCGATCGCGGCGGTCTGCGCGGCCAGATCGCCCTCGGCGGTCGCCAGCACCTGTTCCGCCTGGCGCAGATCCGTCCGCGGCGCGATGCCGCCTTCAAGGCGCGCCCGCGTCAGTTCGACGGAGCGGCGCGCATCATTGGCGGTATCCTGCGCGATCGCCAGCAAGTCCCGGTCGGCGGCATAGGCGGCCCAGGCATTCGCCAGATCGGCGACGAGGCCGAGCCGCACCGTCCGCGCGCCCGCTTCGGTCGCGAGCGCCCGCTCACGCTCGGCAGCGGTGGCATTGGCCAGGCGGCCGAACAGGTCGATCTCGAAGCTCGATAGCCCGCCCTGAAGGGCATAATCCTGCGTATCGTTCCCGCTGCCGTCGATCCGATAGCCGGCCGAGGCGGTGGTTCCGATCGCCGGGAACTGCGCGGAGCGGACGACCCGCACTTGCGCGCGGGCGGCGGTCAGGTTCGCGGCCGCGACGCGCACGTCGCGGTTGTTCTCCAGCGCCTGGGCGATCAGGCCCTGGAGCCGCGCATCCCGGAAGATGTCGCGATAGGAGACTTGCGGCAGCGCGGCCTCGCTCTGCGCGAGATAGGCGTCGCCTTCCGGCCAGGAAGCGGGGACCGGCGCTGTGGGGCGGACATAGGCCGGGGCCATCGAGCAGCCGGAAAGGGCCAGCGCCGCGAGCGCGGTGGGAAGGAGCCTGCTCAAGCCGTCGCCTCCGGCTCTTCATCGTGGTCGAAGCGGGCGTGCAGGGCATGCAAGGCCTCGCGCGTGCCGCGGCGGACGATGACGAAGAACAGCGGGATATAGAACACCGC